>Ga0265780_10000020_pt1 | contig 373690 bp, 312 predicted proteins | sample P1T30metagenome_FD_192432 | JGI IMG/M metagenome (GOLD analysis project Ga0265780, IMG submission 192432) | Plant litter microbial communities from East Loma Ridge, Irvine, California - P1 T30 | ecosystem: Environmental > Terrestrial > Plant litter > Unclassified | place: USA: California...
AAGGTGGTTATTGCGGCGGGGCTCACCTCTTCCCATCCCGAACAGAGTAGTTAAGCCCGCCTGCGCAGATGGTACTGCAGTATTGTGGGAGAGTATGTCGTCGCCTTTCTTTTAAAACCCCTATCCAAACGGATAGGGGTTTTTTCGTTTATGATCATCATGGTTTTGTATCATTTAAGATGACGGAAAGGTGTTTTAAAAACCGCATGTGTCAGGCATAGGACTGGCAACGTGACGTGGAAACAAATATTTCTTTTTTTAACTTAAACATCTCCCGTATAAAGTACAACGGAAAGCTCGACCCAAAGGGAGACGCCATAATAAGCAATATGTTTTTTTTATAAGGGTTTAGGTTTACTAATTTTTATATTATCAACATTATTTATGAATGTAATAACACCGTTCATGTAGACTTTTTGATTATCCCACATAGCTAAATTACTTCCGTTTGGACAATATAGATAATGACCATTTTGACTAATTTACTTTGTTCCTCCATTGCTTTCGGGTCCATTGTTTCATATTTTGCTCCAATCATCAGCGTTGGAATTATAATTTCGTGTAAACGATTTTTGATATCCCAGTTGGCTAATCTTCCGCTTATCCCAAATTCACTGGGTCCCTGCATTTAAGGTGTAAATAGTTCCGTTTACATGTTTGCTGGCCCTGTTTAATCCATCTGGCCATTCTTGCAGTCGGCATAAATGCTCTTTATAGAAATTATGGATAAGCAACTCCATATATCTTGGATTACTAAAATCATTTTTGGATTCTAATTTTCTAATTTCTTTAATTACTTCGGGTTTCATCTGTTTTGCTAAAACTGCATCAGCGTATTTTCCATATTCCGGAGCACTTGCCATCATATTAGAAACTAATAAGCCTTTCATATTTTGCTGATATTTCAAAGCGTATTCCATCGCAAGGATTCCTCCCCAGGAATTACCGAGAACATAAAACTATCTTTATCTGCATTAATTGCTTTACGCACTTGTTCCACTTCATCGACAAATCTGTCAATTGTCCATAAACTGCTATATGTTGGCTGGTCACTATAATAAGATCCCAATTGATCGTATTCATAAAATTCGAACCCTTCCCGCTGGAAGAATGTTTCAAAACATTCCATATATTAGTGTGTCATAGCGGGTCTTCTATATAGCAGTAATATTTTTATTTTTGGATTGTTTCCAAAACGTTTTTGTCCACACTTTAAATTCTCCCACTGGTGTTTTACAGGAATCATTTTCACTCCAGCAAATTTAATCTTGTTTTGCCCGTATGTAAAATAAGTGGAAAGATTGGTATTTTTCTTTTGGCATGCTGTAATTAAAAGTAAAAGAGCATCCCTGAAATTTGACGCATGTGATTGTAATTTAATGGTTTTGCTCAAGTTATAAATTAATTGTTGTTCGTTTTAAAATTCTAAAAGTTTCTTAAATAGATTTGAAGACGATTTTACTTGTAGTAAATTAGTTATATACTTAAAAAAAATAAATTATGAAAAGCACAATATTTTCAGCCTTTGTATTGTTGATAACAATCTCGGCCAGCGCACAGAAAAAAATCGAAGTCACAGAATTACCCAAACCGGCACAGGAATTTTTAAAACAACATTTTAGTGGTGTTTCTGTTGAAATTGCTAAAAAAGATGCAGAACATGGAGAGAAAGGATATGAAGTAAAATTAAAAGACGGAACAGAAGTAGAATTCTGGAAAGACGGATCTTATCGGGAAGTGGACGGCGAAGATAAAGCAATTCCAACGGCATTTATTCCGAAAGAAATTAGAGAGTATGTGGCTAAAAATTATCCAAACGAGAAAATTACTCACATAGATTACGGACATAAAGATCTCGATATTGATTTAACGAATAAAATTGATTTGGAATTTACAAAAGACGGAAAAATTCTAAAAGATAAAAACAATAACATTGATAAGAAATAGATCATAAGTTAAATACTTCCATTTTAAGCAGGTTAAAGTCTTTAACTTATTCAAAATAAATTTATATTCGAGTTTTGATGCTATGGGCAGGATAGTTTTTATTATTATCCTGCCTTTATTTGTTTTATTAAAATCTCTTTCGAAAAATTACTATAAATATCTTTTGCTAAATATCAATCGTATTTTTTTACACAACCGATTGTTTTTTTGTTTAGTTTTATATTTAATTATAGAAATAGTAAAATAGGAATGTTTAAAAAATAAAAAATAAAAAATAAAAAATAAAATCTTTTGCTAAAGAAAATTATTGCCTTGGCATGAAAAATATATTTTAAAATTATGAGTAATAAAAAAGCTATTGTTACCGGAGGTAATTCGGGATTAGGATTTGCAACAGCAAAAAAACTGTGTGATAATGGAATAACAACCTACATTATTGGAAGATCCAAAGATAAGACAGAGGAAGCATGCAAGGAAATAGGAGAAAATGCCATTCCTGTAATTTTTGATTTAAATAATTTGGAAGACATTCCTTCTATGATTGAAAGCATTACAAAAAACGGAGCAATAGATATTTTAGTTAACAATGCTGGAATTAATATGAAAAAAGAGGTTACTGATGTAACGGATTCCGATTTCCTTTCGATTATTCATACTAATTTACTTAGTGTTTTCGCGGTAAGTCGTGAAGTTATTAAAAACATGAAAGCAAATGGAGGCGGAAGTATAGTAAATATAAGTTCAATGGCATCGCAATATGGCATTCCCAAAGTGATTGCTTATTCAGCAAGCAAAGGTGCGATTGAATCTATGACACGTGCGATGGCGACAGAATTAGCTCCGGCTGGAATTCGTGTAAATTGCATTGCTCCGGGATTTATTAAAACAAAAATGTCATCAACTGCCCTGGACAATGATCCGGAAAGAAAGAACAAAGTACTTTCAAGAACACCAATGGGATATTTGGGAGAACCATCGGATATTGCAGATGCAGTTTATTATTTTGCCTTAAACGAATCAAAATATACTACAGGTACTGTTTTGCCGGTTGATGGCGGCAACAGTATTGGTTTTTAAGATTAATTGTATAAATATGCAGGAAACAGTAGCATTGTCGGGAGATGGGAAATACAGTAAAGAAACCTTTTGTAATGAAATTTCTGTGGAAGAAATTGTGGCGAGACTAAAGGAAGAAATGACGCTTAATGAGCATAGAACTGAGGTTTTAATTATAGATAGAAGTGGAGAAGTTTTATTAGACGATCATGTTCATCGCTTTTTTGAAGCTTCATGGGTTCATAAATACAACGGAAAATATTATTTTTCTTATTCGACAAAGGATACACATTTTATTTGTTATGCGATTGGCGACAATCCAAATGGGCCTTATGTGTTTCACGGCAAAATTTTGAATCCGGTTGGTAATTGGGCTTCCAATCATTCTATTTTAGAAGTTGAGAACGAATGGTATTTGGTTTATTTTGACGAAAGTTTATCACCAGAAATGAATCTATTGCAAAATATGAAAGTAACAAAAATTGATTATTTAGAAGATGGATCGATAATTTCGATTGATTCTTTTGGAATAAGAAGATTATTTGATTAAATACTGATATCTGATTTGTTGAAAATTTTATTAGAATTGAATTAGAAAGCCCAATGCTGTGAAATCGTAAAATGATTTATTTCAGACCATTAAAAATTAACAAATTTAATCGGAAAAAGATTTTTTTTATAAGCTACAACTTTTTACTTTAGCATAACAGAACGGAACAGAACGGTATGCAAAAAGAGGAAGAAAAAGTGGTATTAAAAATTAATCATGAGAGTGATATTCCGAAATACCAACAATTGGTTGATGGAATCACAAATGCTATTGCAGAGAATATATTGCAGAAAGGAGATTTACTACCATCTGTCAATGCGATTTGCAAGACTTATCAGCTTTCGAGAGACACAGTTTTTAAGGCTTATTCAATTTTAAAAGAGCAGAATGTAATTGATTCTGTGCCAAATAAGGGATATTACGTAGCAGGAGAAACAAGAAAAGTGCTTTTGGTTTTAGATACTTTTAAGGCTTATAAAGAGGTTTTGTATCATTCGGTTGTGAATAATCTGGCTGACAATGTAATTATTGATGTGCAGTTTCACCATTATAATATTGATGTTTTTAAAACAATAATTAATAATGGTATTGGAAAATATTACAAATATGTGGTGATGAATTTTGACCATAAGGAAATAGCTCCGACTTTGTCATCCATTTCGAACGATAAACTGCTTTTGATTGACTGGAATATTCAGGCTTCTAAAAAGAGTAATTATGTTTTTCAGGATTTTGGAGATGCGTTTTACGAAGCTTTGAAAGAGGCAGCTGATTTGTTTAAAAAGTATAAAAAAATTGCATTTGTATACCCTGATTTTACAAATCATCCATGGGAAACTGTTGAATATTTTAAAAAGTTTTGCAAAGATTTTGGTTTTGAAAATGAAATTCTTACGGATTCTAAAAAGTTTCAAATTGAAAAAGGGATTGCCTACATCAGTGTAAGTGACCGAATTTTAGGAGAATTTTTGGAACAATGTAAAGACAAAAATTTTGAGCCCGGAAAAGATGTTGGTTTTCTTTCGTACAACGAAACGCCAATGAAGAAATTTATATATAAAGGAATTTCGGTTATATCAACCGACTTTAAAGAAATGGGGACCAAAGCAGCAGCATTTATCACACACGACGAAGAAACGAAGTGTTATGTACCAACTAAATTAATTTTAAGAGAATCATTATAAAGTTATGTATTATATAGGATATGACATTGGAAGTTCTTCTGTAAAAGCGGCAATCGTAGAGGCAGAAACGGGTAAAAAAGTAATTGTTTTGAATGAACCGCAAAACGAAATGGAAATTGTTTCCGTGCATGCTGACTGGGCAGAACAAGATCCTGAAATGTGGTGGGAATATATTTGTAAAGCCACTAAAAGAGCCATTCGCGAAGCCAATATCGATGCTTCGAAGATTCTGGGCGTTGGTATTTCGTACCAAATGCATGGATTAGTAATAGTCGATCAAGCTGGAAAAGCTTTGCGAAATTCGATTATCTGGTGCGACAGCCGTGCAGTAGAAATTGGAAATCAGGCTTATACTGAAATTGGTCAGGAAAAATGTATGGAGCATCTGCTAAATTCACCTGGAAATTTTACTGCCTCTAAATTAAAATGGGTAAAAGAAAATGAACCTGAAGTATATAATAAGATTTATAAATATATGCTTCCCGGAGATTATATCGCTTTGAAACTCACAGGCGAAGTAACAACCACAAAAAATGGTTTGTCTGAAGGCATGCTTTGGGATTATAAAGAAAATAAAGTAGCCAACTGGCTTTTAGAATATTACGGGATTGATACTTCATTGACACCCAATATCGTAGAAAATTTCACCAATCAAGGGGTTATTAATGCAGAAGGATCGGCAGCATCCGGGCTTCCGGCGGGGATTCCAATTGTATACCGTGCAGGAGACCAGCCTAATAATGCATTGGCTTTAAATGTTTTGCATCCGGGAGAAGTGGCGGCTACAGGAGGAACTTCGGGTGTTTTTTATGCAGTAAGCGATGCAACATCTGGAAAAAGTACACGTGTAAATAATTTTGTTCACGTAAACTATGAATTAGAGACACCAAGGGTAGGAAAACTATTGAATATTAACGGAGCAGGAATTCAGTACAGATGGCTTCGTAATAATATGGGAAATGACTCTTACGAAACAATGAACGAGAAAGCTTCTGAGATTGAGATTGGATCTGAAGGTGTGGTCGTGATCCCGTTTGGAAATGGTGCAGAGCGTATGTTCAATAATAAAAATATCGGAACGCATTTTCTTAATTTAAATCTCAACATTCATAACAGCGCTCATTTATTCAGGGCTTCTCTGGAAGGAATTGCTTTTTCGTTTGTGTACGGAATGGAATGTTTAAAAGAGGATAATGCGGTTATTAATGTCATAAGAGCCGGAAACGACAATCTTTTCCGTTCTGAAATTTTCTCGAATACAGTTGCAACTTTAATTGGCCACGAGATCGAGATTTACAATACAACCGGCGCTGTTGGGGCGGCTAGAGCAGTGGGATTAAAAGACGGAGATTACGATAAGTTTAGTTCAGGAATTACAACTAACGATCACGTAATGACTTTTTTACCGCTTAAAAACAAAGAAGAATACGAGAAAGCATACCAAATATGGAAAAAAGAACTGGAATTAATATTAACTAATAAATAAAAGACAAAATGATAACTTTAGGAAATAAAGAATACTACAAAGGTATCGGACAAATTAAATTTGAAGGGAAGGAATCAGATAATCCGTTAGCGTTTAAATATTACAATCCGGATCAAATTGTTGCCGGAAAAACTATGCGTGAACATTTTAGATTTGCGATCGCTTACTGGCATACTTTCTGCGGACAAGGAAGCGACCCATTCGGACCCGGAACTCAAAGTTTTGCATGGGACCAATCGTCGGATCCGTTACAAGCGGCGAAAGATAAAGCAGATGCAGCTTTTGAATTTATAAGCAAAATGGGATTTGATTATTTCTGTTTTCACGATTATGATTTGATTGCTGAAGGACCAACTTTCGCGGAATCAGAAAAACGTTTGGCTGCAATAACAGAATACCTTAAGCAGAAAAAAGCAGAGTCTGGAATTAAATTACTTTGGGGAACTTCAAACTGTTTCTCAAATCCAAGATTTATGAACGGAGCCGCTACAAATCCTGATTTTAATGTTGTTGCCCGCGCAGGAGGACAAGTTAAACTGGCTCTAGATGCAACTATTGCTTTAGACGGTGAAAACTACGTATTCTGGGGAGGAAGAGAAGGTTATATGTCTCTTTTAAATACAGATATGGGAAGAGAGTTAGACCACATGGCACAATTTCTTACGATGTCAAGAGATTATGCGAGAGCACAAGGTTTTAAAGGAACTTTCTTTATCGAGCCAAAACCTATGGAACCATCAAAACACCAATACGATTTTGACTCGGCAACTGCGATCGGTTTCTTAAAAGAATATGGCTTAGATAAAGATTTCAAAATCAATATAGAGGTGAACCACGCGACGTTGGCACAACATACTTTTCAACACGAATTAGAAGTTGCGGCAAAAGCTGGAATGTTAGGAAGTATTGATGCTAACAGAGGAGATTACCAAAATGGCTGGGATACAGACCAGTTTCCAAACAACATCCAGGAAACTACCGAAGCGATGCTGGTTTTCTTGAAAGCTGGTGGATTACAGGGCGGAGGAGTAAACTTTGATGCTAAAATCAGAAGAAATTCTACAGATTTGGAAGATGTTTTCTTAGCACATATTGGCGGAGCAGATACCTTTGCAAGAGCTTTACTGACTGCAGATAAAATCATTACTTCTTCTCCTTACGAAAAATTAAGATCAGAAAGATACAGTTCTTTTGATTCCGGAAAAGGAAAAGATTTTGAAAACGGAAAATTAAACCTTAAAGATCTTTACAATATCGCTCATGAAAATGGAGAGTTAAATCTTCAAAGCGGTAAACAGGAATTGTTTGAAAATATTATCAATCAATATATTTAATCGGTACGATGTTTAGAATCCGAAGGTTATACAATCTTTGGGTTTCTCTACCACATTTGATTTTAAAAAAAAATATAAATCCCTTTCGGTAACTTGAAAGGGATTTTTTTTTGAGCCATCTAAGCTATAAATTTTTTCTTTTTTCCGAATAGTAAGAAAAGAATATTTTTTACTTTTTCGTCAAGCGAAGAACGTAAAATAGAAAAGGCTTTTGTAATCTGAGCTTCAACCGTTTTTATGGAAACATCGAGATGTTCTGCGATCTCGATATTAGTTAAACCTTCCTTTTTACTCAAAATAAAAACTTGTTTGCATTTTGGAGGCAGGTTCTGAATTTCTTTATTGACAACATTTAGAACCCTTTGAAAAGATTCAGAATCATCTTCGTTAACAATTACGTTTAAGGCTTCGTAATAGGATTTTTCTAAAGAAAACAGAGATTGGTTTTTTCGGTACAAGTCGATAAACTCGTTATAAACCAATTTATATAAAAAGCTTTTTAAAGCGTGATCTGTTTTTAATCTCGTACGCTGTTCCCAGATCTTGATAAAAACATTCTGAACGATATCTTCTGCGCTGTAAACATTCTTAACGAGACTGTTGGCATAGACACAAAGTTTATGATGGTACGTTTCTATAAGATAGGCATAAGCAGACTCATCTCCACTTCGAAGAGCTTCAATTAATACATCATTGTTATGGAAATCATCAAACTTCATAAAAACAAATATATAAATTATACTTTGTAAGGTTGGAATTGGTCCACGTAATTCGATAAAATTTGCTCTTTTTTAGACTTTCTATTTGAAAATTAGTACAAATAAAACCGGCTAAAATGAAGACCTGGATAATTTTATCATATTAATTCTATGAACTTAATAGTGTTTTAATGAAAGAAAAGACTTGTAAAAAATAAAAAAATCATCAAAATGAAAAAAACTTTATCAAATTGTTAGGGTTTTGTTTTTTTGCTACGTAATAATATTAAAAATGACTAATATGACAATAAAAACGTCAGAGCGATTAATTGTTAAATTTATTACAAATCAGGCTTCTCAGGAAGAAATTGAGCAGCTGACTGTATGGCTTAAACACGAAGAAAATCTGGTTGTGTTTAAAGATTTTATAAAAGTCAATTACGCGATAGATACCTCACTGAATACTTTTGATTCTACCGAGGTCAGAAAACAAATTTCAGAAAGAATTCAGAAAGAAAATAATGTTTTTTATAAAAGAAGATTTTCCTCTTATTATAAATATGCGGCAATTTTAATTCTCGCTTTAGGAGGATTTTATTTTTATAACAATTCACATTCTATAAGCGATAAACCAAATATTATCGTACCAAGAGTAGATGAAATTGTTTTACAATTTGGTAATGGTTCCTCTGAAAACATTGACACATCTGAAAATAAAAATGTGACGGATAAAGATGGAAATGTAATCGGGAAACAGGAAAAAAACAGATTGGTTTACACTAAAGCGCTTGCACAGGGAGATTTGGTTTACAATACCCTGAAAATTCCGTACGGTAAAAAGTTTGAAGTGCAATTGTCAGACGGAACTATTGTGCATTTGAACTCGGGTACATCTTTAAAATATCCGGTTCAGTTTTTACGAAATAAAAGCAGAGAGGTTTATTTAACCGGTGAAGCCTATTTTGAAGTGAGTAAAGACAAGGCACATCCGTTTACGGTTAATACACAGGAAGTTAATGTAGAAGTTTTGGGAACAAAATTCAATCTTGATTCTTATAGCGACAATGTGCAAACTGATGTTGTATTGGTTGAAGGAAAAGTTTCGCTGTATAAAAATCAAAAAACAAACCAAAACCAGACGTATCTGAAACCAGGTTATAAAGGTTCAAATGAGAAAGGCCAAACTCAATTTAAAACCGAACAGGTTAATACAGATTACTACACGGCATGGGTTAAGGGCGGTTTAGTTTTTAAAAATGCTTCTTTTGATGCGATCATCAAGAAGCTGGAACGTCAGTACAATGTAACTTTTATAAATAAAAACAAAACGCTGGGAAAAGAAATTTTTAATGCCCGTTTTGATAACGAGCCAATTGAAGTGGTTCTGAAATATTTCAGCGACAGCTACGCAATTGATTACAATATTGATAAGGATAAAATTACGATTAAATAAGTTTTAGTCGTTAGTTCTTGAAAATTATAAAAAAAGACTAAGCACCAGTATCTTAAAATATAAAATAAACAAACGCCTATGTAAAAAGAATCCAAAAGCAAAGGATCGTTATTTATAAAAAACCGGAAAATGCGCCAACACTTTCCGGATAATAAAAATGCGGTCAGTTAATTAACCAACCAACATTAAAAAACATTTTAAAAGTATGAAAAAACTCTTGAACAGAATCAGGTTTGATAAGCCTTTTTTGAAATTTGATTTGAAAATGAAATTGACCACATTATTTTTGCTAACTGCCTTAACAGTAATGCACGCCGGAACCACTTATTCTCAAAAGTCTAAAATTTCTTTTAATGTCACTAATATGACCGTTGCAAAAGCAATTGAACGACTTGAATACACTACAGATTACCGTTTTGTTTACAATGTAAGATCTGTTGATCTTAACAGAATAATCGATGTAAATGCAAATGACACTTCTATTGAATTGATTTTGAGTAAAATTTTTAATAATACGACTACAGATTTTAAGGTATCTGGAAATCATATTATTTTAATGTCCAAAAAAGCATCGTCTGGTAAAACTGAAGTGCAAAAACCAGTCGCAGATTTTATTGTGAAAGGAAGGGTGACAGATGCCAACGGAATGCCTTTAGTAGGAGCGGCCATTTCTGATAATGGCTCTGGAAGAGGTGTAAATACAGATTTTAATGGTGACTATCAGATAATTGCTGTAAGCAGCGAAACTACTTTGGCTTTTGCTTATTTAGGATATGTCAGACAGGAAATAAAAGTGGAAGGAAGAAGTGTCATCAACGTAGTATTAAAAGAAGATGTTCTGGAATTAGAAGGACTAACTTTAACAACCGGATACCAAACCATAAATGCTGAACAAGTAACAGGAGCTTTTTCAAATTTAAAAGCCAGAGAATTTAAAGAGCAGCGTTTAAGCAGTTTGGATAAAATCTTAGAAGGACGTATCGTGGGATATCAGGATGGACAAATTCGCGGAACTACTTCTATGAACGGTGTCTCGCCACCATTATATGTTATTGATGGTTTTCCTGTTGAAAACACAAAATTATCTCCTTATTCTTCTATAGAAGAAAACCTTCCGAGCCTGAATTTAGAAGATATAGAGACGATTACGGTTTTAAAAGATGCTGCAGCTTCTTCTATTTATGGGGCCCGTGCTGCCAACGGAGTTGTAGTAATTACTACTAAAAAAGCAAAAGCAGGAAAGACAACCATTTCTTTTTCAAGTAATTTAACCGTTACTCCGTACCGAAATTATACGGATAACTTAACAAGTTCTGCCGATATTGTGGATCTGGAAAGAGGATGGGCGGCAGGAAATCCTAATTTACAGGGAACAAATGCCGGTACGTATGCGCAGTCTTTATTAAATAATGCGGTTTTTACAAGTTTAGGAATGCAGGCAATCTTAAAAGGTTATGCTGGCGTTACTTCGCAGGCAGCGGCAAATAGTACTTTAGATATGCTTGGCTCTCAAGGGTATCGATATTTTGATGATATTGCTAAATATGCAAAACGCGATCAGTATTTTATGCAGCACAACCTTAGTTTAGGAAAAGCTACAGAAAATAATGCGTTTAATGCTTCTTTAACTTATAAGGATAATCAACTTGAAGATAAGTTTTCTGAAAATGAAACAGTTGGTATTAATTTAAAAAATTCAACGCAGATTAACAGCTGGCTCTCTTTAGATTTAGGAACTTATGTAAATTTCGGAAAAGGAAATACGCAAAGTTATTTCGCTTCTAATCCAAATTTTACTACTGGGCCCGGGTTTAAATATCAGCCTTATAACCAATTAGTTAATAACGACGGAACTAATTTTGTTTCTACTGCGGCGTCACGCTATAACAGTTTTACGCTTAATTCTATGCAGACTTTTGGTCTTTATAATATGGATATAACGCCTATGGACGAGTTTGGAAGAAATTTAATTGAAAATAAAAATTTCCTGAACAGAACGTATGCTAAATTCAATGTCAAATTCAGTAAAGCGTTTACTTATAATGCAATGTTTCAATACGAATTTGGTTCAGATCGTGGCAGTCAGTTATTTGACAAAAACTCGTATTATGTCAGAAATAAGGTAAACGGTATGGTGACCATTGCAAATAATAGGGCAGTTTATAATTTGCCGTACGGAGATATTATTGCTGAAACCAATCAGTTTTCGAATGCTTACAACTTCCGTCAACAATTAAATTTCAATCAGATTTTTAATCAGAAACATGATTTTTCTGCTATTGCCGGTATGGAAATTCGCCATGCCAGACAAGAGTATAATACTAATACACGTTATGGTTACGATGCACAAACTTTGGGATTTGCACCAATAAATCAGGCAAATTTAATGCAAGTGTATGGAACTGTTTTTAGCGGATATATGTCACAAAACGAATTCTCATTTGAAAAGGAATTGCAAAATCGATACGTATCAGTTTACGGAACCGGCGGTTATACGTACAACAGAAAATACACCGTTTCCGGAAGTGTACGTTGGGATCGTTCTAATCTTTGGGGCACAAACAGTAAATATCAAAATAAACCAATCTGGTCTGCCGGAGCAGGATGGAATATTGATAAGGAATCATTTTTTGCTGTTAACTGGATAGACGCATTAAAACTTCGCGGATCTTATGGTATTGGAGGAAATATTGCTAAAGATTCTGCACCCTATTTAACAGCTTATTACAATTCAAATTCTAATGTTGGCGGCAATCAGGGAACCGTAAACGCGAGACCAAATCCAGAGTTATCGTGGGAAAAAACCACTACTACCAATATTGGTTTGGATTTTTCATTCTTTAAAAGCAGATTTAACGGAACCTTAGATTTCTATAATAAAAAAGGAGAAGATTTGTTAGCCAGCAGTCAGGGAGTTCCAACAGAAGGATGGGGCTATTCTACTTATAAAATAAATAATGGAGCAATGACCAATAAAGGAATTGAAGTTAGTTTAAGAGGATCTATCTTAAAAACACCTTCTTTCTCCTGGGACGCATCAGTTTTGTATGCATATAATAAAAACAGAGTAGACTATGTCAATGTTAAAGCACCGGTTTATTATTTACAACTGGACCAGGCAAAGTCTTTTCCGAGAGTGGGCACCAACTTTAATTCAATTTATGGTTATAAGTGGGCAGGATTAAGCAGTACCGGAATCCCTCAGGTTTATGATGCTTCAGGAACTGCCGTAAAATACAATCCCGGCCAGTTGGATGCGATTAAGGATTTTGGATCAACAGTTCCCACGCACAGCGGATCTTTCCATACTTCTGCTAATTACAAAAACTTCTCACTTTCGGCACTTTTTATTTACGAGTTAGGGCATAAAATCAGAAATTCATTTTTACCTATGCTGACTAATAATTACAATGGTGCTGCGGGAGGTTATGTTACAGATATTACGGTTGTAAACAATCATATTGCAGACCGATGGATGCAGCCTGGCGATGAAGCTTTCACAAATGTCCCGAGAGCGGTTTACGAATATGATCCGGAATTCAATTCAGATTCCCGCACTATATATTCGTATGCAGATATTAATATTTTGGATGCATCAAATGTGAGGTTAAGCAATATTTCATTGGCGTATGAAATGCCAGATGCAATTATAAAAAGAGTAAAATTGGATGGCGTACGATTTAATCTGAATGCAGAAAACGTATATACTTTTGCAAAAAGCAGAGATGCCAAGTATATGCTGGGCGGCTTTATTTCTCCAAGTTTTGTGTTAGGTGTAAATGTTAATTTCTAATAATAAAGAAGAAGACAATGAAAAATATATATACAAAAATAGCGTGCTTACTGGCTTTAGGATTAACAATAGCTTCTTGCGATGATTATTTAAGCGATGTTCCCAAAGGATCAAAAGCACCAACCACACTGGCAGATTACGAAGCTTTTTTACGTGATGAATATACCAATCAGCGTGTTAATGTGACCGGAGCTTCACAATTACTAAACGATCAGTATGTCACTCTTGCTACTTTGTCAAGTGACAGATTGATTAATGCTAATTATATGTGGGATGAAAATGCCGATCGTATCGCATTGAAAGTCTCAGATGAAACCACCTATTACGCAAGTTATCAGGGAATCTCAACTTTCAATTTAATTATTGAAGATGTATTAAATTCCACCCAGGCAACCGAAAGTGAGAAAAGAGCAGTTTGGGCAGAAGCAAAGATATTACGGGCCATGAATTATTTTAATCTGGTTAATTTTTATGCCGATACGTATGTTGCATCCACCGCTGCTACAAAATTATCAGTTCCGTTGATTACGAGTGCCAATATTAATGCACCGAGTAAGCAGGTAACCATTCAGGAAATGTATGATTTTATTTTGAAAGATGTTAGTGAAGCCTTACCCTATCTCCTAAAAGTTTCACAAACCCCTTTACACCCAAATTTAGGTGCGGGTTATGCATTTTACTCGCGGGTTTATCTACAAATGAATAATTATACAGAAGCACTTAAATATGCAGATTTGGCATTAGCAGAAAACAATAAATTATACGACTGGATTGGCTATTATAATTCGAATAAAGCCATTATTGATGTACCAAATTCATATACAGCCACAACCTCTCCGATGGGTTATAACTATGTAGAAAACTACACGTACCGCCATGGTGCTAACTCTAGTTTGACCACAGAAAATAGTATTCCGATAGAACGCGCGCAACTGTTTGAAGCAGGAGATGCCCGTTTTATTTCGCGTTGGAAAATCTATACTGTTGGTGCAGAAACCTATTATAGAAGGACTTTATCTGGTATGTTTAATTTTGGAGGCATTACCACGGTAGAAGTTTATTTAATTAAAGCGGAATGTCTCGCTCGTGCGGGACAAATTAGCGAGGCATTAAATGTTTTAAATACCGTTCGCAAAACCCGTATTCTTCCGGCTTCTTATCAGGACATTGCAACAGCTGATAAAACTATGGCACTGAATGCTATTTTTAGAACTAAAAGAAACGAACTTATCAATACTATTGTTCCATTTGCAGATGCGCGCCGTCTAAATGCGGAAGGTATTTACAAAGTTAGTTTTACAAAAACAGCAAACGGAAAGACTTATACACTGGCATCAGATTCTCATTTATGGACAATGCCTTTCCCGCAAGGAGCAACCCAAAATCCCGGAAATGGAACGATTACCCAAAATGTAGCTAAATAAAAACTAAAGCTTCCGGCTTAGGAAATTTTTCCTGAGAAGGAAGCTTATATAAAATACCACCATGAAAAATCTCAAAAGAACGATTTATGCAGTTATAGCGTGTGTTTTAATAACCGCCAACTCAACTGCGCAAAATAAAAAAACACCCAATACAGGATATAGTATAGAAGGGCAAATTACCGGACTTGAAGAGGGTATAAAGGTAAAATTAGTGCCTTCTGCAACACATTCTTCGGAAGCTGCGGTAGCCGAAACAACGGTAAAAGACGGAAAATTTAATTTTAACGGAAAATTAAACGAACCGAGATTATTTTTTGTCGCATTTGGAGAAAACAAAGGATTTATTCCGGTTTTGGTTGAAAACTCAAAAATAAAAATAACAGCAGCTGCCGAAAAACCAACTCAAACTGGCAGTATCTTTTTTAAAAATGAAGTTATTACAGGTTCAAAATCACATGATTATTATGTGAAGCAAACGGCTTTTAAAGAGGAATTAAATAAAGATTATGAAGCTTATCATATTGGAATAAAAGATTTAAGCGATATTATTGGAAAAGCCAGAAAAGAAAACAACAAGAAACTGATGGATTCTGTTTCCAGTCTTGCACAATGGAAAAAATTTGAAACAGATGAAAAAGCTTTTTTCATGAAAGTAGAAAAACTGACAACAGATGTTATAACGAGACATAAAACAAATTGGTGGGGCCCTTTTTTCATGATGACACAGTTTTCATATTTAACGCCACAGCAAAAACCTTTATACGACCAACTATCCGAAGCAGCAAAGAAAAGTTATTACGGACAATTGGTGGACAAAGAGATTAATCCAAAATCTCTCGTAGGTACGAGTGTAGCCAATTTTCAATTAAATGATAAGGATGGAAATGCTAAAAGTGTCAAAGATCTTGTTTCGGGAAAAAAATACATTCTTATCGATTTCTGGGCTTCGTGGTGCGCGCCTTGCCGTAAAGAAATTCCCAATCTTAAAACTGCATACGCATCCTATTCAGCAAAAGGATTTGAAGTATTAAGTATTTCTATCGATCAGGATCAAAAAGCATGGCTAAAAGCTTTAGCGCAGGAAAATATGCAATGGCCAAATCTGTACGACGATGATAAAGTGAGTAAAGCATTCAATGTAAAAACAATTCCTGCAACTTATCTTATTGACAGCAAAGGGGTTATTGTTTCTGATAATTTACGCGGAGAAGCATTAGAAGCAAAACTAAAAGAATTATTAAAGTCCTAGTTTGTCTCAATTTCAGTCTGGTAAAGGCAACCTGGTGAAAATTTAAACTTTAAAAAAACATCGCAAAAAAAATATATATGAAAAATACAATTTTAAAATCTGGTTTAGTGACGTTGGCACTTGCCGCGACAATAACTTCTTGCTCTAAGAAAGCTGAAGGATACACTATTAACGGAAAAATTGACGGACTAAAAGAGGGAATGGTTTATCTGGAAACCTTTGGCGACATTACAAAAGTGGTGGATTCTGCCAAAGTTACAGATGGTAAATTTACATTTACAGGATCTGTAGCAGAACCAATGTTGCATAACATCAAATTGAAAGGTGTAGAATACGGAAAAACTTTTGTTTTGGAAAACGGAGAGATATCCTTTAAGGCACTAAAAGATTCCATTTTTAAAGGCCAGATCTCAGGTGCTAAAGAAGACTCGATTTACCAGTCTTTTTATAAAAATGAATTTGCTAAAATTCAGAAAGTGGCATTTCCACTATATCAACTATCCGATTCATTGTATAAAGTGGATGCTGCAGATAAGACAATTCCGAAAGGAAAACTATCAGAAGAACACCGCATTTTTATGGATAAAAAATGGGAAAATCTTCAGGCAGTAGCAGATAAAGCAACAGCAGGATTCATCGAAAAAAACAAAGGGAGCATTGGAGCAGTTTTAGTTTTAGATGACAGACTGATTAAATATCCAAATCCAAAACTGGCGAAGAAAATGTATGAAACTTTATCTCCCGAAGTAAAACAATCTTTTTACGGAAAACAGGTAAAAGCTTCAGTGGATCTTTTTGAAAAAACTGCCGTTGGAGCCGTGGCACCAGAATTTTCTCAGACAGATGTTAATGGTAAATTAGTTAAACTATCAGATTACAAAGGGAAATATGTTTTGGTTGATTTTTGGGCAAGCTGGTGCGGACCATGCCGTAAAGAAAACCCGAATGTTGTTGCTGCTTATAAAGCCTATCACGATAAAGGCTTTGAAGTTTTGGGCATTTCGCTTGACGATAAAAAAGAACCATGGTTGAAAGCAATTGAAAAAGACGGTTTAACCTGGACACACGTTTCGGACTTAAAAGGCTGGAAAAATGCTGCAGCTAAAACTTACGGGGTGACAGTGGTTCCAACCAATTACTTAATTGGTCCTGACGGAAAAATTGTAGCATCGAATCTTCGTGAAGAAGCACTACAGACGAAGTTAAAAGAAATTTTTAGTAAATCGTAAATTAGTATTTTTCACATATTGCTTAAAAAACTAATTTGAACTGATAAACGGATTTAAGATCATAAGATCTGTTTATCAGCCTTTAAAAAACTCTTCGGTTTTTGGTATTATGTGTTTTGGAAATTTACATTTAGTATATCTCAATCAGACAAAAAATGAAAAAAACTATCTTTCTGGGCTTTTGCTCATTGGCATTCTGTACGCTTATTTCTGCGCAGAATAATTCGGTTAACTTTAAAAAAATAAAGGAGTTAGGCGGAATAGAAGAGTATTTGTACCAACCAAACGGAATGAATATTTTGCTTTTACAAGACAATGCATCGCCTGTTGCAACTGTACAAATTGTATATCGTGTAGGATCCAAACATGAAGTCTTGGGAAATACCGGATCGACGCATCTTTTAGAGCATTTAATGTTTAAAGGAACTCCAACTTTCAATAAAAAGAATGGAAATACCATTACCGATGTTTTACAAAATACCGGGGCACAATTAAATGCAACTACATGGAACGACAGGACCAATTATTTTGAAACGCTGCCGAGTGATAAAATTGAGTTGGCGATCCGGATTGAAGCCGACAGAATGCGTAACTCGCTTTTAACTAAAGAAGACAAGGAAGCAGAAATGACGGTTGTGCGTAACGAATTTGAGCGTGGAGAAAATAACCCGAATAGTTTGCTGGACAAAGAAATCTGGGCTTCGGCTTATATTGCGCATCCGTACCATCATTCTACAATTGGATGGAAATCGGATATTGAAAACGCACCAATTGAAGTTTTACAAAATTTCTACAATACCTATTACTGGCCAGATAATGCGACTTTAACCATTATCGGAGATTTTAAAAAAGAGACCGTTTTTGCTCTGGTTGAAAAGTATTTTGGTAAAATTACCAAAGCGCCAAAAGCAATGCCCCAGCCTTATACAGAAGAGCCACGACAATATGGTGCGCGAAAAATAGTGGTTAAAAAACCTGGAGAACTTGGCGTAGTAAACAAAGCGTATAAGATTCCTGGTGCTTTGCATGAAGATCTTCCGGCATTGAACATTTTAGGCGAAATTATTGGCTCCGGACCATCGGCGATCTTAAACAAAACATTTGTTGACAGTCGATTGGGAATATATGCCTACGCCAATGCCACAAACTTTAAGGAAGTTGGACTTTTTACAATAGGCGTTGGGTTTCCCACAACTTCAAAGCATGAGGATATCGATGCAAAGATCAGCGAAGTAGTAGCGAAAATTCAGAAGGAAGGCGTAACACAGGATGAGGTAAATCGTGTTGTGGCAAAAATTAGCGCTCAGACAATTTTAGCCCGCGACGGATCTGGTGTCATTGCGTCAGAATTGAATGAAGCAATAGCAGCAGGCGACTGGACAGATTATATTACAGGTGTGGACCGATTAAAAAAGGTAACACCGGCAGATGTTCTTCGCGTAGCCCAAAAATATTTGGTTGAAGATCAAAGTACAACAGGATATTTTATTCCAAAACAAGCTGGTTCTCAGAATTTGGCAACAACTCAGGCAAATAATTATATTCCGGAAAATGAGCCTTTTTATTACAGACATCCGGTGAATGAACATTCGCATGACGAAAAACAATTAGAAAATTTAGTTTCAAATACTGATATTTCAGAAAAATTAATTTCAGCAGAAAATGTAATCGGGAAATCTGCTTCCGCTTTCAAAAGAGAAAAAGTTGCAGGAATTGATGTAGTTTCAGTAAAAACCTCTGCCAAAGATTTCGTGACTGTTGCAGCAAGTATTTCGTTGGGTAATTATGCGAGCGAAACTAAAAATGAAATGATTCCGGCATTAACCGCTTCCATGTTATCCAAAGGAACAACATTAAATGACAAATTTAAATTCTCAGAAAAACTTCAAAAACTGGGAGTGAATTTAAATATAAATGCTTCTGCATTTAAAATTAATATAGGATTTAAATGTCTGAAAAAGGACTTAGATCAGGTAATTGCCTTACTGGCAGAAGAATTAAGAAGTCCTTTGTTTGATGCAAAAGAGTTTGAAAATTTGAAACAGCAATTTATTGGAAATACCCAGCAGAATTTAAACGATCCGGGAGCAAGAGGAAGTATTGCTTTATCGCAGGCAATTTATCCTAAAAGGAATCCGAATTACAGCTTAAGTGTTGAAGAGGATATCAATAATATTAATAATGCCACCTTGGATGAGGTAAAAGCTTTTCATAAAAAATATTTCGGAACAGCTTCCATGCGTTTGGTAATTGTGGGAGATACAGACGGTGCGAATCTGAGCAATTCATTAAAAAAATCTTTTAAAAACTGGAATGGTGGGGTTTCTGAAAAATTAAAATTTGAAGAAGCTTCTAAAACACCTTCAAAAACAGAAGTGGTCAGCATTGCAGAAAAGCCAAGTGCAGAATTGTATATCGGACAGTTTACAGGTTTAAAAAGAGCCGATGCCGATTATATTCCGTTTTACATTGGAAATTACACTTTAGGTGCAGGATTCGCAGGACGCCTAATGCAGACAGTACGTGATAATGATGGATTAACCTATAGTATTTCATCTGGTTTAGGCGGAAATATTGAAACCGGAGGTTATTGGTTTGTAAATGCCTCTTTTAATCCTTCGTTGTTTCAAAAAGGTCTTGATGCCACTATGGTTCAGGTAGATAAATGGGTGAAAGAAGGGATAACAGCGTCAGAATTAGAAAATAAAAAAACCAACCTGATAGGAAGTTTTAAAGTGGGAATGTCGACCACAAACGGAATGGCAAGAACACTTTTAAATTTTATTGAAAGAGGTTTAGAACCGGATTACATTGAGCAATATCCAAAAGATATCGAGAAAGCAACGTTACAGCAAGTAAATGACGCAATTAAGAAATACATTCAATTGGATAAAATGATCATCATTAAAGCGGGTTCTATGGATAAAGAAGGAAATCCTTTGAAATAGTTTTTGGCCACAGATGACAGGATTTTTTGAATTCGTAAGTCAAAAACCATAAAGTTTAAAATAGAAAATCCAATATTAAATTTTTAATAGTAGTCTTTCATTATTTCATTTTAGAATCTGAATTAGTAAGCCATTTTCTGTGAAAGACTAAAAGAGCTGTTTTGCCGACAGCTCTTTTTTTTAAACCTTTAAAAAAATGAAGAAAACAATTATAGTACTATTTCTCTTGTGCACCAGCTTTTTGTCTGCACAAATGTACAATCCGGTAAAATGGAAAACGTCTGTTGAAAAGCTTTCAGACAAACATTATCTTTTAAAAGTGCAGGCAGAAATTCAATCCGGCTGGCATTTGTACGGACAATATATTGAAGAAGGCGGGCCATCTAAAACTGCTTTTACTTTTAAAAATCCGAGCAAAGATTTCGAATTAACCGGAAAGACAACCGAAGAAAAAGGACATGAAGTTCAGGATAAAATTTTCGACATGAAGATTAAGTATTTTGAAGGTAAAGCACTTTTTACACAGAAAATTAAATTTACTTCGAAGGTTAGTTCAAAAATAGAAGCTGAGGTAGAATTTATGGTTTGCGATGACAGCAATTGTCTGCCGCCAACGACAGAAGAATTGACTTTTAAGATTCCGGAAGAGAAGAATTTGGCTTCCGCCGAAGGATTGGCGGTTGTAAAAGATTCTGCTGTTTCTGCAGAAAAGACAATCGATAAAACAGATGTAGCATTTTCTAAAACAAAAATAGATAATCCTAAGAAAAATGAATCACGTGGTTTGATTAGTATTTTTATTTTAGCATTTTTATCTGGATTTGCTGCTTTGCTGACGCCGTGCGTTTTTCCAATGATTCCCATGACAGTAAGTTATTTCACAAAGCAAAGTAAAACCAAAGCAGCGGGAATTAGAAATGCTATGATCTACGGTTTTTCGATCGTAATTATTTACGTTTTATTAGGCTCGATTGTGACAGCCGTTTTTGGTGCCGATTCTTTAAATGCACTTTCAACAAACGTTTGGTTCAATTTGATTTTCTTTATTTTACTGGTGCTTTTTGCCTGTTCATTTTTAGGCGCTTTCGAAATCATGTTGCCCAGTTCGCTGGCCAATAAAGTTGATTCTCAGGCAGACAGAGGCGGACTAATCGGAATCTTCTTCATGGCTTTGGCTTTGGCTATTGTCTCATTTTCGTGTACGGGTCCGATTGTGGGAACATTATTGGTTGAAGCAGCTTCAAAAGGCGGAATCGCACCAATTATTGGAATGTTAGGATTTTCGATTGCAATTGCATTGCCGTTTTCTTTATTTGCAGCTTTTCCTGGCTGGTTGAATGCTTTGCCAAAATCGGGCGGATGGCTGAACACTGTAAAAGTAGTCTTAGGATTTCTGGAATTGGCTTTGGCTTTCAAATTTTTATCAAATGCCGATTTGGTTTTACAATTGCATTGGTTAGAAAGAGAAGTTTTTCTCGCCATTTGGATTGCCGTTTTCGGAATGCTGGCCTTTTATTTATTTGGGAAAATTACGCTGCCGCATGATTCGCCTTTAAATCATATTTCAGTAGGAAGATTAGGTTTTGGATTGATTATTTTAAGCTTTACGATTTACCTTATTCCGGGACTATGGGGAGCGCCGCTAAAATTAATCTCCGGATTTCCTCCTCCTTTACACTATAGCGAATCACCAAACGGATTGGGATTTTCCGGAAATTCTGAATTAAAAATAACAGGTTCGCTGCCGGAAGGGGCAGAGCATGGCCCACAAAATATTATCACTTTTCACGATTATAATAAAGGAATGGCTTTCGCAAAAAAAGAAGGTAAACCTGTTTTATTAGATTTTACAGGATATGCCTGCGTAAACTGTCGAAAAATGGAAGAACTGGTTTGGTCGGATCCGAAAGTTCTGGGAGTTCTGAATAATGATGTAGTTTTGATTTCACTATATGTAGACGATAAAAAAGAACTTCCCGAAAGCGAACAATATGTTTCTGAAACTACTGGAAAGAAAATTAAAACCATTGGCAACAAATGGAGCGATTTACAGATTAAAACCTACAAAGCAAATGCTCAGCCGTTTTATGTAATTGTAGACCATAATAGTGTAAACTTAACTGAGCCTTCAGCTTATAATCCGAATATTGAGGAGTATTATGTCTGGCTGCAATCGGGAATTAAAAATTTTAAGAAGTAAATGTTTTTGTAATAGTTAAATGAAATGGAAGTTACTTTAGAAACAAGCAAATTAGAACACTATTTTTCTGAATTCAGCGAAAATACCGTTGGTGTAAATCATACTTTTGAATCGATTTACGGAACTCAGAGTTTACTATACGGGGACTGGATCGCGAGCGGGAGATTGTATTTTCCTATTGAAGAAATTATGCTCCGAAAATTTGGACCCATGATTGCCAATACGCATTCTTTTTCCAGTCAGACCGGAAAAGCATCTACATACGCGTACCAATATGCAAGGCAGTTAATTAAACAACATGTAAATGCTTCAGAAACAGATTGTCTGGTAGCCACAGGAACCGGAATGACGGCGGCTTTAAACAAATTGCAGCGTATTATGGGATTACGATCTGCCGATAATATTTTTAATGTAAAACTTCATTATGAAGATGAAAGGCCAGTCGTTTTTATTACCCATATGGAACACCATTCCAATCAGGTGCCGTGGTACGAAACCATTGCAGATGTGGTGGTTATGCCTTGCGGCGAAAACAACCTGGTAGATCCGAAAGTACTTTCAGACGAACTTCAAAAATATAAAAACAGAAGATTAAAAATAGGTTCCTTTACAGCTTGTTCCAACGTAACCGGAATCGTAACGCCTTACCATGAACTCGCCAAAATAATGCACGAAAATGGTGGTTATTGTTTTGTAGATTTTGCTGCTTCAGCTCCTTATGTAGAAATCAACATGCATCCTGAAAATCCGGAAGAAAGGCTGGATGCGATTTTCTTTTCGCCTCATAAATTTTTGGGCGGACCCGGAACTTGTGGTATTTTGGTTTTTAATGAAACATTATACAATTCCAATTTTCCGGATAATCCTGGCGGAGGAAATGTAAAATTTACCAATCCTTGGGGCGGATACAATTACAGCGATGCCATTGAAACTAAAGAGGACGGTGGAACTCCGGGATTTTTGCAGGTTATGCGAACGGCTTTATGTCTGGAGCTAAAGAACAAAATGGGCGTTGGAAACATGAAAAACAGGGAAAAAGAATTATTAAATCTTTGTTTTTCAGAGCTGCAAAAAATGGAAGGATTAACGATTTTAGGAGATTTAGATGCTGAAAGAATTGGTTGTGTTTCTTTTACCATAAAGGATATTCACTACAATCTTATTGTACGTTTACTAAATGACCGTTTCGGAATCCAGGTTCGCGGTGGCTGGTCGTGCGCCAGTACATACGCCCATTTTTTACTCCATATCGATGAAGAAAAATCAGCCCAAATAACAAACGGAATTTTTCAGAAAAACCTAACCGAAAAACCGGGCTGGGTGAGGGTTTCACTTCATCCGACGATGACAAATAAAGAACTTTTGTTTATTATAAATTCAATTAAAGAAATTGTTGAGAATTGTAAAGATTGGGAAAAAGCATATTGCTATAATTGTGTCACGAATGAGTTTGATAGTTTGATAATAAAAGAAACTATTGAGGATGAGGTGAGGGAGTGGTTCTTTCTATAATTTGTTCGAAAGCCACCATAGCAAGAGTCTGGATCTTCATATGGTGGCTTTTGAACAAAATAATATTTGATAACATGCTAAATAGGTATTTCACTTAACTAAATAAAAGATTTAAAATCTTTTTCATTACAAGCAGCATTACGTAATGCTGATTTATTTCTCTACAACTTATTTAAATTTTAGGATATTTTTCCGTTTACGAGTTTAAATTTTTGTAATTCTTCAGCTAATTGTTGGTTGGCAAGCAGTAGTTCCTTATTCTGAACTTCCATTTTTTTAATGTTTTCTGAGGCGGCTGTAAGTCGCGATGTAATATCGTCAAGAAGATCCCGATAATATTTAACGGCGCTGACTGCATTGTCAAGTTCAGCACCTCTGTCTTGTGCCAGTGATTTTCGCATAGAGAAAAACCACGTGATAAATGCGGCAAAAAATGCCGTCAACGAAGGATATAAAAGTTGTTCCATAGTGGTATTATTGATTTGAGGATTACATAAAAAATTATTTTTTGAATCTGAATTAAATTTATTGCTAATCATTTTTTGTTACATTATATACAGTTAAGTCACCAGATTATTTATCGCTTATTTTAATTTCCTGGCGTATTATTTATTCATTACTTTTTACAAAAATTTAATTCTCGTAAGAACATAAAACTTAATAGTGGGGACTTTAATTTTATCTCCTTTCTTCGTCCCTGTAGCGCTTGTTTTTCAATTTTATTTTTCTTTACTTTGCAAATATAATGTAAAATAATACATTAAAACAAATTAATTAACGTAAAATAATACATCTATTATGGGATCAACTGATAGAGTACGGAAATATCTTGATTTTAAAGGAATTACAAAGTATAAGTTTTGTAATGATCTGGGTTTTTCCAATAAGTTTTTGGACAATAGCAGTAATATGGGAACCGACAAAGCATGTAAAATATTACATCATTATCCCGACCTTAATTCGGAGTGGTTATTAACGGGAAACGGAGCGATGATTAAAGAAGATGCCAACGTAATGCTTATCAATAATCACAGGAAAACTACCGATTTAGTGCATGTCAATCAGGAAATTCCATTGTATGATCTGGAAGCTGTTGCAGGACTCAGAGAATTATTCAGCAGCGGAGAACCGCAGCGAATTCTGGATACTATAAAAATCCCCAATCTCCCAAAATGTGACGGAGCAATTTCGGTAACAGGAGATAGTATGTATCCGTTATTAAAATCCGGGGATATCATTTTATTCAAGGAAACAGAATTTGAAAACATTTTTTTTGGTGAGATGTATCTTCTGAGTGTTAAATTAAACGATTGGGAAGAATATATAACAGTAAAGTATGTCCAAAAGTCAGAGCAGGGTAAGGATTTTGTGAAGTTGGTAAGTCAGAACTCGCATCATCAGCCAAAAGATATCCATATCTCTAAAATTTCTGCTTTGGCATTAATAAAAGCTAGTATTAGGATAAATACGATGATGTAAAAATCTAAAAAACAGAATAGAAATACTTAAATCTCCGGAATCAATTTTTGATTTTGGAGATTTTTTGTTTTTAGGATTTGGAGATTTAAGGTTTTCTAAATTCTAAATGTTCTGTGCACCTGTTGTGAAAGCTACTAGTTTGGGATGCAGTTTTTGGAGAAGTGGTGTTGTGATTTTACTGATTTAGTTACATTGCTTTTACTTTTTTTGATTGGTTATCATACAAGATAACCTTTATTTCAAATTAAAGGTTCAAATTTGAATTTTCAACATGACAATCAAAAATATGGAAACACAACATAAAGAATCACTAACAGAATTATTAGAATTAATGAGCAAAGTGAATTATTTTAAAACTCTAAAGCCCAATAATAATTCGTTTGACGCAACATTAAAAGTGTCTTGTTATAGCGAATTAAATAGTATGATTTCGTCTCTAATGAAAGGAAGTATCAGTTTACTACAAGCGGAAACTTCTGGTAAAGCTTTTCCGGATGCGATGGTTTTGATTGAGATTGCTTTGCAGTTACTGCCGAATGATGAGATGGAATTGTTGGATGAGGTTTGGAGGGTTGGGGTGAGGTATTGATATTATTAGATAAACTAGATAAAACAAAAAAACTTCAACTTTAATGTTGAAGGTTTTTAAATTTCTGCGGAGGAAGAGGGATTCGAACCCCCGGACCTGTTACAGTCAACAGTTTTCAAGACTGCCGCATTCGACCGCTCTGCCATTCCTCCAGTAAGACGCAATCATTTTCTTATTGCGGGTGCAAAGATAGAATGTTTTTTCGATTGTAAAAACTTTTTTTATGCTATTTGCAAAGAAATATTATCTCAAGTTAAAAGTAAAGAAACTTTCAGGAATCTAGAGCTTAATGTTCAAATTCTTCTGTGTTCACTTAAGGAGACAGCTACATCGTAGTTTTCTCTTTTTTGTTCTTTTGAGTGTTTTATTACTTGGTATTTAAGGTTCGATTTTTTTATACGTAATTATTAGTCTATTTGAACTAAACAATCTAAAAGCAAATTATTCGTGATTAATAGGATTTAATGGTGGTTCGAAGTCCTATTTGGAAAATATTTTTTTTGTTTATCGCAATTTTTTGATACTAAATACAGCAATTGCAATATGATTTTAGCTCCCTTATCATCTACCTGAACGCCTTTCTTGGAAAGAATTATGGCTTCTTTTTCTATTGAAATATTCTTGCAAATTAAATTCATTTTTTTTAGTTTTTTGGATATCCTTTTTGATAAAATTTTTAAAAAGACATGATTTAGATCTAAAAAGAGAGCTCTTGTTTTAAAAACAATATTTACGAAAGAACTAATCTTTTAGGTAAATCAAAAGGAGAATAATTAATTATAAAGAAACAGGTATAAATACTTGGTGGTTGATTTTTGTGAATTGATATATTTGAGAGATTATGGTTTTCCATAAAAAAGATTCATACTAAAGAGTGATATTTGAATTATCTTATATAAGATAATTCAAATGTGTATTGACTAAAAGTAAAATATGAAGATTCTACATACTGCAGATTGGCATATTGGCCAATTGTTTCACGAATACGACCGCACTTACGAACATCAACAGTTTTTAAGCTGGCTAATTGCTACTTTGCAAACAGAAGAAATAGATGTTTTACTTATTAGTGGAGATGTTTTTGATATTTCAAATCCATCTGCCCCGTCAATAAAAATGTTTTATTCTTTTCTAAATAATGCGACTAAAGTAAATCCAGATATACAAATCGTAATTACAGCAGGTAATCACGATTCGGCATCTCGTTTAGAGGCTCCAAAACCCTTATTGGAATCATCTAACGTACATATTATAGGCTTGGTTGAAAAAGATAAAGATGGTAATATCGATTACGAGAAGCTGCTTGTACCTATTTATGATGATTCTAAAAATGTAAAAATATGGTGTCTTGCGATTCCATTTTTACGTATGGGTGATTATCCAACATTATTAAATTCTTCAAATCCTTACACTGAGGGTGTAACTGAACTATATAAAGAGGCATTTGAATATGTTAATTTAAAAAAGCAAGATGGACAAACCATAATTGCTATGGGGCATTTACATACACATCACGCAGAAGTAAGTGATTTAGATAAAGCAGAAAGACTTATTATGGGAGGTGTAGAATGTATTCCAGCTAGTGCATTTCACGAAGATATAAAATATGTAGCACTAGGGCACATTCATAAAGCACAGAGAATAGGTGGACAAGATCATATTAGATATTCTGGAAGCCCATTACCAATGTCTTTTTCTGAACTAAATTATAAACATCAAGTTATTGTTTTTAAACTAGACAAGGAAATTAGCGAATTAAAATCGATAGAAATTCCGGTATCTGTGCCACTTCAAAGAATTCCACAAGCTCCTCAGACGTTGCATGAAGTCATAGGATTATTAGAGAATTTATCAGAACTGGAAGATGTCAAAGAACCTTTTCCATATCTAGAAGTCCGAATATTACTGGAAGGACCTGAACCAGCTTTACGACACAAAATAGAAACTGCACTAATGGGTAAAAAAGTTAGGTTAGCTAAAATTGATGTGAAATATCCAGCATCAACGCAGCAAGTATCCGAATTTATTACGCCAGAAAAATTGAACGAATTACAGCCTATAGATATATTTGGTAAAGTGTACCAACACCGCTACAACAGTGAAATCCCAGATATGATCCTGCAACTTTTCCAGCAAGTGACGCAGGAAATTAACCAAACGGCCGAATAACATGAAAATATTAGCTATACGCATAAAAAATCTAGCCTCTTTAGAAGGTAATACAGAGATCGATTTTACAGCCGAACCATTATGTTCTGCAGGAATTTTTGCTATTACTGGAGCTACGGGAGCAGGAAAATCAACTATATTAGACGCAATATGTCTCGCTTTATATGGAAAAACACCCCGCTACCTTCAGGCAAAAGAGATAGGAATTGAAATTCATGATGTCCAAGGAATTAAATTGAACCAAAGTGATGTTCGGGGTATTTTAAGAGATGGAACTTCTGAAGGATTTGCTGAAGTAGATTTTAGAGGTATTGATGATGAAAATTATCGTGCTATTTGGAGTGTAAGACGTGCACGAAATAAGGCTGAGGGTAGTATGCAATCAGATTCTATAACATTGACAAATATCAGCTCGAATACAGTCATTCCAGGTAAAAAGCAGGAGACCTTGAATGAGATTGTACGTTTGGTAGGCTTAAATTTTGAACAATTTACCAGATCAGTATTGCTGGCACAAGGTGATTTTACTGCCTTTATGAAAGCTAATAAAGATGAAAAATCTTCTTTACTCGAAAAACTCACTGGAACTCATATTTATTCTGAAATTTCAAAAAAAATATTTGAAAAATATAGAATAGAAGAACAGCAACTTCGGGATCTTAATTTGCGAAAAGAAGGTGTTATTACTCTCACTGATGAAGAACAAAAGACTTTAGTGGAGGAACAAGATATTTTAGAAACTCAAATTAAAAGTTTAGAAAAAGAGATAGAAATTTTAGCAGCAGAAATTGTATGGCAGGAACAGCTTTTCCAGTTACAAACCAATTATCAGAATGCGCAAATCACATTACAAACTGCAAATGAAGAAAAAATAAATGCACTTCCCCGTAAACAAAAATTAATTGTTACTGAGGCGATTCAACAAACCAGGAGCTGGGTAGATGCTTTGAAACACGCACAAAATCAACATGCTGATAAAACAGCTAACTTAATTACTTTAAAGGAGACTATAAAGTCATTAGAAGAAAAAAAAGAAAAGTTGAATAATGAGATTGTAGCTTCAGGAACTGCATTGACTTCAAGTAGTAAAGCTTTGAATGATGCTCTGCCAATTTTAGATCAAGCAAAAAAACTGGATGCGATAATTACTGAAAAAACAAAACAACTGCAAATAGCAAAACAAGATGTAGATGATACTACGGTAACTATAAATCAACATCAAAAGGTTCTCACGGATAAACAAACTGAGTTTTCCGGGGTTTCTGCTCATATTAAGGTCATAACAGATTGGAAGAATGAAAATAAAGAGCGCGGCCCAATTGCTGAAAATAAAGAAATTATTTTGTCCAAATTGCAAGATACTCAAAAGCTATTGGAAATTTTTCAATCTTCGACTACAGTACTGAATCAGTTACAAGATCAGATTAAGACAGATGAAACTAAAAAAAATGAAGTCGAGTCTAATTTGGAAAAAAAAGCTTTGGAATGGGAAAATTTGACCAAAATCTATGCTATAAAAGCAAAAGAATTGCTGTTAATTCCTATTGAAACCATACAGCTGGATAAGATTGCGATAGATAACACTGTTGAAAATACTATAAAAGCACAAGCTCATTGGTCATTGTTTTATGGTGCTTTAACTAACTTAGATATTTTAAAAAATAAACAAATTAAAGATCAGTCTGATTATCAGATAAATCAGCAGACCTTACAACAACTTTCGCAGCAATTAATAGTAGAAAATGCTGAAAAAGAAACTGCATCCCAACTATTGCAGCAAGCTATTCTGGCATCCGCCGAAAATGTAGAATCGCTTAGAAATGGATTGATTGATTATGAACCTTGTCCAGTATGCGGTAGTAAAACCCACCCTTATGCTGATCATAATCCGAATTTGGAAAATGTATTGAAGGTATTAACAGATGCTTATGATGAAAAAGAGCGTATCTACCTGAACAGTTTCGGAAAACATAACGCTTTGAAACAGGCATTTCAAATCTTACATCAAACTATTCAGAGTCAGGAAGAAGAGATTAAGAAAAAGCTGTCGGAACTGGAAAAGAACAAGCAGGTCTGGGAGCAATTTGATATTGCTAAAGAAATCCTAACACTTTCTGATGAAAAAAAGTCTCAATGGATTGAAGGAAAGTTACAAGAACTTAAAACAAAACAGGCTGATTTGCTTTCAAAAATACAAGTTCATGCCAGCCAAAAGCAACAATTGGAGGTAGATAAAAATAAAAACGATGCTTTAAAAGAAACTGTTGAAACACTTGGTAATGCAGTTAAAGATCTGAAGAGCAAACTATCAGTATATCAGGAACAACTAAGCAGCAAAACTAGAGAACGTGACAAAGCAACTTCCGATCTGGTTTTAGTAGAAGAGTTACTTTCACCATATTTCATGAGCTTAGACTGGATGGCTCAATGGAAAGCAGCACCAGTCAATTTTACTAATGATATTGCGGGTTTTTCACAAACCTGGAAACAATACACCGAAGAACTGGAGCATTACACTGGTCAAAAAAGTGCACTTGAAGCAACTTTGAAGAACTGGAAAGCCAATCTCAAAATCTTACAGCAGAGCTTACTAAAAAGACCGCAACTTATACTGCACAATATCAGAGCTATCAGGTTATTAATCAAGAGCGTGCTAATATTTTTGGAGGAAGACCTGCAGAGCAATTGGAATTAGAGTTGAAACAATCTGTAGAAAAGGCACAACAAAAGCTGGATCAGTTTAAAGAAATGCTGCAACAGCTGAGTATTGATTTAACAAAAGCCAATAACCAAAAAGAAGAATTGGAAAATGCGATAAATACATTGCAGATTGATGCAACAGCAACAGCACAAAAAATAGAAAACTGGCTGAGTGATTACAATCATAAGAATGATCAATTGCTAAGTACAGAAATACTTTATGAGATGCTGGCACTACAAAACAGTTGGATAGAAGCCGAACGCAATGCATTGCAGTCAATTGAGGAAGAAGTAACCAAAGCAGCTTCTATCCTTGCTGAAAGGAAACAATTGCTGGATGTTCATCAACAAACGGCATTATCTGAGCGCTCATTAGCTGAATTGAATGAGTTGATTGCTATTAGAAAACCTGAGGCTGAACAACAAAAGCAGAAAAAGGGGGAGATTGGGTTTAAATTACAACAAAATGAAACCAACAAAACCCAGATAAGCGCTTTACTCAATGATATCGCAAAACAAGCTGATATAACAGAGAACTGGAGCAAATTAAACGAAATTATAGGTTCTGCTGATGGTAAAAAATTCCGTCAGATCGCGCAAGAATATACACTTGATGTTCTGCTTGGTTATGCCAATATTCATTTACAGGAACTTACAAGCAGATACAAAATTGAACGTATTCCAACTACTCTTGGTTTGCAAGTAGTAGATCAGGATATGGGAGATGAAGTTCGTACAGTCTATTCGCTTTCTGGAGGAGAATCTTTCCTTGTCTCGCTTGCATTAGCCTTGGGTCTAGCTTCGTTATCCTCAAGCCGTATGAAAGTAGAATCTCTATTTATCGATGAAGGTTTTGGTTCATTAGATCCTACTACGCTCAATATCGCGATGGATGCTCTAGAACGATTACACAATCAAGGGCGTAAGGTTGGCGTGATTTCCCACGTTCAAGAAATGACGGAAAGAATTCCTGTACAGATTAAAGTGAGTAAACAGCAGAATGGGAAGAGTATCGTAGAAGTTGACAATTTATAACTTTTTTATAGAAAATTTAATAGTATGTATGTATCAAGTGTAAAAATTAAGAATTACAGGGGTATAAAATCTGATGAACTAGATGCTTCACTTTTCATTTGTATTATTGGTGAGAATAACGCTGGAAAATCAACCCTATTATTAGCAACAAGTCTGTTCTTTTCAGGTAGCAGTTTAAGCAAATCTGATTTTTTCAATGAAGAAGAAGCTATTGAAATTGAACTCACTTTTTCAGATGTAAAAGAAGGAGACATAAATCGATTATCTCCTGATCACCGTGATAGAATTAAAGAAATAATTATTGATGATAAACTAACATTAACCCGTTACTATTATACAGATGGAAAATCTGAATTGCTATGTAGTCGACTTACTCCCAAAGAGGGAAAATACGCAAAAAATGTCATTGGAGAATTAATGAAAGGGAAAAGAGGTAAAGATATTTCAGTAGCAGTTATAGAGATACTTTCTGAGCATAAAGACAAATTTGATGGGCTAACTACACAAAAAGATGTTTTTGCAAAACTTGATGAAATTATAGATGAATTACCTGTCGAACAAAAAGAAATGAAACTTTCACCTTTGCCTACAGGTATTGAAAACAGTATTAAAATTCTTTTGCCAGAACCTATTTATATTGCTGCAGTTAAGGATCTTAAGGATGATATTAAATCAAAAGAATCAGCAACTTTCGGAAAACTCTTAGGTATCTTAATGAAGTTTCTTGAAAAGTCAGAACATTTTGAAAGGATAACTGATTCATTTGATGATTTGCATAAATTGCTAAACGTAGTTAGAGAAGCCGAACAGATTACTGACAATAGAATTGAAAAATTACAAGATATAGAGAAACAAATTGGTTCATTCCTCTCAGAAAATTTTCCAAAATCAAAAATAGAAATTGAAATACCTAAACCAGAGTTAAAACAAGTATTTACTAATGCTAGATTACTAATTGATGACGGTGTAAGGGATATTATTGAAACAAAGGGAGATGGTATTAAAAGAGCTGTAACTTTTGCATTACTAAGAACATTTGTTGAGCAATATAAAGAACAGCGAAAAGAGGCTGCGGCTTTGAAAAAAGTAGATGTAGAAGAAAATCAAGAGGTTGCAGAAGTTGCCGTGGAAGTAAGTGAGCAACCATATCTTTTTCTATTTGAAGAGCCTGAATTATACCTGCATCCGAGTGCGCAAAAAATATTATTTGCAGCATTAGAGAAATTAACCGAGGTAAATAATCAGGTTTTCGTTACCACACATTCACCCATGTTTTTTTCACCGAATTCCACTGGAACTTTTGTTAAGGTAGTAAAAGAATATCCAGATGTAGGAAAGCCATATGGCAAGTTCTTAACGATCAATCTTCTAAAAGAGATGGTTGCAAAAGACGCATTTCAGATTATATGCTATGAAAACAACACAGCTGCCTTTTTCTCAAGCAAAGTACTTTTGGTCGAAGGCGATTCAGATATAATTTATCTGAAGGAGACAGCTAAACTCCTAAATCCAGAATGGGATTTTGATGCTCATAACATTCCAATTATTTCAATAAATGGAAAATCTAATGTTAAAAGATTTACTGATTTCTATGGTTTTTTTCAAATAAAATGCTTCTGTATCGTCGATTCTGATGCTTTGATTGATGGATTTGAAAAATTTACGGTCTCAGAAGAGTTAAAAAAACAAAGAGAACAGTTGTTGGGTGTACTTGATAAAATAGCTGATGAACAAGGCATACAGGCCGATTTACCTGGAAGTAAAATAAAAGAGTTAGTAAGAAGATACTCTTGGAAGGAACGATATAATAAGCTAAAAGAACTAGGTCTAAAAATAAAAGCTGGTAAAGAATTAACTGAAGAAGAAACGTTCGAAATTGATTTTTTATTCATAGAAGAGGAAAATAATCTGAGACGAAGAGTATTTACAGATAAGACTATAGAAATTCCCGAGAAATATTCTCTGTTAGCAGCATTAAGATCCATTGATATTTTTATCCTTTCTCATGGAGCTATAGAAAGTTACTATCCCGAAGGCGTTATGGGCGACGATAAGCCAACCAAAGCACTGAATGCTGTGGGAATCCTCAGAGGGCATGAGGATTGTAGACAGCATTTACCAATAATCAAAATTGATGAACTGGAGGTATGCGAATTAGAAATAATCTTTGAAAAAATATTTTCCTGAATTAAGTCAATCTACCTAAAAACAAAATATTAAATAAAAATGGCACAGCATAAAAACCCATACATATCTAGAGTTCAAATAAAAAACTTCCGAAATTTTCTGAATGTTGATGTAGAATTAGATCATAAGCAGGTAATCATAGGCGAAAATAATGTTGGAAAAACCAACTTTTTAAGAGCTATACAACTCATTTTGGACAAAGACTACTCTGATTCAGATAGACAATTAGCCCCCGAAGATTTCCACGATAGTATTGATAAACCAATGGAAAATGGGGAAGAAATTGAAATTAATTTGGAGATAAAAGGCTATGAGCATAACAGTAAACTTAAAGCACAATTTGTTGATGCTATCATATCAGCAGATCCTCCAACATTACGATTTAGTTACAAGTTTTTAGCTAACAGAGATGAGTTCGGAAAAATAATCAATTATAAATATATTATTTTTAAAGGTATTAGTGAAGATAACAGATTCACGAATGAAGATCGAAGTTACATTAACATTTATGTTATAAAAGCATTGAGAGATGTTGAAAGAGAACTTAAATCAAATAAGAATTCTCCTTTATATAAACTGGTTAAACAATACGAAGTATCTAAGCAGGATTTGGAAGAAATATCTGAGGCTTTGAAAGAAGCCGCAGAAGGAATTCTAGAATTGGATGAAATTGTTCATATTAAAGAGATTCTTTCCAATCGCTTTGCCTCTTTATCAGGAATTCAAACGGACCATAAAATAATATTAAGGACTTTTGATATTGATACTGAAAGACTACTCTATACATTGCAGGTCTATATGGGATTAAAGGAAAGACCTGTGTCCGAATTAAGTTTAGGGCTAGCTAATATTCTATACATCTCTTTGATGCTCATTTTATTAAAAGACAAAACAATTTTGCCTATAATAAAGGCTGAACAATTTGACTTGCTACTAACTGAGGATGAAAAAGGAATACTGTCAAAATTATATGAATTAAGCGATAAAGGAAATCATGTCCTAAAAAAAGAAATAGAAGAGAGTGATATAGAATCTTTGTACGATTTCATGGATGAACATAACTATAGGCACCAAGCATTTACAATTTTAGCAGTAGAAGAGCCAGAAGCACATTTGCATCCTACATTACAACGATTGATTTATCGAGAAGTTCTTCATAGTAGTAATACATCGGTAATATTTACTTCACATTCAACTTATATCACATCCGTAACTCCACTCAATTATATTGTGCATATTCGAAAGATAGACGACAGCAGTAAAGTTTTCTCCACAGTCAACTTATCATTATCACGTAAAGAGAAAAAAGATATTGAACGTTACATTGATGCTAAACGAGGGGAGATTTATTTTGGTAAAGGAATTATTCTAGCAGAAGGCATAACAGAAGAATATTTTATTTCTGCTGCTGCAGAGTTGATAGAAAAAAACTTAGATAATTTCGGAATTGTAGTTTGTAATATTGATTCCACGAATTTTAAGCCTTATATTCAATTGCTAGAAGCTCTTTATATTCCTTGGGTTTTATTTACTGATGGTGATTATTATGAGATGGAAGAATATGTTGATGAAAAAGGTAATTCTAAGACCAAGCGAATTTACCATATAATGGATAAAAATACAGGTCGAGAATTTGGATACAAAGGGAATGAAAATGTTTTAAAAATTCTTTCTACACTTGGAATCATAGCAAAAGATGACGAATTGGATGAAGACGAAATTAGAGTTAAAGGATGTTTTATAGGGGAATATACTCTTGAAGTTGATATGATGAATGATGCAGATGATACTGGAATTGAAATACTCAAAAAAGTTTACAAGGAGTTGAAATCAGGAGGAGATGAAATGCAGAAGAATTTTGAAGAAGCTATCGATGCAGAAGATTATTGGTTAGCACTTAAAAAAATTGAGGGTAATATTAGTAAGGGACGCTTTGCGCAACGTCTTGCTGATAACTTAACTACTGAACTAGTTCCTAATTATATTATTGAAGGTATTGAAGCAATAGTTGAAAAAGTTAAAGATTCTTATGAATAATTTATTTTTTGAAGATTTAGAACTAATAAAAAAAGATGAAAAGCAATATGAAGCTTATCAATCAATGAGCAACTCCGTAATTATTGCGGGACCCGGTAGTGGTAAAACACGGGTATTAACCCTAAAGGCAGTAACTCTTGCAAAGAGTCACATTCATAAGCCTTGTGGCCTAGCATGTATCAGTTACAGTAGAGAATCTGTTAGAGAACTTAAAAAACGATTAAAGAGTTATGGTTACACCGCAAGCAACAAAGATTTTATAGGAACAGTTCACAGTTTTAGTTTATTACATGTAATTCAACCTTTTGCACATTTATATCCTGAATACAATGTAATATATCCTATCAAAATCCTTCCTAATGATATAGAAAATAAACTTTATCATTCTACACTTAAGGATTTAAGCATTGAAGATCCATATAAATTATCTCTATCTGATATCAATAAGCATAGATCTCTTTCCCTACAAGGACGCAGTTTAGTCAATATGGAGTCGTCCGAGTTAATTATAAAGGCTGCTAAAATTTATGAAGCAAAAATTAGTGAAACTGAATACATTGATTTTACCAATATTATTAATCTTTCTGCTAAAATAATAAATGAACAAGAATATGTCCGAGAAACTTTAAGAAGTCAATTCCCTTGGTTATTAGTAGACGAGTATCAAGATTTAGGAAAAGCACTTCACGAAATGGTTCTCGAATTAGTATTTTATGCAGGAATAAAACTATATGCAGTTGGAGATACGAATCAGTCGATTTATGGATTTAATGGAGGTTACCCAGATTTTTTATTAGAGCTTACCGATAATGACAACCTAAAGACAATTGAACTTGTGTCTAATTATAGAAGCTCTCAACACATTATCGATGCTTCGATTGAAGCTCTTAAACCCGTTCCCCCATATCCAAAATATGTGGCTGGTAAGAGAAAAGATGATATTGCAGATTTTACCTTTATTAGTTGCGATAATGGAATGGAACCTCAATATGAGGTAATCGCAAAAAAAATAATTCCTAATTTGTTAGCTAGGGAGATTGCTTTAAATGAGATTGGAATTATAGCCAGCTCTAATTCGCAAATTCAGCACATGGCTATTTTCATGAAACAAGAAGAAATACCTTTTTTTATTGTCAAATGGAACTTTGAAAATAGTGCAGTTGTTGTATGGTTACAAGATTGCGCGCAATGGTGCATAGACAAAGAAACGCAATCATTTGAGAAATTATTTATTTTTTGGAGAAATTTAATAAATATCCATAATGATTCAAGAAAAAATAATGTCGATATTTATCTAAAAACTATATTTCATAAAGTACTTACCAATAGCTTAGAAAGTAATGATTGTTATGAATGGTTACGTCATATTACAGATGAATTGAAACTTAGGGATACACTTATAAACTCAGAAATTTATCCTAATGAAATTGATAATTTAGATAAATTATTAAGTGAAGCAAAACTGCGTAATCTAAAAGATTCAAAAATTAAAAGATTTGCAAATCTTGGATCGCCCGAAAATGAAGTAACTATTACTACTAGACACAGCTCAAAAGGTCTTGAGTTTGAAGTTGTAATTTTGTTAGGAATGGAAGAAGGAAATTTTCCGTATTATTTAAATTTAAATGATGAGATTGCGCTGAGTGAGGATCAAAGACTTTGTTACGTATGTATCAGTCGAGCAAAGAAAGCATGTATTCTTTTAAGGTCAGAATCCTTTACAAAACAAACACGATGGGGAGAAAAAACATTTTCGTATCCTCCCTCACGATTTTGGGTTAGCTTACACGAAAAATTTGGAAATGATCAAAATACTTTCACCCAGAATAATTATGAATAATCATATTTATACTTATCGAAGAAGCAGATGAAAGAAATAGATTTATATTCTGAAGCGAAGCCACGCTATTATCAGCTCATCCCCAATAAAGAAGATGGATTGATCATTCTTGCACTATATCAAAAATATCAAAAACAAGAATTCACGGAAGACCAGATTATACAGATTATCAATAAAGTTCTTACTGATTTGGGTGGCTCACAGCGGGAAGAGAACAACCGGAATAATACAATTATTCTGCGTTTGCAAGAATTCTTTCTTTGGCGAGACAGGAAAAGAAAAGTTTATGGGTTTAAAAACTATGGAGAAGAATTTTGTCAGAAAGTATTCAAACGTCTCTCAGAAAGCTACCATCCAGCAAAAATAGAACGTTTATTTAAGCATCTACTAGATACTTTAAGGACAAGCCTTGAAAAAAATCCTGCTGAGATTTTGATTTGGATAGACGACCATTTCAATCATAGAAGCAATGAACTTGCCTTGCAAATTGAAATATTGGATCAGCAAGTGAGCGAATCTGTTGATGAATTTCGTTTCCAGATCAAAGAACCTCAAGCAAATATTATTCAAGTAATTGATACAATCAGTGCAGGATTAGATCAGATTAAACAGCATACTTACGAATTGACCAAGGGCTTTCAAATCACTTATGATATAGATGATATCTTACAGGACATGCTTAAAAATCAAGCAAATTTTGAACTTCTGGATAGTATTAATTATATATTAGATTACAATCAAAAAGTGCGGAATCATTTAGATCAAGTAAGCATACGTATCGACAAGATAAAGCCACGCATTCGTGAATTTATTTTTGAATTCAATCAAAGAGAACTTGATAGAAAAACAGATAAGTTTCTTCATTATTTATTAGACAATGCTTCTTATCTACGTCAAGACAATCAACCCAAGAGACTTGTATTTCCTGATGAAATTGAATCATTTAGTGTTAGGCTCCCAGAATCTGTCCCTCGATTTTATATTTTCACGGAGAAAGATTTTGTTAGTAAATCGCCGTTACCGCCTGTTGTCAGATTTATAGATGAAGAAAGAAGAAGGGTTACGATGATAAAAAATATTGAAAAACTTGAATTTAAGAAAAAAGTACAATATTGGGTGAAAAAAGCTATAGACCAAATTGAACAAGACGGAAAACTCGATTTTTCTCCATTTTTTTTTAGAATTCTTAGTGATGAAAAGAATGATCTTAATATCGCTGTAAAAACTGCTCATAAATTGATAAAACAGTGTAGTAGCTGTCAATATGAAATAACTGTCGATCAAAACGAATATCGTAATACAAATTATGCAAATCTTTCACTATGGAGTATGACGATACTGAAAAGGATCTAAATTTACGCTATGCGTTTATGTTAGATAAAGCAGCTAAAAATACATTTGCTAAACTTGATTATTTGTTGAAATCAGGAATGCATATACAGAGAAATTTCCCCAAACCAGTTTCGCTTTATGCTTTTTTAGATAAACATTTTATTAGTTTGCAAGCCTATTATGACGACTTTTTTGACATGTTGCTCAAAAAAGAAGGAGAAGAATGGAATACCTATTTCTATATTGATTTTCATGAAGGTTCTAGAGGTAAAATTCCAACGGATAATCAGTATCGAAAATACCTTAAATCAGAACATATTCTGATTGGATTGATTTTTTTTAAGATTTACAAAGTTGATGGAAATATTGAGTTAGCTAAAATATCGGATTTTATCAATTTACTGTATCAAGAATACGATGAATTATTGAATAAAATGCAACGTATTGTATCATCTATCGAAAGTGATGCGGATTCAGATATGAACGAAGAAAAGTTAAGGAGTCTGGTCTATAGAGCATTTACAGAATTTGAGCAACTTGGCTGGATAGCAAGAGATGTAAATGATAATGATTTTTTTATTTATCAACCTTCATTTGAAAGATTAAGAAAGATCTATTATCCGCAAATTGAAGCGATTGACAATATTATAAAACGAAAAAATCATGGCTAATTTCCAACCAAAAATTTATAGTTTATCGACACTTAATGTAAGACAGCATTTTAATTGTGATTATAAGTTTAACGATTTCAGGACAGACTTTAGTGGTGAAAGTGGAAGTGGTAAAAGTTTGATTGCTGACTTTATTCAATTACTTTTAGTTGGTTCAAAAGTTTTCAAATCAGGAACAGAAGGGATAAAACAAAGGGATACAAGTGGACTGGCACTCAAAAACCAAGATGGTAAATATGGTCGAGGTTATATATTTATTAATGTTGAGGTGCAGCCAAAAAGATATATTGTTTTGGGAGGTTACTTGGAAACTACTAGTAGTCAAATGCATTTTTTTATTATTCAATCTGGTTATGATTTTGAAGAAGTATTATCCGCAATGGACAAACCTGTTTTTTATAAGGATTTATTAGTTGATGGAAAGATAGAAACGTTGCAAAACTTGGAAAAAATTCCTTTAAATACAGGGTATCTTAAAGGTGTAAGCAATAAAAAGTATCATCAATTACTTTTTAATAATGGTTTACTGGCAGTAGATCTTAGTCAAAATATGCAAAGTTTGAAAAGTTATGCAGCAATTATTCGTTCATTTTCAAGAGGAAAAGGCTTTTTTACTGATTCAGATGCTCTGAAAAAATTTCTTTTTGGAGATGATGATCAAAAACGACTTTTTGATAAATATCAAGACGATGTACAAAATATTAATTTAGACCAACAACAACACCAACGTTTGTTGGAAGAAATTGCTACGATCAAAGATAAAGAGCTAAAAATTGAACATGTACTTCGTGATTTCGAAAATTTTAAGCAATCAAAAATGAAGTTCAGTTTGGAGAACGCAAGTTTTTGGTTTAAACAAAACGATATTAAATTTAAAGATTTTCAAAAATCAAACCAGGAGCATCAAGCAATTAATATCAAAAGACTTTTGATTAAAAAAAAATTGTGTAATGTAAAACTTTCAGATATTAAAAATCAAAGTGAGGCAGTAATTCATTTAAAAAATGAGATTAGGAATACTGAAATACAAGAGGAAAAACTTATATCTGATTTAGATCGAGCAAAGAAATTACTAGATGAAAGTACAAAATGTAAAGATATTATAGAAAAGGTTAACAATTGGTTCACTAATAATAGAGCCGATTTAGACGCCATTCGACAATGGCATTTAGCAGAACGCTCCAAAATCAATCATGTGGAAGCTCTCAAGACATTTGAAAAATTCCTTAAAGATAATGATTTACAGAAAGATTTAGAAAAATCAGATTGGTTTAATGATTATTCAAAAGCAGGAGAATTAAGCAATAAAAAGCTAACAGACTTTGAACGATCTATTGAAAAGTTAGAGGTACAGCTTGTCTTTTCTGATCTTGACAATCCGGCATCATTAGCTAATTGGGCAATAGAATATTTATCATTACCCTTGAGTCTTGAACAAGAGAGTTTACTTATTCATTTTCAATCTTTATCGAGGGTAGCTCCAGTGCCGCCAAAAGGAAGATTTCTTCCTTTTCCAGAAAAACTATTTAAAACGCCAATTACGACAAAAGTAGACAGTGGAGGGTTTTGGCTTGAGTTAAATGGTATTTATGAGTTTATAATGACTTGTGAAAAACAATATTTGAATATACCAGTTGATCAAGTCAAATTAAATACAGAGCCGTTGGATATCATAAAACGACCACTTAAAGAATTAAAAGAAGAATATATTAGTTTAAAAAAATTAAAAGAAAAGTTAGAAAGCTATCCTGCACTGGAAAAAATGCTTTTTCTGTATAAATCAAATCAAGATGAAATATTTACAGAAATAGATGAGATTGCAGAATTAACTTATACAGAACTGGAAAAGTATATCTCTATTTTCGAAAACTCTGAAAAGAATTTAGAAAATTATGTGAGTAGTAAAGAGTTTTATGATGTTGCTTATGAGAAACTTACAAGTAGTAGGCAAATTGATAAAGCTAACCAAGAAAAGATTACTGAAATCGAAAACAATATGAGAAAGCAATATGGTTCGATCGATTTCGAAAAATTGAAAAAGGAAGAAAGTGATCACATTTTGATTCTTGAAGTTCAGTTAGAAAATCTTGTATCTGAAAAAAACATAACGTCGGAAAAAATCCAAAGCTTAGAAGTAGAGCTTTTTAATATTATTCCATCATTCAACAAGCTTTATCAAATGGCCAATGATGTAGAAGTTGAACATAATGAAGCTAAAATTCAGTTTGAACAATGCCAAGAACAATATAAATCAAGTATAATCAATTTGAATGAAGCAAGAAGAATGTTTATGGTTGAGTATAATCGTGATTTCAATTTTGCTGAAGATTTGATTGAAATAGAACATCTTCCTAAAGAAAACGTAATTAATGAATCTCGAAGTAAATTTGAAGCATCATATGAATGGGCTTCTAATGGAATAGAAGATAAAATTATTTTGAAAGATTATTCAGTTGGTATACTTGCTCATAAGTTATTACCAACGGTTTTTCCTACGCAGCAAATTCAAGAGGATCTCATTGGAGAACAAATTGAAAAAAGGCTAACAGAACTAACAAACGATTTACAGCAGATAGGTTCGAGAAAAATAGAAATTCTTCATAATGTATTTAATGAAGTGCAAAAAATCTATAATGATTGTTTGACAAACGTCCAAAGGATAACTAAATATTTGGCTAATAATCAAATCACAGGAGGTAATTACGCAACTTTGCAACATAAGCCATCGCCGGGATATCCTGATGATTGGATGAAAATTTTCAGGAAACGTCTAACTAATGAAATGCAAGATGTTGGAATATTTGCATCTTCGGGTAATGGCAGTAAACAAGATATTGATGAGATAATGATTAATGTTTTTAGAGAAGCAAACGGAACCAGAGAAGCTAAAGTTCAAGATCTACTAAATCCTCTTTCATATTTTGATCTATTATTTGATATTAAATTAGAAGATGGGCAAAGTAATTCAGGAAGTAATGGACAAACATATACTGCAAACGCCCTATTATGTCTTGCTAGATTATCCCTTATTGAAGATAAAGATCACTCAGGAATACGAATTATGCCTATAGATGAAGCAGAGGGGTTAGGAAGCAACTATGAAATGTTGCACAAATTAGCCAAGAAGGAAAATTATCAAATAGTAAGCATGTCTATTGAAACTGCTGGAGATATCAATGATGATGGACAATACATCTACATCATGCAAGACAACAAAGATGCCAATGGATTAACTTACGTTCCTCCTTTAGGTATATTTCATAATGGTCAATTAACAGAAAATATACATGAAATTTTTGAAGAAATTGAATAGCAAGGATCTCACATGGCCAATACTAAAAGCCCTGAATGATCTTTATGAAAAAAAGAAAACTGGTGCTAAAATCCAAGAGAATGATTTCATACGATATCTAATGATGCAAACAGATTTAATTGCTCAAAAAAAAGGCAATAATAAAATATTGATTGCACAAGATGGTTATGAAGAGTATTATGAAGATCATTTTTATGCCGCCTATAAATATTATTATGATTTTCTTAATCTAATGAACATTCGCCCAGATGGGGGCAAAAATTTCACGGAAGAAGATATTCGTACGTTGATTTTGATTTACGAGAGTAAAAATGAATTGAAGGATAAGCTGTCAAATATTGAAGATTTTTCTGCGAAAATTTTCGATTATGCAGGCTCTAAATATTTAAAACACAAGGTTAGTGTTCGCAATGCTGTATTAAAAATTCTAGAAATTGAAGAATTTCCACAATCAAATAAAGATCTACAGTATAGATTAGTAGTTGACTATATAAATCCTAAGGCTATAATACTCTGCGAAAATAAATCTTTCCTAAAACAACCATGGAATGCTAAGGAACTTGAAGTTAAATTGTGGTATGTAGGAGGGAACAACATTTCTATAGTAGATGATATTGATGAGATGGAATTAAGTTACCCAATTTATTACAGTTGTGATTGGGATTTTGATGGATTAAAAATTTATCAAAGAATAAGCAAGAAATTACAAAAAAGAGGAGTGGATGTTAAAATTCTTATTCCAACATCACCACACTTATATCTTCCAACAAATTCTTTTAAACATTATAGCAGATGGGAGTACAAATTAGATTTTTCAGGACTAGACAGAAAATTGTTTTCCTCTAATGCCCAAGAACTAATTACTAAACTACTAAAAGATGATTTATGGATAGAAGAAGAAAGCAATGTATTAAAGGACATGTATTTTCATAATTTAAGAGATATCTGCTAGAGATATCTCACTTAAAATTTTCAAATCTTCCAATAAAAGGTTCGAATTTTCTACGATAACCTCACTTAAGGAGAGAACTATTTGATATTTTTTCTCCTTTTTAAGTCATTATCAGCATTAGATTCGGGTGCTTCTGAATAGTTTTAACGTCTCTCATAAATCGTTTTTTAAGCTCTTTAAATGGATAATACCTTCTGAGAAAGTCTCTAAATATATCATAAATTCTTTCATAGTTGATAGTATCTTATATATTGTTAAGTCATAAAGTTCAACTTGTTAAACTTTCTAAACGTTGAATGCTTTTACCATTAGTTCCTGTTCGGCTCTTGAAATTCCTATTTCTTTGGCTATAGTTTTCCAGTTGCTTGTAGCTTTAAGTACTTGTTGTATAATCACTTCCATTTGATTATTATTTAAACGGAAATATTCGCCAACGCTTTTTGCTAATTCGAAATTAAGATCATTGTCATGTGTATCTATGTTTAAAGCTAAGCCGTCTTTGTCGATAGATGGATTAAGATCATATGCCGGTGATAGTATCCAACCTTCCTTTGTTAGTATGAAACCGTGATTTCTTAAATGATCATCTGTATTGGAAATAGCAATGTTGAAAATTATTCTACGCCATAGTTGGTGTAAATTTGATTCTATGTTTGCTCCGTAATTGCTGATGAATTCAGCAATGTCGAGGTAACTTGCTTGATTGTCGCGAATGGTATCTTCATTGTTGGCTGTCATTGTCATGGCAGAAGCAAAATGTATTCTTTCTCCGTTTTGTCGGTCAAAACGTTTTGTGAAAAAAGTGTAATAGTTGCCCATTATTTTTTCTATTCGGCATGGTGCCATTTCTATTCCAGCATTTATTGCGAGTTGATAGGCTAGAAATTCCCAAGCTGCTTTATCTGTTGTGTCTGTTTTAGATGGAAATTTGGCAATCCAAAGGTTTTTATCGCTATCTAAAACATTGGCTTTTGGTCTTGCTCCTCCTAATGAGGAACCTGGTGCCATTAAAACAGATAACCATTTTTTGATCTCATCATTATCATCGTCATTTTCAAAGTTAGCAGCAGCATTTTGCAACTCACGAATAGATGACCAAGGGGGAGTAGAGGCGGTTTTATTGTTGTCGAGAAAATCTCCATCGAGATCTGTTTTAAAACGCAGTGCTCCCATACGGCTTTCGTCATAAACACCCAAAAGAAAATCAATATCGTATAGTGTAGGTATTTTTTCCCTTTTTTCTTTAGCCCATTGTGATGCTCTTCGTTTCATTAATGTTCGTCCCCAAGTGTCAGGCATACTGTCCAAGAATATGCCAAAGTTTTCTTTTAGGTTTGGGTATTGTGGACCACCGTATAATTGAATTTCTGGATCGAGTATAAATTTTTGTTCTGATTTAAGCCATTCCTTATCGTATTCAAAACTGAATGCTTTTTTACCTTTGGCTTGTTGTGCTGATAGGATGCCAATGATTTTTGGTTCGGGCATTTCTTTCCAATGTGCATAAACGTATATATCGGTTTTATTGGTAGACATTTTGGATAGTTATCTTTTTAAATTATTTAAAGTTTAGTATCTTAACAAGATTATTTTAACAGTTCAAGATCCTGAAGTTTTCGTCCAAATTCATCATCTGAAGCGAGTTTAAGAAAATCATCCTGAAGCCCTAATACTCGTAGTACATTAAAATAAGCACCAATAGCAACACTAGGATTACCTTTTTCTATTTGATACAAAGTAGTTCTAACAATATCTGCTCTTTCTGCTACTTGAATAGCAGTTAACTTTCTTCTTTTTCTAGCTAGCTTTATGTTTTCACCCATTTGTTCTAATGTAATCTGGTGCTTAGGGAAAATGGTTTGTTTTTTTCTGTTCATCTTTAAAATGTTCATTATTATGAACAAAATTAGTGTTTATGTTCATAATAATAAACATTTTGTCAATTTTTATTTTTTAGAAGTTAAAGGTATATGATCTTTTAGGGCTATTTGTAGTAATTAGTTTCTTGAGAATTATTGTTTTTATTATCTCCTAGATTTAAGTGTTGTAAGCGGCTCTTTCTTTTTCCGGTCGTTGAATTAGTAAATATAAACGTCTTTGAATTAGTATATTCGGTTGTATTAAAATTAATGAACTGGATCAGTTTAAGACTAAAAAGAATATATTTTTTTTCCATGTCAATTGCGTCCGCACTGCGGACGCAATTGAAAATATACTTTAAAACTTTTGATATCTTTCAACTTGTTTTTTTTCTCTAAATAGATTTAAGTCCTTTAAGATTCTTTAAATTCAAGAAGCCTCTTTTGAAAGCATTTCACCTAAACTTAGATTTAAGTTTTTCCATATCTTCCATTATATTAACATCTAAAACCTTTGCATAGTGCTGTGTCTGCTTGGTATTGGTATGCCCCATCATGGCTGATACGTTTTCAAGTCTTACTCCATTCCCTAAAGTGACAGTGGTAGCAAAGGTATGCCTGGCAACATACCATGTAAGATGTTTGTCTATGCTGCAGGCATCAGCTATCTCCTTAAGATAAGCATTCATTTTCTGGTTAGATATTTTCGGGACAAGACCCTTCTGCTGGTTTTTATATTTAGAAATAATTTTCTCAATAGTGGGCAGTACAGGAACATTGGCTCTAATGGCAGTTTTAGCTCTGCTGGTCATAATCCATAAGTTTCCATTTGAATCTTCAGATAAGTTTCTTTCGGACAGATCCATTGCATCGACGGGCGCATATCCTGTATAGCAGCTGAAAAGAAATATATCCTTGACCTTTTCAAGGCGGGGTGTTGAAAATATTTTATTCTCGATTGTGTTGAGTTCCTGCTGGGTTAGGAAAACGGCATCTTTAACACTTAGTCTGCCGTCATACACGTTGAATGGGTTTTTTATAATCAAATCCATTTTAATGGCGTAATTGCAGGCAGTTTTATACATTTTCATATATTTTACCACCGAATTGTTTTTGATGCCTTTCTGGTCTTTAAAACTACTCTCGTATTTAAGGAACTGTTCCAGTTTGAAGACAAACGAGCTTGATATTTCAGATGCAGGCATATCTTCCTTTTTGTAGGTGTTGGTAATGAAATCCGAAAGCAAATCTTTCGCTCTTTTGTATTTCTGCAGTGAAGCCGATGCGCGTTCTCCAGTATTTACTCTTTTGGTGAAGAATATATTGTATGTTTCCATGATATCAATTATGGTTGGGCCTTCAGGCTGGTCGATTTTGACTTTTCCTGTGAGTTCAGCTTTTAATAATTGAAGGTTAACCTCAGGATCAATTCTGAAGAGTTCAGTAAATTTTTTGGCTGCATTAAGTTGAAACAGATCAAGAAGATTTTTGATTACTATTTCCTTTTCAATTTTAAGCTGGTTTCTTAGGTTATTAGTGCTGGCCCATCTTTCTTTTATAATGGCTTGTCCGGTTGACATTGAAATTTGCTTGTCATTGTAGCTTAAACGTGCATAGATTGGAGATTCGCCGTTCTTGTTTACTCTGTCGATTTCTGGTAAAGAATTACTTTTAACATGTTATTTAGTTTTAAAATTAATAATCAAATTGAATTAAAAATTTTAAGAGAGCCCTTTGTTAGCAGGGAATTCCCGGGGAATTCTTTCTTTTTAGTTACCCATTTTTGAGAAAAATTACCTCAAAAAAAGCTGGGTAACTAATAGGGTAACCATTCTTTGATAAAACATGTGCTTTTTGAAAAGTTTGCAAAAACGAAAAAGCCTTTAAACACTAGTGTTTAAAGGCTTTTGATTTTTAAAGTTTCTTTTGAAACTTTTACTGGCGGAGAAAGAGGGATTCGAACAAAATCGCCTCAACCTGCATTTATACTGCATTCCTATTTTTTTTGATTCACTGTGCCACGATTGCCGCACGAAAATTTTCAGTGCTTTTGCGGGATTTTGAACGTTTTAAATGTTTAACGTAAGATATAATTCTTTAAATAATTCGATTACAAAACTACGTCTTTAAATTTAACTAGTGGAAATTGTTTTTATGATCTTTTATTGTAAGCTTTCGTAAAACTTACGGGGTGTAAAAAGGATCATGTCTAAATTGCAACTATTAAAGAAAACTGTAAAAAGTTATGGTGTTTTTTTTGCACCAGCAAGGCTCGAAAAACTAGTACGCTGGCCAACAAAATGATGTCTTCTAAATACTATTTCAAGCAGAAAGGGTACCGTAATTTTGGTAAATTATTTACCAAACAAAAGGTTAATTTTTTAGACTAAAAAATTAACATCTGTTTTGCTTTATTTGTAAAACTTCGCAATTACATTGTAAATTACGTTAATAATTAAAATTAGAACAATAATAAAGGATTTTGAACTATCTAATAAAATTATAATTTAATTCCACTCGTTACTTGAAAATTCATCGGAATAAATTATTCCTAACCGCTCTACAAAAGTAGCCTCCGCCAATCTGATTGTGTCCTTGCGTATTCTCAAAATCATTTCGGCAGTAAGTTCGAAATCAGTTGCAGAATATTTTAAATCACTATCAATGAAAAATTGTGCGTAATTGTCATTAAAATCCATTAACCAGAATTCTAAATCCTTTGTTTTGTGACGAGGAATGTAATTCTTAATATTATCACTATCGAGATAGACTAGAAGAGGTACAAGATTTTCAGGAGCAGAACTCGAACTAAATAAGTTGAAAATCTTAATACCCTCGACTTCTTCGCTGTCAATCGGCTGAAAATTATTAGCATAATTTAAAAGAAATAAAAGATAGGCGTTGGCTCGTACACCACCATAAGTAATCTTTTCTGGAAGTTCAGGAGTTATAAAAGGATTACCAATTTTATCATTGTAAACGGGATCTACTATTTCGCCAAAACAAAATAATCGGAAGTGATTAAAAGCTTCCTTTCTCTTACTTGGAGAATTTATTGTGAAATAATTTGAATAAGTTGTGATCCAAAACCATCGTTTTAAACTATCAATTTGTGAACGGGAAGGCTCTTGGACAATATTAAAAAACTCTGTCAAAAATACTAGTTGAATGCTGGCAGGTAATAATTTACTATAGACAACCAGAACTTCCTCAAATAAGAACTTTACTGCTTTACGAATACTGGCTAAAGTATATCTAGTCTGTTCTGTAAAATTTATTTTATCGAGGACTTCTTCAATTTTTATATCTAAATATAATTTTCCGAACGAGCTTTGGACACATTGCAAAATCAGTTCTCTTTTGATACCTTCAAAATTATACTTTTTTAAGTCCACAAGTAACTCGTCAATTAAGGTGCCGAGTCTGAAATTTTCATTTCTGCTATATGTTCTTGCGGATACAATCCAATCAGGTGAAATAACTGAGCCTTTTGAGTTTAATCTGGAAAAAATATCAACTGCTTTTTCTATAGATCCTCCCGTAATGTCTATCGAAGGAAGTTGGAAATCAATCAAGGTGCTTCCTAATTTTTCGTATCTATCCAGATATAAATTTATCTCGTCTTCATTGTATAATAATTCTTGTAGTTTTCTTTGAAAAGTGTACGATGCTCTTGTATCCATTAATTGATAGACAGGAATTTGGAAGACTTCTAAATATTTGCTTCTTGGAATAAAAAACTCCTCATTTTTCAGGTCATAACAAATTTGAAATTCACGTTCCCATAAAGAACGATCTATTTGGAGCTTGGTTCTGTCAGGATTTATTAAGCATCCAAATAAAGTTGAAAGTCTTTGGAAACCGTCAAGTATATAAAAATAATTTTCTTCTTTTTGGGGTATTGTGTATGGTCCAATCATAAGACCTTCGCCATAACTTTCATTTGGTTTCCATAGTAAAATAGAACCAATTGGAAAACCTTCGCTTAAGCTATCAAAAAGGTCAACTTTGTTTCTCTTGTCCCAAACAAAATCTCTTTGAAATGCAGGAATTTGTAATATTCCGTTTTCAATATCTTCAATGTAATAGATAAGTCGTCTAACTCTTGATTCAACTTTTAATTTTTCATTTATCATAGCAATGATTTAATTTCGTTTACAATTGTTAGCAATTCATTGTCATATGTGGTGCCGCCACATCTGAGTATAAGGGAGGTTTTATTTACGGTATTTTTTCTAAATAATTTTGAAAATTCACTTTTAAAATTTCCCCTATTATAATCTTCACAGTCTATCCCAACTTTAAGAATGTCCCAACTTTTATCAGATATTGTTTCATAAAAATCTAGGATTTCCTTTTTGGCGTTTTTTGAATTGCGATCAGTTACCAATCCTTTTTCCAGATCAAAAAAATCTTTTTGGATTGTTGCTAATTTACAGTATTCATTTAAGTAATGGTCATCTATTTCAAGAAGTGTTGCTTCGGGTATGTAGTTTTCCATTTCTCGTTTATTCAAAACATGATGTTTGATGTTGTTGCGAGTTAAATATTCAACAACTTTTTGCTTGTCATTTTTGAGAGCAGTAGTACTCGTTAATTTATCACTGTCCAATATGACATAACATCTTAAATATCCTTTTTTATCTTTCTTCGGCCATGAAGCCATCGACCTAAATTTACCATTTATAATATTTATAATTCCGCCAGACCCGCCAGCATTATCAAAAGTTATCCAATTCTGGTTGACATGTTTTTCTAGTATATTGGTATCATCAAAATGTTTGAAAATCGCCTCGATAAAGGGTCTATCATTTAGACTGTTTTCCAAAATTATTGATACCGGTTGCAACAAATAAAGTAAAGCTTCTTCACAACTAAAAGTTGAGTTCGTCTCAACGGCTGTAACTTTTAAATCAGGATCATTTACGGTTCTACTTAAAGATACAAACTGTAAATTTAAAATGTCCTGATCCATTTTATGAAATCTTTTAAAATTTACGGAGTCGAAAACAGCATGACTTCCGATAAGAATCTTGTTGCGCTCATTTAAAGTACAAAGTAAAATAATGCTATATAGTTCGCGAAATTTTGCATCATTTGAAAATAACTCATCACTAATTCCTACTATCATTGATTCTTAAATTCTTGCTGCGCAGTTCTAATTGCAATGGTTTCAGTGAGGGCTTCATCAAAAATTCCAATTGGCCAGTGATCTACATTTCCATCTTGATCAATGTTAATTTTCTCTAAAGTACTACTGTTCGTTTCGCTATTAAAATCTACATAATACAGTGCTACATCTTCATAATTAAGTTTTCTCAAAGCAATAAGAGTTCGTATTCTCAAAATAAAATTTTGAGAATGTGTCTCTATTAAGTATTTTTTGTAGCCTGTTCGCAAAGAATCGACAAGTAATTCTGCAATATCCCCATGTGCCCCAGGATGCATATGTAATTCAGGCTGTTCAACGACAATTAATGTGTCTTCAGTTGTTGGCATAAAGGCTCTAATCACAATTGGCAATAGTTGGCTCATACCTTGTCCAACGTCCCTGAAATTAATATTGATTAAGTCTCTTGTCAATTCCAATTGATAGAACGGATCAGTTTCGGTATTTACTTTTATGCCCCATCCTTCAAAGTTATTTTGATACCATTCACTTACTAAACTGATTAATTTTTTCTCAGTTGTGAGTGCATCGCGAATAATTATAGGATATGCGTTTTCGCCCTTGATGCCGATATGTTTTCCATTGACCTGTTTTGGATTTGAATATTGACGTTCAGGAATTGCTCTTAATGGACCAATGTAATCTGTATTTATTGAAAGGCTTTGAATGGTTTTTGAAGTTTTATCATCTTTATTGATTAATTGAAAACCGTTAAATTCCATTTCGTCACCTAAATCAAATTTTTGGTCTTTATCACCGGATAATTGCCAGGAAAAAATTTCAGGATTATCGCTGGTTCTCGTTCCAGAGCCGATAATAACTTCTAATTTTTCAAAATTATCTTCAATAGAAAACTCAAGTTTACCCAATCTTGTTCGTCCATAAACTAAATCTCTAAATTCCGCGCCTAGTTCTACTCCACCGTTATTCATTTTAACGGGTTCTGCAAAATTGCCTTGAAGTGAATTAGAGAGTAGTGTAGGTAATTTTGTTAAAGCGGATTTACCGGCACTATTCTTACCAATCAAAACGGTAATTGGCTTTATTTCCAATTTCTGTTCTTCTTTAAAAGATTTATAATTCTTAAACTTAATTGTATGTATCATATTGTTATTTCTACAAGCAAAGATAATTAATTTTATTTCTATAAAACCGCCTCATTATTGGAGATATTAATCAGAATTAGTTTTACGAAACTTTGACCATGATCATATTGAATTAGCCTAATTTTGATAAAATCAGATCGTCGAACAATTTTAAAAAGAGTTTTCTTTCTGACAAGAACTTTGGGGCTTTATGTAATATTCCCTTTACCTATGAAGTGATTTATGTTCCGATAATTTTAGAAGGGAAAGTGAATATGGCTCATTTTCATTTCAAAGGCGTTCCGCCTAGGGAAGAATCTATCGGCTTGGAATTCCGAATTAACCTACGCCAGATATGTAGCTGGAGGTTTGAATGCATAAGTGATCAAGACATTCCTCATAACAATTAGAGAAACTTCATTAGTTTTCTATCTATAAACATTTGGATAAATTATTTTAAGAAATAAATTACTTTGTTGATTCATTAGAACACAACAAATTTGTACGTTCATCAATAAAAATAGCTTATAATTTTATGGCAAAAATGGAATGATGTAAAACTTTCTTAACATAAGAGAATATTTTGCATATTATTTTTACATAATTTTTATTTTTTATTAATTCAATATCCACCCCTCTCCATAACTACCGGTTTCATGCAACCATGTTGTAGAGCAAACTTTGCAAGTATAATAATGTTCGTCTACGTTTCCAAAAATTGAAGTAACTTCTTTTACATTGGTTTGGGCTAAATTGCTGTGAGGAGAAGTGTATCTTTTCTTTCCTACAAGATCTTTGCATTCTTTGCAAAGGTAGGTATATTTTTCATTTGTTTTTTTTGAGTTTTTATCTTCCATTAAATTCATGTTATGTTATTTTGCAGATAAAGTTTGTGTAAATATATAACTTCTATTTAAGTAAATATTTCATACTTTAAATTCATTTATTATAGGCAGGGTAGCTTTTATGCATTTATTTTTTACTGATATTTAGATTAATGCTAATTAATTTTGTCTTCCTACATCCGATTCGAACCTAAACTCGGGATGCCTTACTTTAACTGATGTTTTAATTTTGCACAAAATGATTTGCCACGATTTTCACACGAAAGTTAAAACAGGAAAGTTAAAACAGGAAAATATCGGTAAAATTCGCCCTAGCTTTTTGTGGCAGAATAGGTATCAAGTCCAAAAATCAATGTGCCACGATTCTGCCACGAAAACTAAACTGGCGATTATTGGTGAAATTCGCCTTAACTTTTGTATAAAAAAGTATGAATCCCAAGGTCGAGAGTTCGGAAACTTCTGGGATCACTCAAGAGGATAATCGTTACTGATTATCCTCATTTTGTTTTACGACATTTAGTTTTTAAAATCGATGCTTTTTCTGTGGCAATGCCGTCGCAAAGTCGATTCTCTAAAATCAAAACATTAGCGTTTAGATGGTTTCAGGCTATATAGTTCGAATATTTGTGCATTCACTTGAGGAGACAACTACTAAGTAGTTGTCTCTTTTTTTATACAGAAATATGTAGATTTTTCAAGATGTTGCAGCATAAAATTCCATGGTTCGATATTTTCACGAGAAATCCTTAGTCTGTTTGAATAAACAGTCTAAAAATGGCTTTATTAGATATATAATCATAGCTGAGCGATGATTTGAAGTCCCATTAAGGATATAGATTTTTTTCTCTTTTGGTTTATCGTAATTTCTTGATACTAAATGTTGTAATTCCAAAATAATTTTAGCTTTCTTCTCATACTAAAACTTATCAATTAAGTTCATTTTTTTTGGTAGGGCATCTCATCCCTGTGAAAAATATAGCAGTTTTTTTAGCCTTCACTAATATTTATTATATCCGTACTACAATTTCCAGATAACTGAAATTTAATTTGTTATTAATTCTTTTTGTTCTTTTTTGGAAAGTCCCTGAACAACCAACTGATAAGAATCAGCAACAAGCGCTTTTACCATCTTATCAGACACATCACCGCTAAATCCTGCACTAATCCAGTACTTAGGGCTTAGATTGAAAGGTTTTCCTATAGAATTATATTCTTCTTTCAGACTATGTATCTTATCTGGAGCACATTTTACAGTACAGCTATCGAATTTATCCAAGTCAAAAAAGCAGAACATTTTATTTTTAACATAAATGACGAGTATTGAGCGGGAATTCCGAAAAAAGCCTTCAAAAGGCATTCCTTCGTGACTTCCTTTAAAAGAGAGGCAATAATCTCTGAATTCTTCTACATTCATTTTGCTGAAATGTTTTATATCTTTAATTTGTTTCTTAATATGCACAAAGGTAAGCCGATTTAGTATTCATCGATTTTATTTCCTAAAGAGATAAAGAAAGTCCAGATCGACAATTTATGTAAAACTAGCCTTAACATTTTTTGGAATAAGAAAGTTTCAAGTCCATTTTAAATATTTTATGCACAATATTTTAAGCGCATAAAATATTTTGGATATCCTTTTTAATGATGAAAAATATATCTTTATGTATTAATGGGGTTTAAAAATTCATAAATTTGAAACCTAAGACAAATCCGTTTCTAAATTAAGAACTTAAAATATAAAGTTCCTTTATTTAATATTTCAACTTTTCATTCTCATAATACTTCAATTTTACTTTATGAAAACATTCAAAGATTTTAAATCATATAATCAGTTTGTGGGCATGGCTGAGCCTTTGGATGATGATATTGACGTAGGTTATTATGATCCTCCAAAAATAAAAATAAGTTCGGAGACCGTTATTGTAGATTTTTACAGGATTTCAATCAAAATAAAATACAAAAGAAAATCCACTCCTGATGCTGCACCTGTTTCAGCAGTATTTTTTAATACGCCGGATTTAATTATAGAACCTGGCTGGGATGCGGAACCAACGTACAGGGGAATGTATCTTCAGCTCTCTAAAAAAATCATTGATGAAAACCGTTTTTTATTTAAAACTTATCTGGACTATGGACAGCATGAAGCTTTATATTTAACGGATGATGAAGTTGAAGAAGTCGATGCAGTTTTTAAGTTAATGATTAAATATTATGAAAGCGAGATAAAGAATTTTGGAGTTTTACTTTCCTATGTAAATGTGCTTGTGTCTTTGGTAGAAGCTTTTTATAAAAGGCAGTTTGCGACTAATCCCAAACAATATAATCGTGTTGTCACAGACTTTCAGCAAAGTTTGATTGAGTACTATAATGAACCTGTAAAGCAGCTTCCAAACGTTCAGTATTTTGCAGACAGGTTGGGATTGACGGCAAATTACCTGGGCGATATCATCAAACACTTTACCCAAAAATCAGCTTTAGAAAATATCCACGATTTTATTATTAAACGAGCAAAAGAGTTATTGATTGAAAATCAGAAATTAAACACCTCTGAAATTGCGTATGAATTAGGTTTTGAGTATCCCAATTATTTTTCAAAATTCTTTAAAAAGCAGGTTAATCTCACACCCAGAGAGTTCCGACTGCGAGCCATCAGCAGAAATTAAATAAATCTAAACGCCTTTATAAGAGGCGTTTTTTTATTATCAGTAATTTGTATCATTTTTATAAGTAATCTGTTTCTGCCGATTATTTTTTACAGAGGTAAATTTGTTTTTCAATTAAAAAAATCTCAAATGAAAAATAATAACGCAGATAATAATTCAAAATACTCCCGACGAAAATTCTTTCAGCAAACTGCAATTGCCGGGGCAGGTTTAATGTTTACACCTTCTTTAATGACTGCCTCATCCGTCAGTACTGAAATTAGAGAGCAGACCAACGATAAAAAAAATAAAATGATTACAAGAAATCTTGGAAAACTAAAAGTTTCTGCCTTAGGGGCGGGATGTATGAGTATCAGTGCTAATTATGGAGCGCCTGCAAAAATTGAAGAAGGCATCAAAACACTGCGCAAAGCTTACGAAAGCGGTGTTACTTTTTTTGATACTGCTGAAGTCTACGGCCCTTATACCAATGAAAAATTAGTGGGCGAGGCATTAGCGCCTTTTAGAAATAAAGTTTCAATTGCTACCAAATTTGGTTTCGAAATTGGTGCGCCAAATATCACGTTAAACAGCAGACCGGAGCATATTAAAAAAGTGGTAGAAGAATCATTAACAAGATTGAAAACAGATAGAATAGATCTTTTATACCAGCACCGTGTTGACCCTAATGTACCGATTGAAGATGTTGCAGGCGCTGTAAAAGATTTAATAAAAGAAGGGAAGGTGCTGCACTTTGGATTGTCTGAAGCAAATACAGCAACCATTCGAAAAGCACATTTAGTACAGCCCATTTCTGCTATTCAGTCGGAATATTCGTTTATGGAAAGAAGTGTCGAGAAAAATGGCATTTTAGATCTTTGCGAAGAGTTGGGAATTGGTTTTGTGCCGTGGGGACCACTCGGAATGGGATATTTGGCAGGGCAGTTAAATGCTCAGACTCCTTTTGATGCTAAACTGGATCTGCGTTCTGCTTTTGATCGTTTTACCCCTGAAGGATTAGCTGCTAATATGCCGATTGTAAATCTTCTTAATCATTTTGCATCTGATAGAAATGCAACAGCGTCTCAGATTGCGCTGGCCTGGCTTTTGGCCAAAAAACCCTTCATCGTTTCTATTACTGGAACCAGGAATATTCCGGTCATACCTGTTTTCTTTCGCCTTTGCTTTACAAAATCTGAAATTGAATTCATATTATATGTTTTTGAATATCAAAATACTAAAATTATTTAATTATATGCTTTTGGATATATAGTAGTATAATATATTTTTAACATATAAAATGATATGCTGAATTTTAATAATAAGTAAATCAAAAAAAAATTTGCCTTCATTTTATAAGTAAAAAAATATTAAAAATTAAGGATATAAATAAAGTGCTTGGCACTAAGATTTGTGTAGTTTTTACGCAAGATTTTTAATAAATAGAAAATATTCCATTCGCACTTTACCTTCTTTTTGGTTATTTTTGATGATTGAAGTAAAAATGCGGAAATAATAAACAAATAAACCCTTATGGCAAACAAAAGAATATTTGAATTAATTAGAAGGGAAGAAGTAGTTTTATTTGCTGGAGCGGGAATGTCCAGATATGCAGGATTTCCTTCTGGAGCTGAACTAGCTGATATTCTCCACAAAAATCTTTCAGATGATATAAAATGTGATATCGAGCATACTTGGAATCTGCCAAAGCTCTGTGAAGATATTTTTTTACTTAAAGGAAACAAAAGTTATCTTATTGAAACTTTAAAACAGGAATTTAAAAAGAAACCAAAAACAACTGAAACTCATAAACTGCTTGCCGGAATACCTCATTTCAGAACTATTATTACAACAAATTATGATAATTTAATTGAGTTGGAAAATGATCGTATTGAAATAATTAGAACAAGTGTAGATTATGCCAGTGCAAAAAAAGATGAGCAGATGCTTTTTAAGATTCATTCAGATTTCAGCGATATAGAAAATATAATATTAACCAGTTCTGATTATTTGAATTATTTTACCCAGCAAAGCGAAAGTACTGTCTTTTGGAATGCTGTCAAGGATCGGCTAGCATCAAATCATATACTTTTTATTGGATATTCATTGGATGATTTGAATGTTCAGGATATGATCAAAAAAATAATACTGCAGTTGGGAGATTATAAAAAGGAAATGTATTTCGTTGCTCCATCTCTTGATCGTGTTAAACAAGCCTTTCTGCAGAAACACAACATTAAACATATTCAATCAACAGGAGAGGATTTAATAAAAGAAATTGACGAAGATATTAGGCAAAATTTTTTTCCAGACCTAGCTAAAGGTATAGGAAAAGCAGATACAGCTTTGGATTTTGCTAATGCGAGACATCTTGGCATTGAGCTGAAAAAAGGTGAAACCGGAATTGATATAGGAAATGTAAAATCACTTGACGAAAATAGCTCCTACCACATCGATCTAAAACTAAAGCTTAAAGGTGAAAAAAAAGATCATTTTTTTAAATTTATTAATAATAAAACATTCGATGAAATCAATTTAGAAGGAGAAGCCCTGCAAGAGTTAAATTTTATGATGAAAGACCTTCGGATTAGAAATCAAGAAAGTATTTCGCGTATGACACTTCAAAAGAGGCCGGCTTTTAATTGTAAAATAAACATTCTTTTTGAAGACGATTTTGAAGTAGATGATTACCCATTTATTTTAACCGTAATTAGACCTGAAGAAAACGAAAACCACCTAAAAATTGTAGCAAATGGATTTACATTAATTATCAGGCTGAATTTTGATCCAATAAATGATCAGAATCGTTTTAATATGGAGGTTATTCCTCCTGATGAAATTAAAACTGCAAATTTGGGTCTTGAATTTTACAAGATTTTGTCAAGGATAACCTCTAATTTAAAATTTAAAATTTTTAGAGAAGGAAAATTATTCTTTGATTCGGAACAATTTCCTCTTCCTTTTAGGAAGGATGCATTTGAGGCGGACGCTTTTTTAAACTATTTCACAAATCTTAAAAAGATTGAAAAATATTTTAATTCAAAGTTTTCAAATATAAATCTTCAAAATGCAAATAAAGAAGGTGTTAATCTGCTGCTGGCAAAAGCAGAGAATAAAGCTTTGGAGTATGAGTTTACAGGTTTAAGGGTTAGTGCTTTAGATGTAATAGAATTAGAGGTTTTAAAGAGTATTGGGCAATCTGAACAGGCTTTATTTATTGGTGACCGGAAAGAAACCAAAGTTAAACTGCATGGTGAAGAATTTGATCTTGGATACATGCAGGATATCATAGAGGAGCCCATTATTTTAAATCCAGAGGTTTTTGAAAATTACAATAATGAAGATATAGTAGTTGGCAGTAAAACTAATAAAATTAGAAGAATGTTTTCAAAAGACAGACTGAATCCGATTTAAATTTAGATTTTAAATTTTCAATTACATTAATCTTTAATGAGCTCGAGAAAATAAGGGGTAACTTAGGCGTCATATTTTAAAGCATTTGGCAACGGTCCTACAGCCGTCTAACTTTATTAAATAGTTTTTATGACAGCGGAAGATATAAGAATAATCGAGCGTGAAATGGACGCGATAATGGAAAAGTTTAACAGAGGTCATTTTGACGGGCAGGAATATCATAACTATTCCAAAACAGTAAGAAATGCGATATATAACAATCAATTTCTGCATCGAAAAACGCGAGAGTGTCAGGTGGCGGGATGTACCCAAAAATCAATTGCCAGATCACATTCTATTCCTAAAACATCGGTTCTGGAAAATATCTCTTCCAATGGTCATTTGTATACGCCTGAGTTCGACGGTTCAACAGGAACACCGCAAATCTACATGAAGAGAGTAGGGCTCAGCAACGCTTCGGTTTTTCCTGGATTCTGTATAAAGCACGAAAACCTGTTTAGCGGTTTTGAAGCTGATGGAAAAATCAATTCAGTAAAAGATGGATTACTTCAAACCTACAGAACTATATGCAAAGAAAGGGTTGAAATTGAAATTAAACTCCAGATCAATAAGATAGCGGCAGATACGTATAAAAATGCAATAAATAAGGAAGCTGCGAATTTATGGGAAAATGCTTTTAAAGTTAATCCCAATCAGATTGGAATCGAAAAGTTCAGTGTAGACGGCATTGATCACGTACTGGACAAACTTAACCGATATGCTGCTGTTATTTCACAACCTTTATCTCAGCTGCAGAAATTTGAAAACAGCATTTATTCTTGGCTCCTGGATTCATCCGCTGACTGTGATTTGCAAATTCATATCGTAGGGATTGATTTCCATGTTCCGGTCGCCATTTGCGGTTTTGGATCTTATGGCCGTTTGGTAGGAGGTCAATATAAGGCAGAATACCTGCTAATGAACGTTTTGCCGAAAAAAGAGGCCGCTGATATTATCTGTGTAGCTTTAGAGGAAAGCGATCCTATTGACGAATTCCTTGAATATTCATTTTCTAACCCTGTTAATATTCTTAATATGCTGGAGAGCTTTATGGTTAATGGTTCAGATCAATGGTATGTAACACCTGAATATTGGGACAATATCTGCAATGAAAAACGAGATAAAATTCTTCAGGATGTGCTTCTGGCAGATGATTCATTTCTAAATGAATATAAAATTTCAATTTTTGATGACATTAGAAAAAAAATGCTTTTGATTCTAGAAGAAAATATTAGAAAGGAGAGACGGAACATCCCAAAGGACGAGCAAAAGAGAATTGACAAGGAATACACCAAGCTTAACTCAAAGGATTTTGATCTGATAGAAGACATCCAGATTTTAACCGGCATAATACAGAAGAAGTTCAATAGGAGCGAGCAATCAACCGAAAAATAGTATTAATCCACAAAAAAAAAATCCAACGAAAATTGAGAGAATATCCCCAACGTGATAGAAATCATATCATTGAAACCTTAAGCAGAAGATATGCTGAGAATCAGTTTCCCGCAAGCTGGATTCTGAATGGAATTGCCATGGACTACGGAACTGATTATAATTGTGAAATCACCTCGAACGGAAGCGTGATAGGAAATAACTTTTCGATCCAGCTCAAGGGAAAGGAAAAAGATAAAAATATTGAAAGTGTTAAGGTTGTTTTAAAACGCAGCAATATAAACAGATGGCTTAAAAAGCTCGAGCCTACAATGATTGTGGTTTACATCGTAGAGGAAAACCAGGCCTATTGGAACTGGATTGAAGATAACACCTTTGATCTGACGCAGGAACAGAAAAGTTTTACATTTACGATTCCACGATGCAATAAATTGGCTGAAATAAACTGGGATCTTATCTGCGGCCATGTTTCCAAGATTTTCAGCAGAAGGCATTTACTTTACAAAAATCCCGAACTGAACACAGGCAATAAGCTGGCATGGCAGTATTACTTCGATAAGAATTACCAGAAAGCTCTGCCCCTTTTTTATGAACTCATTGAGAAAAAACCACTTGATGCATCCCTTTTGCAGGCTGCGGCATTATGCGAATATGCATTGTTCAATTATCAAAAGGCGCTCATTGGCATTAACAAGGCACTGGAAATCGAATATGATGAGAGTTTCTGCCTCAATAAGGCTTCTATACTGACTGAACAGGGGATATTTAATGGTGATGAGTCAAAAATAAAGGATGCTTTGGCTCTTTATGAGCAGTTAGAGCTTAGCGGATACAGCTCGTATGCACTGTTTTACAATTTTGGTTCGGCCCTTTCCAAAATAAATGAATATGAAAAGTCAATCTACTATTATAAAAAAGCGATTTTTGTAAATTCAAATAAAGCAGAGGTCTGGAACAATTTGGGAAATGCTTACATGAACCTTGGAAAACATTCCCAGGAAATGGACTGCTACAACAAGGCACTGATGATTAAACCCAATCTGGCAGAGACATTATTCAGTAAAGGCTCGTCAATTTTCCGATATTTCGGACTAATAGATGAAGGCCTGTCCTTAATGCTGCAGGCTACAGAAAATACCAGCCGCCATGAAATTGATAATCCTTATGTTTTCTTCTGGATTGCAGAAGCATATCTGATGAAATATGATTTTCAAAGTGCCATTAACTGGAACGGGAAAGGGCTGGTCTTTTTCTCATCTGATGAATATCTCCTGACTCAGAAGGCGAGAATTATCGAGATCAAGGAACTTTTAAATTAAACGCTAAACGCTGACTGATAAATATAATCCTAAAGTCTTTTGAGAATGTACACTGCTTAAATTCAAGAGAGTGTTCACACAGCGTATTATCCATAATGATGTCTTCAAAAGTGCAGTGCAGAAATGTTATGGTCTGTTTTAATTTTATGCTGCGGACAACTAATATGTCTGTGATGTTTTTATAGGCAATTACTTTTGAACCATATATTGAAACGAAGATATCTTATCGGTATCAGTAAGCAGTGCTAATATTTCTGCAGCAGTAGTATTTTCCATAGTGCCCAATGTGATTTTTTTAAGTTGAACTTGCAGAATGAAAATCGGCAGCAATAAACATACCTTCCCACTATTTTAGAGCGGATGCGTTTTAGGAAATAAAATTGTATATAATTTCATTACTGCAGCTGCTCCATTTTTATCATCTCTATTTTATCTTCAGGTATGTTAAGTTCGGTGATGCAGATATTTCTTAGAGCTTCTTTTTCAAATGCTGAATAATAGCTTATTTTCCAATCTGCAGCAGGGATCATATCTTGAATTCTCCTGAAATACGGCCAGTGATGGAGAACCTCTCTAACGTTGCTGCAGTATATCCGTTACCTATAAGAGCCTTTAATTCGTTATTATGCCTCGTAAATTCCTGCAGTACGGTGACCTTTGGCGCGTTCCTTCCCAAGACCTCGTCCATAATCTTCTTTGAAGTTATTGGCTTTCCGGAAAGCAGGATTTCGGTCTTAATGTCGTGGATTTTCTTTGTGAGCGAATCAAGAAAGAAGTTTAAAGATTTTGCATCTTCTTTAGTGCCGACTGCTCTCTGCGTTTTCCTGCTCCAGCGCTCTACGTCCCACTGGCGTCTGGTGGATGCTTCTTTAGGGATACCGTTAATGGTTACTCTAAAGTAAATAGTTCTAATGTTACTCTCATTGCGGGGTGTTTTCAAAATGAAAAGAAGCCCAAAGCTGTTCTCTAGCATAATTCAACTTTAATAGATTAGTAAATGTAGAATTATAACCGTATTTAAACAAGATGTAAACGTCCTTAACCCCTTTGTTATCGGGCACTGGAGCGGATTTTAGTGGCACACTTGGACTTTTCCAGACTGTGCCACGATTGTCGCACGAAACTTTCAAGCATTAATACTAAAATTGAAAATGCATATAAAAGACAAAACCCTGCTAATCTGATGATTTGCAGGGTTTTCCGTGAATTTTAGCCTTTTTTGTAAACTTTGAAAAGTCTCTTTTTAAGCTCTCAGCGGAGAAAGAGGTTCCTCCTTGATTTATTAAAACCCCAGTAAATACTGGTTTCATATGCTATTTAAGAGCAGGCACAGAAAGAAAAGTGTACCTCGAAATTTTAATCAATTTCTTGATGTAAATATAGGTTAAAAACGATAAAGATTACAAATATAATTCGCTAATTTCAATAGAATTAGAAATCTAAAATTGATGTATTTCTGTTGACTGATGCATTTTGAGTTTTTCTTTAAAGAGCTATTATGAGTGCTTTTGAGTAATGATAGTTGTTATGATGTCAATCTATTTCAAGATTTCTATTTTATGTGCGAGAATTGTTCGCTAATGTTAAATGTCTTGTTAAGCGAATAAAAACTGGATTTCAAGTTCGGGCAATATTCTTTTCTCACTCTCCAGTATATGTTTGCATATCCAGTCGACAGTTTACTCTGCATGGCATTCCTATACTTAAAGATATTAGAATAAAATTGATGAAAGCTTCCCGAAGGAAGCTTTTGTTTTTTTAGTGCAGGATTTTTTTCGTTAAGCCTACTGCAATAGGGGTGTGGGATGCCTACTTTTTATGTTTTTATCATAAAACTGGCACAGGCATTTAATTATGAATAGGATAACACGAATTAATATGGGCTTTAAACAGGAGTAGTGCGTTGTCAGAGTAATTTCTGAATGGAATGATATTCACCTGCTCAATTGGTATTCTTAAATATTAAACTACCTAATATCGTAAATATCGGTGGAGCACAATTTATAATAAACAGAACCAAACGCTAACTTAAATTTCACAAATCCCGGAGTTTTTGGTGTATTATTAATTAAGCATTTTATTATATTGATTAGATCACGTTCTGTAAATCTTATAGCAACAAAAATACTTTCACCAAACTTTTTGTAACTTTTAGATCCAGGGAAAAATTGCAGAGTCAGAACTGGATTTTTTCCCTTTTTTGCAAAAAGGTTTGCAGGCGAAAAATTGTTTCCCAGCTTTCTTTGTACCATTGAATATTTTTCTATGGACAGCAAAGATTTTCTGCAGTTTTTAAGGTCAAGATAATCTTGGGAAGAATAACTTTTTTGCTGCGCTAATGTCCCTTCTATAAATTTATAGGTTCTGTAAAAATTGTAAACTTCTTCTTCGGGCAACAAAAACACATCAAATCCCATGGTTATTATTTAATGATTACTCAATTTTTATAATTCCTTTTTCCACAGCTGTTAATAAGGCATGATAGTCTTTGTTATTTTGTCTGCTGTAGGCGATAGAAAAATTGCCAATTGCCTTTTTGAATTTATCACTTTTCCCAATATAGCCCGCTATTGCAGACGCATTGCCCGTTCTGGCATGCGCCTGCGCTAAAGCCCAGCCACAAGATTTAGCGTAATGTACAAGATTTTTGTAGTTCATTGTTTCTATAACCGGTTTTATTTTTGCATCGCGCATTTGCCTAATGTAATAATTTCGACCATTATCGTCCGATGTCCAGCCCAGGAAAATGTCAGAGGCAGACTGCATTAATTTTTGACCGTTTACCACTCGCTGCCCATGGTTTGTGTATTCATCCTTTGCCGTAAATGGCGTGAGTACGCTTTGATAAGCTTCTTTAAATTGCAAAAAAAGCGGATCTCCCGAATCAGATAATAGGAGAATTATTCCGCACCATGTACCCACGCTTCCTACTCCGACCACCTTTACGGCGACATCCTGAATTTTATAGTTTTCCAGTAATATCTTACGGTCATCGGCAAGGGATTCCGTATATCGAAGAAATGCATTTTCAGCACGAGTTAAAAAAGCTTCTTGTCTGCTGTCATCTAGATGATAAATAAGAGGGGGATTGTCTAAAATTTTAATTTTGCCATCTTCTTCTTTTGTCATTTTTTCAAATTCTCTTTCATGCGGGGTTCGTTCGGAAGCTTTTTCCAGGCGCTTTTGATCAAGTTTTTGTGAAAGTATATCACTACCTGATTTAATCATATCCTCGAAATTAATGTCTTCATACCAGAGCTGCAGGGCAGACATTTTAGCATATTTCCTCATATTGAGCGTATAACTGGCAACAACGACCTCGGCAATTTCTTTACTTTTATTTTTTGAAAATGCCTTATGTCTGGCTGCGATTGTAAAACTAGCTGCCAAACGTTTAACATCCCATTCCCAAGGAGCAACAGCGGTTTCATCAAAGTCGTTGATATCAAAGATGATTTTGCGCTCCGGCGTGGCAAACCCACCAAAATTCAACAGGTGGCAATCTCCGCATATTTGTATGTTTATTTTAGTTGATTTCTGGTTGCCAAGGTCATTGGCCATAATTCCAGCTGCACCCCGGTAATGGGTAAAAGGCGATTCTAAAATACGCTGGTATCTAATTGGCAGGAGCTCTTCTATTCGTCCTCTTGTTCTTTCTATGTGAAGGTCTACTACGTCCCTTTCTGATGTTTTAAAATTTCCATGGGATGTCCTGGAACAATCTTTTCTTAGTGAACGACCAAATTTATATTGATCTTTCCTGGTTTGTTTAAGCTGCTGAAAATTTTGGCTTTCTGTATTTTCGGTATTCATCTTTTATTTTTACTACAAGATACGATTTCATTTGCCAATAATTAATTTTCTTGATAGCGAAAACCATTAAATGACGAAATATACAATAAATGAATACTTGTAGTAATGAATTCAGTAATTAAGTTAATTTTGCTTCCTATCCCTCTAATACTTGAATTTTAGCAGTACTGACTTAATTTTTTATAATTAAACAAGATGAAATATGTGGTTTATTGTCAAAAAAAACATTAACGCTTATTGTGGTCACGTTATGAAAGACATTTTTTTTTTTTATTTTCTTTATATAATAATTGTGTTAATAAAATTTCTGAGGTAAACTATTAAGTAAAAGCATTAAACTATGTTGTACAAATATGTATGAGTTACTTTCTATACTTAATGGGATATAACTCCATACGGGCCAAAAAATAGGCAAATATTTTGTAGTTCTTAATAGAAAATAAACTTGTGTAATATCATTTATCGCAAACTGCCCATATCTTCGATTTACTTATCTATGAGTTTACAAAGTTTTAAGCCAGTTGCTCCCATGTTGGCAATCAAAAGGGTGATCAAGTGTCTTTAATCTAAACAAGCAAATCTGCACTTCTATAAAAGTGCAGATTTGCTTGTTGAAATAGATATTTGCTTTATTTGGCAGCTACAATATTAACTGCATTTAAAGCAACATCGTTAAGCAGGCAGTCGGCTTCCTTTTCCTCCGCAAGAGTTTGCGTTAATAATTTAGCGGCATCATTTTCACCCAGTGTTTTGGCAAAGGCTACAAGTGTGCCGTAAGTGGCAATTTCGTAATGTTCGATTTTCTGCGAGGCCGCTATAATACCTGCATCTCGAACAGCTCCGGGAACAGTTTCAAGAAGAATACTATCGCCTTCCTTTAATAGTCCGGCCATGGCTTCGCATTTTTTGCCTTCGGCTTTTTTACCTAAAATTTCAAACACCTGCTCTAAACGAGCCACTTGGTTTTGAGTAACTGCATGATGTTCTGTAATAGCAGCTGCAAGACTTGCAGCGGTTGCATTGGCTGCCATTTTAGGCAAGGCACCTACTAAGGCATTTTCAGCCCAGTAAATATCTTTTAGACTGTCAATAAATAACTCTTTTAGATCAGCAGCAGCGTCGCTGGCCGGCTTTACCATGTCAACATTGTTTTTTTTATTTGGTGCACTGCTGTTATTAGCAGCATTTTTTTCATTTGGTTTTTCTGAATTTTTCATAATTTTTTTTTCATCTGTTAATTGTATAAGTTTTTTTCACGATCCCAGATACGGTGCTTGCCCATAGCTGCAATAAATTCCTGTGCAAAAGTGTCTGCGCCTGCGTCTGCGGCCAATATAATTCCTGCATCGTCATTAGTGATTTTTGAGGCAAACGGAGCTGCATTTATAACGCTTATAGCCTGACCATCTGCACCAATAACTTTGCAGTGTTTGTAGGCATCCGTCAGGAATTCATTTACATCATCATTGTCAATTAGTACTTTAACGCCTAAACCGTCCGCTACATAAACAGCATCAAACAATACTGAAGCAGCAGTAAGGAAACTAAAATCAACATGAATAGCCCCCTCACTGTCAGTAAGCACTGATCCCAGATGCGGTGCGATAATACAGCATTTTGCATCTTGTTTTAAAAGCGCACTTTTAATATTCATGATGCTGGCTTGAGAAACACCGTCTGCGCATAGGATTGCTACTTTTCGCGATGCTATAGTAGGTGAGTTTGTTGGATTTTTAAGCATGGTAAGAGCATCGGATGAAGCTACAGACTGTTCTACAGTTTTAGATTCATGTTTACCTTCTGCTTCATTTTCGGGTGATACGCCGTGATTTAAAGGCGTTTCTAATACTTGGGGAACAGTAGCTCCGAGCCCTATTGCTACTTTTTCTGCCAGTTCTGTATCAACTTGTGAGAGTAGCCCGAGCATTCTCAATCGAATTGCGGTAGTTTCTACTTTTCCAAGTTCAAAGCGCAGTGCTTTTACGATATGGCTTTTTTCAGTTGGAGTCTGGCTGTTGAAAAATAATTTAGCCTGACCAAAATGATCATCGAAACTGTCGCTTCTTTCTCTGATTTTATGCGCATCGATGCGTTCTTCAAAGCTCGAAAAGCCGCCTTCGCTTATTTTTGCCTGATAAGGACATCCTCCGCCAAGGGAGTTAGGATGGTAACTAACGCGTCCAGTATTAATTTCTTGGCGCATATGTCCGTCGCGCTGGTTGTTGTGGACGGGAGCAACGCTTCGGTTAATTGGAATTTCATGAAAGTTTGGACTTCCTAATCTCGATAGCTGCGTATCGGTATAAGAAAATAAACGTCCTTGTAAAAGTGGATCGTTTGAGAAATCAATTCCAGGCACAACATGTCCGGGATGAAAAGCAATCTGTTCTGTTTCTGCAAAGAAATTATCCGGATTTTTGTTCAGCACCATTCTTCCCACAATTGTTACAGGAACTAATTCTTCAGGAACCAATTTAGTTGGATCGAGTAGATCAAATTCATATTTATTTTCATCTTCGGCCGGAATTACCTGCACGCCTAATTCCCACTCCGGAAAATTGCCCATTTCGATGGCTTCCCATAAATCTTCTCTGTGGAAATCAGGATTTTTACCTGAAATTTTCTGAGCTTCATCCCAGACTACAGCATGGGTTCCTAATTTTGGTTTCCAATGAAATTTTACAAACGTAGATTCGCCCGCTTCATTGATTAATCTGAAAGTATGAACACCAAATCCTTCCATCATGCGGTAACTTCTTGGAATGGCACGATCAGACATTACCCACATAATCATGTGCATGGATTCGGGCATTAAGGAAATAAAATCCCAAAAAGTATCGTGGGCAGATGCAGCCTGTGGCATTTCATTGTGTGGTTCGGGTTTTACCGCGTGAACCAAATCAGGGAATTTTGAAGCATCCTGAATAAAAAATACAGGTATATTGTTTCCTACTAGATCATAAATTCCTTCCTGGGTATAAAATTTTACAGAAAATCCGCGAACATCACGCGCCAAATCGGTAGAACCGCGAGAACCTGCTACTGTTGAAAATCTTGTAAAAACCGGTGTTTTAAGTCCTGCCTCCTGCAAAAATCCAGCTTTGGTCAACTCAGGAATCGGGTTTGTCACCTCAAAAAAACCATGTGCTCCGGAACCTCTTGCATGTACTATTCTTTCCGGGATCCTTTCATGGTCAAAATGGGTAATTTTTTCGCGTAAAATAAAATCTTCAAGCAGCGATGGTCCGCGTGAACCTGCTTTTAAGGAATTATTATCATCATTAATTTTAACGCCCTGATCGGTTGTTAAAAATTTGTTGGTGCCGTCAGATTTATTAATCGACAAATCCCTTTGCTTTTCATCCTGAAAATTTTCCATAGTTCTTTAATTAGTAGTGAATCAAATCCTTCAAAGGAATCTTATATCGGTTATGAATAAAACAGACATGAGATCTCCAAAAGGCGAATCTAATTTACAGCAAATTAGAAGATTTTTATTACAGCATTATGTTCGATATTTATATAATTAACAGTACTTTATTAAGGGTCGTTTTTATATAGTAGACACGAATAGTAAGGATGGGAAGGCATGAATAATAAATCACATGCTTGATATAATATAACAAGAATATGTAATAGTATAATTGACTGAAGTTATTATATTATTAATTTAGTTATATCAATATAACGCGATAAATCAGGTATTTAAATATTTCTGAGTCAGGCAAATCGTATGTAAGAAACTTACCTTTAACTCATTAATTATGGAGTACATGTTTAAGACAGGAGAGAATGTGCAGCAGGAATTTGGCAACCAGGTGATGAGAGTCATTGGTTATGAACCTGAGCTGATTGAGAATATTGTTACCCAGTGGCAAGACGGGCAGGGGACAATAGTTAAAGGGAAATTTATGGAGTCACAGCTTATAGCTGCGGAGCAATAAAGTTATATTCCAAAACCCATTAAGGCAACATTATTACAAAACAAATTTAGAAATGAAAACTAAAACACAGCGCGATGCTTCTTTTTATGGCTATCAGCAAAAAGATATTGATACCATTTTTCAAAAAATTGAAGGCAGCAACAAAAGCAGGCTTTTATACCAGCTGCCCACAGGAGGAGGCAAGACTGTAGTGTTTTCAGAAATTGCCAGAAGGTTTATAGAACAGTCCGGCAAGAAGGTTGTAATCCTTACCCATCGCAGGGAATTATGCAGACAGACGTCCCTTGTTTTGAAGAACATTGGTGTGCAGAACTGTACCATTAACAGTACAAGCGGTAATTTTAAACAGGGTTGTGATTGTTATGTTGCTATGGTGGAAACGCTGCGCAACAGAATAAAATCAAAAAAAATAAAACCCCACGATGTAGGACTTGTCATCATTGATGAAGCCCACCATAATTCCTTTCGCAAACTGATCGGAAGTTTTAAACAAGCGGTAATTATCGGGGTTACGGCGACACCCTTTAGCTGCGATATCACCAAACCCATGAAACGATACTATGACAGCCTGATTACAGGTGAGAGTATTGCAGGGCTAATCAGTGAAGGTTTTTTGGCCAAGCCTGTGTCGTTTGCTTATCAGGTGGAGCTCAATTCTTTAAAAACGGGTATTCATGGGGATTATAGCGTTACCTCCTCCAATGAACTATATAGTTCGCCCTCGATGCAGGAATTATTACTAAAAGCCTATGTGGAAAACGCATCGGGTAAAAAAACGCTAATTTTCAATAATGGAATTGCCACGTCTCTGAAAGTGTACGATACTTTTAATACGGCGGGAATTGCTATCCGGCACCTGGATAATAAAACTCCTGACCAGGAGCGTAAGAACATATTGCAATGGTTCAAGAGAACAAAAGGAGCAGTACTCACCTCTGTCTCTATTTTGACCACAGGTTTTGACGAACCCACTGTGCAGCATATCATTCTTAACAGGGCTACAACCTCCATAACCCTTTATCACCAGATGATCGGCCGCGGCGCGCGCAGGCTTGCGTCAAAAAAAATATTCGGTGTTACGGATCTTGGCAATAATATCCAGCGTTTTGGAGCGTGGGAAGCGCCGTTGGACTGGCAGTATGTTTTTGATCAGCCAGAAGCATTTGCAAAGGAGGTTCATCAGCATGGCACGGGAAATTCCGCCGTGCAGTCACATGGTATCTCCGCTGAGCTGCGCTCGCAGTTCCCAAGCACCCTTGAAATGTCATTTGACATAGAGGGCGGCTATCATGAAGCGATTGATCTGGATAAAAAACCTAAAACTGTCATCCAGCAATCATTAAGGCAACAGGCAAAAATGTGTATGGACAACAGTGATACGCTTTCGGGTGCAGTAGCATTGGCGGAAGCCCTGCAGCCGGAAATAGAATGGCGTGTTAAACAATACGTAAAATGCCTTGAGAATGCGAGCCGAAATTACCGGGACTGGCTCATGGAGGATTATCAAAACAGACTTAAAAACCTAATTATAAAATTATATCCCAGACTACACAGCGCTTAATTAAAATATAGCGTATCAGGCGATTTATGACCAAAGGTGCAATAAGAACTTTTGTTTTATCATGTTGTTGATTGCCTCTGGACTGTGATTAATCAGGCTTCAAAAGCTTCAAGTGAGTGTTAAAAAACAGCCTTTAATTATTTTTTGGAATTTAAGACCTGCCTGGCATATATTGTGAATTTTGCCCCAAACCCCAGAGCACTTTTCGCTGTAATGATCCTTCATGATTATCGATAATCCTTTTAATAATGTACAAGCCGATTCCGGCTCACTCATAGCTTTCCTGCGTGAAGGCGCTGGAAAACGTCGAAAATTTTAAGCGCTTAGCTTTTCTTGCATCTGCATTATTTTCGGCCACAAAACCATAAACTGCAACGGCTATTTCATCATCCTCTTTTTGGTGTCCCGCTTCAGTCCATGCTTCATGGTAGCATTGCCAAGGCGCACCTGGTGGTCCGGGGTTGTGCCTAATAAGCCCAGAAGAATAGGAACTCCAAGAGCAGATGCTCTGTATACAAATGCAGGACTTCCACCTGTCCCCAGCCAGATTGGCATTGCAATGAAAAGATCCTCATTACATATTCGTCAATTGTGGTGGTTTGGTGCTGCAACATAACGGTCGATGCCGTTTTAAGTTTAGTAAGGTTTACCGTGTCAGACAGTTGCATTTACGCACTTAAACACGCTGTTATTTTATTTTATGGGCAGCTCTAAATCAACTCTTTTAAATCGCCTGAAAAGGCATCGAAACACAAATTAAATTGTTGCAGTAAAACAACAAAGATGCACTCCCTGTGATTTTTTTTACTATTTTTAACAAATGAAATATAATAATTTATTGATTATAGATGACGATGTAGAAGATCAGGAAATTTTCTGTGCCGCTCTTAGTCAAGTCTCTCCGCAAGTGGACTGTGTTGCATTGACAAATGCCATGGAAGCTTTGCTCAAATTAAAGTCAAAAGAATTAGCCCCTGATGCAATCTTTCTCGATTTAAATATGCCTATAATGAGTGGTCAGGAATTTTTAATTGAGATAAAACAAATAGAACAATTGCATTGTATTCCTGTTATAATATTTACCACTTCTGCAAGTCCCGCTACAATTCAGGAAACAAAAGAACTGGGTGCTGCAGATTTTATAACTAAACCACATAGTTATGATGAACTTCTTAAAATTATCACTGCATTTTTCAATAACTAATATAATTAAAATTGAAAAGTAAAAATTATGGTGGCTTTCTTCAGGGAGGCGGAGAAATGGGCACAATTATGCGCAATTTTGACTGGGAAAATACCGCTTTGGGAGATCCTGAATATTGGCCCCTGAGCTTACGAACAACGATAGGCACAATACTTCATGCGTCATTTCCAATGTTCTTATTTTGGGGAGAGGATTTGTTGTGCTTTTATAACGATGCTTTTCGGCCTAGCCTCGGAAGTAATGGAAAACATCCAATGATTGGTAAGAGGGGTAAAGAAAGCTGGCTTGAAACATGGGATTTTATAGGTCCGGTTATTAATAACGTACTGACCACGGGAGTGTCTACCCTTTATGAAGATCAGCTTTTACCTATTTTTAGGAATGGGAAATTAGAAGACGTGTATTGGACTTTTTGCTATAGCCCTGCATATAACGATGATGGAGAAATTGGCGGTGTATTTGTAACCTGTACGGAAACAACAGCAAAAGTAATTACCATAAAACAGATCAGTACTTCTAACCAAAAGCTTATTGAAAGTGAAATGCTTTTAAAGCAAAGCAAGGATCAACTTCAATTTGCTATTGATGCGGCAGAATTAGGTACATGGGAATTAGATCCTGTCACATATAAATTCAGAGGCAATGCCAGGTTAAAAGAGTGGTTTGGACTCCTTGCAGATGATGAAATTGAACTGTCGTGGGCAACTGCTGTTATTGCTAAGGCAGACAGGGACAGGGTTAATGATGCAATAGCATATGCTTTAACTTTTGAGTCGGGTGGATATTATGATCTTGAATATACAATACAAAATCAAAAAACAGGAAAAGATATTATAGTAAAGGCCAAGGGAAAGGCAATCTTTGATGAACAAAATAAGCCATATTTCTTTAACGGTACACTAGAAGATATCACTGAGCAGACCAATGCCAAAAGACAACTAGTGATTGAAGCTGCCGAATTAAAAAAGTCTAAACTAAGGCTCGAAGCTGCTGAGTTATTTTCCCGCGATATATTCTATACATCTCCGGTAGCCAATGTGGTTTTCACAGGCCTTGAAATGAAAATTGAAAGAATCAACGAAAACATGCTGAATATCCTTGGGCGTGACAGTTCAATCATAGGTAATCCGTTTTTCCAGGAAATGCCGGAGCTTTTAATTACCGAGCTGCCCGCTCGTTTAGAAACTGTTTTTAAAACTAGAGTGACCTATTATCAGCCTGAAGAGGAAATCTTTCTATATCGCTTTGGCAAGCCATACACAGGCTATTATAATTATATCTACAAGCCGCTTTCCTTGTCGGGAGAGACTTATGGAGTAATGGTCACTGCAACTGAGGTGACTGAGCAGGTTCGTTCAAGAAAAATTATTGAAGCTAAGGAAAAAGAATTAAGAGAACTTATCACTGCCGCACCCATTGGAATGTGTGTGGTTAGCGGTAATCCGGTAAAGGTTGAGGAGGTGAATGATCGTTTTTTAATTATTTCAGGAAAAACCCGTGAACAGTATGCGAAAGCCGCCTATTGGGAGGTACTTCATGAAGTAGCACATATTTTTGAGCCTGTGCTCAATAGCGTTTTTGAAACAGGAGAAAAGTACACTACAGAGGAACATCAGATGGTGCTTGTACGTGATGGTATCGATGAAAATATTTACCTCACTTTTGATTATGTGCCAGTTAAAAATATCGAGGGACTTGTAACCAAAGTAATTGTTCTGGCTATTGAGGTGACACATCAGGCAGAAATACGAATAGAAATTGAAAAGGCTGTTGCTGAAAGGACTAAGGAAATTGCAGAAATGAATTATAGCCTTCTTCGCTCCAACGCCGAGCTGGAACAATTCGCATATATTGCCTCCCACGATTTACAGGAACCTGTCAGAAAAATTAGTACTTTTCTAGAAATGCTTCATCATAGCGTCGGTGAAGTCAACGAGCAGGCTGAGGGGTATTTCAAAAAAATCCAGAACTCCACTAGCCGGATGTCAAAATTAATCAGGGATGTCCTTGCATATTCACAAGTGGCACAAGGTACTGAATCTTTTGTAAAAGTTGATATGTCAGCCATTATAGAATCTGTTAAAAATGATTTTGAGCTAATGATTGAGCAAAAGGGGGCTATTATTGAGTATTCCAACCTGCCTGTTATTGAAGGTATACCATCACAGCTTGTACAGCTGTTTACTAACCTGTTATCAAATTCAATTAAATTTTCCAAAAGTGGAACCGAACCCAGGATTACAATAACATCACGCATTGCCAAGAAGAATAAAATTGAAAAACACCCGCAATTATCTGCACATAGGAAATATTACCATATTGAATTTACTGATAATGGAATTGGTTTTGACCAGGACTACGCAGATCGGATCTTTAAAATTTTCCAGCGCCTGCATAATAAGAATGATTATGAAGGTACTGGAATTGGTTTGTCAATATGCCGTAAGATAGTACAAACCCACCATGGTCATATCTCGGCTAGTTCCAGTGAGAACGGGGGAGCAACTTTTAATATATTATTGCCAAAAATTCCTGCTTAGTACGTGATAATACTATAAATCACTGCATCAGAATAAATAATCAAAAATAATTAGCGAAACTGTCCGTAGTATTCATTTAAAAAGTAAATGTACGACAATGAGGATTTATGCTAATTTAATCGCAATTGAAAGTGAAAAACAGTAAATTTTGCCTGTCGTTTAATCCAATCCGCATTATGGCAAGACTTAAGTGTATAAAAAATAAAATTGCCAGGACAGCTTTAAAAATAAAATTCTCCACTTTAATATTTTCTATTTTTCATGAAATTTAAAAACATATTCCATATTGATGACGATCACGATGATACAGAATTCTTTTTCTCTGCTGCACTGGAAGCTTCCAATAGCAACGTCACTGTTGAGGTCTTTTTTGATTCGCACCGAGCATTGCAGAAGCTCGCTGATTTAGCCGTGCCGCCAGATGCTATTTTTTTGGATCTCAATATGCCGATTATGGATGGCTTTCAATTTCTGCGGGAAATAAAAAGCAATTCAAGCCTTCAGGGGATTTCTATAATCATTTTATCAACATCTTCACAGCAGCAAACCATCGAAGACGCAAAAAAGCTTGGTGCTGACGGATTTATTACCAAGCCATCTAACTACTACCATTTGGTAGATATTTTAAAAACCTATTTATGAAATGAGACTGCTTAAAAGGATTGGTCCCGTTGCTTGTTAAAGTTCAAAGTTATAAATCGTGAGAGTCTGTACTTTGATAGAGTATCAATTATTCAAAGTCCATGTTGTGGCATGCTATTGTCAAGCCAGCCTGCCCTGATATTCACGTTAAATGACTGACACTCCAAAATAACCTATACCTAATTTCTGGGTTTGAAATACTTTATATTTGAATGCTGTAAAAGCAAAGAGGCATTGTGTAAAATGTGAAGATAAAGAGCGTTGTACATTTGGTTATAATCAAAATCTAAAATTATGGCAACTACTGCAAAAAATACAACAGCTGCTAAGGCCCAAAGTGGTTCTTCAAAAAGTTCAGGCAAAACAGCATCAAAGAGTTCTGCCGGAACTGTCAAAGCTAAGTCTTCCGCTGCTGACGGACTTAGAGAATTATTCGTAGACTCCTTAAAGGATATCTACTGGGCTGAAAAGGCTCTGACTAAAGCACTACCCAAAATGGCTAAAAATGCGACTTCTGAAAATCTTATAACGGCAATCAATGATCACCTTGTGGTAACAGAGGAGCAGGTTAAAAGACTTGAAGAGGTTTTTTCTTTAATCGGTGAAAAAGCAACAGCCAAAAAATGTGACGCTATGGAGGGCCTGATTAAGGAAGGGGAAAGCATTATGGAAGAGACAGAGGCGGGTGCTGTACGTGATGCGGGAATCATCGCCGCATCGCAGAAAATAGAGCATTACGAAATTGCTACCTATGGCACGCTGGCTGCCTTTGCTACTACCTTGGGTGAAGATGATGCTGTGCTGCTATTGGAAAAAACTTTATCGGAAGAAAAAGAAGCTGATACGCTGCTGACGGAAGCTGCTTATAATACCATCAATTTTGATGCTAATGATGAAAATAAGGATCAGCAATAAAATGCAAAGTTAGCTTACACTTTTCAATTTAGAAAAAGGCCTACATGCTCCTTGCTGCAGGCCTTTCTATTTTATCTTCAGGGAATAAGTAAAAGTCCTGATCAGAATTTCAGTTTTAAGAAGTATTGCCGGATTATTATAATGACTTTAAAATAATATATCTGATGCTGGCCTACAATATATTAGCCGGTGTAGCGGTTGTAATATATTGATTACAATAGTACAGCTTTTACAGGTAACCCGATAAAGCTTATATGCAAGCTATATTATTATTATCATTGATAGAGGATAAAAGAGCCATTCTAAATAATGCTTATTTAAAATTGCGTCAATAAAGCGACATGTTTTTTTCCTAAATTGTAAACCAAGATCAGCGCTTTTACGTAAAGAATAAAGAAGCTATTTATACAATTTAAATTATGCCGTACAAAAACATTTTGTTAATTGACGATGACCGTGATGATGTTGACTTTTTTATGGAAGCTGTTCATTCACTTCAGAAAGATATATTACTTAGCTATTTCACTGATCCTGTTGAAGCATTTGAGCAATTAAAGATTTCAGACCGGCTTCCCGATTTGTTGTTTCTGGACGTCAACATGCCTCGTTTGAATGGCCTTGATCTGCTGGCAAAAATGCAACAGGATATACGGTTAAGGGATATTGATGTAATTTTAATTTCTTCCCCTGCAGAAACTGTTCTTCGAAATTTAGTACCCAATTTTGAGATTGGAAAATACATTAGTAAGCCAACCACCTATAGTGAGCTGGTTTCAACACTACGTGACATTTTATAAAAAAAACATGCAGCTGCCTATGTGGTTATCTTGACGAAATGCGGTAAATAATACATTGTCAATTAAAATCAAAATTATTTAACAACCTGATTATTTGTGCAAGTACTTAATTTTAATACAAAAATATTTATATTTATGCTCGTAATTTATTTGTTGTTGTTATCTTTATAACATGAACAGAAATGGAGAAATAATAATTATTGAAGATGATGAAGACGACAGGCTATTCCTCGAGGATATTTTCACAAGTTTAAACTATCCCAATAAAATTGTGTACTTTATGGATCCTACCTTAGTCATAGCGTATTTATCACGTGAGACGGTAGTGCCTTTTCTGATTCTCTCAGACATAAATATGCCAAAAATGGATGGGTTTGAGCTCAGAGAAAAAATACTTCTAGATAAAAAACTTGTTCAAAAATGTATACCCTATATTTTCCTGTCTACTTCAAAGGCTGCAATAAATGTGGAAAAAGCGTATTTATACTCTGTACAGGGCTATTTCGAGAAACAGTTTGATTTTAGTGAGTATCAAAATATGATCAAGGGTATTGTCGAATACTGGAAGCGCAGCCTTACGCCATTGAAAGCAAATTAAACTCAACAGGATTTTTTTTTGATTGCCACTGCTTACTTCAGTTGCACGTTCCCATTTGCTATCTGTTTTTCCTCAAAATTTTTTTAAAGTACATTATTTCACCTTTTCGATTTTTTTCCAATACGCATAAATGCAGTTTATTTTTTACTTTATGTGCTATTGGTTATTATTATCTAATGCGCAGCGCGCTGGGACAGTGCGCTTAATTCAATAATATTTTTTTTCATTTTCTGCTAGCGACTTACTGATTTTAATTTTTACCGGTATAGAAGATTTAAAATCATCCCGCCATGAAATATGGGTTGCGATTTTAGACATCGCCTAAGGGGCTGTTATGACAAAAATGCAGTACTTCACGGCCCCTGCTAGTGCTTTATCGAAATTTAATTAGTATCTTCGGCGGAAGCAGGTATAGAAATGAGCAAGCTGTCAAAACTATTTCTGACTATTTTTATTGGGGTGATTGGCCCGAGTTTTCGTCTGCCCACTAATGATGTAGTTTGTAACTGCTAAGTTAATTTTAAAAGGTTATATGGAAAAGGAAATTTCAAAACGCAATAATGTTACAATTAAAGGGGACGGAAAACAGGTAATGCTGTTTGCACATGGATTTGGGTGCGATCAGAATATGTGGAGATTTGTCACTCCTGCATTTGAAAAGAATTACAAAATTGTTCTTTTTGACTATGTAGGAAGTGGAAAATCCGACATTAGTGCTTACAATGTGGAACGATATTCCAACCTACACGGTTATGCGCAGGACCTGCTGGAGATTTGCCAAGCGCTCCAATTGGAAGAGATTATTTTCGTGGGGCATAGCGTCAGTGCCATGATTGGATTACTGGCCGCGATTGAAAATCCGGATATTTTTTCGTGTATGGTTTTTATTGGCCCGTCTGCACGTTATATAAATGATATAGATTATACAGGAGGATTTTCACGTGAAGATTTAGATGAATTACTTGATGTAATGGACAATAATTTCATTGGCTGGGCAAACTTTCTGGCTCCTGTTGTCATGAAAAATGAGGATCGCACCGCATTAACAGAGGAACTTATAGAAAGTTTTTGTTCCACCGATCCAATAATCACAAGACGGTTTGCTGAAGTAACTTTTTTTTCAGACAATAGGGAGGACCTCTCCAACCTGACTATGCCTTGTCTAATACTTCAATGTTCTGAAGATGCAATCGCTCCTGATGAAGTGGGGGTATACATTCACAATAAAATAAAAGGCAGTACGTTTAAAAAGATGAATGCTACGGGTCACTGCCCGCATATGAGCCACCCGGGAGAAACAATTGAATTGATTGAAAATTTCTTAAGCCAAACAACCTATTAAAGAACAAGATACATATCCGTATTGGGAGGATGTTTATAACGCTGTTCCCTGCTTTTTATTTTCGTTTTCTGACAATGGGAAAATAATGAAGATGAACACGGAAATGCGCAATACACTAAGCATTACCGAGCCGACTATAATAGGAAGCCAGTTCGAGGATTTGCTTACAGTGGGCAGCCGCATATTCTTTCAAACCCATTTTTATCCTTTGATAAAAATGCAGAAGTCAGCCCGTGAAATCTACCTGTCTTTTAAAGGTGCCTACCAATCAATCCCTGTACTATTAAATGTTGAGGTTAGGCAAACGACAGAAACACCGGACGCAATAGAAATTCATTGCAGCGGAATGATTATATCAAACCGGAACAGATTTGAAAAAGAACTGATAGAAGCAAAAAAGGCAGCAGAAGTCGCGTTGGCTGAAAATGCAGAACTTACCCAGGTTAAAAACGATCTGCTGGAGCATCAGCAGGAAATGGAGTCGCAGTTTAGAAAGCTTAGATCGTTAAAAGAGCAACAGCAGGAAATGTTTAAATTGATCGCTCATGATCTCCAGGAACCACTAAGAAAAACTGTATTTACAAGTGATTTTCTGCTTTCGGGACGGCATCAAATTGAAAAAGATGTTTCAGAGAAGCTTGTAAAAATAATAGGCTATACCACACAGATGCGGGAAATGCTGATAACCCTGCAAAGATTTCAGGAATTGGAACTTCTAAATCTGAAATACAGTCCGGTGAATCTCACTTCGATTGTAAATGATGCAATTGTGGATCTGGATATCCGTCACGACAGTTCAGTTGAGATAACGTATCCGTCAATAAGTCCGGTTTTTTCTGCGGATCAACACCTGCTGACGCATTTCTTTATTGAATTAATCCGTAAATCTTTAAGCAATAAGGTGCTCAACGGTGAGAAATTAAAGATTGGAATCTCCCTGTTTGAAACCCAGAAAAACGTGTTCATAGAGTCAGCAGGAAGATATCAATATGAGCAATTTGTAAAAATAACTTATATTGATAACGGACAAGGCTTTCTAACAGATTCCTCCAAAATGTTCCAGATACTGCAAAAATCCGCCCACTTCAATAAAATAAGCATCGGATTGGCTTTTTGCAAGAAGATTGTTGAAAAGCATCAGGGAACTATTGTAGCTAAAGCTGTAAAAGGATCCGGGGTAGGGTATACCATATTTTTTCCTGTAAAGCGGCCTGATGCGTTTGTACCCTCTGGCAATTCTGTAGCAGATCGCTGAGAAATGGCATAGGAAAAGCCGGTTGTTATTGTTTTGTTTTTTTGCTTTGCAAATTAATTTTTCTAAGTTGTGATATCTTCTGATGCAGTAGTACATAGGAAAGCCGGTCCGTTGCCATTACAAAAACGGGCTGTTTACTTTCTTTTAGCTTCATTCAGGCATATACTGATACCATCTAATTTTCATTAGAAAAGTTTCGGGTTCCTGTTCATTTTTTTCACTTTCTTCTTTGGGGGCATTATCCGATTCCAGTTCTTCCCAGTCATTTTCATTATACTCCAAATCCAGATCCTCCTCAAGGTCCTCTTCCAATTTCTCTCTGAATTAAATACTAGATGCGACAGAACCATAACTTAGGTCTTCACAAAAAATAATTATTTAGTCTTAGAAGGGCGGAAGAAGAGGCTCCACTTTTATTTTTTAAGATAGCTAGTCAATACTGGGTTTCATATACTATTTGAGAGCAGGCACAGAAAAAAAGTGTACCTCGAAATTTTATCCAATTCTTTAGCGAGATATTAGTTAGTTAGTTAGTTAGTTAGTTTTTATTGCAGATTTTTTTTATTTTAGTTTTGGCCGGTGAAGGTGGGGATGGTTGGAGAGGGATAGTTTTTTGAACTATGCTATGCAGAGAAAGAGGTTATTGCATAATTCATTAAAACCCTAGTAAATAATAGGTTTGTATGCTATTTGTGACCCGGCACAGAAAAAAGTCTACCTCGAAATTTTAACCAATTTCTTCATGTAAATATAGGTTAAAAACAATAAAGATTATAAATATAATACGCTAATTTCAATAGATTTAGAAATCTAAAATTAATGTATTTCTGTTGACTGATGCATTTTGAGCCTTTCTTTAAAGAACAATTATGAGTGCTTTTGAGTAATCATATTTGTTATGATGTCAATCATTTCAAGATTTATATTCTATTTGCGAGAATCTTTCATTAATGTTAAATATATTGGTAAGCGAATAAAAACTGGATTTCAAGTTCGGGCGATATTCTTTTCTCACTCTCCAGTATACGTTTGCATATTCACTCTATAGATACCTGATTTTGTAGTTGAATTTATCTGGTTTTGATTATATAATATCATTGCAGCATTGAGATTTATGTTTATCAGCATTGTTATATCCAGATCATTAAGATGGGCTCCAAGTAACTTATCTTTCAAAATGCCATAAGTTTCATCAAACCAGTCTTCAAATATCAATAATTAAGTTATAAATCCTATAAATTTCCTCAACCAAAGCTGCTAATGCTATTTCCTGACTTAAAGAGATATATTTAAAATCTTTTACCACATAGGCCTTAAAAAGGTGCATAATTGAAGTAATCTCTGCAGAATTTTGGAAAATTGTTTTTGGATAAATGACCCCTGCGACCGGCTGATTTAAAAATTTATCGAGATTTTCATCAAAGTGTTCAATATGGTTCCTGAACTTGCGGTCTGTTAATATATTATTCTCATCAATTGAAAACATGCTTCTTAACTTCTCGCCCCGCAGTTGATGAATTTTATTTTTATCGGGATTTCTTCGGTCTTTAGTAGGGAAAAAATACCGTGAGATTATCCCGGCCTGATTTACAATGTTCTCTGCTAAATCGATCAACATTAAATGATGTTCGTCATAGGCATCCTGATTTGTCACGATAGAGTTAATTTCTTCCCAACTCGCTATAGCGGAAGTGGCAGCCATTCTGATACACTCAAAGTAAAAGATTCGATATACAGGATAAATTTTCCAGTCTTCGCATCCTTCGATTAATTTCCACGTATGATTTCTTTCATTTAATTCCATAAATTAGAGCCCTGTGGTTTGCATATTGATTAATTTAATTTTGGTAAGTAGCGGTTCGTATTTTTTCTCTATTTCTTCAAGTGTTGCCAAAGTATCTGCTGGAATCAACTCCATATCCACATTTTTTCTGCATGACTTTATGAAGTCAAGTATCAACATCAATTCCTCAATCTCGCCCTTAAATTGACTATTAAATGCATCTTTCAATGCTGTTTTAATCGGTCCTTTATTATCTGCTATTTCCTGAAACGAAATTTTTTCCAGATCCAATTTGAAACCATTCATTTCAGATTGCAGCTCAACTGATTCCTTTATGACTTCCAATAGTTGACAAATTTGTTCTTCTAAAATAAAAACTATATCTACGATTCCGCTGGGAACGGTAATTTGGTTTACGTGATCAATTTCATCTTTAAAATATTTTAATTGTTTATTTTTTTTTAATTTCCCTATAAGCTCAAAATAATTACATAAGCCGGAATAGGTTGAAAAGTCGGTATGATCTGATTTTCTAAGTATACGAAGCATCCATAAGGCATCAATATTTAGCTCCAAAAATATTGAAACTACTTCTTCCAAATCCCACAATAGTTCCTTGCATAGAATTTCCATTTTTTCATTACCATCCAGCCCTAAATGTAGAAAGCGATTCCTTAAAATTGGAAGATGATATTGAAAATAATCAAACCTGTTTTCGGAATAGGGATGATAGGGCCTAACTATATCTACCTTGTCGGGTAAAGAAGCATAAGGATTATTAATGTTTGGCTCGCATAGTATGCACATTTCTGTAAATAGTCCTTCAATTTGTGTAAGAGCTAAGGCATAGAATCCAAACCATTTTTTATTTTTATATAAATCTATTAACTCCTTAAAAAGGTCTTTTCTTTGCTGCGGTAGAAATGGCAAAAAATTCACCTGATTAATCATAGTTTCCAAAACGTTCTCTTCTGGAATTGATTTCTCTAGTTCCTTGTAAAATTCTTCCTTATCTTGTTTGTAAATTAGTTTTAATTCCCTTCCCTTTTTTATTGGAATTTCGCCGAGCCGGTGACCTACTTTGTCTATTTTTTCCTGCTCAAAATATTCGTTTGATTTAGGCATCGGGATTCGATATGGCCTATCCCTAAACTCTTCGAACATAAGTATACCCAGACCCCAAAGATTGTCTCTTTGCGCTTTACTTAAAGCTCTATCATTAACGTCTGCAGCTAGATACGCTTCGATCTTGCCTTTTTCATCGATGCATCGGTTATAAAAATCATAAAATGTCCTTTGAGAATGATTTCTGGGTTTTTCACCTTTTTTGATAAAATCAATTTTTTCATATTCCGTTACATAACCATCTATAATTTTCAAATCATTAGTAACCTTTTCTTCTAAATCTTCTTTTATAACACCTGGTAGTTCAGTGAAATCTAAAAAGTAATAAAGAAATCTATCCAGCTGACTGTCAAATTTTTTATCGCGGGAAATTTGTATGTCTTTTTCAAAATCTTCATCAATCCCCATCAATGATAATATTATAGTGCATTTTTCTTCAAGCCCGGCTGAATTGTTAACATCTATTGTATTATCAGGAAAATTAAATTGATTTAAAATGTACGCGCAAAGTTCTTCTTTTGATTTTGTAAATAGGATTTTCTCTGGGATTGAACTGAGCAGCTGTGTTGTTATGGCGTGTATTTCGCCCACAGTTTTTAACTCTTTTGTAATTGAAAATTGTGACATTCTTAAATTTTTAAATTTTGTAATTCAATTATATCTTTATTTTATCGATAGCTACTAGCAGAATATCAACTTTCTCCTTGCAATCATTTAAAAAATTATTGCTTTTAACAAAGCTCTAAGTTAAAAATTCCCTCCAATAAACCGGCAGTGGATTAGCGCGAAAATGTCTTGAGGATAAATATCCCAAATAATAGAAATAGCTCGAAAAGATAGAGAATTTTTTTTCTTCACAAAATAATGTTTTTTCCTCAAGCATTTCTTCTCTGTATTTTTCAAAAGCATTATATAAAGTTATAGAACATTTTGCATGTCCGCTTTTTCTGCTCATATTTTCAGTAAATAAAAAATCTTCCGATGTCGATTCTGGAAACCAGATCTGGAGATCTATTTCAGGATAATTTTCAACGACTAATTTCTTAACCAAATCATATAGAGCCGGTTCGTTTAAAATTACGGACCATTCGGCCAGCAGAACGATAAGCATTGATGAATGAGGTTCTGAAATTTCATTTCCCAAACGTATCTCTGCCAATTGTTCGTAATCGGTTCTAAATAAAGGAATGAAACCTCTTAGTCTAAAGCAGTCATTAAGTCCAATTATTAAAGTGGCGATCCAATTTTTTGCAAACTCCAATTCATTTGCTTTGCGTAGAAGAATCAGTGCCAAGGATATTTCTATCAAATGTTCATCATACTCAGGATATTTTGAAGGTGGATTATTTATAATTAAATGTTTTAGTCCCTGTATATATTCATTTACGTTTGAAACACAAACATCAGCATAGTCTTTATTTTTTATTGCTAATTGCAGGTGTCCTTCAGTTATTTCCGTTAAAGCGATAGTGCTTAGAATACCGATTTGTTCCCAGACAGTTAAGGAATATTCTAACTGGTTGCCTGAATAGACAAACAAAGAATGTTTAACATACAAATGTTCCCTGATTTTAAGGAAATAATCACGTCCGATATTGATTTTGATCGTATGGATATCATAAAATTCATCTAAAGCATAATCTTTTTTCAACAAATCATTTTCCCGCATCCAGTTCCACGTTAATAAAACCGTGCGTTCGGAAGCGATGATAGCTTGTTTTAAATTTTTGGCATCTTTTGACCATTTGAACACTACACTGAAGCATACACGAACAATTCTAAATACTTTGAGAACTGCTTTTTTTTTATCAACCTTGCTTTCAAATAATTTTTCCAGTAATGAGTAATAATGATTACAGTCGTAGTCGGCCAGATCAATAAACGCAAGCGTTTTGCGTAAAAGGATTTTAAAATCAACAGGAAACAGCTGTTCAGCCAAAAGATGTTCGTCAATGTGGGATGCTATTTTATCAATTCCCCAAAAATCAAATTCAATCTTGTCTGGCTGTGAATTTTCATCTACAAAACCATTCCAGTTGAATTGCACTGTCTGCTCCAATACTCCATTTGTGGCCACAATGATTTTTTGAGGCAGCGCCTTTTGGTCTTTAGTAAGTATTTTTGGTATATATATGTCTATAATTTCATTTAAGGTTGGTCTTATTGAATTTGGATTGCTGTCCCAGACATTTCTGGTTACATTACCTTGTTTGACTGCAAACAAAAACACCTTTTTTATTCCATCACTATCAACACCTATTGCAGAAATGTCCACGCCAAACTGTCTCCCTCGCTGAGGTTTGGAAATTGGAATTATATTCATGCTGAATAGAAGATCAGTAAGTAATGAATCTAATTCCCCATCCTCCTTTAACAGTTCCAAATATTCTTTTAAGACGAATTTCATATCTCTCTTTTATGATTTCTGTATATAGACCTGATTTTTTCCTGTCCCATGGCATCAATAAACTCCCCTCGTGGAAATTCCGTGCTGTATTGAATTCGTGACATCTCTGTTTTCTCTGTGTATACGCCTTCATGTTTGGAAAACATTCCTTTACCAGTTCTGAGCTGAATAGTTCTACACATGCTTAAAAAAGAATCTTTGCTTTCAGTTGTTTCTTTATGCTTACTCTGAAAACCCTTTTGGTGAATGCTATTATAAATTTTGAGTCTTTTGTCAGATGGATTGAATTCATTAATTAATTCCAGACGATTTATTTTGTCATAATAATTTTTATTGAATTGAATTATTTCATCTATTACTTTGCTCACTTTTTTGGGAGAATTCTTTTTCTCAGCTTCCAGATATTCAATAGTTGAAGGGTAATTAAATACAATATATTCATTAAAAATTGCGGTTAGATAACTAACACATTGCTCCTCATCGATTTTTACTTTTAGAATGGAAAAAATAGTGGAACGAATGAGCTCCTTGAAATAAAGAAAGCCAACAATTTTCGCGACTATAAACTCAATGTCCTTATAACTAAGCTGAGAAATGTAATCTTGATCTAACTCTAAATCCGTGAACTGATAATGAGCTAATTCCATTAGTATTTTGCTGACAGCTTCATGTAAAACTGTATGATCGCTATTAAGCCACGTAGTTACCATTTTTTTAAAATGACCAGTATTTTTTTCGTGGAACTGTTCGAGAGTGTCAGCAAATTTTAGGATACCACTTGCTCTTTTTTCACCGGCTAATAACCATTCTTTCAGAAACTTTTCTATTAATTCCGGATGGTCTGTTTCGAGTTTTGGAAACACTCCGTAATTTAACTGATTTATGACTCCATGATAACCTGGGTTAATCATTGTAAGATTAGAAAGGATTTCCTTAAATAATGTAAAATTTGCATCGAGATCAAGATCATAATTAAGAAGTCTTGTAATTTGAAACAGTACGTCCTCTGAGTCTGATTTAGATAATAAAATCAGATATTCATCCGCTTCGGGCATAATCTTAATAAATTTTCCCAGTACTCGAACTATCTGACTAAAAAATACGGTTTTATTTTTTTCAATATCTGCCTTAAGCTCATTGTAAAGCAAATCTATGATGTCTCCAGATTGATTTAATTCTTCCACTGTTAGAGTAGCCAGGAAAGCGTAACCCTGATTTTTCAGAAGATCCGAATTGTTTTTTAATAAAAATTCCGTTTCCGAAAATTTATTGACACTCCTTTCTGATTTACTCAAACCGTTTAAAATAGCGGGAATCAAGGACAGGACTTGTAAATTTTCACTTGATTTAATTTTAGTGTAAAGTTCTAACCCTTTGTCAGGTTGAAATTCAAGAAACTTATTTACCGCGTCATATATTTGATAGGACAGTGCGTTATTTTCAATCTGCTTAAAAATGTTTGGAAGTAGAATAAAAAACTGATCGACATTGACGTCTTCCTGATGCAGATTATTGCAGAATGAACGGTATTGATTCCAAAAGGCATTCGTGTGAAATGAAATCTCCAAGTCTGACAAAATTGTACTCATACATTTTCTTTAAAATAGTTAGTGTTTAGGAATGTTTATAAAATTACAAACAGATTATATTAGATTTTCAATTGGAATTAAAACTTGGAATTACCAGCATATCTGCCTAGTCAGCAGATGGTTTGTATTCATAATCCCAATCATCAAAATCATTAATGTTTATTTTTAATAGGTTTGGTTTAAATGAATTTTCATTCAAGAGGTGGTAAAACAGTTTCATAAACGCGGGATGGCTTTCTATTTTGTCTAAGTCAATTATGTTGATGACTGGTTTGGTAGTCACTGCAATAAATGGTAAAACGGCGCTTAATGAGGCTAATTTATCATAATCTATATTATCATAATGTTTAGCTTTAATATTATAACTATCGGTTTGTCCATCAATTTCAAACTCATAAGATGTTAGGCCCTTAATACGATGAAGCTCCATGCGAAATCTGATATTTTTAAAATCGGGATTATTTTCAAACTGCTCGACGCGTTCCCAAAATCTTTCTGAATTGTTTTGCAGTTCTTTCACTAATCTATTGCATTTAGAAAGAAAAATTACTTCCCCTGATATAATTTGAAATCCGGGACCCAAAGTTCCGTCAGAGAACTGGGTATATGTCAATGAAAAATTAATTAGACAGCTGAATTTCTTATATACTGTTGTCGCAAATGTATCATACAAAGCCATCTTTATTATATTTGCAATAAGTACCTTTTGAAGATCATCGGGCAATGCTGGCAGTATAACGTCACAGGTAGGTATATCACGATATTGTTTTTGAATAGAATCGTTTCTACCACTGTTTTTCGATAGCAGCTTCTCAAGTTTTTTGAGTATATCTGTGTTAGATATTTCAGCCTGCTGCAAGTGTGGAAAATATTTGTATCGAACTGACGCATAATGTGGGAGCTTCTCTTGTATATCATCCCATGAAAATAGTATGACGTCAATTCCATGATTAAAGCTGGCATCTATGCATGCTTTTTGCAATGTTATATCTTTCTTTAATGTTGTAGCAAAAAAGAGCTTTTCAACCGGAAATGGAAAACCTTTAATTTTTTCCAAGGTTTCTTCCAGATCACTTAAAAGTTCTTTTATAACTAGTTTTTTACTTCGGTTAATATCTTTTTTTTTAGCCTGTATAGCCGTTTTTGAATCTGAGCAGTAAATGTCGATTCCATGCTGCAAATTGCCTTTAGAACCATACTCTTGAAATGTTTCGGTCGAGTGTGCGGCATTAAACAAGTCTTTAAGGAAAATCTGGAACTGGTATTCGTCCCCTAAAGTTTCATATTGGAAATTCATTTTAGATGGTTTTAGTATTATGATCTTACATGTTTTCTAAAGGATCGTACAATTTCAAAAATTCCGATACTGACAAATATTCTGGACAAAAAATCAAAAAAAGCGGTACATCCTCCTAAAGGGCTTATTTTAGACATGAAATCTATGCGATGTAAAGGATTGATAAACTCGAAAAAATAAGGCATAATTGTTTCATTAAAGTAAGCGGCACCATGTCCGCTAACATCAGCATCTATTTCTTTAAGACTCAGGGTAAACAAAATAAAGAAAAGAAAGGTTATAAAAAAGGTCACCAGACATGCTCTTATCCAATCTGTTCCGTGGTGGCTATAGATTTTTGATACCGTTATGGCAATTCGTGACCCTGCATCACGGTCGTCTGCCTTTGCACTGTCTTTGAGATAGCTGTAGAGGTACTCCTGAGCTGTCTTATAGTAGAAAGCCTTATCTTTTGTGTTGCTCTGGCGTACCGCTGCAGTATATAAATCATTATACACATTGTAATAGTTTAAATCATCATCCTCAGCCATAACGTCAGGTATTCTGGAATGGAGAAGTTTTACGGATGAAAGGTCCGAATTTTTAATTTCAATCTGATATTGCTCAAACAACAGGGATTTAAGCTCCAAGATTCCCGGCGAAGAGTTGTCTATGCGGAACTGCGTGTCCAGCGTATCAAAATACAGCAGAAAGTCGGTGCAGTCTTTTCTTTCGATAAATTTGCGAAAACCATAAAGAGGATAGTTGCCGGTCAGCAGCTCCAGAGGCTCCATTTTAAAAGCCATCTGGGAAACAAATTGCAGCTCGCGCATATCTGCTCCCGGTGATTTTCGATAGGCTTCAATATGAGGTGACAATGAACTGTTTTTAAAACCGTGGACTCCTGCAGGGGTGAGGTTTGAAAAGTAGATTTTACCGCTGTTATTCAATTCGTAAATCGCGATCTTTTTATTTTTGATTCGGGTAAAATCCAATCTTGAGAGAATGTTTAAGTATCCGGTTAAATTGATAATGTTGATGCTGCAGCTTTTAGCAAAAGTGGTTATGCCGGACTGCGAAATTACAGACAGCGTATGAATGAGTAAAAACAGTCCCGTAAAAGAAAAACTTGTTTTTTCATTTATAGGTTTGATATCCAGCAGTCTTATCTTGCCTCCTTCAAGCATTATTCCATTCTGGGCTTCAACCCTGTGAAAAATTAGATAATCGATAACACAGTATTGGATAATTAAGGCTTTTTCAAACTGGCAGTTCTCCAGATTAAAGTTGTGGGATTGAATGAAAATAATCCTGAAGTCTTTTGAAAAAGTACATTGTTTGAATTCAATGGAATCATCGCACCTAGTACGGTCTATAATTATATCTTCAAATGTGCAATTTAGAAAAGTTACCGTTTCCTTTATATTCTTATCAAAAATAATTAAGGCCCCGGTGACATTTTTATGGGCAATCAATCTGCTGCCATACACGGACACTGACGAAATCTTCTTCGTATCACTAAGTAAATCCAAAATTTCTGAAGCGCTGATATTTTCTAAGGAGCTCATTTTAAATTATCTCTGTTAAAGGTAAGCAAATAAATGTATTGGAATCATAAGCCGTAACAGCAGCACAGTAGCTGCACTGCTGTATGGTAAAAAATGGACCGAATTCAATATGTCTTGCAGCCATTGCACTGGATAAATCTATTTTCTGTTAGGTAAGATCTTTCAGCCGCAGGCTTTTATTGGATAAATTGAACTTATTGAATTTATATTGTAAAAACTGAGAATACCTGTCCTCATGGGTTGATAATATAATCTGCTGATCGCTGAAATTGTATTTGAGCAACTCGACCAGTGAATGCGAATTTATCTCATCTAAAGTCTGCAGCGGGTCATCGATAAAAATCGTACCCAGTTTGGAATTATTGAATACTTTGTTAAGCACCAGCATCAAGGAAATTACCGTTGCAGCCAGCTGTCCTGACGATAAGGTGTAAGTCACTTCCTGATCCCGCTGCTTAGGCCTTATGTATATTTGCGAGTTTTCCTTGTCTATATCCAAAATCAGCAGCAATCCAGAACCCAGTGTGTGGTTCTGCAGTATTTTACCTGTAAAGATGTAAAATGGGATGCTGATTTTTTCCACAATACTCTTGGTATACTGCCTTATTTTTTGATCTATTTTTAACCCTATACCATTGATTTCATCATAGATGTGTTCCAGTTTTTCTTTGCGCTGCACAAGACCTTGCAGTGTCTGGTTGATTGCATTGTAGTACTGATGCTGCACATAGAGTCGTTTGTTTTTTAAATCTTCGCTTTCTAAAACATTCAGCTCTCCAATTTTTCCTGAAAAATAGAGATTAAAGTCATTGATGACCTGATCAATATTGATGCTGCTGTCAATTTCAGGTCTTTTTCTGCTGATGAGCTCCACCAGCTTTAAAACAGCGTTTTCTAGATTTTCAATAGTACGCATATTGATGTATGACATGACCTCCTTCAACTCTTCTGCAGAAAATAATGATGCCAGCTCGGCTGACTGGGAATTTAGTGCGGAAAAGCTATTTTTAAGGTTTTGAAATTGGGATGGACTTATAAGCAGTCCATTTTCTTTTGTTAACTTTTCAGCCTGATTTTCAATAAATGATTTTATTACTTTTAAAAAGTCGTTCTCCAACGCGAGCTTCATGCTTTCCAGCCTGTCATTTTCTCTGGTGTAAGAGCTGAAAATCTTTACTTCAGTTTCCTCGATCTGCTGCTTAAGCTGCTCGGTAGTCTGCCAGTTGTAGCCGCAGGTGTAGCATTCGCCGTCTTTAAGCTCAAGTACGCTTTTATGTGCTTCGATCACTTTATTAAGTCCCTCCCTTTTATCCTTAAGATCAGAGAGTATCTGATTTTGTACACTAAGGCTTTCAATTAATGATATCGTAAGGGTAAGCTGCGTACGCAGCAGGTTAAAATCCACCGCAGGTTTTTCGGTTTTGTCTTCCAGATCAAAAAGATGCTTATCCGATAAAATTTCCGAGTAGCGTTTATTATCAATCAAAGTTATCAGGGATATATAGCCTGAGATCTGATTATCATTTTCTTTTCGTTTTTTGTCTTCTTCTTCTAGAACTGCAAAATTCTGGATGCTCCAAAAGTTCTCCACGAAAGACTGCAGCAGGGCATTATTGTTTATTATATCGTTTAGCTTTTTTATCGCTAAAACATTTTGGACCGTAGTTTTCATCTCAAAGAGATTTTCCACCTTTTTAATCTCTACAAGGTAGGAATTGTGTAGATCAAGATTAGTATTGGTAATGAGCTGTGAATCCCAAGGCAGGGCAGGGGAAAGTCCCGGCAGCAGCGCTTTGTATTGCACCTGCTGTCCATCGTCCTTCAATGTCTCGGTATTCTGCGTATTTATGGCGTTAATTGCCAAGTTTAGCTGATGTACTTTTTCACTTGTTTTCCTGCAGAACTCAATGGTTTTGTCATACAATATCCTTTCTTCACTGCCTCCAAGCAGTGAAATAAGCGCTTTATACCTTTCTTTAGGATCTTCTTTTAAAAAATAGGTATTTTCGTCCTGTTCTACGTAGTTTAGGACGTTAAAGAGATTGTCAAGATTTTTATATTCCAACGCTTCTTCCAGCGCCTGCTCACTTGACTGCACATTATCAATGTACAATACGGAATCATTGAATATCAAGCCAATATTGTTTTTTTTTGACTGGCGCAAATCGGCGGCGGGAATTACCCTTTTTATATTTAGAATCTGTTCTGCTTCAGACTCAAAGACGGCAGCAATTTCAATAGGCAGATTTTCAGCCTTATGGATAGGGCTGTTTTTGTATTTGTAACGCTTATCAAGTTTGATTTTGGCCAGTTTTCGCGGCGTTTTTGTAAGCAGTACTTCCAATGCCTCAAAAGCGGTGGTTTTACCGTAACCGTTGGGCCCGTCAAACACCACAAGGCTGTTGCTGCTAAAGTCAAAAACAATATGGTCAAAACATTTAAAATTTTTAATTGTAAGACTGGAAATTTTATAGGCTGCCATAATTTATTGTGTCATATTTTTTGCATTAACAAAGTTTTCGATGTCTGTGATAGCGTGAATGTTGCTGTCATTAATTATTGAAAGCAGAAAAGATTCTCTGTCTGTCATCGCCTGATTTAGCGAATCTGACAGTGTGGTTAAGGTTAAACTATGATCGGCGGGCTGATAATTAAGATAGGGAATTTTTATAAAAAGGTTCAGCAGCAGATCATACCAATTGTCCTGGTTCTCCTGGATGGAATCACTGTGCGCAATTGCAAGGTCATTTAAATCACTGACTAGTGCGGCTGTATTGGATATTTTCTCCTTTAGCACTTCAAGAGCATCATTATTATAGGGTAAAATATATTTCTTGGAATTGATGTAATTCTCTTCTACTTTATTTAGTTCCTTTATCAGATTGGGATAATCACCATCTAGGGCTGCAAATAAAATAAGGGAAAGATTGTAATTTATGTTCCGGTCAATAAACTGGGTTAGAGTTTCACTTTTTTTGGTATTGACCACAATATTATTAAGTGCATATTCCAGTATTTTTATGTTTTCTCCTGTAATGCGCATCAGATCCGAATGGTCATAAAAACACAGCAGATAAAAATCATCCTTGTCCTCGTAGTAGGCAAAATCCAGATTTTCATCCACATTGATGTACTTAAGCCCGCTCTGCAGGCTGATTTCTTTTATAATATTTCTCATTTGTTGATGTCATTTATGGTTTTTTCAATGGAGGAGAATCCAAAAAGTCGCTTGTTAATTTCTTCTTCAGTGGCGTGCGGATCCAGTATATTGGTGATTTTATCTCTAATTTCCTGCTGGCTGTGCGAGAGATGACGGGTTACAAACAGATCCACATCAATGGTATTGGGATGTTTGTAGAATTCCTCGCAATGCTGCTGGAATCTGATCTGCTCCAGCATAGAATCATCAAATTCACTATTGTGATTCAGTAGCTGATATCGGACTGCCTGACCCTCTGGCGTCATTTTGGTATACTGCAGGTTTTTAAAATAAGGAAGCTGTATTATTTCTTTGATTGCTTTCAGTACGACAGATCTTACAGCACTCCCCTCTAAAAATCCTGCAAAACTCTGCCGCAGATTATTTTTATCGAGTTTTTTATGCGGAGTCGTATGGAACTGTATCAAGGAAATCAGATCATTGTAGGGAAGCTTCTCAAGTTCATCTACTGCAGTCTGAAGTTTGGTAAACTCTGCCAATTGACCGGCATCATTCAAATCATACAAAACCAGATCCTCGGATAAGAATTTTAAAAACAGCTTTGAGATTTCAAACCAGCACAAATCCTCTGAAAAAGCCAGTGCCGAATCCATCCATTGTTTAATATCCTTAAAGAAAATTTTTGTTTTCTTTTTACTGGCATGTCTTTCCTTTACGATTCTTGTGATATTATAACAGCATTGGGCAGTTTTTATAGCAGCATCTTCTTCGGCAATTCCTGATGCTGCATAATGCTGTGTCAAGGCATCCATGAGCTTCAGGTGGATGTTGGCGATGGTATACTCGCCCTGCAGGCACTCAAAATTTGTTGCTTTACTGTATTTATTATCAAAATTGGACAGATCCGGTTGGAAATCCGTAATCACACTGTCGGTAATCAGATTGCATTTGACCGGTTTTTTCCGCACCCTGTCAAAATATATATGGTTTCTTTTGCGACCGTCATTTGGATCCTTTTCAACCCGTTTATGATAGTAGTATTTATCAATAAGTTCTTCAATTACCTCTTTGTATTTACTGATCTTATCTGCATCCTTACTGAGATAAGCTTTGACCTGAAAGACTTCAATTTCTGTGGTTTGCAGGGAAAAATCTTCATCTTCTTCCAGTTTAAGACAATAGCCGTCAGGAATTGGATCGGGCAGACTGTTCATGGTTTCGATAGCACGGCACAAGGCTACCTCTCCCTGAAAAATATATCCCGACCAGCTGGGTGTTGCGTCAGTATTCATATGCTGTTTTTCTCTTTTATTTGAGTAATAGGTTTACAATTTGATGCTTCAAAAGTGAACATTCATTTAGATGTACCTTTTTTATTGGTATAAACAATTGATGAACAATGTGTTATTTCGGTTAACTTCAGCTATTAAATTTCGAATTCGCTCTTTTCACAGTAATAAGATTGAATGAACTTTTTCAAAGTCAACTTTTTATCATCTTCTAAACCGAGATTATGAAAGGCGCCAAGGTGTATTGCTTTTCCTATTATGTAGTTTATATCTAAACTCGTAGGATAGTCAAAATTATTTCTTGATATATCAGGAACAAATTTTCTGGAATTTAAGTTCACCACAATCATTTCAATATCGAATATTTTAGCTTGTGTTGGTGCTTCATATCTAAAGTTGTTAATTAGTACATTTCGAACGTACAATTCTTTTCGTTTTTCCTCATATCTTCTGTAATAAAAGGTATTTTTGGATAATATCACGGATTGAAAAGGCAAATAGAGTTCATTAGTTTTTCCCTCAAATAAATTGACTTTTTCATATGTTGCATACGTTTTGCAATTATTGGAGTGACCTAACTCAATTAGATTTTCGTATCCTAAATTATCATACAAAAAATCACCTATATTGGCAAATTCAAAATCTTTAAAATCTAAATCTAAGTTATTGGGTACAATTACCGAAATCCATTCCAAATCCCTTTCCAGCTTATCAATAGTGTCTTCCAAATCATTATATTTCAAAATACTTAGGAAGTCATTTTCCATAGCAGTTCTGACAATTGGAATGTTGTAATATTTCAGCTCACTATTAATTATAAAATTATCGATATCTATTGCTGATGTATCTTGCACGATTTTGATTCCGTCACAGGAATATTGATATAAAGTTCCTTTAAAATCAATATGATTGATACTAGAAACATAATCCCTTTTCTTTTTAATAAGTGCATATCCCTCAATATCTTTTAAATAATTGCTTAAATCAATTTTGATCAAGCCATCTGGTACTGTTACTGTCTTTAAATTATTTGAAATTAAAATGGGAACATTTGAATTGTCATAGAGTTCCACCTGAATATCGTCAGTAAGGAAAAATTTATTCATAAAAGCAACAACCTTAGCAGAATTATTTTCAAAAACATTAATAAAATTTTTGTAATTTAGAATAATTTCGGTTCCGTCAAGTGAATGATCTTCTGCTTTCGTTAAAGATGTATACTCGTTATTCTTTTCGAGATTTATTAAGTATCTGTCAGAAGATTTGTAATATCTTGTTATTACTTTTACCTCGTCTGAAAGCATGAAACAGGAAAGAAAACCAATTCCGAAATTTCCGATGGGCTTATAGGCCAGATCCCTTAACTTGAAATCTTTCGAAGTATAATAGGACACGCCTATGTTTAGGAAATGCTTTTTGATGATTTCCAGAGACATTCCCGTTCCATTATCCTTAATAGTAACTTCATTTTGTGCTTCGTTGATGATAATCTTGATTTTTGGCACATACTTTTCTGCACCGATCTGCAGATTTTCATTTACGATTTCCTGTCTTATTCTGCAGGAATCTATAGAGTTCTGTATGAGTTCGCGCAAGCCTAAAGATTTGTCTCCATATATTTTTTCTCCCATCAAAAGCGCACTGATTGCCTTATAATCAAGCTTCATTTTGTAATCTGAAAAGGTGTAGCCTATGGCCTGTATTTGGACCTCTGGGGTGGTGTCATAGAGCAGATTATATTGGGAAGACATCGTATTGGCTAACTGCGTACAGTTTGTGATCTCATAGGCGACCCAGTCAATGTAGGTCAATATTTTTCGATGGGTATGTGGATTTTCGCACTGGCCCGTAAAGTAAATTGTTTTAAGACCGGTTTTTGGGTCTTTTTTTATTTTTTGATTATTTGAAATAATGAAATGCTGGTCCCATTCCTCCTTACTGATCCCGGTTGGAGAAATCAATTGGTACAGGTTAAAAGGCGTTCTGTTAGAATCGATATCCAAAATGTCGGCTAGTCGAAGTACACATGCAAGAAACTGCGAATTAAACCTGTAATCTCCTTTCAGCTCATTTACGGTCAAATTACTTGTTATCCAGTCAAATCCTTTCGTATGGCTTTCGCAGATCAGAGCTAGTTCTTTTGTGAAATTAAGGGATAGTCTGGGAATATCGAATTTTCCCTTTAACTCTTCCTGTATATATTTGGCCGAAAGTGAGGAATGAAACATTCTCACATATTCTTGAAGTGCCAGCTCCTCGTTTTCAATAGTTTTGACTACCGCGGAATATTTTATTTCAAAATAGGGGAAATTATCATTTTTAATAAATTCTATATCCTCTTTACTTACCGCCATTCCAACATCATGAAGTAGTGCCGACAATATTAATATGGCAATTTCTAATTCATCCAGCTTATTGATGTCTTCAACAATACTGGCCATGTTTTTTATGATTCTAAGCGAATGGCCGATATTGTGTAGTGTATAATTGGGAAAAATATGTGGGATTCTCTGCTCTAGTACATTTTTTACTTTTTCGTATACTTCTTTTATATGGGGAAGAAATTCACTTTTTCTGCTCTGAAGCAGCTTTACCAGTTCTAAATCGTCGATACCAATTTCTCTGTCTATTGTTACACTCATTTTCTTAGTATTTTGCCTCGTTTTTAATTTTAATAATCGGGGATGGGTTAAATATCGGACTTATTTTATTTTAATTTTTACGGATAACCGTACTTGATAAAGAAAATTTCAAAAATATGTAAATAATAATATAGTAAGACCAGTATTTATACTTGTTTGTTTTAAGGGTTTTCGCCTTTTGAAATTTTAGACTAATTCGCATAGGGGCTTGAATCACAGCAAGGTTGGCTGTTCCATTTTTTACCTTTTATATTTGAACAAAATTATCGCTTTCCGTGAAAAAGTCTCACAGAAATCATTCATGTTTGAACTGCCTAAAAAAGTGATATTATGAAAATAGCCCTTTTTGAAAGTTTTCGATTCAATGGTAAAATAGTAATTTTTGAAAATATTGACTGTTTTATAGGATAATAACGAATAGGGCAAAGTTCTGCAAATAAGAAATGGTTTTATTGTATTATATAATTTTAAAAAAGTTGATTCCCTTTGCAACTTTCATATATTTATTAATATTTTAAGTATAGCTTTAATCTCCAGTCTTTTAGTTTTAAGCCAAATAGAATAGGTTAAGTATTAAAGTGATTAATAAGTTACATAGTCGAAATTTTTTACTGCGGATACAATGGTTCCGCACAAGTTTTTTATCAAAAGCTTATATGTAAAGGTTTTTTTGATTTTGAAAGATTTTGAATTTAAAAAAGTGCACCCTAATTTAAAGTTAATTAAAAATAAATAAGTGATTTAATTTTTGATTTTTCAAAATCGACTTTAGGAACTTACAACTGATAAAAGCTGAAGACATATAAGTGTCTGCGCAAAAAAAAATGCCCGACTTGGTCATCAGGGCATCTTATTTTATCAGGCTTTCATACTTTTTGGTTTATCTATTCTGTCAAAGATATTTGGCAGATTTTCCTTCATTAGTTTTAATACATCGTTATGATGTTTAGAGGGGGTATTTTTTAGCCCACGACATTGCAATATTTCCAATTTTGGAAGAGATATTTCGATGGTTTCTAATGGTTTGTTGTTAATACGAGCTGAGAAAACAAGTGAATCCCTTTTCTTATAATACTCGTTAGTAAAAATGCAGTGATGCAAGTTATCTCCCTCTTCCATAAAGTCCTGCACACTTTCAAGCACAGAAATAGTCAGTTCTTTATTTTTAAAACAAAGACCGAAAAACTCCTTTTTATCTTCTACATATTTGTCTTGTGCCAACAGGATTTCAGAACGCATTTTCAAAAGGTATTTTTTACGCTGAATAGCTCTTTTTTTAGCAACTAATTTATCATGTATTTCGCTTAAGTTTTCAGGGCAAGCAAAGATAGGATTACTTAAGTCTTTTTTAAACCAACGAAGCAGGGCAATGTAATCCTCCCAAATTCCGAAATCCTTTATTACATAATTGTTTTTAAGACACGTTTTTACAGCCTGCCAATTTTGTCTGATATGCTGTTCGTGCGAGGTCAGGTAATAAGAAAGCATAGAGGTCTGCGAAGCTTTCAGAAGCGTTTCAGCAAAAGAATCTTTTAAAAGTGATGTAAATAATATCTGCGGAGCAATTTCATAAAACGCTGTTTTAAATCCGTTTCTTTTTAAAATGGAAAATACTTTCATGCGAGGGTACACCTTATACGGATTAATGCGGTATTTCGGCGAGTTTTGAAACTCCCTTGGTTTAATTTCTAAAGGAGAGTAATATTTCCATTGGTCATAAACCTGTGAAAATACATTTGTGCTTAAACTCATTGTGCGAACCTCGCCCTGCGGATTAATCCAATGCTGCATCACTTCCTTGTGGAAGTATGTCGGCAATAAATTCTTTTTCATGTTTTTGTGCGAGCAGACAATGCGCACTACCTGATAACCACCGCATACGTCCAAAACTGCGGAATATTCGATTTCCTTGAAATGCACCTGATTGCAACCGTGCATTTTTAGTTTTCCATGACAGGCAGTACATTTTATGTAGTCCTGACAGGACTGCTTTTGGCTGTCGGGTTTCCATGAGTGTGTACATTCCAAACAGTGAAATTTTCCACGAGAGAGCACTCCCCATTTAATGAATATACTTTTTTCTGCCCAAGTATGCATTTCAGAACTAATAGGCGCAAGAGTGGCGCTTAATTCTGTAATTTCTTTCTCGATGATGGTTTTAGGTGTCATAAGTCAAAAAGTGTTAAGGTTGTTGGTACAGGCTTCGAAGTTTCTTTTACGGTAGTTTTTACTTCTGCAATAGGAACAGTTTCAATAGGCGTGGAGAATAAATCAGCCTTTACAGGCTGATTTACGATTACTTTACAATTTGTATGGACAGGCTTTGTGATGCTGTCATCGGTATAATATGTTACCGCCATTTCAAAAACTTCGCTGTCATCAAAGGCACAGAATCCTGTTTTTTTGACTTCGCTCATAATATATTTTAAGCAGTCCTCTATGTTTTTTGTGGCTTTTGAAAACATTGGAGCAAAAGCGGAATCGTTTAGAGCAGTATCTTTTAGATAATTTTCTATTACGGATTTGAATTTTTCAGATGCATTCATAACTAAAAAGATTAGGATTAAAAAGAGGGTTACTCAAAACTGCTTCTGTAGATGTCAAAGCAGTATTCTTCAAAACATAACCAACACATAAAAGTGTAATGGGGCATGCGGTGGCGGTTTTTTACAGGCTCGCCAAGAGAGTCTTCGAGTTCTTCTTTGATGTTTTCCAAATCCTCCAAATGCTCGATGTAAAATTTTTTACAGTCCGCATGGTAAATAAATTCGGATATCATTCCGCTCATGCATCCGTCGTTCTGTAAATCCTCTATGTAGGATTTAAGTTTTTCTTTTTTATTGCCGTCATAAGCATCCAAATCCGACAGGATGATTTTATTAAATTCGTCTGCTACGTCGTAATGTTTGTATATTGATTTTTCTAAGGCTTTCATAATTCATTTCTTTAGGCTTGTACAATTCATTTTTTATTCGTTTTAAAAAGGCAGGTCATCTGTTTCTTTTTCTGCTGCTTTTTTAATGGATGTGCTTTGCTGAGATTTTTCAGCCGTGTTTTCTTTTGCAAAAGCAAGGATTTTAATATGGCTTGTATGAAATGTTAAGCTTCCTTTAGCTTCTCCGTCATTTCCGATGTATACATTCTGCCCAATACGTCCGAAGAGTTCGACCAGTGCGCCTTTTTTAAGCCACTCGGCAACCTTGGCACTCAGCCAATAGGAGCAGTCGATATAGGTTACAATCTTTTTAAGTTCTGTGCTGTCTTTGGGTTTATAGCTGTCGTTGACCGCTATTGAAAAATTCACTACTTCTTTGTCTGCGTTTACTTTTGAAACGACGGCATCTTTTGTAATTCGTCCTGTAATTTCCATGATGTTTTTATTTAAGATTATTACTGATTTCTTCCGCCCTGCCTGAAAAGTTATTTTCAAAAGAAAAAACGGAAAAAAAGAAAGCAAGATGCCAGCAGGTCCTTTGGTACAAAGTGCTATAAGTCCCGAAGGGTGCACAAGGGAAGCGCAGTGCATTATGCGCTCGCAGTACCAAAGTGCCTGCTATCTTAGCTGCCCTTTTAGTCCGTTTCGAATGAAAATGAAAATTGAACCTTAACCCGTCTGTGTAATTTTGGTGTTTAATGAGTATCTTAGCTCAGTTGTATTTACAGAGCCAGTGTACTACTGAGAATAGGTACAGCCAAGAATTGGAATAAAAAAAGCCTGCATCTTTTATGGGATCCGAAAATTATATCAAGCTCTCAGAACTTAACGATAAGATCAGCCAGACCATTACTGACAGGTTTGCGGGTCAGACGTTCTGGGTTGTGGCTGATATTACCAATCATTCCTATAAAGCAGATAAAAAGATCCATTACTTTGAACTGGTAGAAAAAGGAACTGCCACGAGCAGCATTACAGCTAAAATAGTGGGCAAGGCATGGGGAGCCGGATCCATGCACCTATCGGATTTTGAGAAAAATACAGGACAGACCTTTACCAACAACATCAATGTGCTGGTTCTGGTGAGTGTGGATTATCATCCACTGTACGGCCTGTCTGTCAATGTGCTGGATATCGACACCAATTTTACACTGGGAATCCTGGAACAGCAGCGAAATGCGACGCTCAAAAGGCTTGTGGATGAAAATGATTTTATCTGGAAAGAGGCAGATCAGTATTCCACACTCAACAATCGTTTAAAGCTCCCTGCTGTAATCCAAAAGGTTGCTGTGATTTCGTCGAGTAATTCAGCAGGGAATGAGGATTTCAGACATACACTTGAACATAATGATTTCGGGTATAAATTTGAGATCGATGATTATTATACTATTGTACAGGGAGATAACAATGCGAAACTGTTTCTGAGTAAACTCATTGAAGTATTCCAGAGCGGGCAGCATTACGATGCTGTTGTCATAACAAGAGGCGGTGGAGCGCAGTCAGATTTTCTGATATTTGACAATTATAATATCGGGCGGGCGGCAGCTAAATTCCCTATACCTATCATAACGGGAATTGGGCATCAGAAAAATGTCAGCATAACCGACCTCATGGCACATACCAATACCAAAACGCCAACAAAAGCCGCGGAATTTATCATTGCCCATAACCGCAGTTTTGAACAGCGGATCCTTTTACTGCAAAAGAATATTGTCATTAAATCACAGCAGCTTTTCCTGTCTCATTACCAGTCACTCCAGAATTTGAAAAGCAGTATCTCCAATCAGGCAAGGGAGCTCATTACAACGCACAAGGATTCACTTACAGCTGTAAATCAAAATACGAGCAACAGCACAAGGGCAGTATTGTTTGAGCATCACCGCTCGATGCTGAACATGTCACGACAGATTGTAAACAGACCGCAGAATATTCTTTACAATAAAAAAAATGATATCAGCCATATGGGTCATAATCTAAAAATATTTACAAATCAGTATCTTCGCAATCAGAGCGGTTATCTGGGACATTACAGTTCGAGCATTAAAATGATGGCACCGGAAAATATCCTTAAAAAAGGATATGCAATAGTGAAAGTTAATAATAAAATCACAAGTAATACCGAAGCTATTAAAACAGGGCAGGATATAGAGATTGTCATGTCGGACGCAGTACTGGAAACTACAGTGAAACAAAAGAGAAAATACAATGGAGGAGAAATTGACTTATGAATCAGCATATGCTGAACTTACTGCTATTTCAAAGGAAATAGAAAATGAAACCATATCGGTTGATGTACTGGCCGCAAAAGTAAAAAGAGCATCAGAACTTATTGATTTCTGCCAGACCAAACTCAAATCAACAGAAGCGGAAGTGAATAAGATTATTGCCAAGATGGAAAATCCAACATAACCGGCAGTACCATTCCTGTAAAATATCCAGTTCAAATGAGCGTTATAATAGGATATAAACCTTAAAAACCGGAATGCAAAATTTGTAATTTTGTATTCTACTATACGCCTTTCTAAACCCATTAATCGTACTGCTGATTAATGGGTTGTTTGGTTTTAAACCCAAAAGGAAATACGCATCCTAAAGAACTTTTTATTTAACCATTTTCTGCCAGAAAAAACGGAAAAAAAGAAAGTAATTAAGTAGCGCGCATGAGGACGCCTAGTGCTATGAGTCCCGAAGGGCGGCGCAGGGAAAAGAGGCCTTTATGAGCATGCAACATCCGAGGGGCATTATCTTGGCTGTCTTTTTAACCCTTTTCGAACGAAAATCAAAGGCGATGCCCTATACGCAGGCACGCGGTGCTTGTGTTAATTGAAATAACTGATGCGGGAATTTTAGGTGTCCTTATTGCATTCAGGGAATTGAGGATTTAGTTGACTGCAATCAAAAATTTAGCTATTTTTATAAATAACATTAAATACACGAGTATGAATATTGATTATCAGGACCGAAATATCTTTGAAACAGATTATATTTTCCGAATCCAGACCTTTGAAAAGTACCTGGAAGATGCGATGTCTTCGCAGGAGCATTACGCGAATTATAAAGCAGGACTGATACCCAATATCTTTTATGGGTATAATTTAAAGGAAGTTTTAGAACTTTTCCGAAAAGAATTCGCTGAAGTAAAATCAGGACTTGAAAGGTATGAAATGGATAACAACAATGATTTTCCAATGCTGAAATCCTACGTCAACACCGAAAGGGACCTGCGCAAAATTTTGCATGAGAGCCAGCTCAAGGATTATACAGTGCTACTGGAAAGGTCTTTTGATAATCAAAAGCTGGATGCGAATGCCGCGGCAGTCAGCCGGTTTTTTCTCGCAACGCCGATATTGAAAAGCTATATATTTCAGATAGAGAAGATATTTGGAAAAGGTATCCTTCATTGATGTGCAAATTTGTGGAGCAAGTTTTTTTACACTTTAAAACAGGGCACAGGAGGGAAACGAGATTGAATATTGCAACACATCGCTATTTGCCAACAACTAAAAAGTAGTATGTTGAGCAGGCATTGCAAACAGTGTTCTCAGAGGAGAAAATGGCTAATATTCCAGATGATTTAAAATAAACCCTTCCAATTCCTTGTCAATTAAAAGGTCACGCTCGACCGATGTGAGTATCTTGCTGTATAGGACAATAAAATTGTCAGCAAGAAATTCTTCCAGTGCTTCAAGGCACTTTAAAAATGTAGGCTGAGAGGTTGCCCATAGGTATTTACTGCTGTCGGCAATATCAGTCAGGACAACCTGATAATTATCCTGCTGTTCCGAGCTTTCAGTTTTTGTAACTGTAACTTTGAGTTCAAAATCATTATCATGGTCGTTAAATGATCCGGTAAGAAAGTAGGCTGTTGTCATCATTAGTAGTTATTAAATTTTTTTTTTTTTTGAATTTCACAAAAGTGGTAATTTAAAAAAAGATACTCTGGGCTTTCGCCACCGCTTTTTTCATGTCAATCCCTTTTTTGAGCGATCCTTTAAAAATATCTCCTTCAGACCTCATTCGGGCGATGGAGTTCTCTATGGTAAAATCTTTCATCATGAGTCCTTTTCTTACCTCTTCCCAGTGCAAGGGCATGGAAACCGTTGCTCCGACTTTCGGGCGAAGCGAATAGGGGCAGGCAATTGTGGCACCGGGTCTGTTCTGCAAAAAATCAAGGTACATTTTTCCGTTGCGGTTTTTAATCTGACGCTCCAAGCTTGTGAAATCCGGAAGCTGAGAATGTACAATCGATACAATCATCTTTCCGAACATCTGTGACTGGTCGTAGCTGTACTTAGCTCCCAAGGGGATATAAATATGAATTCCAGTAGAGCCTGATGTCTTGACATAACCCGTGATTTCGAGCGCGTCGAGTATATTTTTTACTTCACAGGCTGCTTGGATGACCTGTTCGAAAGTATTCTGGTCAGGATCCAGGTCAATAACGCAGTAATCAGGGTTATCGGGATGCTGCACACGGCTGAACCAAGGGTTCATTTCAATACATCCCAGGGTAGCCATATATAAAAGCGTCTTTTCGTCGCCCCCGACAAGGAATTCCTTGTTTTCGCCGTCGCTAGTGGTATACGGAAAAGTTTCAGCCCACTCGGGCGCCTTCCCTTTTACATCTTTCTGGTAGAAACTCTTGCCATGGATACCTCCGGGGAAACGGTTCAGTGACAGAGGTCTGTCCTTTAGATATGGCAGGATGTATTCAGCCGCCTGATAATAGTAATTGAACATGTCGCGTTTGGTGAACCCATTCTCGGGCCAATACATTTTACTTAAATGCGAAAAAGTCATATTCTCGCCTTTTATTTTCTTGGTCTGGGTTTCCTCCGACGGGTTCAGCAGTGTCCCGCGCGAAGATTTTCCGGGTGCTGTAAGCGGTGAGGCCCCGGACTTCTTGTGGCTCTTTTTACCATCTTTAACAATGGATGAAGCAGAGTCTTCTTTTTCCAGTACAACATCACCTGCATTTTTATCGCTTCGCATACCTTCGAAAGATGGGTGGCGGAAAACGCCGTCTGATGTTATTTCTGCAAAGCTGACCTCGCAGACCAGTACAGGTTTCAGCCAGACTGCCTGCGCATGGGGAGGGTTAGGACGGAAGCGGGAGGGTTTGTTGATGTCCGGCTCTGATGCAAAAGGAATTGTTTTGGTTACAAGCGGTTTGAACTGTTCCATCATTTCCTTTTGCATTTTATCTGAGAATCCTGTTCCGACCTTTCCGGTGTAGACAAGCTTTCCATTCTGGTAAACCCCTAAGAGCAGTGAGCTGAAAAGTTTGGATGAGGTATCGTTTTTGGTATATCCGGCAATCACCACTTCCTGTCTTTTGTTTGCTTTTATTTTAAGCCACTGTTTGTTTCGGCTGTCAGGACTGTACAGGGAATCTTTCCTTTTTGCCATGATGCCTTCCAGTCCCATTTTGGCCGCAGTCTCAAAAAAATCGATACCGCCGCTGAAGGTGTGGCTCAGGCGAACCCTGTCATCGTCCGTGGGCAGAATCTGTTTTAGTATAAGCTGTCGCTGGGAGAGTTCAAGTTCCATAAGGTTTATCCCATTGTACCATAGAATATCAAACACGTAGAAGACAAGGTGGCCGTCAGCTTCACTGCGCCAGTTCTGAAGCGCACCGAAATCTGCTTTCCCATCCTCTCTTATTACCAGGATTTCCCCATCCAATACCGCATCGTTTTTCCATAGCTGTAAGACTTCTGTTATGGGATAGTATTTGTCGGTAAATGGTTTATTGTTACGTGAGGAAAGCGAGACCTCGCCTTTTCTGATATAGGCAATCGAGCGGTAACCGTCCCATTTTACCTCATAGCTCCAAAGGAAATCGTCAAAAGGCTCGTTTACAAGTGTTGCCAGCATCGGCTTTATGCCGGCGGGCATGCTTGAGGGGGTCCCGGTTTTAAGGAGTGCTTTTAAGTCCTGCCCGCTATTTGAGATATCTTTTTTCTTTGCCATTTTCATTGTTTTATATTTAATAAATAAAAGGTGCACGCGCAGCTGTGGTAAAAATACTGTAGAGCCTGCTCCGCGCATTAAAAGACAAAAAATCCCCAGTACATATTTAGAATATGCCGGGGATTTGAATGTGTGATGGGCTTTGTTATTTGGAGCGCAGCACCTGCGCAACAGCGTCTGCAGAACTACCTGCCTGGTCAACTGCTCTTTGCAGTTCTTCCCTGCTGACATTGAATTTATCTGTCCAGTAGGCTACCTCGTGATCCTCATTCATATTGATACGTGACCTGTCCTGTTGGCCTTTTTTATTTAAATCGTCGCTCATGATTATTTATTTTAGTGTTAATACTTTTAAATATCAGCTGTTTGTAGCTGCGCTTCCAGTGCTTCCTGCACCTCCCGAGTTATCGTTCCCGCCGTTTTTATTACTTTCCGAATTTGATCCCTCCTCGTCATCTTCAATATCACCCCAGTCGTCGGTATTTTCGTTTGGATCATCATCACCGCCTTGCGCACTCAGCATCTGATGGTACGGACATTTTTGCAGTTCTTCTGCGCTTAAGTTATTTATATTTTCCATGTTATTAATATTTGAAATTAAGTACTTTAAATTTAAGCAGATAAAGCCAGCGCGACTTACAGGAATATTTTCAGATGTTATTAAATTAACATGCTTAACAGCACAGGTTGGATAATGAAAACATTGCTTTTAAATATTAAAATAAAATTCGTCTGATATTTTCTTGAAAAGCTATCCAATATTTTGTAAATTAGGATATTGAATAAAAAAAAAGAATATCATGGTACAGCATACTCTTGTTTTGTCGACATCAAAAATTACACTGCCCGATAGTGTTTCAATTGATTTTGTTTCTGGCCTTATTAACAGGGGACTAACCCAGGTGGAATATTTTGGATGCGAAATCGATCATCATTGCGATATTGTTAGTGAGGATATGGAAGCAGTAAGCAAGGAAATCACGTACATTGATATGCACTTCGATTCCGACGCGCCAATAAATTACGAGGAATTTGATCACACTGATGTATTTAACTTCGCAACTGACCTGCTTGAGGACTGCAGCCCGGAAATACGTAAAGATGAGAAAGACATAACCATCTATCTATAAATAGACTGTGCAGCTGCGGGCATATTTTGTCGATGGCCTATAGATAATGGAGCCAATCATTAGGCTGGGGATTTTTATTGTAGAAAGACAGCAGGCGAGTTGAAGAGAGCTGCAATTTCTAAATAGTACCTAGTAATATAAATTAAAGATTATGGATAACGTATCTGAATCCTTAAAGGAGAATTGTGACTATGGGACAGAAGCTGTTTTAATAGCACCTTACAGACTGCCAGACGATTATACTTTGGAAAAGCTTGCGGAGCACTTCGCCTTAAAGTTGAGGTGTGCGGTTGAGCATGAAAACGGAAAAGTGTCAGGCGAGGGTATAACTCGGGAACTCTTTAAAATAGAGCAAGCCAGCGGACCGGACTATGTCTTGGTACTGGGAGAATCGGATTTGTCATTTTACAAAGAGTTTGTAGTGATTCAGCCCGGAGGTGAATTCGAGGATTTTTGTATATGGAGAGAGGATTTTGAAGAAGGAGGAAGCGCAGTTAAATTTTATGACCAGCATGCATTGGACGATTTGAGGAATCTGGGTATAGATGAACTATATTGCATCAAAAATAACCTAATACCTAATGCTGCATTGTCAGTTTGTTCTTTGTGGCATGATGTTGAGGCACATCTTCTTGACGAAGAGGAATATTTTATCATTCCACTTCAGGCTGAACAACAAGAAATCTAATAACTCCTAGAATAATTCGTACTGCATCGGCGGGTCCAGATTTATGGCATTAAGGCTGCTGCTATATGGAAATGCGAATTCGGATATTTTCACGCTTTGATCAAGCCATGCGCACTCATCCTGTTTATTTAGCATTATTGGCATTCTGGCATCATGAATATTTCCTGATTTTATGGATTTGCTATTGTGTACATATTTCATAATATCATTACCTTCGGTTGTAACCATGGTGAAACTGTTTACAGTATGGCCAAAATTTGTATCGGTCCAAGAAGTGTAGAGTCCTGCAAAAGTAAAAATCTCGTCATCATTTGATACAATCTGGTGTTTGTCCTTTGACTTTCCTTGTTTATCATTCCAATGCCACTCGTAGTAACCTGTAGCAATGATTAAACACCTGTTTTGAATAATGTCCTTGTACGAACTCCTGCTGTCCAGAGTCTCAATTCTCGCGTTAAGTGTTTTTCTTCTAGCAAATGTTGCAGGATCTGCCCATGAGGGAAGCAGGCCCCAGTTATGACCAGTTGTTATCACAGCAGGCGAGGTATCGAGTATCACAGGTATGTTTGGAAACTCAAATCCCTTTATAAAATCTGATTGGAGGAAGTTTTCCTCGTTGTCCACTTCGGCGTTAAACCTGCGTTTTACTGCCTCGATAGTAGACATCTGCTGCGTATAATAACACATCTTTCTAGTATTGATTTATAAGTATAATGTTGTCTCTATTAAAGTTAGTGTAAATTTTGATATTATTAAAAAATCCCTTCTAAATAATTTGGAATTTGTTTTAAGAATTCATTTTATGCCTTGGCAGGTTAATTTCATGCTCCTGCGGATATGGAAGTCTTTCGGTCGTGCTGACGTCTTCACGGATAAGCTCCTGTGTCCTGTATTGATCCTTGGCATCCATATAGCGCGGATCAGGGATAAAGGGCATTTTGGCCATTTTGTGAATGGTAATAGTGGGGAAGTGATAGTCAATTTCTACTATACCGAGCAATAAATAACAGCCCCCTCCCTTAAAGGGATACTCCACAAGGGAATCGGGAAAGTGGGCCGTATCAAAATACGCCCCCTCGTTGTCGATCCAAGTGCCGAAATACATATTGCCCTTTTTTGTCGGGACTTGCTTAGTAGAAATCAGGTAGGCAAGCATCCTTACCTGTCTTTTATGGCAGGAGGGCAGGTCGCGCACTTTTATATCCCCTCGATGTTTGGTCTGGAGCAGGTCAAAGACCGTACAGGAAACAGGGAAGCTTAGAAGCTCAATTTCATCGAAGGCATCTTCAAATACTGACCTTTCAAGGGTAGGCAGGTTATACTCTTTTACCGGTTCCTGCAGCAGCATTGGTGCCCTGTTTTCTGGTTTGAAATTATTTAAAAGCAGGCTGGCAATTACAAGCAGCTGATTTTTGGTTTTGCCCGTAAACCGGAAGGCGCCGATAAAAATGAGGATCTTTACACTTTCAATTCCCATCGGGACGCGGTTTATGAAATCTTCCAGTGATCGATACAAACCGTTTCTTTCCCGTTCAGATTCTATAAACTGTGCCATCTTAGAGTCCAGGCTTATCAGGTGCATAAAACCCAGATAGATGTCATCCCCATAAAGTGTGGTATCAAAAGTACTTTTATTTACGCATGGATTATGGACTACGGCACCTGCCATCCTGGCCTCATGGACATATATCTCAAGTCTGTAAAAACCGCCTCCATTGTTTATAACCGCCACCATGAATTCAATTGGGTAGTGAACTTTTAAGTAAAGGCTTTGGTAGCTTTCAACCGCGTAGGAAGCAGAGTGTGCCTTACAGAACGAGTAACCGGCAAATGACTCGATCTGGCGGTATATTTCCTCGCTGAGCTGTTTCGGGTGCCCCTTTTGCGCGCAGCAGGCAAAGAAATTATCTTTCACTTTCTGGAGTGCCGCTTTAGATCTCCCTTTTCCCGACATGGCACGGCGCAGGATGTCACCGTCCGCTGCGGGAAGCCCTCCATAATGAAGTGCGATTTTAATCACGTCTTCCTGATAAACCATAATGCCGTAGGTCTCTCCAAGCTGCTCCTGGAATACGGGATGGAAGTATTCAAATTTTGAAGGGTGGTTGTGACGGAAAATGTATTCCTTCATCATACCGGACTGTGCCACGCCGGGACGTATAATGGAGGAGGCGGCTACAAGGGTTTTATAATTGTCGCATTTTAATCTTCTCAGCAGTCCGCGCATGGCAGGGCTCTCTATGTAGAAGCAGCCGATGGTTTTCCCTTCGGAGAGAAATTTATTGGCGGAGGATTCATTTTTAGAGATTGACGTATCACGAATATTGATGCGGATGCCCCTGTTTTTTTGGATCAGTTTTACACTCTCGTCGATATGCCCGATACCACGCTGGCTCAGGATGTCAAATTTCTCAAAGCCGATGTCCTCAGCCACGTGCATGTCAAAAAGCGCAATGGGAAAACCTTTCGGTGGCATTTCCAGCGGTGTATAATTGGTAATAGGCTCTTCGGATATCAGGATGCCGCACGAATGCATGCTCCTTTGATTGGGATATTTCTCGAGCATCATTCCGTACTCCTGCACGAATTTTACAATTGAATTTGACTCATGGAATTTCATCGGGTTTTTGGCCAGCATGTCGAGTTCTTCCTTAGGAAGGCCAAATACTTTTCCAACCTCCCTGAAAATGGAGCGATACTTGAATTCGACATTCGTACCACAAAAAGCTACATGTTCATAGGTATAACGGTTAAAAATATATTCCAGAATAACGTCCCGTTCCTTCCAGCTCCAGTCGATATCGAAATCCGGGGGGCTCTTACGGTTCTCATTTAAAAAACGCTCAAAATACAAATCAAGTTCGAGTGGACAGATGTCCGTTATACCCAGACAGTAGGCCACAATACTATTGGCTCCGCTTCCCCTTCCAATATGAAGAAAGCCTTGACTATTGCTGAAACGGATGATATCCCAGGTAATCAGAAAGTAACCGCTGAACTCCAGCTGGCCGATTACTTTAAGTTCTTTTTCCATGCGCTCCCTTGCCTTTATGTTTTTTGCGCCATAACGCCATATCAGTCCCTGTTTCGCCAGTGAGGTCAACAGGTCAATATCGCTTTTTTTGCTGTTAGTGTAGTATTTTTTGTTTTTTGGCGTCTGGAAGTCATAGGTGAAATTACACCCTTCTATAATTTTCTGTGTATTTTCAATGATCTGCGGATATTCTTTATATAATTCAAGCAGCTCATCAAGAGGCATCATTTTATCAGAAGTGCTGCATGTATCTCCAGGTTCCAGTCTGGAGAGGATTACATTACGGTCAATGGCACTTAAGATGCGATGCAGGTTGAATTCCTTTTTGGTACGGAAAGTGACCGGCTGAAGGATGACCATTTCATCGGTACGTTTTCTCCACTCGGAAAGCACCAGTCTCTGCAGCTGTTCAGGACGGATTCCGATGTACTCATTATGACGCAGCTCATCAGGCGCATTCTCCAAAGGGTAGATTACAAAAGCATTTGAAAAAAAAGGCGCAGTTTCAGGGAGCGGTTTCTTTTCAAAATTATGTGCAGTTAAAAATTTGTTCATCTGTGCGAGCCCAGTTGCGTTTTGGGCAAGCCCGATATAGCGAAGCTGAAATTCCGAACGGAATTCCATTCCGACTATTGGCTTAATTCCCGCTTCAGTGCATTGTTTTATAAAATCGTAAATTCCAGTTACCGTATTGATGTCGGTAAGTGCCATAGCGGTGACCCCGCACGCTAATGCCTGAGGCACCAGCTCGTCCAGCGGTATGGTTCCATAGCGCAGGGAGTGAAAGGAGTGACAGTTAAGGTACATGGCTTTTAGGGTTTACGTTTTAAGATTTCATTTTTAGTATTGGGCTTGAAAGATGCTCCCGCGCATCGCATGACAGCATCAAAACCGTAGCGGTTTTTCATGCGGTCCATAGCCTGATAAAGGGCCAGCATTTCTTCGGTATCCTGAAAAAGATCTATCTGATAGGTTCCTCTGACAAGTCCGCTGAAACGTATACCAATTAATCGAAGACGCATACGGCGCTGGTAGAGTTTGTCAAAAAGTTCCTGTACGGTTTGCGTCAATATATGATCCGCCGAAGTATAGTGCACCCTGCACTGTTTGGTTTCAGTATCAAAGTTGGCATACCTAATTTTAACGGTAACCGTTGAGGTCAACCATTCTTCTGAGCGAAGCTGAAAGGCCAGTTTTTCGACCATTCCCAAAAGCACCCTGTTCAGTTTGGGAATGTCAATAGTATCCTGCGAGAACGTGTGTTCGGTTGAAATGGATTTCCGCTCGGTGTAAGGTTCAACAGGGTTGTTGTCTATCCCATTTGCCTTTTTCCATAACTCGCCGCCGTTTTTACCTATCATCTGCTCAAGTACATCCAGAGGCATTTTGGAAAGATTTTCAATAGTTCGGATGCCGATACGAGATAAAAGCTGGAATGTTTTTTCCCCTACCATAGGTATTTTCTGGATTGACAGCGGATTTAAAAAGGACTGCACCAGATGTTCAGGGATTTCCAAATTCTGTTTTTGTTTTCCTTCTCCTGTGCCTATCTTTGAAACAGTTTTATTTATTGACAGGGCAAAGGTGAGGGGAAGCCCGGTTTCTTTTATTATTTTTTTCGCAAGCTCATCGGTCCACTTGTAGCTTCCGTAAAATTTATCCATGCCGGTGATGTCAAGATAAAATTCATCGATACTTGCCTTTTCTACCACTGGCGCTTTTTCCTGAATGATCTCGGTAATGTCGTGTGATAATCTGGAATACAGTTCCATATCACCCTTCATTACTTTGGCCTGGGGGCACAAGCGCAATGCCATTTGTATTGGCATGGCTGAACGTACCCCAAAAAGTCTGGCTTCATAAGAACACGAAGCCACGACCCCGCGCTCTCCTCCGCCGATAATCAGCGGAATACCATTAAGTCCTGAATTTGTAAGCCTTTCACAGGAAACAAAAAACGTATTCATATCGATGTGTACAATTGATCTCTCCATAATCTCGTCCATTTTTATACTTGTCAAAATTAGTACAGATTGGAACAATGATTTAAAAATATTTTGTTATTAATAATAACAAGTTTAAAAAATCCTTATTTTTCAATAGGTTTAATAATCTTCAAAAAACACCAAAATCGGCTTTATTCAGAATTTACGCTATTCTAAATTCCTATACAATTTCGATAATTTTAAAAACGGTAAACGGTTGCTTACATAGACCCTTGCTTTATTGTATTTTATAAAATTTTAAAAAAAAGGTTAACTTTAATTGTATATAACCTGTAATACTTATACTTGAAATGAACAATCTTAACCGATTCTTGGAAGCGCAGCAAAATGTATATCAGCAGGCACTGCATGAAATACAAAATGGAGAGAAGCAGTCGCATTGGATGTGGTTTATATTTCCGCAGGTAAAAGGGCTGGGTTTTACACAATACAATATTTTTTTTGGCATTGACGATCTGAACGAAGCACAGCAATTTTATGATCATCCTGTTCTTGGAAAAAGACTGATCGAGATAACTAGTGCATTACTTAAAATTGAAAACAAAACCGCACTTGAAATTATGGGCAGGCCGGACGAAAGAAAATTGAAATCCAGTATGACTTTATTTAGTCTTCTGCCAAATTCATCTGACTGTTTTACACTTGTACTGCAAAAGTATTATGACGGACAAGTCGATGAAAATACAATTAAAATCCTTGAACAGCAGAAAAAATCGCACTAGAGTATATACATTTCTTGCTGTATCACTTAAAGTGCGCACAAGACCCAATTTAAGAATTCTTTTTCTTAATGATTAGATGCTTTAGGTGAATGCTTTCCGCTATCCTGTCCATTTCTGCGTCTGACAATTCCCGGATGTCGTCTCTAATCTGGGAGTAGTTTCGCGAAACAATAGCATTATCTAGAATCCTAATTGGGGGTATTTCTTTGTAATTTTCTTCTTCTGAACGCAGTGCTTTATGATCGTTTAAAATTTCACAGTGGAAGGTTTTAAGGTCAATTTTACAGTCCGGATTATCAGCCGTCATCCCTACAAATTCCCCTGAACTCAGTGAGGCAATTTTAGATGCCGGCACAGCGAATTCAAGCTGTCTGGAACGGCTTAAGGAAGTATCAGAACTATTAATGGAAAGACTCTCGCGCTCCTGCATTATTTTACCGAAGCGTTCGGAAAGCTGTTTTGCAGTATCTCCGGTAACCTGTCCTGAGATGATATTTCCGGTAATATTCATAATTACATCTGCCTGTTCACGTCCGTAATCTTTTTTAAGCTGGCTTAGGTCCTGAATGCCCAGGGTCGTACTGACTTTATTGCTTCGGGCGGTGGCAATAAGGCTGTCGATATTGTTGAGATATACTGTTGGGAACTCGTCAAAAATAAGACTGCTTTTAAGTTTATCTTTGCGGTTTGCCAGCTTTATTAGCCTGCTGATATAGAGTGATAGGACTGCTCCGTATGTCTGGATTTTCTGGGGATTATTTCCCATGCAGACAATTTTGGGAGCGTCTGGATTATTAATGTCAAGAGTGAAATCATTACCGGAAAGCACGTAATAAAGCTGCGGTGAAGAGAGCCTTGCCATTGAAATTTTAGCAGATGCAATTTGTCCCTCCAATTGCTCTGATGCATTATTTAAAAATGCACTGACAAATGGATTGATCAGCACTTCAATTTCTTTTTCAGAGCGTAATAAGGTGAAAAGAATTTTATAATCTAGCTGCATGAGTTCAATCACATGGGGCAGGGTACAGAATTCACCCTCGTTGAATTTTCTGAGATACCAGATTACTGCAGTCAGAAAATTAATTGGGGACTCAACGAAAAAGTCGCCCTGTTTTTTGATCCATTCGCGGTTAAGCCCCAGGAGAATTGTTCGGGCAGATTCTGCTGCATCGGTTATGTCGGTCATCGAGGCAGGGTAAAGAGGATTGCATCTATGCGTACGGGTGAGATCGTCAAAATTAATGACATAAAACTCCGGCATTACTTTATACAAATGTCTGTATTTTAAATAGGTATTGTACACGATTTTGGTAAGGTCATCATACTTAAAATCATAAACAAACATACTAAAGCCCTTAGCTATATGCTGGGTAATTATGTGACGTATAACAAAATAAGATTTCCCAGATCCCGGCGACCCGCAGACCAGAATTCCCCTGAAAGGATTTATGATATTAATCCAGTTTTTTCGGATTTTATCGCGAAGATAATACTGGGCGGGAATATTAACGGAATACTCATTTTCAAGAAGTCTTTCCTCCTGAGGAAAAGTTTCATTTTCTTTATTAAAAATATCGCTGCTGTTTAAACTTCTGCTTATAATCCTAGTTAATAATGTACCTCCTGTAATGATTGACAGAAACCCCAAAGAGGTGACCAACATATAAATCAGGAATACAGATTTTACATTGTAATTCAATTTCAGAATGAACCAGCTGCAGAAATAAAAAAGAAACCCAAAAACTATAAATTGCAATGCTATTTTGAGTTTAAGCTTTTCACTTTTTCGACCCTTTGACCCAAGAAGTGAAATACAGACAAATAGGAGCGCGAGCAGTTTTGATTTGTGAAAAAAACTGAATAATCCCGCTTTATAAATATTTTCAAGGATTTTGTCGCTGAATTGTGAAACAAGACCAATCTGCCTACAAACCTGATAGCCGTAATAATAAAAATGAATTCCTAAAAGTATGATGCTGATAAGCCGGGTCATATCTAAAATTTTTCTCAGTGCCTGTTCATTTTCCCCTGTGTTCATAGCTTTGAATTTTTTAAATGGTTAATTGTTGGAGAGCCCTTTTCTTTTTCTGTTTTTCTTTTTTCGCTTAAACTCCTTTGAAATATTTTCCGTATAAAACTCCCTTTCAAAAAGTGTCTGGATAAGTTCCTGTAGTCCGCCAGAAGGAATTTTTTTCGAATCCAAAATGTCCTTTATTTCCAGTAAATTTTTTATTTCCAGAGGTAATTTCGAATCATCAGAGACAAGGTTCTTTGTATATTTTAAAGCAGATCCCTCGCATCTTTTTAAAATACCTGCTGCAGCATATTCCTTTCCCAGCTCACTTCCATTGCAGACCTGTTTGGTGATATGGTCCACATACGTGAGACCATATAATGACCCGTTGCTGGAGAGCCTTTTTACTACTGAAATTCCGTGCTTATCCAGTTCAGAGAATAATTTTGAAACAGAAAGCGGGTTAGCATCCAGAATAGATCTTACTGTATTTTTAATTCGCAGCCCGGGTCTGGAATTTATAAGTTTATTTTCTGCAATTTTATTTTCAAGATATTTAAGTGTCGGCTTATTGTAAAAGTCACTTGCTTTAATCGGCACTCCGGTAAATTTTCCATCGCTGTTGATTATCCGGTAGATTAGTCCACCGGCTTTAAATGTCCTTGATTTCTCTGAGCCCCTCTCTGCTGATACGTTATATAGATTTAGCACTGCGTTGAACTGGGCAAGGCTTTTGTATTGGTAACTGTCCAGTACAAAATCAATTACTTTTGAAACGGCTTTTTTTGACTGTATCTTTCCGTATTGTACAATGCCTGTATCGATAGGTTTGATTTCATTATAAATCTCTTTTTCCCTTCCCTGTGCTTTTACGAGATTGAACTGTTTTTCAATTTTAATCCGCGCTGCCTCAGACTGGTTCCTGCCGATATTCTGCATGTCGATTCTTTTACCGTCGGGCTTTACTTTTACCGAAACTATATGAATGTGCGGATGCGCCGCATCGAAATGCTGGTAAACTAAATACGGCTGCTCACCAAACCCGATTTCAGACATATAAGTACTTGCAATATCCATTAATTTTTCCGGATTTAAATCCTTTTCTGAAGGATGAAAATTCAGCGATATATGAACGCTTCCCCGCTTTACATTTTCATTTAATTCAAGCTGGCTGAGCAAATGGTTTACTTTAAATGAAACGCTCATTTTATCATGATCGCAGGGATAATTTTCAGCCCCGATACACAAGGCTGAATGCTCGGAAACTTTGTTTTCATTGTAATAAAAAGCACGCCGCACTGATTGCCCAGTCTTAATTACCGCAACCATTTTTCAAGGAGTTTTAGCGTTGACATTTTAATTGTTTCTATGGATTCAAACAAATTATTTTTTTCCTGCTGTGATGATAAAATCCATTGCTGAAATTCAGAAACCTGACGAAGCGTGTGAAGTTTTTTTACTGCCTGATTATAATTATTTCCGGCCGAATTAAGTTCAGATCTGAGCCTGCTGATTTCTATAATCAGATTGTCTACAGACTCATTTCTATACTTTAAAACAATGGGTTTTCCAAGGAGGTTTTTACGTGCATAATCACTTAGCTTTGGACAGAGCGATTTCTCAAATCCACTCTGTAAAAGTTTCATTTCATCGGGCGTCAAACGCACATGAATCCATTTGGTTCGGTTGGTGTTTTTCTCTTTCATTTCGTATCCTTTTCATTTCTAACGCAGTTTAAAGTTTTCAAAAGTCTCTGCCAGCGAGTTCCGAGCGAATAGGCAGCCAGATATCGGTTGTGATACAACCGGACATCTGGCCGACTGCACCAAAACGGCAGTCTTTCAGCTTTTTGTAAAGCATAACACTTTAAAAAGACTCTTATATTAAAAAACATAGCATTTTCTTTTAAAATTTTATTTACCACCAAACGAAGTTAGTGAAGCCTTATCAGACCAGCATAAGATGAGTATATTATACTTATCAAACTCTCAACGGGTATTTATAACTTTAGTGTCTTGATTATTAATTTAAAACGTGAAAATTATGTTTACAAAAAATGATGTTGCCAAGGTGCTCGATACAATTTTGAGCAGCCCCGGCATGGGCGAGATGGTGAGAGTGGATTTGAGAATTTCACGCAAGAATGTGCTGCTTTTAAGCAGCATTATCGATCAGGGGTTGAAGGCTGAAAAGGAGCAGGGCAGCTTTGCAGGCTACATGTCCGATGAGGGCCAGGCAGAACTGAAAAATTTCGCAATGGAATGCCTCCAGAAGGCCGGACTTGTAGAACTGAGTGAGAAACTTGCAGATTTCAGTGAAACCAGTAAGGGATAATCTATTTTTAAGATTAAGAATTTGCCATCTAAATACAGAACTGTATTTAGATGGCATTTTTTTATGTAGGAATACAGCTTCTGAAAATTGCCTGTTTTTGAAAACTTTTAGCCTGTTTTTGATGTGCAGTGTTCGAAATAACTGATTTACATTTGTTTAAGATTTTTCTTTCTACACGCAGAATAGTTTTAACTGCTAACAAAAACGAGTCATGAAATTAAATTCAAAGATAAAAAATGTAATTATTGAAGTGATCTGTCTTCTTTTTATCCTGCTTTTCATTTACGCAGCGGTGAGTAAAATTCTGGATTTTGAAAACTTTAAGGTGCAGCTGGCGCAGTCTCCCATGCTCAGTATCTATGCTGAATGGATTCCATGGAGTGTTATAGCTTTTGAGCTTATAATTGCTCTTCTGCTCGCTCTGTCATTTACAAAGACATTAGGTCTTTTTTTATCACTTGGACTAATGACGATGTTTACGGTTTATATTTTTATACTGCTTCATTTCAGTGCTTTTGTACCGTGTTCCTGCGGGGGCGTATTGGAGAAAATGAGCTGGAATGTCCATTTGATTTTCAACTGTGTATTTATAGCAATGGCTCTCTATGCAATAGTTTTAAAGGAGGGAATTCTCAACAGAAATATGTTATTTTTTAGAAATTTTAAAACAGTTACTTTATCCATCGGAATTACACTTATAAGCACTCTGACAGTAATGGTTTTATTTTGGACTTCCGAGCAGGTAATGTACCATGATAATCCTTTTATCAGACGCTACCCGCAGCATCCAGCAGAGTTTATTGAAAAGGCAGATTTAAAATACAGTTCCTATTATTTTGCAGGCTCGGTGGGGACCAGAATTTATCTGGCAAACTACAAATATCCATCTTATTTCCTATCTATGAATTCTGATTTGAAAAGACAAAAAATTGAAAAGATTCAGCTTAATCCAAAGCAGATACCTTTTAAAATGATTACTTCCTCAATACAGTATCCGTATTTCTATCTTGCTGACGGAGGTGTTCCCATTATTTTGAGAGGGGAGGTTAAAGACTGGAAAGTTACCACTGAAATGAAGGGTTCTCCTTATTTTACAAAGGCGGTTGCAATTGACGGAACCCGAATAGCAGTGAGATCCAATTCTGTAAAGAGCCTGACTAATATACTGGGGATTTTTAGCCCGGATTCAGTTCCCAGGGTAAGATTTCATAAGGAACTGCTCCAGAAACAGATTGACGGCATTTTTGACACTGACGGAACACTTTTATATAGTTCTGAAAGCGGTAGAATTGTATATCTGTATTATTATAGAAATGAATTTATTGTGGCAGACAAAAATGGGAAGTTGGTTAAAAGATTGCGTACAATTGACACCATTACAAAAGCAAAACTCAAAGTTGCATCAATGAGTAATGGTAAAGAGTTTGCTATGTCATCTCCTTCTTTTATTGTGAATGCGAATGCTTCGCTGCGTGGAAATCTGCTTTTTGTCCACTCAAAAGTAAAAGGCAGATATGAAAATGAGAAAGTTTGGAAAACATCTTTTATTATAGATGTCTATGATATTAATCGGGGAGTTTATATCTTAAGTTTTCCGATTTTTCATACTGCCTTTCATGAACTTAGTGCACTAATGGTTACCAAAACGCATCTATATGCTGTTATAGGAACTGATCTGGCAGCTTATGAATTAAAAAAGGGAATAACAAAAGAATTTAATGACTAAGAAATATTTATTAAAATACACAGGCCGGTGGCAGGATTGAGATCGAACACCTGTATAAAAAAGTAGATCAAAATTTAATTTAAAAATTAGAAATCATGAAGAAGTTATTTTTAAAAAACATGATGCCAGCTGTTGTTGCAGTTTTGGCTGTTTCAGGGGCATTTGCAACCATGTCAATGAAAAATGTAAGTGAAAAAGAAGCCTTTAAATGGGGGTATCTTCCTAATCCGTCAGCTGGAGGATGTGACGAAAATCTTAAAATAAGCTGTAGTGATATTCCAACACAATTTGCTTGTCGTGTTAACGGTAATACTGGTGCTATTGCTTATGATAAGGATACAAATTGTGTACAGAATTTATATCGCCCATAATATTTTGTTGGCTGTATAATTTATTTAAATGACCATGCAGCTTCCATTGGAAACTGCATGGTTTTTGTGGAAATAAGATTCTATTTTAATTCTGCATTAATCAATTTTTTTTATATCTTTTAAATAGTAGTCAAACCATTCAAGTGTACGAATGGTAAGGTCTTTTTGCTGTTCATTATTCATAATCAGATGCGCCTGGTTCGTATATAGTAGCATGCTGGCTTTTTTACCAAGGCGTCGAAGTGCTAGATAATATTCGATGCTCTGATTGGTGTCTACCTGCGTATCGTTTTTACCGCTCCACAGAAGAACCGGGGTCTGAATATTTTGAACAAAATTTATGGGTGAATTAGCATAATATTTATCTGGTAAACTGTATGGCGTACCTCCCATATTCCACTGCTCATTTTTAAAACGCCACATATCAGGTCTGCCTGTGCTTTTATTTATATTATGGTAGAAGCTTATAAGATCTGTAATTGCTCCGCTGGCAATGGCAGCCGTAAAAATATTTGTCTGTGTTATTATAAATGAGCTCTCATATCCGCCGAAGGAATGACCCGTTAATCCAATCATATCTTTATCGATTATATTAAGGGCAATCACTTTTTCAACAGCGGAAATTACACAGTCAGCCGATGAGAGACCGGGATTCTGATATTCTAGGGAAATGTCAGGAAAGAGTACAAAATATCCTTCGGCTGTCATGATTGATGTGTTAAATCCATTTTCCTGATAATAAGTTGGATTGACATAATGGTGCAGTTCAGATGATTTTATTTCGTATATATTGACAATCATAGGATACTTTTTCGATGGATCATAACCTGCAGGATAAAACAGTGCTCCTTTCAACTTAATTCCTTTAGAATTTTTATATTCAATCAGCTCTGATTTACCCCAGAAATATTTTTTCTGCTGAGGATTACTGCTGAAAAAATACACAGGAAGAGCCGTATGTTTCTTAACCGCTAATTTGGGAGACATATCAAACTTTTGTTCCCTGAATACGAATGTTTTTTGATCACTGCTGTATAATAACTGATCGATTAAGCCGGCTTTATATACTATAGGTTTCTCGTTGTCGGGAAGATTCCAGCTGTAATAGCCTGTCTTTTCATCATCACCTTTGGCGGTCAGAATAAGACCTTTGGAGAGGTTCAATTTTTCTAAGGGCGGAGTGTCAAAAAAATAATTCTTATTTTGTCTGCCGGGCTCGGTTGCAATCCGAAATATGATATTTGATTCACGTCCTTTTGTAAGTCTTGTGCGTAAACTGCCGTCGGCCTGAACTGCCCAGAGATCAAATTTATCATAGAGTATTATTTGTTTCTCATCCTCTGTCCATCCGGCAGTTCCGCAGATAGATTTTGGAATGAGAGAGCGTTCTTTGGCTGTAAATTCTGCACCAGTTCCATCTGTAATATTTGTATGGATTCCAGTTTTAAAATTATAGGTCCACCAGTTGTTATTCTTAAAGTAAGCAATATATTTTCCTTTTTGAGAAATGCTGAAAGCCCATGGATAAAAAAGCTGTTTTTTCAGCAGTATTTTTTTTTCAAAAGTATTTAGGTCCAGTACATAATAATCCCTTGGGCCTTCATATTCAAACTGCGGTTCATATACTTTAGGGTCTGATAAAACAGCATAATTACAATCACCGCTAAGCATCACATTTGGCATTTCATCTGAAGTTATAATCTTTACCTGATTTGAAAAAGGGAGCCAGAAGGCCAGCTTTGAATCTTTTCCAAAGCGGTCTTTATTTCTCTGCTGGGGATATATAAAAGGATCATCAGTATGCCATACTTCTGCAATTGGATTTTCTTTTGTGCCGGCATTATTTTCCGAAGTGCTGAATGAAAAAAAGACTTTTTCCAGATCATCGGAAATCAGTATTTTTCCGTCGGGCTCATAAACAGCAGGAATATCATTAAATAAATCGGGCCACATTTGAGAACTAAGTTCAAATAATTTTCCGCTTTCCAGAATGTAGTGATATATTCCGTTAATCTTCTGTCCGCTGACACCTTTCATAAAAGCAAGGGAATGACCGTCCTTCTGCCAAGTAAGATTGCTTAAATACTCTGGCAGGGTTATTACTTCCTTTTGATTTCCGATATTATTCAGATCTAAGATCACAACGGCATTTTTATTGTATGCAGTTTTTATACAGGCAAGTCTGCTGTTAGATTTACTGAGAGAAAATTTGACTACATTATCAATTTTTAAAATTTCGTTTATTTTAAATGACTTTATAAGCAGCAGATTGGACTGAAGAAGCACCACTAATTGATCAGTTTCTCTGCTGTAAACAAAATTCTGGATATTGGGAATTACTTCTGTTTTTCCATTGGATAAATTAAGAATATTCAAATTGTCACCGCTTTTGCAGAAGAAAATATTTGACTTACTAAAACCTGCATTTTCTCCTTTAGCAAAACTGATTTTTTTATGGCCGACGGTTTTCATTACAAACAGCGTATCGCCGCCGGTTTGGTACTGCATTGTGCAGGCGGCCCATTTTCCATCTGGTGAGATATTATCGAGCTGTGCCTCTCCCCACTGAGAATAGGATTCGGATGTCAGTTTTGTTTTTTGCACCACCTGCCCCCATAAGGGACAGGTTACTAATGGCAAAATAAAAAATAAAAATAAAAATTCTAAAAAAGACATCAAGGTCCGTCCCGGTGTGGGACGGATAAAAAATAGTACTGTAAGCATGTTTTGTAAATTTAATATCCTGGATTTTGCGGTTTCAAATTTGGGTTTGCACCAAGCTCGGACTGTGGGATAGGGAATAATCTGTCGGTGGTTTCCCAATTGGGCTTTACATTGCCAAGAACGCTATCTAGTTTCTCATTTCGTTTAAGGTCAAAAAAACGATGGCCGTATTCTGTAAAGAATTCAAATTTTCTTTCGTTAAGGATAGCATCCAGTATTTCACTCTGGATTACAGCGGGAGTGTCTGGAAGACTTGCACGGTTTCTGATTTTATTAAGGTCTTCTTTCGCCCCTATGAGATCACCCTGCTGCGCGCGTGCTTCTGCCCTTATTAAATACTGCTCTGCAAGACGGAAAACAACTGAATATTCTTTTGATACTGCCGTATCATAGTTTTCCTTGTACTTGTAAGGATGGTACCATACGCCGGATTCATCACTTACTTCTTTTATCCATTGGGAACGGCGGAAATCTGTGGATAAAAAGGAATTGTAAAGCATACTATTTAGTGAGACTAACTGAGGGGGGCCAGAGGTAAAAATAAAAAAAGAACCTTCACTGGTATTCTTTCCAGAAGCACCTGATTGGAGCTGCCAAATCGTTTCTTTTGATCCAATAAGGAAAACAGCATTAATATTTTCAAGATTATACAATTCCTGACTGTTCAGCACTGCCGAGGCGGTGTTAGCGGCATCTGGATAGTCTTTAGTGTAAAGATACACTCTTGCAAGCAGTGCCTTTGCAGTTAAGGCATTTGGTCTTACTCGCTGGTTTTGTAGGTATTGAGAAGAAAGTAGCGCTATGGAACTGTCTAAATCTGAAATAATTTTTTCATACACCTGAGCAGTTGAGACGCGGGAAACAATACTGTTCTCCTTATAGTCAGTCTGTGTTATATAAGGAACATCTCCAAAAATATTGACAAGATAGAAATGTATCAGTGCTCTAATAAACAGTGCTTCTCCCTGCAATTGTTTCTTTTGGGCTTCAGTTAGTTTACTGCCTGCAGAACAACCCTCAATGATTGAATTAGCCGCATATATCTGATTGTAAGCAGAATTCCAATAATCTGTCACAAAGCTATTCGTTGGAAGCAGTGAGTTGCTGTAGAACTTTAGGGTAGGATTTGATACATTTTCTGTACTTACTATCTCATCGGTATAACAGCCGAGTTGGGATGAAATACCTGTACCATCCCCATTTAGAATTCCTTTTCTCCTAATATTGGAATATATATCTGTTAAGGCCGCTGTAGCAGTATTATAATCTTCGAAAACAGCTGGAGCAGCGAGCTGTGATTTTGGTACATCAACTTCCACAAACGAATCACAGGAGAAAATTGACGATACCACAACCGCAAGCAGAAAGAATTGTTTAATATTATATTTGATTTTCATAATTATATTATTAAAAAGTTAATTGGATTCCGGCAGTAATCACTTTCAAAGGAGGCAGAAAACCTGCGGATATAAATTCCGGATCTCCGTCTTTATATTTTGTGAATGTCAGCAGGTTCTGTCCTTGAATCATCAGTCTGCACTGTGTATCGTTCAGATGTAAAGGAATATCATAGGAAAGTGCTATGTTTTTAAGTCTTATAAAAGAAGCGTCGGAAATAGAGGCTGTGCTTTGATTATACAGGTAGTCTGCGGTCATTGCATCATTATTGTATCCCGTTGTGTTAATCTGGTATGGAGCAGTATCTCCCAGGTTTACCCAACTCTGGGTCATTCTCTGTTGCTGATTGGACATCATGCCGGCAGGCCCCATGTTGTAAGTACTGTTTTTTTGATTAACGAATTGGAAAAGAAAGTCCAGAGTTAGACCCTTGTATGAAAGACGGTTCTGAATCCCACCGTAATATTTTGGATTCAGGTCAGCGGTTATCTGCCTGTCCTCAGGGAATGTAATTACGCCGTCCTTATTAGTATCTTCAAAGGTGTAAATTCCGGTCTGGGGATCAACCCCTTTGTAATTGTAAAGCAGCTGGATGTTAAGTGGCTGGCCGATTCTGTACTGCTGATAATAGGATGAACTTTCCAGACCCGGAAAACGAAGCAGTTTATTTTTTGAAAAAGTAAGATTGATACTGGTAGTCCAGTTAAAGGCTCCGCTGTTAAAATTTACTGTCCTAAGGGTTAATTCAAGGCCTCTGTTTTGCACTTGCGCATCAAGATTGTACTGTATTGTCTGGAAACCTGTGGTTCCGGGCAGCGGCAGGCCAACAAGCTGATTGGAAGACCTGTTTTGATACCATTCGAGAGTCGTAAAAATGCGGTCTTTTAGAAACCCAAGTTCTAAAGCCGCTTCCAGCTTCTTGTTAGTTTCCCATCCAAAGTCTGCATTGTAAAGCCTTGTTGGAGCAAGACCTGATGTGCCGTTGTAAAGTATTCCGGTTGTCGCATACGTATTAAAGTACTGATAATCGCCTATCTGGTCATTTCCCGTGGTTCCATAACTTCCCCTTATTTTTCCGAAGCTAAGCCATGAGTTTTCATGAAGAAAAGCCTCATTGGAAAAAAGCCAAGCAAGGCCCGCCGCCCCAAAATTTGCAAACTGCTTCCCGGGACCAAACCTGCTTGAACCATCGCGTCTTGCCGTAAGATTAAGAATATAACGCTGCTGGTAATTGTAATTAATCCGCCCAAAAAAAGCCTGATATTTATAAAGAGTTTCCGAATTCTGAAGTACCTGTAATGTTTTGGCGGCCGCAAGGTCATAGATAAGACTGTTGGAGGCAAATCCCGTTCCAGAGGTTAAATTTATTGTATTTTGCTGACTTTGAAATGTAGAGCCGAGCAGTATGTCAATTTTTGATTTTGTGAAATTTCGGCTCCAATTGATCTGTGGTTCAGCAATCCACGAAGACCTGTTCACATTATTTACAAAAATAGAGGAGAGCGCACTACTGACATTGTATGCGGGATTATAGATTGTTGAAGGAACAACACGCGTATCAAAACTATTAAGATACGTATATCCAAAGTTTCCTTTTACAAGCAGTCCCTGAACTATTTCATAGGAAAGCATTGTGCTGGCAAGCAGGTCATTATTTTTGGATTCCATTTTTGTATTTAGATTTCTCAGCGGATTCTGCCAAGTGCCGTTTTCCCAATTCAAGGTTCCGTCTGCATTATAAAGTGCCGGCGCGTTAGGTGAAAGCGATCTGGCATCGTATGTAAAATCATAGGAAGGCTGGTCGTTATTCTGGGAATTAAAACCTGCCGAGAAACTTAATTTAAATTTTTGATCTTCTGAGCTGTGGTTTAAATTAAAACTACTGCCGCCTTTTTTATATAGGAACTCACCTGGAAAAACGGTAGTCTCGGTATGATAGGAACCGCTGAGTGAAAACTGCGTGTTATTTGAACCGCCCGATACAGATGCCTGCAAATCAGTTATCTGAGCCGTTCCGCCGATAAGCTCCTTCTGCCAGTCTGTGTATCGGTTTTGATCCCATGTTCCGTTGATGTCGTAATCCCAAGGGCTATATTCTGTTATGCCGTCGTTCAGGAATGCTTGTCTGCGCATTGAAAGATACTGCGGGGTATCCATGAGTTTTAAAAATTTTGTAATCCTGCCTGCCCCGGTTGATGCAGATACAGTAAATTTAGTTTTTCCTGCCTTTCCTTTCTTTGTTGTAATGAGCACAACACCGTTGGCACCTCTGGAGCCGTAAATTGAAGTGGCATCAGCATCCTTTAATATCTCTATGCTTTCTATAAAGTCAGGATTGATACTGTTCAGCGGACTTGCCAAAGAAGGGAATACTGTGCCGGTATAATAAGAGCCGATGGGCTCGGATGAAAAGGGAACGCCGTCCACAATATACAGCGGTGCATTGGCATCGGTGCGCAGACTGTTCTGCCCCCTGATTTTGATGTCAAAACCGCCACCGGGAATACCTGTGGTCTGGGTAATGCTCACTCCGGCCATACGGCCCTGCATGGAGGCAAGCACATTGGTGACCGGCTGGTTTTCGATATCTTTTGAAGTAATGCGGGCAATACTTCCGGTGCGTTCACTCTCTTTGACTGAGTAGTACCCGGCATTTACTTTGACTTCCTGAAGTGTCGTGGTATCATACTGCAGGGTAATATTAATTTTATTGCGCCCCTGTACAGGAATAATGGCTTTTTTAAAACCGATAAATGAAACCACTAAAGTATCATTTGGTAATACTGAGATTGAATATTGTCCGCTGTAATCTGAAACAGCGGTTGAATTGGACCGGCCTTTAACGGCAATAGAAACGCCAGGGAGCGGGAGTGAGCCTTCCAAGACAGTTCCCTGAACCTGATGCTGTTGAAAAATAGAATTGAAATGCCGGGAGGCATTCTCTGCGTAAGAAGATGAAAAATACAGCATTAAGCCAGCAAAAATCAGGCAATAAAGTGCTTTCCCTTCCTTGTAAAATGAAAAATAATTCATAATATTGGGATTGGTTAGTTAAATATGGATTTGATTAGCTATGGTCCTCTATCTAAGTTTGGTCGCTGAACTAGAGGGCCTTTTTTATGTACTAAGTAAACGGCTTAATAATCATAAGAGATATTTTTTAATACACAGGCAATGATAGTTTGAAAAGGTTCGACATTTTTGATGCAAATTTTTTTAAAAAATACCGAAGATTTAGCGCTAAGAATCAAAGCGGAGTTTTATGCATAAAAAAGGCGTGGAACTCATCTTATTGACTTGAGGTACTGGAAATACCGAGGAACAATAAGTGAGCCCACGCCATAGGCGTGAGCATCTTACTTATCCTCTCGTTCCTTCTAAATTTCCAGTTTTCAAGTCGAGATTCTAAGCGAATGCTTCAAATATTTTTATGTGAAGAATCGCAAATATATAAATTCAAAAACAAATGTAATAAAAAAAACTAACAACTATACATATATGTGTAGGATTAATATTTTTTTATGCTAGAAATTTAGCATGTGGAAGAAGAAGAATTACATAAAGTACAAATTAAGCTTGGAGCTGCTATAAGGAAAATTAGAGAAGAAAAGGATCAATATTCTCAATCTAAATTAGCTGTTGAAATTGGTATGTCAGTAAATCAGGTTGCCAGAATAGAAAGAGGAGAAACTAATCCAACGGTAAAAACACTAAGTTTAATTGCAAAAGCCTTAAAGGTTAATGTAAAAGAGCTGTTTTAAGAATAAAAAGATGCATCGGCATCTTTTTTTATGCTTAATAAAATTTAAAAACAGGTATTTATACGGTATACTTCCTCCTTGTAAAAGAATTATTTTGCGACAGATAAATTATACAGATTATGGAAAACCGTAAAAGAAAACAAAAGCGGTTTTGTATGTTTGGTAAAGTAAATAGAATGGCCTAAAGCCAAACAAAATCAGATTTATAAGAGCCATTTTATGGCAGATATAAATTAGTTGTGCGATATTAGCCGAAAAAGACGTAAATTAAGAAAGAATGATATTAAAAAAGGAACAATTAAAAAGTGAATTATTTCATTTATTAGGATATCATTCTAAATATTATTTTGGGCAATTTGCTGAATGTGAAAACTTATATAATGAAGAAAAAGGTCATATTTCTTTATTTTATCTTTTAGCTTTATTGGAAAACATAATAAAATCATCATTAAATGATTTTGAAAGTACATTTTTTAATCTAATCAAAAAATTGAAAGATGAAAACTTAATAAATGAAACTGAACTAAACTTTTTAAATGATTCTGAATTAGGAGTCAGAAAGATTAGAAATATTCTAGCACACGCTAATCTTTCTAAATATGATTTGAAATTAGAAAATGAAATAAAAACATATCCATTTACTGAAAATGAAACTTGTCTAATTATTTACGAAAAGCTTTCAGATATAATATGCGGAATAATTATAAAAATAATTAAACCCGGTTTGAATGTGGAATTGGAAATAGAACTTGACAATTTTATTGAAAATCTGAACTATGAATTTATAATAAGAACTCCTGAAGAATTGATGAATTTCAAAGGAATTCCAACCAGTCCAATTTGGGATGAACTTGACGAATCAACAAAATATAGATTAGTAGAAAATTCTCCAGATGTAAATATTCTAACTGAATTATTTAAAAACTTAAAATAATAACATAGCACAACAGCCCTTACAAGAGATTTGGGCATTTGGCTGAATTTAAAGATGGTTTTGTACTTGGAAAATTAGTCATTAACCGAAAGATTAGACTTCCTTAATCAGCCACATCGCCAAACGACCAAACGTTATCAGTAATTTTTAAAAAAACCGAATGAAGCAAAATATTCCATTACCAAAACTTTTAGAAATTGGGGTAAAAAACAAACAACTCTCTCAATTTCTTTGTAAATATCGTACAATAGATTCAGCAAAAAAATTACTTGAGAATAACTCTTTGTGGTTTTCTAGTCCAAAAGAATTCAACGATCCTTTTGACTGTCAAATTGTTCCCGACACTAACAATACTAGAGAAGAAATAGCGGAATTTATTAAAAAAAATACATTTGAACAATTATCTGATGAAGTCATTAATGACCTTTCAACAATAGTTTTCAATGAACCAAACAGATGGAAAGACACTATCGAAAGTACCTTTGATAAAATTATTAATTCTACAGGTATATGTTGCTTCACTTTAAATGAACAAAATTTGTTAATGTGGTCACATTACACAGATTCCCACAAAGGCATATGTTTGAAATTTGACATTCTTAAAGACCCCAATTTTTTTGTATATCCTTTGCCCGTAAACTATTCACAAGATTACCCTATATATAATCATTTAGGAAACAGAGAAACCATTGTTAAAGATATGGTATTAACAAAATCCTTGGACTGGGAATATGAAGGAGAAATTAGGGTTTTAAAAATGAACAAAAATGGATTAATACCATTTAAAAAAGAGTCATTAGTAGAAATAATCTTTGGTTGTAACACATCCCCAAAAGACATTGCAGAAATTATTGAATTATCAAATAAAAATCACTTTGATGTAAGATTTAAAAAAGCAGAAAAAATGCAAAGAGAATTTGGTTTAGAAATTATAGACCTGTAAAAAATACTACTGGTAACACTTGCCACAATAGATTTGCGCATTTGGCTTAATTTAAAAATGGTCTTGTATTTGGGGAGTTTTGGCAAATCCGAAAAATAAGGCTTAATTTATCCCCAAACCTTTTTTAGCAAGGGAACGTTAGTGGCAACCTCTCCAAAAAAATGTAGAAAAAAAACAAAATTTATATGGAAAATACGATTAAAGAAATTAGCAGAAATGCAGTTATTCCTTTGCAAAACGTATCTAAAAACGGAGTAAAAAGAATAAAAGAATTTAATATTAATTGTTGCGATTTAGAAGATTATAATCATATTGATATTACTAATTCAGATAAATATGAAAAAATGTTTACTGAACTAAAAGAATTAGTTGGACCTTGTCTGTATTACTTTGAAATAACTTCAGAGAACTTAACATCCGAAATAATTGATAAAATTAAACAATATTCAACAAGCGAAAATTCGAAATCAATTCCTGCTATCAAAAGTAAAATAATTGAAAGTAAAATACTTTACGTAGGAAAAGTTAAACGCCATTTTTGGGGACGACTTATTCAACATTTAGGATATTATAAGGTAAATAGAACTCAAGGACTGCAACTGTTTTATTGGACAAAAGAACTTAATTTGAATTTAAAATTAACTGTTTTTGAGTTTGAACCTGAAATGATAAATCTAATGGAAGTTTTAGAAAATGATTTAGCCAAACATTTAAACCCAATTTTAGGTAAGCATAAATAATTCAGGACATAAACAGCTACACACTAACTGCTACTACAATGGATTTGGGTAATCGACTTAATGGAAAGATGGTTTTGTATTTGGAATAATTTGGCAAATCCGAAAATAGGGCTTAATTTAATCCCAAACCCTATGTAGTAAAAGAATGTTGAAAGTAATACTCTGAAAAACCACATAAAAAAAGAAAAATATGGAATTTATAACCGAGAATTTAAAAGAGATAATTTTAGCATTAATTGCTTTATTCGCTGGAGTTGCAATAACGCTTAACATCAAAAACAAATCGAAAAAGAAAAACACAAATAAAGTCATTCAAAAAAGAAATAGCGTTGGTGGTGATATGGCTGGTAGAGACATAAATAAATAATTTCTATGTCGAATGATGAAAATCAAGATAAAGTAACCCAATCAGAAAATATTTTAGAATGTGGCGATTTAGCTGGTCGTGACATAATAAAACCAGTTTATAATATTGGTAGAATTACTTTTGGAGGTCAATCACAACTTGAAAAATTATATGAAAGACTCGAAAGAGAAAAAAATGAATCCGCAATTTTTAGTGAAATTGTAGATGAACTATTGCATTTTAAGAATAATGCTGACGACAAAGGTTTTATCGGTTTAGAAAAAAAAATGGAGAATGGAAATAGACTCAAATATTTACATTTTGCAGAAAGTACAAAAGAAAAATTTGCAAAAAAACTTTTAAAAAATGAACATTCTGAAACTGCACAATTAATTTATGCATTTTTGCTTGCGAAAGTTTATTCAAGTTTCCAAACAAATATCCATCCTAGAATATCAGAAGGACATCCCGAAGAATATATAAATCAACTCATTACTGAATATATAATTAAACCGCTAGAAGAAATACTTGGGAATAATTTATTGAGAATTTATGATGACGAAATAAATGGAATGATTTATTTTTTAACTGGAAACTGTCATATAAAATGGAATTAGCATGTTAATATACAATCAAGCTTACGACATATATCATACAATGTTTAGAATCTTACAAATCACTGAAAGAACAGAAGAAAATCTTGAGCTTGATAAATTAAGAATTCTAGATTTTTATTTGGCATTTCCTACAGAACTTTTAGAAATTAAAAGCTTTCAAGGGTTCAAAAAATACGAAAAACACATAAAAGCAGAAAGCAATAATTATGAACGTATTATTGATAGGAAACGACTATTTTTCAAAATGGAAAACATCCAGATTCTAGCAATTAAAGCACTAATATCTTATGGCTTATTTGATGCTAATGAATTTAAAAAAGGAATAATAAAAAGAACTGATTCTATTCTTTCTGAAAAACTTGCTTTAAGAATTAATCAAGCAAATGAAGAAAATCCTAATCTTATAACTCTAATAACTGGCCCTTTAGCTTCGATGAATCTTTATGGTCATTTAGGATTAAAGGTCAGAACAAATCTAATTGAATTTAAGTATGACGCAATATAATCCTTTCCTTAAATTAAATCGTCTAGTAATTTTTACATTAAAAGGTAAAAAAGCATATGACGAATTATTTCACGACGGTGTAAACATTATTAGAGGTCATAATAGCGCAGGTAAATCAACAATAGGTAATTTCATTTTTTTTGTACTTGGTGGTGATTTTAAAAAATGGACAAAATCAGCGACTTTATGTGGAGATGTTTATGCAGAAGCTGTCATAAATACAGAGCCTATAACTATAAAAAGAACTGTTTCCGTTTCTGGGAATCAACCAATGTCAATCTTTTGGGGAACTTATGAAGAAGCAATGAATTCAAAAGGCGAAGGATGGCAGATATTTCCATATAGAAGAAATGAAAATAAAAAAAGCTTCTCAAATGCACTATTTCTTTCTTTAGGTTTTCCAGAATTAAGAGGCGACGTTGATAGTAATATTACAATGCATCAAATTTTGAGATTATTGTACATCGACCAAAAAAGTTTAACATTAGATTTGTTAATGACTGATTCATTTGATTCTGCTATTACAAGAAAAACCGTTGCTGATTTATTGTTCGGTGTTTATGATGATTCATTATATTCGGATAAAATTTTGTTGAGAGAATCGGAAAAAGATTTTGACATTAAGAAAAAACAATTTGAAGGAATAGAACAAATTTTCAAAGCAAGCGATAATGAATTAAATCCAGATATTATTAATGCTCTAATTGAGAAAAATGATCATGAATTATTAAGTATTGACAATTATCTAAAAAAAGTTAATTTAGAAGAAAAACAAAATAATGAAAAAAATGATGAACAAGATTTAAAAATAGTTACCATTAAAACTAATTTATTATCAACAAGAAATAGTCTTTCACTTCTACAAAATAAAATTAACGAATATGAATTTGAATTAATTGATTCCGCAGATTTTATAAAAAGTCTTGAAAAAAGAGCATACGCTCTTTCAGACTCATTATTGACAAGAGAAACTTTTGTTGATGTAAAAATGAATCATTGTCCAAATTGTCTTTCTGCTCTTGATAAAGTAATTGAAGAAAATCACTGTGAATTATGCAAACAACAATTACCTGAAGATAAAGGGTCTTCTCAAATAAAAAGAATGCAACAAGAAATCGATAATCAAATTAGAGAATCGAAAAAATTATTTATAGAGAAAGAACATGCTTTATTAGAATATAAAACAAGTTTTCCAACCCTTGAATTAAAAGTAAGAGCACTGCAAAGAGAATTGAATGAAGCTTTATCCAATGTAAATACAAGTAGAAATCAAGAATTTGACGAACTTTTAATTAAAATAGGTGAATTAAGGTCAAAAAATGATTACTTAATTAAACAGTTAAAAGCTTTAGAACAAATTGAAGTTATTAGAAAAGAACTTGTAGGTCTCAAGATCAAGATCGATTCTCTAAAATCAAATATTAACTATAAAGAAGCTGAACAATATAGAAGATTACAAAGTGCTTTCAATTTAATTCAAAGCTATACTTTAAGGCTTTTACACAGTGATTTAGGTAGACAACCAGAATTTCAAACAGGAACAAATGTTGAATTAGATTTTGAAAAAAACACTTTTACATTGGACAAGGAAAATAACTTTTCTGAAAGTTCTAATGTTTATCTAAAAAATAGCGTGCGTTTTGCTATTTTCTTTGCATCATTAGAAAAAGAATTTTTTAGATTTCCAAGATTCATACTTTGTGACAATATTGAAGATAAAGGAATGGAACCAATGAGAAGTCAAAGTTTTCAAAAAGAAATTGTACAAATATCATCTGAAAGTAATGTTAGACATCAAATAATAATTACTACTTCTATGATTTCTCCTGAACTTAACAATTCCGATTTATGCGTTGGAGAATTTTATACAGAATCAAGTAAAACATTAAAATTGGAAAATAAAAGTGCTAATGCCAACACCTTATAAAAGAGATTTGAGTACTAAAAAGAATTCAATAATAAAGTTAGATAAACATAGCTTAACGGTTGGTATCCAAAAAACTGTATGAACTTACCCAATTTACAATCCTTAGCAATAGATAAATTATCTTCTGTATTTTCCAACACTTCGGCAACTTACAAGTTCTATTGGTTTTTGGCAATACTTGAATTAGTAGAAGAAGGAAATACTATTATTCTTAAAAGAAAAATTTTCGCTAGAATGATAAGTAATTCTTGGTATACAGTAAATTATTTTCATGTTTCTTTCGGCAAACAGGATCTCATTCAAGATTCAGTAAAAAGAATTTTAAAAATTGAAGGTCTTACGATAAATGAAAATAAAAACATTATAAGCACAGTTTTAGAAAACACTAGTAAAATCGATACTCTTAAAATACTAAATCATTTTGACAAGAACGTGCCTCATTGGTTTATTTCTTCTTGGTTTTCTGGAAGTCGTAATGACATTTATGCTCGTTCTCAAAATTTTGAAAATGGTTGTCTATATCGTTTAGGAAAAGATTTTATAGAAATAAACCCTGTATGGGTTTCGTATTTGCAATCAAATTCAAAAATATTAAAAGACTTTTGTTACTGGAATTTATCATTATTCCTTCAAAAAAGGAATTTAAATGTGCCGGATATCCCAAATAAAATAAGTAAATCAATAGCTAGAAGCTCTTTAGTTAGACAAACCAATGATTATTGGAAATTGGTTTTTAATGAATTGGGAAGTATTGAATGTATTTTTACTAACAGCAAATTAGTTTTTGACGAAAAAAAATATGCTTTGGATCATTTTGTTCCTCATGCATTTGTCTCACATGATCTAATTTGGAATTTAATTCCAATTGATAAAAAATTTAATTCTACGAAAAAAGATAAACTTCCATCAGTAAATAAGCACTTTGATAAGTTTTACAACCTACAAAAAACAGCATTTGACATAGTGAAAAATCACAATTCCAAGAATAAATATTTAGATGAATATCTTACCATTTTTCCTAGTTTAGATGAAGAATACGAATTTGATTATCTGCGTTACAAAGAAACTATCCAGCCTTTGATAACAATTGCCAGTAATAACGGTTTTTCATTTATGAACGACTAAATAAAATGATTCATTAATATTTTATATGTTCATACTTGCACTTAATTAAGCATTATTATACTTTTAAACTTTAATGAAATTTACAGAAATGCACGAAACTGCCGAAAATATATTTGAGATTCTAAAAGACTATCATTGTGACAGTCCAGAAACAAACCATAGAATGTCAGTGGAACATATAATCGAATGGGCAAATCAATTTGATGATGATGCTGAATTCGTGCTTTCGGAATTATTACATTTTTTACCTCAAGTTTATATTTCAAAAAACAGAGCAATTGAATTATTAGAGAAACGTATCATAGACTTTCAGAAGTTTTATAAATATAGTTCAATGCAGGAGTTTATCAATAATACACACTTTTTGGATACTCAAAAGCCAGAAAAAAGTCAAAATGAAATCCTTTCGATTCTACGCGGCATCCTGGATGCAAAATATGGAATTAATTATGATCTTCTAATCGATCAGCCTAAGAAGCATTACATCTACTTTGATGATGTATTGGCAACTGGAGGGACTGTATATAAAGATTTGTCTAACTGGCTATCAGATCCTGATAATCTGGAAGGTGTATTAACAAAAAATAAAACTATCGCTTTAAGTTTATTTTGTTATCATAAACTGGGATTTGATAATATTGAGTGGAGGCTGATGAAGCAGTTTGACGATAGGATTAAAAATTTTCTGTTAGTTGGATTTGACTACAAAATAGAAAATCAGCTCAAACCAAAATGGATTGCAGAGAAACAGGCTTTAAACTGCATTTATCCATTAGAAAAACAGCCTAAAGAAATTTTAGAATATCTAGCTTCACTTGAAGCTGAAAACACTGGAATAGCTGCGTTTAGGCCAAGTAATCTACCAGTCAAAGAAGTTTTTTTTACCACTCCTCAAAACAGAATTCGTTTTGAAAATATAGTATTAGAAAAAGGATTACAATTGATTCAAAAAATTAAAAAAGCGGATCCAGACCCAAGAAAAAGACCTTTGGGAGATACCGTAAGATCACATAAAACTTTGGGAACAGGAACTTTATTTTTTACGTGGAGAAATATATCCAATACTTGTCCCGTTGTATTTTGGTGGGATGTTCCAGGTCATGACTGGATTCCATTATTTTGTCTAAGAAATAGAGGAACTAATTAATTTTTTCATTAATTTGCAGTATGAAAATATCTGAAAGAACATATAACAGCTCTGATGTTATAGCTTTTAAAAGTACTAAGGAAGAATTTGGAGGATTGTCAAATATGGCTCCCGGATATTCTCTAAGGGTTAATGATGTAATTATACCTACAGCTGAAGCCTTATATCAAGCATGTAGATTTCCTTTATTCCCTCAGATTCAGGAAGAAATCATAAACCAAAATAGTCCTATGACTGCAAAAATGGTAAGCCGTAAATATCATGGACATACCAGACAGGATTGGGAAGAAGTAAAATATGAAATCATGTACTGGGTATTAAAGGTAAAACTCTCTCAAAACTATGAGAAGTTTTCTAATCTCTTGAAAAAAACTGGAAATGCTCCAATCGTTGAACTTTCAAATAAAGATAAAGATTGGGCAGTAGTACCTGAAGGACCTAATACTTTAAGGGGTAAAAATGCATTAGGAAGACTGTTAATGCAATTAAGATCTGAATTTGTTCATCATAATAATTCAAATGATTGTGTTGCAGCATTAAATATTCATGGTTTACTTCTTTACGGTTCAGAAATTGAAATGGTCTGCAATCCGGAAATTGAATATGAGAAGGAGATGCTTTTTGATTTAGACTACGCTTAATAATTTTAGAAGCAAGCTTAATCATGGGTGAAATTCCATCATGGACAGATATAATGCAGGCATTTGCAGCCGTAATCGGAGTACCTCTTACTATTTACGCACTGTATAAGCTCGTAGCAAAGGATAAGGAAAGACAAGCTGAAATTCAAAATCTGACAGTCATTGCCAATCAATTGACTAACATGCAGATTGAATCGGAAAAAAGATATAAATCTTCCAAGAAGCCCAATATATTAATATTCGTAGAGAATATTCCCGAAAGGAAATCATTAAAATTTATTTTCAAAAACACGAACACAAACTCCTCTTTAACAGGTTATGATTTAGCAAATTCCGCTGAAATTAAAAATTTAGATATTGCGAGATCTGGAATTTTAAATAATGAAGGCACACAGACTTTTTACATTGATTTCAATTATAATTTACAGCCTATAAAGAATTTAAAGTTAGATATTGACTATTCTACAGAAGAAGGATATATTTTTATACAAGATATAATTGTGTGGGAAGAAAATGGTGTCTATAAAATGGTACCAAGTCCAATCATTGACAAAAAAAATAGCCATTGAAATAGCATTTAAAAGTAAAAAAAGGTCTATAGTTTAAATTAAAAAGCCCTCCACAAAAATCTGAAAGGCTTAATATCAAAAGTAAGATTGAATTATTTTTTAGATTCTTCAATAGAAATTTTTCTAAACTCTTTCAAAAGTTTTTCCATTTCTAAAGAAGATTTGCGAGCTCTAGCACCTGCTGCTTTCACTCCTTTTTCGGCTAAAGATTCAGATTCATTTTTGAATGTGTCAATTTCTGAATTAATTTTTGCAATAAGATCTTTCATTTTTGTCATGTTTTTAATTACGATGGCAAATGTAAATGATTAATATTTATATTTTGCAGTAAAGATTTATGACAGCTCCTTTATTTTTTCTACAAAATAATTAACAGACATGCCTGTCTTGGCTTTAAAAGCTTGTGCAAATTGCTGGTTGCTGCTAAAACCAGCCTCTTCTGTCAGAGCGGCATAGCTATATTTTCTATATCGGCTGTCTTCTTTTAAAAGCGCAATTATAAAATCAATTCTTAAATCATTGATATAAACTACAAATCTTTTATTTTTATAACCTGATAAAATTTTGTAGAGGTACTTACTGTTGGTGTGGACAAAGGCAGCCAAATCTGCCTGCTTGATATCTTTTACAAGGAATTTTTTTTCCCTTTCAAATTTATCAAGTCCTTTTAATACTTGCTGAACTGTCTCTTCAGGGATATCAATTGTCTGCTGAATTTCTTTTTTAACAATTGTATCGGCTGATTCTTTTGCGGCTGGCTGATTCATCAATTTCTCGAACTTCTTGTCATTGAGTTTTTTGTTTTTATAATACAGATTAGTCATGTATATAGCTAGAAATAGCAAAAATAAAATTATTATCCCTGCAATGACATCATAGTTCTTTTCCAGAATTAGCTGCCTCTCGATCCTTGTGTTTTTAAGCTGTAATTCCTTAGTATCATATTGTTTATGTATTTTGGATACCAAATAAGAGTATGTCTCTTTAAGAATTGTATCAGCCTTCAGAAGCTGATTGACATTGTATAGTTCATTCTTTAAATCATTTTTTCTATCATAGTAGCTAATTAACATTTCATACATTTCACGCTGATCTGGACGAATGTGTTTTTTGTCGTTAAACGTCTGATCTACTAATTGAAAGTAAGGGAGGGCCTTTTCCTTTCTGTTTAGAGCCCAGTAACTTTTCCCAATGTAGAAATTGCCGACGGATTCGTTTGCAAAATCTTTGTTTTCTTTAATTTTTTCAAGTGAAGATTCTATTTTATTTATTGCTAGACCATAATTATGTTTGAAAAACTCATTGATGCCATCGGAATGCATAAAGTAAGCTTCCATCTCGAAGTTATTTAATCTGCTGCTTTCTAAAAGCCCGTTATGATTTGTCCGAGTGCATAATTCATAGTTTCCAATTCTGTTGTAGCAAACTCCAAGTGAGTGAAGCGTATTAAGATAAGCACGAGGATTTTCGTTTTTAAAGTATTCCAGACACTCGCGGAATAATGAAACTGCCTCATCATAAAAACCCAGATAATATTTAATCTGAGCCATATGGTATTTGACCTTACAGGTCAGATACTGATCGTTGGACCTCGAAATGTAATTATTAGCGGCAATATAATTGTCAAAAGCCTGCTGATATTTTTTCTGTCCATAATAAACAATTCCTTTAGAAAGATAAGCTGATCCAACAAGTGTATTGTCTTTAGCTTTTTTTGCAGTGTAAATCATACTGTCTGCATAAATCAGCCTTAATTTTTCCGGTGACTGGTGCAGTATATTTTGATATGCATATACTATTTGTTCCCAATTCTGTTCGTGTTTGGCTTTACTCAAATAGCTAAAGAGATAAACTGATGCTTTGGCGCTGTCTGTTCTTAGTTCATAAATTCTGTCATCCAGATAGGTGTAGTTTTTTCTTTTTAATGAATCGGGAATTTTAAAGGTGTTTTTTTGTGCTGTAACAAAATTGGAGATTAAAAGAAAAAATGAAAGGGCTAGGATTTGTTTCATAGGTTACTATTTTTTGAGGCATTTCACAATGAGGGAATTGATCCTGAAAAAAAGTTGCCGCTACAGGATTTTGTCCTTTAAGATACTATCAAATATAAGTTAAACAATTGTAAAATAGATGAATAGAGCTGTTAAAATACAGTATGGAATTCACGGAATTCCATACTGTAAATTCACGGAAAGCCATATGCAAAGCCTTGCAGGGTGATTTTTAACCCAATAGATTTGCCATGAATTCAAAAGCAAAAATTTTCAGCATGGAGCTGAATAAAAGTTCTGCTTATCCGGATGAAATGAACTGGGAAGAAATTCTCACTAACTTTCAAACTTTTAAATCATGAAAAATTTAGTATTATGCCTTACAGTTTTATTTTTTACTTTATCCTGCACTAACGATGAAGATTATAGTGCTCCCCTGTTAGTAAATTCTGCATTAGATACTTCAGAAGTTTCAAATCGCGCAAAGAATATTTCTAATCCTTTTGATCAAACGGGCGCCGAATTTTATGCACAGTTTACATTCTACATTTCTGAAAAAGGATATCCAAGTTCCAATTCACAGATTAAAGACCAAATGCTTCTTCTATCTACTAAAGCATCAAAAAGCAGTTTGACAAGTAAAAGCATTATCACTATTACGCCAGAAATGATTGCGTTGATACTCGCTAATCCAGAAGTTAAGCTTTTGGAAATTATTGATAATTCATCGCTGAGCAACGCTGTAAAAAATAATTTAACAAGTTTCGTAGGTGATTTGGTCAACAGACAAAATGACGATTATGATCAGGTTTACAGTTTTATAATTGATTATGAGGAAGATGTTATTGATAACACAATTTTGGAGGAAGATGAAAAAGATACAATTTTAAAGGTTTCATCCATTTCGAGATATTCGCTTTATGCTGAGGCCAGAGTTCGTGACAGGGATTGGGAGACTTCTGTAACCAATAGATCTTCGACAGCTGTTTTTGATAAGACTGACCGTACGCTAATCACCCTTGCAGTTCTTTTTAATACGCTGCATTAGCATAGAAATATGAATGAAGAAAACCTCACAAAATGAAACCGCTGACCATTTTTTATATTTTATTAATTCTAATTAATCTGATAAGTTTCTATTTCATCATCGCGCTTTTCAGCTTTGATGAAATAGCAGACTTTCTGGTTTTCTTCGAAAATAAAATAGGGAGCTGCCGCAGTACGGCCTACTTGTTATATATCACTTTCTTATTAAACCTCTATTTTGTAGCATTTCAGATTATAAAAAAGCATTATAGTAGAGAGTGAAATTTACTTTATCCCCAAACCTGATATTGAAAATTATAATTGATTTTAATCATGATTAAAGATTTATTAAATAGCAAACTACAGGAATTGCCAATCGAAGGCCTTGATATTCATATTATTAAAAAGTATGTAATTAAAACTGCTGCCAATGAAACTTTTACGGTGAAAAATTTATCAATTTTATTAATTAAATCCGGTTCTTTTAAATTGATGCTGCAGGAGATTGTCCAGAATTTATCACCACATGATTTGCTGGTTATTCCGGAAAACTCCTTCTGTACTATATTGGAAGTGCATGATAAGCTGCAGTTTTTCTTAATTTCATTTTCTTCGGAATTTGCCGTTAAAAGCTCTTTTAAGAAAGAACTTGTAGATTCATTTTATTTTTTAATTAGAAACCAGCCAATAAGAACTGCCCTAGACGAAAAGGAGTTTATGGTTTTATCATTGATTTATAAACTGATTTATTTTGTAAATAAAGATGCAGGAGTTAACGGTTTTGATAATGAACTGCAGCGTATAAGCTTAAATTTATTTCTGTATGAACTGAAATTAATCTATGCTAAAGATAATGCTGAGAATGCATCTAATTTTACAAGAAAGGAAAGTCTGGTGATCCAGTTTCTGACAATTCTGTCGATACACTATAAAAAGCACCATAATGTTAAATTTTATTCCGGATCATTATATGTAACGCCGGAACATTTAAATAAAAGTGTAAAACAGATAACGGGAAAAAATGTAAAGGCAATGATAATTGAAGCACTTGTAATTGAAGCTAAGATTCTACTGGAAGACCTTCAATTTTCTATTACAGAAATAGCCCAAGAACTGGAATTTAATTCTACATCTACTTTCGGAATTTTTTTTAAAAAGCATACCTCAATATCACCTACAGAGTATCGTTCGAATTCTATCGTTAGGTTTAAAAGTCGTTAGTCTTCGTTGTATTAATTGTAATAAACGATAATATGATGAATAATATATATCCCCTAGAGTTTTTTGATTCACTTATATTCCAGACCTTAAATCCAAGGAGTGCAAACGTCGAAAAACTAACAAATCACGACGTAACTATTATTATGGGTCTTACTGAAAAAGAGTGTAAGAGTATCCAGAATTCTTTAAAAAAGGAAATTTTTCAACTTCGAAAAAAAAGAGAAGTGCGTCTTCAAGTAAGAAAATACCATTCTAATCTTGTATATCTTTTAGATACAATTATTGAAAATCAGAAAACTGGTTTATTTGATTGTGAGAACTTGTCAAATTTAGTTGAGCTTATAAAAGAAAAACTTGAAGAACTGCTCTCAATTGTTGAAAATAGGTTTTCAATGTTTTTGAGTTTAGATGAAAGAGTCCCCATCACTTATCTAATGCTCTCAAGAAACGAGCTTCAGTATAAACTGGAAAAGCTGTCAAAAAAAGCAACTAATACTTTTACAGGAAAGGTTTTGAAGATTGCAATTCAAAGTGTATCTCAATTCATTAAAACGTTTTCAAAAAATAAAATTACATACCGACAGCTTTTGTATCAAAAAGATTTATTGAAAGGACTAAAATATGTTGAGAAGTTCGAGGAAAAGAATTTTTTTTCAGAAATAGATAAAGTTCTAATAGAAAATAATTTTAATAATACTGACTATATTGATTGTATTATTGAACATATAAACGAAGAAATTAACTTGAATGAATCAATGACTTATCGTATTACCAAGCTTCTTTTTTACAAGAAAGAATTCGACCGTATATATTCAAACGAAAAGATATCATTTGATCCCAGTAAAAACAATATAAAGCCGATTTTGGAAAATTGGTTTGAGCAGGAGATAATCTATCTGGAAAGAAAACTGGAACTTGATGTAAAAGCTGTCTCTAATGATTTAGAAATGGTAAACAAGGCTGAGATATTAAAAAGTAAGATTGAATGTGATTTATCAGCTGATCAGATTGCGCTGATTCTTCGGGCAGCTGATGAATCAAGGATTATAAAGTCAAGATCTATGAATCTGGTTTTTCAAACTATTGTACCTTATTTGTCAACACCTTTCAAAAAGAATTTATCCTATCAATCTGTAAGGAGTAAATCGTATAATGCCGAAGATATAGATAAAGAAGCAGCAATTTCAGGCTTGGAAAAGATAATTAAAAAAATTAGGACCTATTGATATCTCAATTAACGAGTTAAAATAGAGCATAAGTAAAAGCGTAACAAACTTGATAATTAACGACAAATCATTAAATAATTTTAATTATGACACTAATCGCAATATTTTTTCCCTCCATCTCTTTTTTAATAAGAGGTAAAATTTTTACGGCTCTAATCTGTTTGATTTTGCAGATTACTTTAATTGGCTGGATCCCTGCCGCAATCTGGGCGGTTGTTTCAGTTCAGAATTCGAGAGCCGACAGACGCAATAATAAATTAATTAAAGCTATGAGAAAGTAGTTAATACTTTTAATAATTATAGAATGCTCTGCAGAAATGATCAATTTATCATTTTTGCAGAGCATTTTTTTGCGTTAACCTGAGTATTTGCTGGGGGTACAAAAGGGTACAACAAAAGTTGTACTTGTAGAATCTTCTTTGTAATCGTTCCTTTGATCTGTAAATAAATCGAAAAATCTCTTATGGTGATTTATTACAAAAGATGATGTTTAACGATAAATGAAGATGATTATGCTTTCAAATATTTCATGGGGCAGCTATGCACTAGCAGTTATAGTATTATTAGTTTTTTGGTACATTTTTGTAATACTTAAATTTTATTCTGGTACGCTCAAAGAATTGTTACATGGCAAAAGAAAATTTAAGCTGTTTAATACGAATTCTAAAAAATCGAACAGTCAGATTAAAGATTTGTTTTCGGAATTCAAAGCCCCCTTCGATACATTAGAGGATGCTAGGGAACTTTTTTCAAAACTACAGAAAGCAATTATTGAATCGAGCCAGAACAATCTTTCGGTAAGCGAATTCAAAAATTATATAAGATTTATACTTGAAGGATATCCCTACGTGAAGAAGTCCTCTCTACGAGAAAAAATCAATTCCCTTATGGTCTCTGAATGCGAACAGCACCCACAGCTGATTTTAACTTACCCGGAAATGGATGGGTTGTGGGATGAGGCCATTTAATAAAACTTACAGAGGAATAGTCCCCCGTCCGAGCTGGTGCGGTATGGTAAAATGTGACAAGGAGAATAGCTGATGTGACGGCGGTATTCCTCTGTTTTCTTACAGTCAATATAAACTTTAAATGATGAATGATGAAAAAGTGGAGATGGAAATTTAAGAGTATTATGTTAAGGATTAAAGCGGTAGTAACTTTTGTTGTCCTTTTAATTATGAATGTGAAGGCTTACGCTCAAGATGGTGTGGCAGGTATTAACGAAGCGAATCAAAAGGTCAGAAGTTATTTTGATGCGGGAACGGAGCTGATGTATGCCGTTGGTGCTATTCTGGGACTGATCGGTGCGGTTAAAGTTTATCAGAAATGGAATGCCGGTGATCCTGATACAGGTAAAGTTGCAGCTGCGTGGTTTGGAAGCTGTGTTTTTCTTGTGGTTGTTGCAACAGTCATCAAATCTTTTTTCGGTGTATAATGGCAGTTAGTGTCTATCAAATCAACAAGGGAATAAATCAAAGCATCGAATTTAAGGGGCTCAAGGCGCAGTATATATGGTATCTGGGAGGAGGAGTGGTATCGCTTATGATTGTTTTTGCCGTGCTGTACATTGTCGGAATTCACTCACTTATATGTATTGGATTTATTGGCATTTCAGGAACTATCCTTGTTATTAAAATCTATAAAATGAGCAACACTTACGGGGAACACGGCATGATGAAAGCAATCTCTAGAAAACAGATTCCTAACAATATCAGAGTGAAAAGCAGGTGTGTTTTCTTAATGTGATAGCTATAGAAAGTTAAAAGGTAAAAGAAGTGAGAAATGGAAAAGATGATAGAAGGAATTTTACCGATACTAGATGTTGAGCACAACTGTATTTTATCGAAACAGGGTGACGTTACCATTGTATTTAAAGCAGAACTTCCTGAGATTTTTACAATGTCTGATCAGGAATATGAAGCTTTTCACCAGTCATGGATTAAAGCGGTAAAAATTCTGCCGAAGTTCTGTGTCTTTCATAAGCAGGACTGGTTTTTGGAAAAAGGATATAAAGCTGATTTTACAAACGATGACAACAGTTTTTTGAGCAGAAGCAGTGAAAGATTCTTTAACGAGCGCCCCTTTCTGGATCACAGCTGTTATATTATGCTTACAAAAAAGCCGGCAGGAAGAAAGAATTCCAGTTCCTTGTTTTCAACGCTGATTAGAACTTCTCCAGTCCCTGAGGAAACTTTAAAGCCTCAGCTTCTTCAGGATTTTTTGGATTCAGCAGGGCAGTTCAAAAGGATATTGGAGGACAGTGGATTTGTAAAGCTTACTCAGTTGAGAAATGAAGAGCTCAAAAGCCAAAGTAGAAAAAAGGGGCTTATAGAGCAGTACTGTTTTTTATCGGAGAAGGAAAATGAATTTGTATTTAATGATATTTCCTTTAAAGATGGTCTAAGAATAGGGGATAAGCACTGCCAGCTCTTTACGCTGGGTGATGCGGCTGATCTTCCGGGACTCTGCGGGTCAAGGATTAATTTTGACCGTTATTCCACTGATAAGACAAAGTTCAGCATTGGTTTTGCTTCGACTCTCGGCCAGCTTTTGTCCTGTAACCACATCTACAATCAGTATATTTTTATTGAAGATGCACAGAAAACCATCCAGAAGCTGGAGAGTAAAAGATTAAGGCTGCAGTCTCTTTCTGCTTACAGCCGTGAGAATATGATTGCCCGTGACGCAACCAATGATTTCCTGAATGAAGCCATTGCGCAGCAGAGGCTTCCGGTAAAAGCACATTTTAACGTACTGGCTTGGACCGACAATGAGGAAGACCTTAAGGAAGTAAAAAACAAAGTTTCATCGGCTTTGGCGCAGATGGATGCCGCAGCAAAGCAGGAAACCGTCGGTGCACCTCAGATCTATTGGGCAGGCATGCCGGGTAATAGTGCCGATTTCCCGATGAATGATACGTTTGACACTTTTACGGAACAGGCAGTCTGTTTTTTAAATATGGAAACTGGCTATCGATCCTCGCTGAGTCCTATGGGAATAAGGTTAGGCGACCGGCTGACCGGAAAGCCTGTTCATGTGGACATAAGTGATGAGCCGGTAAAAATGGGAATCTGCACCAATCGGAATAAATTTATTCTTGGACCATCTGGAAGCGGCAAGTCATTTTTTACCAATCATATGGTCAGAAGTTATTACGAACAGGGAACCCATGTCGTACTGGTAGATGTAGGCCACAGTTACAAAGGATTATGTGATATGGTGAATGGCTACTATTTTACCTACGATGAAAAGAATCCAATTCGTTTTAATCCCTTTTATATCTCGGAAGGGGACATTCTGGACACCGAGAAAAAAGAAAGTATCAAAACGCTACTGCTGGCACTTTGGAAAAAAGATGATGAAACCTTTAATAGGAGTGAGTATGTGGCGCTTTCAAACGCCTTGCAGCTGTATTATGAAAAACTCGATAATGAAAAAGAAATTTTCCCATGTTTTAACACCTTCTATGATTTCCTAAAAGATGAGTTTGTCAAGATTCTGGAGAGTGATAAGGTCAAGGAGAAAGATTTTGATATTACTAATTTTCTCTATGTGTTAAGGCCTTATTATATAGCAGGTGAGTTTGATTACCTGCTCAATGCAACGGAGAACCTTGATCTTTTAAAAGAAAGGTTTATTGTATTTGAGCTCGATAACATTAAAGACCATCCGATACTTTTTCCAGTTGTAACAATCATTATAATGGAGGTTTTTATCAGCAAGATGAGAAAGCTAAAAGGCATCCGCAAAATGATTTTGATTGAAGAAGCCTGGAAAGCCATCGCGAAAGAAGGAATGTCCGAATATATTAAGTATTTATTTAAGACTGTGAGGAAGTTCTTCGGAGAAGCCATTGTGGTAACACAGGAGGTGGAAGATATTATTTCTTCCCCTGTTGTCAAACAGGCAATTATCAATAATAGTGACTGTAAAATACTTCTCGATCAGAGCAAATATCAAAACAAATTTGACCAGATACAGGAACTGCTGGGGCTTACGGAAAAAGAAAAAGCACTGGTGCTGTCAGTGAATAAAGCCAATGATCCTTCAAAGAAATATAAAGAGGTATTTATATCATTGGGCAGCATGTCTTCCAAAGTCTATAGAACAGAGGTTTCCCTTGAGGAATATCTTGCCTATACAACTGAGGAAAGCGAGAAGGTAAAAGTGAGCCAGTATGCTGCAAAGTTTGGAGGTGACATCAAAAAAGGAATTGCAGCACTGGCCAATGAGATTAGAAACGGCAATTAAAAAAAAGAAAAATGAAAGCAAGAATAATTACCTGCATAATCTGTCTGCTTTTAATAAGCACTCCGGCCAGACCTGCAGAAAAAATAGCTGTACTGCCGATACTTGAAATTGTAAAAGCAGTGACTAAAAAAGTTATCAAAGCAATTGACCTGAGGATTCAGAAACTGCAGAACAAAACCATCTGGCTTCAGAACGCCCAGAAAAAAGTTGAAAATGTCCTGTCGAAATTAAAACTAGATGAGATATCCGACTGGACGAAGAAACAGAAAGAGCTCTACAAAGGATATTATGAAGAACTCGCCAAAGTGAAATCTGTGATTACTTATTACCAGAGAATAAAAGAAATCACTAAAAAACAGACCAGACTGGTTCAGGAATATGAAAGGGCATGGAACCTCTTTAAACAGGATACTCATTTTAAAGATAGCGAAATCGAGTATATGGAACGTGTCTATACGGGCATTTTGGAAGAAAGCGTCAAGAATATCGACCAGATATTTTTCATACTGGATTCTTTTACAACACAGATGAGTGATCTGCAGCGACTTGAAATCATTAATAAAGCTGCCGATGAGATCGACTCCAATTATGATGACCTTACACTGTTTAACCAGCAGAATATAATGCTGAGCCTTCAAAGGGCCAAAACAGAGGCCGATGTTAATCAGGTGAAACAATTTTACGGAATTCCATAATTAAGTAAAATAATTATGAAAAAAATCATTTTAACAGCCGCCGTGGCACTGGTGTTATTTCAGGGAGTCCACGCGCAGGCAAAGCAGAGAAAGGAACTGCTTCTGCAGATTGCAGCGCTTCAGGTTTACATTGACTACGCAAAAAAAGGATATTCTGCCGTTTCCAAAGGCCTGAATTTTATTGGGGATGTAAAGAAAGGGGAGTTGAACCTGCACGGGGATTATTTTGCTTCACTTTTAAAAGTTAATCCCAAAGTCAGGAACTATTATAAGACATTCGAAATTATTTCTATGCAGCTGAAAATTATGAAAATTTACAGAAAGACTTGCAGTAATCTTAAGGGAGCTGATCTGTTTCATGGAAATGAACTCGATTATGTTGAGCGCTCTTTTAGACGCCTTCTTGGAAACTGCAGTGATACTTTGGTTCAACTCATTACACTTACCACTGATTCAAAACTAGAACTCACCGATGACCAGCGTACAGAGCGTATTGATACGCTTCATAAAACGATGCTTGAAGATTATAACTTCTGTATTTCTTTCAGCCGTGAGGCAGAGATTTTGTCTTTATCAAAAGCAAAAAGTGAAAAAGATGCAAAGGCGGTGCGAGGTATGTACGACCTATAAAACAAAGAATCATGAAAAAAATATTATTTACAGTAATTACCTTATTTATCCTGTCTGTTCCTTTTAAAGCCGAGGCACAGTCGGCAGAAATCCAGCAGCTGATCTTAAATATCGAAAAGCTTTCGCAGTTCAAAAAGATTTTAAGTGACATGAAAAAAGGATACGAGCTGCTGTCGGGGGGATATAAGACGGTAAAAGATATGTCGGAAGGAAATTTCAGCCTTCATAAAACTTTTTTAGATGCGCTCCTGCAGGTCAGCCCGGCAGTCAAGAACTATAAAAGGGTGGGGGATATTGGAAATCTGCAAATCCAGCTGGTCAGGGAAAGTAAAAAAGGTCTAGCTCGTTTTGCACAAAGCGGAAGTTTCAGCCAGAAGGAACTCAGCTACTTTGAAAAAGTCTATGGAAATCTGTTAAACCAAAGCCTGAGAAACCTGGATGAACTCACTATGGTGATCACAGCCGATAAGCTCAGGATGTCGGATGATGAAAGACTAGATGCGGTGGATAGTGTTTATCTGGAGATGCAGGATAAGATAGCATTTCTTCGAAATTTTAATGCATCATCAAACGTCCTGCTGCTGCAGCGAGCCAGAGAATCAAAGGACGTTTTTGCGTCCAAGGAACTTCATAAATTAAAAAACTAAGATAATGAATGTTTTAAAAAGCTTAAAAAAAATGTTTCTGGTAATCGGAATTTTGTTTATGCCTTGCGTTGTTACGGCGCAGGGACTTGGAGATGATATGCAGAGCCTGCACTCGGTATTGGACCAGCTCTATGATGAGATGATGCCCTTATGCAGTAATTTATTGGCTGTAGGGCAGGGGATTGCAGGATTTGGAGCGGTCTGGTATATAGCCTCGCGTGTATGGCGACATATTGCAAATGCGGAACCAATTGATTTTTATCCACTCTTCAGGCCTTTTGTAATCGGGTTCTGTATTATGATTTTTCCTTCAGTCCTGTCCCTTATTAATGGGGTTATGAAACCCACTGTTACTGCCACTTCTGCAATGGTGGCGGGTTCCAATAATGCAGTTGCTGTTCTTTTGAAAGAAAAGGAAAAAGCAATCAAAGAAACCGACCCGTGGAAAATGTATGTTGGTGCGACAGGTACCGGAGACCGTGATAAATGGTATAAATATACCCACGACGAAGATCCATCAGATGAAAGCATGCTGTCAGGAATTGGAAACGACGTCAAATTTGCAATGGAAAAGGCATCCTACAACTTTCGAAATTCCGTCAAAGAATGGCTCAGCGAGGTGCTCAGAGTGCTGTTCGAGGCTGCGGCTCTCTGTATTGATACCCTGCGGACATTTCAACTCGTTGTGCTGTCGATTTTAGGACCTCTTGTATTTGGAATAGCTGTTTTTGACGGGTTTCAGCACACCCTTACGGTATGGCTAGCACGTTATATCAATATCTACCTCTGGCTTCCTGTAGCCAACATTTTTGGAGCCATAATAGGAAAGATTCAGGAACTCATGCTCAAACTTGATCTGTCTCAGGTAGAGGCGACTGGCGATACCTTTTTCAGCAGAACCGATATGTCTTATTTAATATTTATGATTATCGGCATTATTGGATATTTCACGGTTCCCTCTGTAGCTAATTATATTGTTCATGCTGCGGGAGGAGGCGCTTTAGGGCAAAAAGTTACCAGTTTATTCGGCAGTTCATCAAATACAATTGTTACCAGAACAACGCAGGGAGCTGGAATGGTTCTCGATGCAATGGGTGATGCTGATACCAGAATGACACGGAGCACGTCTTCTTCGGCGGGAAGCAGTCCCTATTTTGCTGAAAAAAGCAGTTATATGGGCGATAAGCTTCGAGGAAATTCAAAATAAACTTAAAAGACATGCTCATGTTTACAAAAATGAAAAATATAGATACGGCATTCCGATATGTAAGAGGATTTACCATGCTGATAATTGTGGGATGCATCATTATCTGCTGTTATACGCTTTATAAAAGTTTTGAATCTGTAACTCTCATGCAGGACAAAGTATATATCCTGGCTAACGGCAAAGCGCTTGAAGCTTACTCTTCAGACCGCAGGGACAATGTCCCGGTGGAAGCAAGGGACCATGTGAAAACATTCCACAAGTTTTTCTTCACTCTTGATCCGGATGATAAGGTAATTAAAACAAATATTAGCAAAGCGCTTTATCTGGCTGATGACAGTGCTAAACGGATTTATGACGATCTAAAAGAAAATGGTTTTTATTCCGGAATTATTTCGGGAAATATAAGTCAGACCATTCAGATTGACAGCATAACAATAGACATAAAAGAATATCCTTATCGGTTTAACTGCTATGCAAAACAGAATATTATCAGGACAACCAGTATTTTGAAAAGAAACCTCATAACCCAGGGAAGCCTGCGTAATGTATCAAGAAGTGATAATAATCCGCACGGTTTTCTTATTGAACGCTGGGAGACAATCGAAAACAAGGACATCGGTGGTGAAAACAGGAAATGAGAGATGATGAAAATGCTATTTAAAAAACGGGATCAGCCTTTTGTTTATCCTGATTATTACCTGCAGATGCAGAACTGGTGGGCCGGCAGAATGAGTGAAGTCTCTTCAGGTCTATCAAAGACAAAACTTATCTCTATGCTGATTCTATTTATCGTTTTAACGAGCAGTTACTTCATTTATAATATCTGTGTAACAATGTCAGCAGATGATCCAGTTATTAAAAATACAGCTGCAATTTCTAAGGTGAAAGCAATCAATCTAAAAAAGTAATTCAATTATGGAAACAAAAACAATATCACTCAAAGAATCAAAAAAAAGAAAAATGCTTTTAGTGCTGCCTTTAATTACACTTCCTTTTATTACCGTACTATTCTATATTTTGGGTGGCGGAAAAATGGAAACAGCAGCAGGCTTAAGTGAACCAAAAAAAGGCTTCAATTTTAATCTTCCAGTACCAAAATTCAAAGAAGATTCTGCTCTTGATAAAATGAGCTACTATGATCAGGCATCATCAGACTCGTTAAAGCTGCTGGAACAGATAAAAAAAGATCCTAATTACTCTAATGGTGAATTGTCGAAGGATTTTGGGGAAGAATTTATCCAGGAAGATTTTGAAAGACAGATTTATCCAAAAGGACAAACTGGATTTAATTCCGCTGTGCTTCAGCAGGGAAATGAAAAGAAAGTGTATGAGAAAATAAAGGCGCTGCAAAAGGTAATTAATCAGCCTGCAGCTGCGGATAAATACGGTCAGGATATGAGAGAGTTTGAAAACTACGGGGCATCAAATGAAACATCCAAAGAGATAAAAGACCTGGAACAGATGATGTCTTCGATGGGAGATGTTCAGGAACCTGATCCGGAACTTCAGCAGCTGGGAGGAATGCTTGAGAATATATTGGATATTCAGCATCCAGCGCGAGTACAGGAAAGATTAAAACAGTCTTCGGATAATAAAAAAGGAAAGATCTATACTGTTAGTACTAAAAAACAAATTGACAATACAACTTTGCTGAAGCAGGATGAGAGCGGTACAAAAATTTTACAAGGAAATTCATTTTATGGAGGAGATGAAACGTTAGAATCTGACAGCCAGCCCAATTCAATAGAAGCAGTGATTCATGAAACACAGACTATTGTTAACGGGTCAATAGTTAAACTGAGACTCCGCAGTGAAATTATGCTGCAGGGTACAGTAATTCCTAAAAATACATTTTTATACGGAACAGCATCTGTAAAAGGCGAAAGACTTGAAGTGAAGATAGATAACATTCAATATAGAAACTCAATTTTCCCAGTTGAGCTAACAGTATATGATATTGACGGCATCGACGGAATTTATATTCCGGGGGCCATAAACCGGGATGTTGCGAAAGCTTCTGCCGATCGATCCATTCAAACGTTAGGTCTTACAGGTATTACGGATTCTTGGGGAGCACAGGCTGCTGGTATGGGAATTGAAGCGGCGAAAAGCCTGATGAGCAAAAAGGTCAAGCTGATAAAAATTGTGGTTAAAGCTGGTTATCAAGTACTGCTTTATGATGAGAAACAAAAGAATTTGAAATAACTAAATAATATAAAATGAAAAATAGAAATTGGATTTATCTGCTGTGCTTTTTTTTAACAGCGATACCAGGATTTGCACAGTCAGTTAGTAAAAAAAAGAACTATAATGCGGATAATCTTAAGAATCTTCAAATAGCTTATTCTAAAACGACTAGTATCGTTTTTCCATATCCCATTAAGAGTATGGATAAAGGAAGTGCCGATGTACTGATGCAGAAAGCTAAAGGTGTTGAAAATATTCTACTGCTTAAGGCAGGAAAGCAGAGTTTCACACAGACTAATCTTACTGTCGTTACATCTGATAACAGACTTTATGTGTTTGTATTGAACTATGATGAATCATGTCCCGATTTAAATGTAAGTGCTGATAATCTTTCGGTAGTTAATAATGATATACTTTTTTCAATGGAAAACGAGAACCAAAGGAAAATTGAACAGTTTGCTGGGCTTGCATTGTCTAAAAAGAAAAAGATAAATGGACTGCACCGCTCAAAATTTGAGATGAAGATGACAGTAAGTGGCATTTTTATTCATGAGGATATAATGTATTACAGACTTGTAATAGAAAATTCTTCAAAAATTAATTATGAAATTGATCAGCTTCGTTTTTTTATTCGCGATCAGAAAAAATCAAAGCGCACAGCATCACAGGAAATTGAATTAGTCCCGCTGTATGCGTCTAATAACCGAAATGTCATTGCTGATAAATCTGAAGTGACCGCTATATATGCTTTGCCAAAGTTTACAATCCCCGAGAAAAAATTTCTGACAATACAGCTGATTGAAAAAAATGGGGGCAGGCAGCTGGAGGTTGATATTAATAATAGCCTGACTAAAAAAGTATTTCCATTTTAGACTTCAAGAAATACAGGCTTTAAACCAAAATATATCATGACAATAAATATTAATGATGTCGAAATTCTAGTGAGTTTAGCTGAGGAAATGTCTGAAGCGGGTTATAATTATGCTGCATTTGAAATGGATCAAATTTGTGATGCCGATAATATCGAGTTTTTTAGAAACACTTGGGATGCGCAAGAATACTGTTTTATTATGACTAATGATGCTGACTATTTTAAAAGTATAACGGCAGAATCACTTATTAATAATTTAAGGCTGGTTCTGGACAGTGGAATAGATATTTCGCAGAATGAAGCCTTTGATCTTAATGGATTTGCCAATCGAGAAAGGGAAAGAAAAGAATTGTTAGAAAATAACTTAAATATAAATATCATGAATCACAAAAATTTAGAATACCTGAAAGACCAGTTAAAATATACTGGATTTGGAGAGACGTTCGATCAAGACCTGAAAGAAAAGATGATGCAGGGTGAAAAAGAATTTAAGATTGTCAGAGAAGGAGTGTATGGGACGGATTCCATGAATGCAGCTCTGAATTTTAAAAAGTCAGATCAGAGTGATATGTATTTTTTTAATTCGTATCATGTAAATCTTCAAAAAGAAAATTCAAAAGAATCTTTACAACAAACTTTTTATATTAACGGCAGCGGTGGTAATATTACGCTCAAAGAGGCTTACAACTTAATGGAAGGCCGTTCTGTAAATAAAGATCTAAAGAATAAGGACGGAGAGCTTTATAATTGCTGGATTCAAATAGATTTTAAAAATAGTGATGACGGTGGCAACTTCAAACTTAATCACTATCATCAAAATTACGGCTACGATTTAGAAGCCAGTGTTGCTAAGCACTCAATTAAGGAATTGGAAACCCTCAAGTACAAAGAGGATTTGTTGAATTCTCTTAAGAAAGGAAATCTTCAGTCAGTCACCTTTGTAGTAGGTGGTGCTGAAAACAAGATGTATATCGAAGCAAATCCACAATTTAAGACTGTAAAGGTTTTTGATGAAAACATGCAGAGAATTAATCACCGTGAAAGTAAAGATGAGAAGAAATCCATACTTGAAAATCAATCTGTTTCGAAAGAACAAAAAAAAAGTAATGTCGGTGATGTTGACTCTTCAGATTCTGAAACGACAAAAAATAATAGAAAGAGTAAATCGCATTCTATGTAATGATGGAAAATTTAAAACCCCTATCTGATTTTTTCACAGCTATTGAAAAGGATTTTCGTATCAGCTCCACGCATATTGCCATTTATGCGGCTCTTCTTAAATTCAGATCAGATATGGGTTTTATTAATCCTATTGCGGCATCAGCTGACGATATAAAGCATATTGCCAAGCTTTCTTCTTCAAAAGTTTATTTAAAATGTGTAAGCGAGCTGGATAAATACGGCTATTTACAATACGTGCCAGTAAAAAAAAGAAAACAAAAAAGCAGGATTTATTTTCATTTGGAATGAGCTTTAAAAATGTAAATTATGAAAAAAACAAAAATTTCGGATTGCTTAGAGAAACTTTTAAATCATGAATCAAGATTAAGTTTGGTTGAAAGAATTTTGAAGCATAAGAATTTAAATGGTGATATTGATAAAATATCCAATTCTGTTTCTAATCCAGCTAAATGCAAAAGCTCATATAATAAGATTGAATTTGCTAATCTTTTTTACATCCTCATGGACGAAGAAATATTGTTCTTCCAAAAATGTGATAAAAAAAACAACAGGATTGAATTTCAAAAGTTTTTAGAAAGCTATTTTACCTATTCTGGAAAAAATGACAAACAATGTGAAATCAAAAATATCAGTAAAGAATTTGCTGAAAGTAAGGGGTATACCTACAGAGAAAAACAAATTGAATTTTTGAATTTGTTGATTTTTAAACTGCATCAAAGAAAGTTGAGAATTGAAAATTGGTAAACTGCGAGAAATTTTATTATTAATAATTAATATACTTTATAAATGAAAAAAGATTTGAAAAAGAAGAAACTCTCTCTAATAATGAGAGTCAAAGAAATAATTGATCCTGTTGTTATAAAACTTGATACTATTTGTTCTAAAATAAATGCAAAAGGATATGACAGCAGACCTGCTTATTACAGGAATGAAGACCTAAAAAAAATATTCGGTCTCTCACCAAACACAATAATAAAATATAGACAGACTGGAATTTTGCCTTACTCAAAACTTGGCGAAATTTTCCTGTACGATTCCGAGTTAATAGAAAAAATTCTTCAAGAAAATCAAAGTTAATAACTGAAATTGGTTGTAAATATTGATTTTTTTTGGGAGTATAATTAATATTCTGGCTTTAATAATTGAACCAAAAAGAATTGCCGAATCTACAGATAAACCTGAGAGGAGACAGCGTGATAATAAAGACACACCTGGAAAAACTCCTTCTTTTAAAACCGCGAGTAAGGAAAACTGGAAAATAAATTTAAAAAGGCGGAGAATTTCAAATTTGAAATTCTCCGCCTTTTTTTAGGAAACTTTTTCTTCATATCTAGATTTAACCATGTTCATATCCTCCATTATATTTACATCAAGAACCTTTGCATAATGCTGCGTTTGTTTGATGTTAGTGTGCCCCATCATAGCTGAAACATTTTCAAGTCTGACTCCGTTGCCAAGAGTTACTGTCGTTGCAAAAGTATGTCTTGACACATACCAGGTGAGGTACTTGTTAATTCCACAGACATCGGCGATTTCCTTTAAATAAGCATTCATTTTCTGATTTGAAATGCTCGGCAGTAATCCCAGTTGTTTTCCTTTGTACTTCTGAATGATTTTTTCTACTGGCGGCAGGACTGGAACGTTTTCCTTTATGGATGTCTTTGTTCTATTTGATATAATCCACTGGTTGCCGTCATTGTCTTTTGATATATTTTTTTGCGAAAGTTTTAAAGCATCAGTTGGAGCATACCCCGTGTAACAGCTGAATAGAAAGATATCTTTGACCCTGTCAAGTCTTTCAGTAAAGAAGACTTTTTTCTCGATGGCATCAAGTTCTGACTGTGTCAGAAATACAGCATCTTTAACACTGAGTTTTCCATCATATACATTAAACGGATTTTTTTGGATTAGATCCATTCTGATGGCATAATTAAAAGCAGTTTTATACATCTTTATGTATTTTACCACCGAGTTGTTTTTTATCCCTAAATGGCCTTTAAAATTGCTCTCGTATTTGAGGAATTCTTCAAGATTGTATATAAAAGAACTTGATATTTCGTCAGCAGGGATATCAGCTAAATTGTATTGTCTGATCATGAAGTTGGAGATAAGTTCAGTACTCCTCTTATATTTTTGAAGTGATGCTGAAGCTCTTTCACCTGCTTCCACTTTTTTTGTAAAGAATTTATTATGACGCTGCATGATTTGAAGCAGGGTCGTTCTGTTTGTCTGTACTTTTGATTTTCCTGAAAGTTCTGCCTTCAGTACTTCTAGAGGAACATCTGGGTCGACGTTAAAAAGCTTATTGAATTTCTTTTCGACAGTTAGACGGTAAATATCCAGATAGTTTTTAAGAACTTTTTCCTTTTCTGTCCTCAGAAGAATTCTTAATTTGTTTGTGTAGTCCCATCTTTCCTTAGATATGGTCTTTCCGGTACTTAATGAAATTCTTTTTTGGTTGAATGTGATGCGTGCAAATATTGAAAACTCTCCGTTTTTATCTGCCTTTTCTGATTTCAGGTAAAAAATTACTTTTAACATGCTTTCTAGTTTTTAAATTAATACTCAAATTGATTTAAAAATTTCGAAACACACCTTTGTTTTCAGGGAATCCCACGAGAATTCTCTTTAATCTAGTACACTTTTTTTATGGTCAAAACCCACCAAAATAAAAGTGTACTAATAAGTGTACCACGCTTTGCAATAACATGTGATTTTTGACAATTGCCAAAAAATGAAAAACCCTTTAAATACTTGTATTTAAAGGGTTTTAACTTTTAAAGTTTCCTTTTGAAACTTCATCTGGCGGAGAAAGAGGGATTCGAACCCCCGGACCTGTTACAGTCAACAGTTTTCAAGACTGCCGCATTCGACCGCTCTGCCATTTCTCCAGTATGTCGCTATCATTTTGTGATTGCGAGTGCAAATATAAGACGCTTTTTCGGTTCTCAAAACTTTTTTATCGACTTTTTTAAAATAATTTTCAAGTGTCTAATTATCAGTATTTCCGAAGAATAGAAAGTTCAAAAAATTACTCTAAATCGTCTAAAATAGGTGTTGGTTTTTTATTTTCATCCACTGCAACAAACGAAAAAGTTCCTGAAACCACCGTTTCGCGCAGTTCAGAATACATTTGCTCCATAAAAATATCAACATGAATTTTACAGCTCGTTCGCCCCACGCTGTCTACTTTTGCCACTAATTCGATTAAAGTTCCCGCCGGAATCGCTTTTTTAAAATCGATCTGGCCGGTCGAAATCGTTACAACTTTCTTTCTGCTGAAACGGGTAGCGCAGATAAATGCTACTTCGTCCATTAAATGGAGAGCAGTTCCGCCAAATAAAGTGTCGTAATGATTAGTTGTACTTGGGAAAACAGCCTTAAAAATACGCGTTTCAGATTTCTGGATTCTTTCTTCTACTGTTCCCATATTAATAGTTTACGTATTCTGTAATTTCAAGTCCGTAACCAATCATTCCAACGCGTTTGGTTTGTTCGGTGTTAGAAACCAGTCTGATTTTAGAAATGTCAATATCATGCAGGATTTGCGCACCAATTCCGTAATCTTTACTGTCAATAATTACTTTTGGAGCTTTTAAAGTTCCGCTGGACTGCAAGGTTTTAAGTTCAGAAATTCTATTTAAAAGATTTACCGCCGTCATATCCTGATTGATGAAAATGACAGCGCCTTTTCCATTCTCGTTAATTACCTTAAACATGTCATCGAGCTGCTGTTCTGCATTGTTGGTCAATGTGCCTAACAAATCATTATTTACCTGCGAAGAGTGGATACGTGTTAAAATAGGTTCTCCGGAATTCCAGGTTCCCTTTGTTAAAGCGATATGAATTTGTTTGTTAGTCGTTTGTTCGTAAGCTCTTAATCTGAAAGTCCCAAAACGGGTTTCAATATCAAAATCTTCTTTTTTAACGATAAGACTATCGTGCTGCATTCTGTAGGCAACCAAATCTTCAATAGAAACTAATTTTAAATTGAATTTTTTAGCCACCTCTATCAATTGAGGTAAACGTGACATGGTCCCGTCTTCGTTTAAAATTTCGCAGATAACTCCGGCTGGTTTAAATCCCGCCAGTCGTGCAAAATCAATTGCTGCTTCTGTATGTCCGGTTCTTCTTAGAACGCCGCCTTGTTTGGCTATCAGTGGAAAAATATGTCCGGGACGAGCCAAATCATGTGGTTTGGTATTCGGGTCAACCAAAGCTTCAACGGTTTTAGAACGATCTGCAGCAGAGATTCCCGTGGTAACGCCATGACCTTTTAAGTCAATAGAAACCGTGAAAGCAGTTTCCATATGATCTGTATTATTGGTAACCATAGCACGTAAATCCAGTTCCTTACAACGGCTTTCTGTAAGTGGTGTACAGATTAAACCGCGTCCGTGAGTGGCCATGAAGTTGATCATTTCCGGTGTTACTTTTTCGGCAGCAGCCAAAAAATCGCCTTCATTCTCACGATCTTCATCATCGACTACAATGATTACTTTACCCTGACGAATATCTTCTATAGCTTCTTCAATGGTATTCAGTTGTATGTTTGTTGTTGACATAATTATTATTGCTTTTGAGCTGGTGAAAACCGCTCGGAAATTTTCTGAAATAGTTGTGAAATCGGAGTTGTAATAGCATCAAAATTAATCAATCCGTTGTCGTTTGTGGCGCGGTACGTCAAAAGTACCGCAAGAGGCGACAGAATAAACGACGACATCCATGATCCCAAAAACGGAGTCATACCGCCTTCCTGAGATAATCGTTTTCCGAATGTATTGATGAAATGGAAAGTAATAAAGATTAAAACGGCGAATACAATGGGTAAACCGAGTCCGCCTTTTCGAATGATAGCGCCCAGAGGAGCTCCGATAAAAAACATTAGAAAGCAGGCAAACGCAATTACGAATTTTTCATATAAGGCACTCAGGTGCTTGTTAATATCCCGTTGTTTATCCTTTAAGTCTTTTTGTGTCGTTTCTATTGAATATATATTGCTCGTAAGATTGCTTCCTGCCATTTTCAAAATATCAACTTTGTCTTTGTTCGTGTACATCGACATTAGATTGTTGGGCAGTTGTTTTTTCTTAAAGTCTCTTTTTACAGATGGAGACGCTTTTCTGATCCCAACGCGCTGATTGATGTTTTCAGAAAACGAAACAATCTCATTGTCCAGATTTTTATTTAAGGAATCCAGCGTATATCGTAATTCATTAACGTTAAGCATGGCGTTTGTACCGGCAATACTTTCTTTGCTGTCGTCTACTTTATTAAGTTCGGATAAGTCAATATTGATGATTTGTTTTTTAAATCTTCCTTTAACGAAAGGCAATTTCGCACGATCCTCATATTTTTTAGGAGTAACATCCTGGTAATAATAACCATCATTTAAAACCAATTGCAGAATGCTTGATTTTTCACTGCTGATTAATTCACCGGTTTTCGATTTGATAACCGTTTTGTTTTCGCCCATATTATTAGGCTTTTCGTGAATCGTGACTCCGGTCAGGTGATTTCCGTTTTCTCCGGTCTTTTTGTTGACCTTAATATTATAAAAGCCAACATCGTTAAACTGTCCCTCAGCAATTGCCATTGCCGGCTTCGCTTGTGCAATATTTTTTCTAAAATTGACAAACTTATATTCTGCATACGGAATAACGTTATTGGCAAACCAAAACGCTACAATACTTAAAATACAGATAAATACAATTAAAACCCGCATGGCTCTCTGCAAAGAAATTCCGGAAGATTTCATGGCGGCGAATTCATAATTTTCGGCAAGATTTCCGAAAGTCATGATCGAAGCCAGTAAAACCGAAAGCGGTAAAACCAACGGAATAATACGGGGCATTGAGAAAAGCAGGAATTTAACGACCAGAATTAAATCTAAATCTTTACCTGCAAGTTCTGAGATAAACAGCCAGACTGTCTGTAATATGAATATAAAAAAAAGGATTACAAATACCGTAGTAAATGTAATCAGAAAAGTTTTTAGTAAGTATTTGTCTAAAATTTTCAACCTTGTAATTAATCTAATTTATTAATGTAGTATTTCGGGTATTTACTCGCTACAAAGGTAAATTGATTTTTTGATAATGGTTGATTGGTTTTAAAAGAATTAACGGTTAAAGTTGTTTTTGTTCCGTTTTTTCCTGTTTCAATCAAATTATAGATGTGTTTGGTCTGAACGTCAATACCTAATAAAATTTCTTTTCTCTGATCTTTGGTATTGGTCGGAGCTAATTTTATATATTGAATTTTTCTTCCTTTCACATTTTGAACAATATCCATATTGTATTTGTAGCCGGAATTGAAAAACGTAAGCATTTTTGACGGCGTTATTGCTGCGTCGTCCTTTTCGTTTACCTTAGATATAGTAACTTCTTCATCTTCAGGAACAATTGTATAGGTTTTTTGTCCGTCAAAAATTTTAGTAACGCCCATAAAATTCAGTACATACTGATTTCCTTTCATGGTAACATTTCCTTTACTATCTTGATTGATATTTTCTTTAGCATTGTTTAAAGAATATTTAAAGTCAATAACAATATTGTCGTAGCTTTTTATTTTTGAAGTCACCTGGTTCAATAAATCTTTTGCTTTTTTATCCTGAGCCTGAATAGAAGTGAAGCTCAAAAGGAATAAAACGCCTATTTGCAAAAACTTTTTAGTCCTGTTTGTGATAGAATTGTTGTTGATTTCTTGAAAATTTGCTTTCATGATAAGATTAATTTTGTTCATTATTAAAAAATTGATCAAGAGCACTTAAATCCGGGATGTTAACACTTCTGGCTTTGCTGCCTTCAAACGGACCAACAATACCTGCTGCTTCCAGCTGATCAATCAAACGACCGGCTCTGTTGTATCCTAATTTTAATTTTCGCTGCAATAAAGAAGCAGAACCTTGCTGGGCATTGACTATAATCTCTGCGGCTTCTCTAAATAAAGTATCTCTTTCGGAAATATCTATATCAAGATTAATGCCACTTTCTTCCCCAACAAATTCAGGAAGCAAATAAGCATTGGCATACGCTTTTTGTCCACCGATAAAATCAGTGATTTTTTCAACTTCCGGAGTATCGATAAAAGCACACTGAACACGTACCACATCGTTTCCGTTTGTATAGAGTAAATCTCCGCGTCCAATTAACTGGTCGGCACCCTGTGTGTCTAAAATAGTTCGGGAGTCAATTTTAGAAGTTACCCTAAAAGCAATCCTAGCCGGGAAGTTGGCCTTGATTAAACCTGTAATAACGTTTACGGATGGTCTTTGCGTTGCAATAATCAGGTGAATACCAATCGCACGCGCCAGCTGTGCCAGACGCGCAATAGGAACTTCAACTTCTTTTCCTGCCGTCATAATCAAATCGGCAAACTCATCGACTACCAGAACGATATAGGGTAAGAAACGATGACCTGCTTCAGGATTTAATTTTCTTGCTTTAAATTTATCGTTGTATTCTTTTATATTACGAACCATCGCATCTTTTAATAAAGAGTAACGATTATCCATTTCCACACAAAGTGAATTTAAAGTATTGACAACTTTCGCATTATCGGTTATAATTGCATCTTCTGTATCCGGAAGTTTGGCTAAATAATGTCTTTCAATTTTATTGAAAAGAGTAAGCTCCACTTTTTTCGGATCGACCAAAACAAATTTTACCTCCGCAGGATGTTTTTTGTATAAAAGCGAAGTCAAAACCGCATTTAATCCAACCGATTTTCCTTGTCCGGTTGCACCCGCCATCAATAAGTGAGGCATTTTGGCAAGATCGACAACGAAAGTTTCGTTAGAAATGGTTTTTCCTAATGCAATTGGCAATTCCATTTCAGCTTCCTGGAACTTCGCTGCTCCGATAACGCTTTTCATGGAAACCATAGTTGGGTTTTTGTTCGGAACCTCAATACCGATAGTACCTTTTCCGGGAATTGGCGCAATAATACGAATTCCTAATGCAGATAATGACAACGCAATATCGTCTTCTAAACTCTTAATTTTAGAAATTCTGATACCGGCTTCAGGAACAATTTCGTATAAGGTTACAGAAGGTCCAACGGTTGCTTTAATCTGCGCGATTTCGATTTTGTAGTTACGAAGTGTGTCTACAATTCTGTTTTTATTTTCTTCTAATTCTTCCTGATTGATTGTAATTCCGCCAGTTGAATATTCTTTTAATAGATCAATTGTTGGGAATTTATAATTCGATAAATCCAAAGTCGGATCAAACAATCCGAAATCGGCAACAAGGCGCGAAGCCAGATTTTCTTCGATAATATCTTCTTCTTCTGCTTTTTCAATTACAAAAGCCTCATCCGGAGAAACTAAAGGCAGTTCCTGTTTTGGGGCAATTGGCTTTAAAACCGGATTCAGTTCAATTTCCGAAGAGTGGGATATCGTTGGTTTTAAAGCTTCTTTGTTGATTTCAAATTGAGAATCGGCTGTTTTGATGTGGATTTCATCAATTTCGGGATCGCTTTCCGGTTCTTCAACGGCGAATTCTTCTAAATTATAAGCGCTTTCCGGTTGCGCAACAGCAGGTTTTAAAGTGTCAAACTCAGATTTCAGCTGTTTTTTAGTAGAATCAAAATACGATTGAATTTTTTCCGGAGAAACTTTAATTTTAAAAATCAGATACACTATTAAACCAAAAAGAAGGGTTAATAACGTTCCTGTTTTTCCTATGTAATCCTGCAGAAATAAATTTAATTCGTAACCAATTGTTCCTCCAAGTTCGGGAGCAGAAGTGGCAAAAAAACCAAATAAAACGGATACAATTATAATAGCAAAAATGTCCCAAAACCAGGTGTTTTTAAGTTTTTGGGTAGAAAGTTCCAACGCCAGAAACATTCCTGTTAAGAAAATGAGACGTACAAAAACGAAAGAGGCAATTCCGAAACCTTTGTAGATAATGATGTCGGCTAAATAAGCGCCGAATTTTCCGAGCCAGTTTTCTGCAACCTCTGTACGATCGCCAAGCTGATCTACGACACTCTGATCGTTTTGCCATTGTCCGTTAACATAAAAAGAAATGAATGCCACCAAAAGGGCAATAGAAAAAAGAACCAAAAGACAACCAACAACAAATTTTTGTTGTTTTGACATCTTAAAAGATCTTTTGTTTCCTTCCTGTTTTTCGTTTTTTTTATCTGCAGTCTCTTTTTTATTTTTTGCCATTCTTGCGTTTTCCTTTGCCTAAATAAATTTTGGAATATAAATAATCAAGCCTATTGCTATTGCAGTCATTGCGGCAAAAAATACCGCTCCGGCAGCAATATCTTTAATAAATCCGATTCGTTTGCTGTAATCAGGATGGATAAAATCGGCAATTTTTTCAACTGCCGTATTTAATCCTTCTATGCTTAAAACCAAACCGATAGCTAATGTCTGACATAGCCATTCGGTTTGTGAAATGTGAAAATAGAACCCGGCTATGGTCATAATAATTCCCAATGAGAACTGGACCATAACACTGTGTTCTGTTTTTATCAATTTTACAGCTCCCTGCAAAGCATATTTTGTGCTTTTTAACCGACCTGTAAAAAAAGTATTGTCTTTTTGAAATTCCATTATAGGATCTTATAGTGCAGCTAAAGCAGCTTCGTAATTTGGTTCGTTTGCAATTTCAGCAACTTGTTCTGTATGCAGTACTTTTCCGTTTTCATCGATTACAATAATAGCTCTGGAGTGTAAACCTGCTAAAGGTCCGTCAACGATTTCTAAACCGTTTGCCTTACCAAAAGCACCAGTTTGAAAGTCAGATAAGTTGACAACATTCTCTAAACCTTCGGCACCACAAAAGCGTTTTTGAGCAAATGGTAAATCTCTCGAAATGCATAGAACAGTTGTGTTTTCTAAATTACTTGCACTCGCGTTAAATGTTCTCACAGATGTTGCACAAGTTCCTGTGTCTACACTTGGGAAAATATTTAAAACTAATTTTTTGCCCGCAAAATTACTTAATGAAGCTAAAGATAAGTCGTTTTGAACTAATTTGAAGTCAGCTAATTGAGATCCAACTGCTGGTAATTCGCCTGATGTATGTACCGGATTTCCTCCTAATGTGATAGATGCCATGTTTTTTGTTTAAAATTAATGAGGTTCAAAAGTAAGGATTAAAATTTGAATCTAAAAGTATTTGTTATCCGTTTAAGGAGAGATTAAGAATGGTTTTTGTATAGCCACGAATTCACGAATTGGTGTTTTTATTTGCCAATATTTTCATTGATAACTTTAAAATGCATGATATTATTGTGCATATAATTTTACTCTCATTTTGTCAGGCTAGGCGTCCCGAAATTTCGGGACGCTCAGCCTGACCATATTGTGTGAAATGAAAACAGAAACATCTTTTGAAAACGTTTGCCCGCGAGAGGGATAGGAGCAAGCTACCGAAGTAGCGTGGATAGCCCGACAGCATTAGGAAAAGGGGCGAATATAGACCTGCAAGATTGGCCTCTTTTTCTAATGGTGGCTCGCCCAACTGATTTTAGATTTTAGATTTAAGAATGTAGATTTTAGATTTATTCGCAATCTTGTCAGGCTGAGATAAATTATAGACTGTGTAAGAATTTGATAAGCTTTGTGGATTTACTTGCGGGCTTCTCCCGAAATTTCGGGACGCTCAGTCTGACAAAAGTGACTTACTAAGAACTAATTACTAAGGACTAAGAGCTAATTACTAAGGACTAAGAGCTAATTACTAAGGACTAAAAATAAAAAAGCGTCCCTAAAATAGAAACGCTTTCTCCGTCATGTTTTTTTGTTTTTTCTTGAAAAAGAGGCTCGATTATTTATCGATGGAACCTAAAACACGTTTCATAAACGTATTTAAAGCTTCTTTTTTGTCGGTTCCCTGAGCAACTAGTTTTTGTACTTCAAGGGCGCCGTACATATTTGAAATCAGTTCGCCGATTACGTCTAATTCTTCGTCTTTAAGAGAAGGAATTTCGGTCATGGCTTCCAGAACTTCAATTGTTTCTATAATGTAATCCTGATCGTTTTCTTCGATGAATTGTGTTAAATGCTTAATTACCGGTAATTTCATAATTTAGACTTTCTTAGATTTTTAGACATTCTTAGATTTCTTAGACTCTTTTTAGATTTTAGACAACAGTTAGAAGTCTAAAATTCTAAGCCAGTCTAACGATCTACATTATGCAATTGCATTAACAAGATCGATTAAAACTTCTTGTTTGTTCGTTTGTGTTTCGCCCACTAACTGCCCGTTTACGAAAGTGGCAAAAGTTGGCAGGTTGCTTACGTTGGCTAATTTTCTGGATTCAGGAGAATTTTCTGCATCAACCAAAACAAAAGTGATAGCTTCATTTTCTGTTGCTAATTTTTTGAATTTTGGTTTCATAATACGGCAATTCCCACACCATGAAGCTGAATATTGTACTACTACTTTTTCGTTTTTAGCAACTAAATCTGCTAACGTATCTTCGTTTAAGTCGATTAACATAGTTTTAATTTTTAAGACACTAAGTTGCTAAGGTTCTGAGATGCTAAGTTTTGCTTCTTGGAACCGAATAACTTTCGTAAAATTGTTTTGATGGAATCTAAGTCACTAAGGTTCTAAGATCTAAGTTTTAATCTTAGAACCTAATGACTGTATTGTAGAATTGTATTTAAGTTTCAAAAGCTTAGCTCCTTAGAACCTTAGTAGCTTAGAAGCTTAAAAAAAATTAGTTCGCGCTTAAGTATTCAGCAGTACTAACTCTGTCAGCAGACATTGCTTCTTTACCAGCTTCCCAGTTTGCAGGGCAAACTTCACCTTTAGTCTGGATGTGTGTGTAAGCGTCTACCATTCTTAAGTATTCGTTTACGTTACGTCCTAATGGCATGTCGTTAACACTTTCGTGGAAGATTTTTCCAGTTTCGTCAATTAGGTAAGTAGCTCTGTAAGTTACGTTTGAACCTTCAATGATTACTGAATCTGTATCTTCGCTGTAACTTGTAGATTCGATATCTAAAATACCTAAAATATTAGCTAAGTTACGATTTGTATCTGCTAAGATTGGGTAAGTTACACCTTCGATTCCACCATTGTTTTTTGGTGTGTTTAACCAGGCAAAGTGTACTTCGTTTGTGTCGCAAGAAGCTCCGATAACGATTGTATTTCTTTGCTCAAATTCTGGTAATGCAGCTTGAAAGGCGTGTAATTCTGTTGGACATACAAAAGTAAAATCTTTTGGATACCAGAACAATAGTACTTTTTTGTTGTTGTTAACTGCTTCTTCAAAAATGTTGATTTTTAAATTATCACCCATTTCTGAAATAGCATCTACTGCAATACTTGGGAATTTTTTTCCTACTAAAGACATATTTTTCGTTTTACGTTAAAAATTTATTCTGGTGCAAAAGTAGGGCATAACTAAGTGTTGTTACAATAAGATGTGATTATAAAAATTTATAAGTTGATAAGTTTTGACTATTTAAACATGTAAGCTATTGAATATCAATATTTACCGGAAGACAACCCACGTAAGACTTATTTTCTAAAATCTGAATTGCAGCCGTTTTTTGAAATTCTGTAAAATCCTGATACAACTGAATGAGCCCTGAAGCTTTACTAAGATTTGGAATTAAAGGCAAAACGTACGGATTTCCAAACACATAAATAATGCATTTTTTGCTTTGTAGAAGTTTAGAAAGCAATTCAAAAACCTGATTGTCGATCTCAAAATTATTTAAGGGTTTCGCTTTTGGCGGAAATAAAGCAATTAAAAGAGTTTCGAAGTTTTCCAGATTTTTTTCGATTTCTCGGATGTTATTTTCAGGACTTTCAAAAGGAAATTCCGGCGAACTTAATTCTGAATTTAAGGTTTGGAAAAATGTATTATCGGTATTCTTATATAAACTTAGTTTTGCAAATGTGCCGCTCTTCTGAGATTTAAAAATCAGATCTGAAATTCCGTTATCAATTATTTTGGTACTGCAGTTTTGAGCAATCTTAAGATTTAATTCAGCTGTTTTTTCGAAATCTAATTCGCCAGAAGCAAAATCGTCCTGAGACAAAATTCCGACTTTTTCTTTTGCTTTTCTGATTCTTTCATAACTTTCTAAAATTCGATCGGGCAAAGCATTTTTGTAAATGGCTTCAATTCCTTCCGGAACATTTTCTGCAAAACATAAAACATCATTTCCGGCATTGAAAGCTTCCCATTCCAGTTCGCCTTTTGTTTCATATAGTTTCGAAACGCTGTGCATATTTAAGGCATCAGAAATCACTAAACCGTCGTAACCTAATTGATCTCTCAATAAATCCTGAATAACGGCTTTTGATAATGTTGCCGATGTATCTTTTCCGTCATTTAAACTCGGAACGGCCAAATGTCCAATCATAATAGAGTCGACATTGTTTTCGATTCCTTTTATAAAAGGGTATAATTCGTTTTCCAGTAATTCTTCCAGAGTTTCTTTTAAAACGGGCAATCCTAAATGCGAATCTACATTAGTATTTCCGTGTCCGGGAAAGTGTTTCAGACAACCAAGAACGCCAGCTTCTGACATTCCGTTTAAATATTCAACGGCAAAACGGGCTACTTTTTCTTTGTTTTCACCAAAAGAGCGATAACCAATTACAGGATTATCAGGATTATTGTTGATGTCTGCCAAAGGTGATAAATTGTAATGAATCCCGGCGGCTTTTAAGTCCAGTCCAATTTGTTTTCCGACTTCGTAAACCAAATGTGATTTACTTTCCGGTAAAGCGCCAAGTGTAATCGCATACGGATATTGTGGCGTTTTTTCGATACGCATCGCCAAACCCCATTCGGCATCAATACTAATTAAAAGTGGAGTAGGAGCGGCTTTTTGGTAACGTATAATCAGGGCTTTGATTTTTTCGTAACTGTCATCGTTAAAAACAATTTTTTTCTTGCTTTCGTAGTTCGTTGCGGCGCTTGCACGGCTGTGAAAAAAAGTCAGTCCGCCAATATTGTGTTCTTTTATTAAACGTTCGGTTTCCTGAATATTTTCTTCGGTATCGTTGATGAATACAGCAGGAAAGAAAAATTGTCCTATTTTTTTTCGTAATTCTTCGGCAGTAATTTTCATTGTTATAAGGTCTTTTTCATGCAAACGCTATTATCCATTTCTTCATAAGGCGGATAATTTGGTATGATGGTATAATTTAATTTTTGATATAAGTTGATCGCTTCCGGCTGATTTTTTCCGGTTTCCAGAATGGTATAAGTATAACCCACTTCTTTCGCCCAGATTTCGAGTGCTGCCAAAATCGCAGATGCAATTCCTTTTTTGCGGTAATCCGGATGCACATACATGCGTTTGATTTCTGTTTTTCCAGGTTCTTTTTCGCGGAAAGCGCCGCAGCCAACAGGAGTATTATTTTCATAATAAACAATAGCATGTTTTATTTTATCGGTTTTATTAAACTGATTGTAAAACGCATGATCTTCCCCGTCTCTAATCGCTAAATCCTGATCTAATAAAGTAACAAGTTTTATAAAATCAATATCGTCTGAACTGGTTCTTTTAATATTAATCATATTTTATTGCATTTGTTTTTTCTACGCAAAGCTTTGTCAAAGTTTCAAACTTTGACAAAGCTGCCAAAGTTTATTATGTGTTGAGAAAGGAGTTTCTCTTTTTACTCTTCCAAAGAAACTAAAAAATCTATGTTTCTATATATTTAATATATTCTATTTCAATTTAGCTTTCTTTTGTTTCGCCAGCTGTTTTTTGGTTTCAATTGCTTTTTCCAATCTGTTTTTAAATCGAAATAACTTCGGAAGTCCTTCTAACCGGTCTTCGATTGTGATTTCTTCGTATACCACAATTGCTTTTTCTAAAACCCGAATTTCGTTTTCGAGATCGAGCTGATTTTTATAAATTGTTGCTAAACGATCGTAAGGGTGATTTCCTTTAAAGCTTTCTGCGACATTTTCCTCATATAACTCAATCGCTTTTTCCAGATTTCCGGTTTTCTCGAACTCACTTCCTTTCAGATTGCGTTCGGTCTGCAAATTTTCATTAATTTCCATAGGTTAAAGTTTGATTTGGGATTAAACTTCTTCTTGCTTCTTCCCAAAATCTTTCGGGAATATTAAAAAACGTGATAAAATCAGACCTGGAATTGTGGCAATAAAAACCCAAATAAAGAAGTTTTGATAGCCTAAATAATTTTGAATATAACCACTCATCATTCCCGGAAGCATCATTCCTAATGCCATAAAACCGGTTGCCAATGCGTAATGTGCTGTTTTAGATTCTCCTTCGGCAACATGAATCAGATACATCATAAAACCGGTAAAACCAAATCCGTAACCAAATTGTTCCAGAATTACAACCACATAAATATAATAAATGGATGTTGGATGAAAGAAAGCCAAAAGGATAAAGCCAATTATAGGAAGATGCATCGCCAAAAACATTGGTAGCATCCATTTTGTTAAACCTTGTTTTGAAATAGCGATGCCGCCCAGAATTCCACCAATGGTTAGCGCAATTAATCCAAAAGTTCCGTAGATTAGACCCACATCTTCAGTGTCAAGTCCCATTCCGCCTTTTTGAAAAGTGGCCTGATCTCCTTTTGCCGCTATTAATTCATTAATCAGTTTTATGCGAACTTCATTGGCTTTATTGTATTCTGCTTCATTTTTTGCCGAAACTTCTGCCAAAGGTTTTTTTTCTTTCCTCGTTTCTACAGTAATAGGCAATTTAAAATACAGTAATTGTAATTCTGAACTTTCCAGAGCAACGCCGGTTTTTATTTTTTGATTATAAAGTTCTAATGCCTTGTTTTCATCCGCATCAGAACCGGAGTCGACTAATTCATATTTAATTGGATCTACCAAAAACGGAGTTAGCATTTTAAGCAATTGCGATTCTCCTAATCTGAAAACCAGGATAAAAAGCAAAACGATGGCGATTTGTTTTTTCTTAAAGAAACTAATAAAAACCGAAGCAAAACTCTGATGCTGATCTTTGTTGGCTTCTGCGGAAATAATTTCATTTTTCGGAGTCGAAAAGAAATTATAAACCGTGATAAAGGTCATTAACAGTCCGACAGCAATCATAGTATAGGACCACGCTTTGGTATTATCGCCGTATTTATGTTCCAGATATCCTGCAAATAATACAATTAATCCGTTTCCGGCAAGTAGTGAAAGTCTGTAAAAAGTACTTCTGATTCCGAGGAAAAATGATTGCTGTTCTTTTGGCAACACCAATAAATAAAAACCATCACTTGCAATGTCATTTGAGGCAGATGCAAAAGCGGCAACCCAAAATATCGCCAAAGTCATTATGAAAAATCCGTTTGCGGGAATTACAAATCCGACCAGTAAAAAAGCAATCGAAATGAGCAATTGCATAGATAAAAACCATTTTCTTTTGGTTCCATAGAGGTCTATAAACGGACTCCACAATGGTTTTATAACCCACGGCAGGTATAATAAACTGGTATAAAGACCAATGTCTTCATTTGAGATTCCGAGGTTCTTGTACATCAAAACCGAAACCGAGATAATTACGGCATACGGTAATCCAGATGCAAAGTTTAATAACGGAATCCAGAACCACGGTTTATTATCTGTTTTCATTTGGCTGTGCGGGGATATAATTTTTAAATGGTTTTTTTAAGTCTATTGCGGTTGGCGTACTTTCGTTCGCATAATAATCAATAAAGGTTACAGCACAGGCTTTGTATAAATTCAGTTTTCCGCCTGCGATAGAAAAAGTGATTTTACCATCTTCCTCTTTTATCGTAACCTTTTCTATAATTTTTGTAGCATCATTAATATCAATTTTAGAAATGTGTTCTCCGCCATAAACTACCATATAGCGTACTTTTGTATTGAGAGGACTTTTGATTGTAAAAGTGTATTTGATGCTGTCTTTGCTGTATTCTAAAACTTTTGGAGTATCAATTATAACATGTCTCAAATTCGGAACGGCTAAAGGAAGTGCGGGATATTTATATTGATTTTCTTCTAACAGACGTACAACATCAAAATTTTTGCCCATAAACCATTTGGCACTAAAATAAGCGCTTCCGGAAACGTTTTTAAAACTTCGTGCATAATCTACCTGCGTTGGAATCTCAGTTGCAAAATTCCAGCTTTTATCTCCGTCACCTCTGATTTTGTATGGCGCGTGTCCGATATAAACAGCCGTATTATTAGCATTTTCTGCCCACCATTTTACTAGTTTTGAATAAGATGCTCTTGGATTATTCATACTCCAATACAATTGCGGCATGATGTAATCAATCCATTTTTGATCCATCCATAACATTGGATCAGCATACAAATCATCATAATTAGATGTTGATTGCGTTTCTGAACCTCTTGGATCTTTAGATTTATTTCTCCAAACTCCAAACGGACTGATACCAAACTGGACCCACGGTTTGCTGTCTTTTATGGTGGTTGAAATGGTATGCACAAAGTTGCTCACATTCGCCCGACGCCAGTCTCCAATGCTTAATCCGGCACCATATTTTTTATAAGAAGCGGTGTCGTTAAATGATTTTCCGGCGACGGCATACGGATAAAAATAATCGTCAAAATGAATCGCGTCGATGTCATATTTGTCCACGACTTCCTTAACCACTTTTGTTAAATGTTCCTGAACTTCGGGCAAAGCAGGATCGTAATAATATTTTCCGCCATATTCTATCATCCATTCGGGATGTTTGAAAATATCGTGGCTGGGACTTAGTAAGTTTTTATTTAAATCGAAAGTAGCACGATACGGATTCAGCCAGGCATGAAATTCAAATCCTCTATTGTGTGCCTGCTCAATCATCCACGCCAGAGTATCGTAATAAGGATTGGGTGCTACACCTTCTTTTCCCGTCAGAAAACGCGACCATGGCGCAAACTCAGAAGGATAAATAGCGTCTCCAACACTTCGAACCTGAACGATTACAGCATTATAATTTAATTTTTTATAAGTTTCTAGAATTTCCAGATAATCAGCTTTCTCTTTCTCTACATTATCTGTGGCAGTTTTTGGCCAGTCGATATTGACAACGGTAGCAATCCAAACACCTCTGAATTCGTTTTTCGGATGCATTATGGTTTCCTGTGCAAATGAGATCGTCGAAACGAGCAAAATAAATAGGGCAGAGAATATTAGAGACTGATTTTTATGCATTTTAAAGTTTTTAACAAAAACCAAAAATAGTTTTTTTAGATGATTATAAGAAATTTAAGTTTCGCAATTATAATACCATTTTTTCTAAAAAACCTAAACTTTAAATATCAGTTTTCTTTTATATAAAATCCATAGAATCACAGACCAGAATGCGGCGTAAGACAATGCATAAACCAATGATGCATTTAATGGATTTTCAAAGTTGGGCACAATCCCAAAATTGTAGATATAAGACTGAAGGCTGAGTTCTTCGCCACCCGTTTCGGGATTTTGCATTTTAACAGAACCCAAAACCCTCGGTATTATTCCTGAAAAGTAAAAGACAATCATAGGGTTCACTCCCCAGATTAAAAACAATTTAGCCCATCTTTTATAATCCGCTACATCAATAATGTAATAAAGTAAAGTGAGACAAATGGTTGCGATTCCGCCCGTGTACAATACATACGAACTGGTCCAAAGCGATTTGTTAATTGGGAAAATGATATTCCAGAGTAATCCGGAAACTAATAAAACGATTCCGGCGATAGACAGTTTCTTTATAATTTCGATTTTAGGAACAGGTAAATTTAAAATTTGTCCGATAAACATTCCAGTAATTCCGGTTACGATTGCCGGTAATGTGCTTAAAATTCCTTCAGGATCCCATGTTTTGGAAACGCTCCATAAATGACCGTTTAAAACCAAATTATCCAGCCATGCAGCAAGATTGGTGCCTTTTTCAAAGTTGGCTTCTCCAAATCCGGGAACGGGAACAAAAGCCATTAATAGGTAATATCCAACTAAGATTGATCCTCCGACCAGAAGTTGTGTTTTTAAATTCGTTTTCAAGTACAGAAGCGAAGTAAAAAAATAAACAATGGCTATTCTTTGCAGAACACCAGGAATTCTTACGTCTTCAAATCCTTCCAAACCGCTGTAGGTTAGAAAAAGTAATAGAGATAAAATTGCGAAAACCAGATAAGTTTTGACTTTTAAAGTGAAATTTCCCAAAAGTGCATAAGCGATTCCGAAGAAAATAATAAGTCTCAAAGCCAAAAGCGGAATTCCTTCCAGACCAAATAAATGAATTCTGCCAAAAAAGCCCAGAGATAATCCTAAACAAAAGATTCGCAGAGAACGGACTAAAATTTTATTAAAAACAGCGCCGTCAAGATGTTTCACAGGCATGGCAAACGGTATTGCTGTTCCCATTATAAATACGAAAAAAGGAAAAACTAAATCGGTAGGTGTGCAGCCGTGCCATTCTGCATGTTCTAATGGCGGATAAATCGAAGACCAGCTTCCGGGATTGTTTACTATCGTCATCAGGAAAATGGTAAATCCTCTAAATACATCAAGTGAGGTTAAACGTTCTTTTGTCATGGTTTTTTGGTTTGTTGATAGTTAGTTTGTGGTTTATTTTTTTATATTCTTTTAAAAGAGCAAGGAAGAGAAACTCATTTCTCCACAATAGCTTGGTGTTTTGCAGCTTTGTCAAAGTTTTAAACTTAGACAAAGTTTTTCGTTAAGAATAACACAACGTCTATGTTTTTTTAAACAAGTGAAATGCTTTTTCTTCATTCAAAATCTATGATTCTATATGTTTAAAAATTTAATCCGGCATAGAAATTTTCCCCATGGTTACTGACGGAATTTTTGCAGTTCCGAAATTGAAATTGCCACCAGAAACTGTTTCATTTGCTAAAAGAGCAAACAAAATCGCTTCTTTGGCATCGCTGTTTATTCCTAAATCGTTGGTTTTATTAAACTGGCAAGGCAATAATTCTTTCAGCCATTCTATTAATAATGGATTGTGTGCACCTCCGCCTGAAACATAAATTTTGAAATCCTCTATTTTACGATTACTTTTTTTGGAAGCAAACTGAATGGCTTCTGCAATCGTTTCGGCACTAAATCGTGTCAAAGTCGCCAATAAATCCTGAGGTGTAATGTTTTTATTATCACTTTTAGCCAAAGCAATAGTGACATAATCAAAACCAAAAAGTTCCTGACCAATGGTTTTCGGAAACTCTTGTTTAAAAAATGCATTGTCTTTTAAATGTTCTAAAAGGGATTGGTTTACCGTGCCTTGTTTGGCTATTTCGGCATCTTTGTCAAAAGTTTTATCCAGGAAATATTGTTTTACAAAAAGATCGATAAGTGTATTTCCAGGACCAGTGTCGGTTACAAAAGTCTCTTCGGCATTTATCGCGCTTGGGAGATACGTAAAATTGGCAATTCCGCCAATATTGAGCATAATGCGGTTTTCTCCTTCTTTTCCAAAGAGAAAATAATCGCCGTAGACAGCTAGCGGAGCACCTTCACCACCCGCTGCAACATGTTTTTGTCTGAAATCGGATAGCGTTATAATTCCAGTTTTTACAGCAATATGATCGCCGTCGCCAATTTGCAAAGTAGCATTCGGGAATTTTTCCTGCTGATGCAAAAACTTAGGTGCATGCAAAACGGTTTGTCCGTGAGAGGCAATTAAATCTACTTCTTTTGAATCAATATTCCATTTTTTTAAACTTTCATTTATCATTTCAGCATGCAGCAAACCAATCCATTCGTTGAGTAAAACCAAATGTTGAAAATCGATCGTTTTTTGGGCGAAGACTTTTCGGATTTCAGTTTTTATTTCTTCCGAATAATTAACGGTTTCAAACTGAAGTAATTTTACATCGGTATCAACGCCTGACCCGGAAATTTCGCAAAGTGCAATATCCAATCCGTCAAGCGAAGTTCCAGACATAAGACCGATTATTTTTCGGCTTTCCTTTTGAGCGATTTGATAAAGTGCGTTTATATTTTTGTTCATGAAAGTGCAATTTTAAAATAGCTTAATAATTTTCAACACAGAGAGACATAGTTTTTTGAAACCGTGTAAAAGGCGTTTCGCTTGTTTAAACAAACATAGACGTTGTGACTTTGTTTGCGAAAGCTTTGTCAAAGTTTTAAACTTTGACAAAGATGCTCACGTTAGACTATGTGTGGAGAAACGAGTTTCTCTTTTATAATCTTTTCCGCGTCAAATAATTCTATGTTTCTATGTGTTAAATATAATTATTACCAAATTATACTAAACAATTTACTTGATAATAGATTCATAAATTATTTTCTGAATATCTTCCCGAATTTTCTCTTTCGCCAGTTTATTTCCTTCTTCACCAACTTCCGGATAGGTTCTGTTCGATAAAAACACATAGACTGTTTCGTTAGCCGGATCTACCCACGCCATATTTCCGGTAAACCCAGTGTGTCCAAAACTAGAAGCCGAAGCGCATTGACAAGTCGGTCCATCTTTTCCTAATCGTTTATCAAAACCTAAGCCTCTTTCTACGCCCTGAGCGCAGTAAAAACAAGTGTTGAAAGTATCAAATGTTGCTGAAGAAAAGTACTGTTCGCCACCATAATTTCCTTTTTGAAGAAACAGCTGCATCATTTTGGCGACATCCATTGCATTCGAAAAAACTCCCGCGTGACCTGCAACGCCGCCTTCCATGGCGGCCGCCATATCGTGGACGTAACCCTGAATTAACTGATGTCTGAAATAGGTATCAATTTCAGTTGGGGCAATTTCATTTTTATCAAATCTCAACAACGGATTGTACGTGGTGTAATTCATTCCCAGAGAATTAAAGAATTTTTCCTGACTTAAATCTTCTAATTTTTTATGCGTAACTCTTTCTAAATATTCTTTTAAAATTATAAAAGTAAAGTCGCTGTATTTGTATTCCTTTTTTAGCGAAACAGGAGAATCGGCAATGAATTTCATGATGGTATCGTGATAATCATTTCTGATGAAAAGACTATCAGCCACTTTCGTAGTAAAATTTTTCTCCGGAATTTTGCGATAATATTCTTCAGATGGAAAACCTTTTGCATCCAGAGTCGATTTATAAGACGGACTCCACGCAATTAATCCTGCATAATGATTGAGCAAATCCTTAAACGAAATATCTTTTTTATTTGATTTTGAAAACAAAGGCAGCATTGATCCTAATTTTGTTTCTAAAGTCACTTTTTGTTTATCGTACAATTGCATTACATTAGGCAAAGTAGAAATCATCTTTGAAATCGAAGCAACATCGTATAAATCGGTATTGGAGACTTTTACATCACTATTATAAGTATGATATCCGTACGATTTCTGAAAAATAACATTGCCTTTTCTGGCAACCAAAACCTGCATCCCGGGTGCCATTTTCCCGTCGATTGCTTTTTGTGCAATAGCATCAATTTTAGAAAGCACGGCAGAACTCATTCCGACGTTTTCCGGCATTTGAAAAGCCAGACGATCTGTTTTTTCGGTTATTAATCCGTCGTTTACTTTGAAATTATCATTTATAGAAACCGGTAATTTTCCTTTTGCGCCTTTTGCACCAAATAGAATTTCGGCAGAAACAATTTGAGAAATCGGAGCGTTTTGATACGAAACAACCAATCCTTCAATAGCATCGAAATTGGTAATTGGGAGCAAAGAATATGGTTTTGCAAAAATGTCCAGAATCACTTTGTTTTTCTCCGCAATTTTGTTCAGAAAAAACAATTCGTCTAAAGTAAAATCATGTTTCTCCCAGGCCTTATTCACTTTGTGATAACTTACAATTACCAGATCAAATTTCTTTAATTCCGCATTTAGGGAATCTATATTGGTATTGGAAACTTCTGTAATTTCGGTATATTTTTTTAAAGTGGTAATGAAATCACTGTTGGTATCTTCTCCCATTTTTACATAAGCGATCTTTTTTGTCAGATCTTTTATAGGAAGAATTTCTTTTTCATTTTTAAGAATTGTCACTGCATTTTCATATAAAGTATAATGAAGTGCGTCTTTGTCCGGACTGTTTAAATCTTCTTTTAAATTCTTTAAATCAATAGCCTGGTATTTATTTAAACCCGCTTTGTATTTATAATGCAATATCTTTTTTACAGAATGTGCCAGACGTTCTTCTGTAATCTGTCCGTTTGCATAAAATATTTTTAGTTTTTCTAAAGCTTTCGGAACATCATCCGGACATAAGAAAATATCATTTCCGGCTAATAAAACAGCTAATTCTAAATCTCCAACGGGTTTAAAGTCGCTTGCACCTTTCATACCTAAACCATCGGTAAAAATTAAGCCCTCAAAACCCATTTGTTTTTGAAGTAATTCTGTAACAATAGCATAAGAAGCCGAAGACGGAATGTTTTGCGTTGCTTCTAACGACGGAATATTTAAGTGCGCCACCATTACAGAAGCCAGACCTTCATCAAAAAGCTGTTTGTAAGGATATAAATCGACCTGATCGATTTGTTCTTTTGAAAGTAAAACGGTTGGAAGTGTTTTATGAGAATCTGTGGCAGTATCTCCATGACCCGGAAAGTGTTTTCCCGTGCACAAAACGCCCTGACTCTGAATACCTTTCATTACTGCAGCCGCTTTATTGGCTACATTGGTTTTGCTTTCGCCGAAAGAACGATTTCCAATAATGGGATTCAGCGGATTGGTATTAATATCTAAAACCGGTGCGAAATTAAAATGGATTCCCATTCTTTTGCATTCCATTCCCATGTTTCTGCCGACTTTTTCCAGCAAAGCTAAATCGTCTATTGCGCCCAAAGTCATGTTCCAGGGATAACGATAAGTCGAGTCTAAACGCATGGCAAGTCCCCATTCTGCATCGAGACCTATGAATAACGGAACTTTGGCTTTTGCCTGATAATCATTAGTCAGTTTCGCCTGACGTACCGGACCGCCCTGAAAGAAAATGATACCGCCGACTTTATATTTCGAAACCAGTTCCCGCACTTTATTTTCATGGACAGAATCTTTATTAGAGTACGCATTCACAAAAAATAACTGTCCCAGTTTTTCATCCAGATTCATTTGAGAATAAATACTGTCTGTCCAACGATTTTCGGCATCACAATCTTTTAAAAAAGGTTTTCTTTCTGATTTGGCTTTGGCAGTATAGACTTCATTATTTTCTGTAGAAACTGGTTTGGCCGTTTCAACCGTGGTTTTGCTTTTTTTGGAAACGCCGCAATTGACAATTAGAAAGAGAACCGCGATTAAAAGACATATTTTGATAAGAGCATTTTTCATGAAATAATTTTTGCGCCATATAATTCCAGAATCAGATTTTAGATTTGTATGGCTATTTTGTGTTTTGTGGAATTAAAAAGAGATTCTTTCGCTCGAACGTCTACTGGTAAAATAAATTCCGATGTAAGTAAATAATCCGTTTACGATAATTAATTCGTTATCAAAAGTATAACCAAATAATTGCGCTGAGTGTTCGCTTAAGAAATACGTTAAAATTGGTGAAATAACACAAATAACCGGAATCAGTTTATCGTTTACCAATCTTGATTTCTGTAACAATCCAAAAGCGTATAATCCTAATAATGGTCCGTAAGTATATGATGCTGCTCTAAAAATTAAGGCTACAACTGATGCATCATTAAAGGAATTTAAAACAATAATCACCAGAAAAAGTAAAATTGAAAAGGCAAAATGCACCCAATGTCTGATTTTTACATTTTTGTTGTTATCCAGATTTTCTGCTTTATCCATTCCCAAAAAATCGACACAAAATGAAGTTGTTAAAGCCGTTAAAGCAGAATCTGTTGTGGCAAAAGTGGCGGCGATAATTCCTAAAAGGAAAAAAAATGCCGGCACAATTGAAAGATGATTTAAAGCGATTTCCGGAAAAAGTAAATCGGTTCTTGGTTTTCCCGTTGTTAAATCTAACGGAATTTCAACATTATTTTTGGAGGCATAAATATATAATAATGCACCTAAACTTAAAAAGATAATGTTGATTAAAACGAAAATTCCGGTAAACGTAAACATGTTTTTTTGTGCTTCGCCAATATTTTTACAGCTTAGGTTTTTCTGCATTAAATCCTGATCGAGCCCTGTCATTGCAATGGTGACAAACATTCCACCTAAAATTTGTTTTACAAAGTGGTATTTGCTCGTAAAAAAGTCATCGAAGAAAAATATTTTAGAATAATTGCTTTTCTGAATCGTTGAAACGGATTCCAGAACGGTTAAATTTAAACTGTCGCAAACAAAATAAATGGTGATAAAAACAGAACTGACCAAAAAAAATGTTTGTAAGGTATCTGTAATAATAATCGTTTTTAAACCGCTTCTAAAAGTGTATAAAAATATCAAAGCCAAAGCCAAAAGCACTGTTACGGGAAAAGGAATATTGAAATCATTAAACACATAACGCTGTAAAACAATGACGACCAGATACAGTCTGAATGCTGAACTGATGGTTCTGCTGACTAAGAAAATTGAAGCCGCGGTTTTGTAACTTCTAACTCCCATACGCTGCTCGATATAACTGTAAATCGATGTAAGATTCATTCTGTAATAAAGAGGCAACAGGACTTTTGCAATGATGATAAAACCGATAGCGTTTCCTAACACGAACTGAAAATATTTGAACTGTTCTCCGTTTGGTGAACCCACTTCTCCTGGAACCGAAATAAAAGTTACGCCCGAAAGCGCAGTTCCAATCATACCAAAAGCAACCAAATACCATTTTGAATTTTTATTTGCTTTGAAAAAAGAATCGTTGTCCTGTCCTTTTTTACTGATTACGTTTGAGATAAAAAGTAAAAGTCCAAAATAAACAAAGATGAAAATGAGAATTGTAGTAGAAGACATTATGGTTTTGGTTTAGAATTTAGGTTATTTTTTGACTGTATGAGCTAATAAAACGGCACGTACGCTTTTATGTTGATGCAGTAAATCCTGAGCCAGATCATGTTCAATTTCCAGTTCTTCCATAATCATTTTGATGGCGCGCTTTACTAATTTTTCATTAGACAACTGCATATCAACCATTTTGTTGCCTTTTACTTTTCCTAGCTTGATCATTACCGATGTTGAAATCATATTCAGGGTCAGTTTTTGCGCTGTTCCGGCTTTCATTCTCGTGCTTCCGGTAAGAAATTCAGGTCCAACGATAACTTCAATAGGATAATCTGCTTCCTGAGCGATCAATCCGTTGCTGATGCAGGAAATGCTTCCCGTTTTAATATTATGTTCTTTTGCTTTTTTTAAAGCACCTAAAACATAAGGAGTGTTTCCTGAAGCAGCGATTCCGATAATGAAATCTAAACTCGAAATTTCAAATTTAGCTAAATCTTTCCAGGCTTGTTCCGTATCGTCTTCTGCATTTTCAACTGCTTTGCGGATTGCTGTATCACCGCCGGCAATAATTCCGATAATCATGTCATGAGGAACCCCAAAAGTAGGCGGGCATTCAGAAGCATCCAAAATTCCGATACGCCCCGAAGTTCCGGCTCCGATGTAGAATAAACGTCCGCCCAATTGCATTTTTTTTACAATGGCTTTTACCAGTTTTTCAATTTTCGGAATTTGTTCTTCTATAATATGCGGTACTTTTTTATCTTCTGTATTAATGCTGGTTAGCAGCTCTTTCACGGTCATTTGGTCCAAGTCTTTGTACAAAGATTCTTGTTCTGTTTCAGGATTTTTATTATTCATCTTTCTTTTTTTTTTTGATTTGTAAATGGTAAATTTTGGGATATTACAATTTTGATATTTTTTTGGTTGGATGTTTTTTTTAACACATAGAGATATAGTTTTAAGAAACGTGGAAAAAGGCGTTTCATTTGCATTAATGCACATAACAGTTGCCCGCTTCTTCGGCAAAGCTTTGTCAAAGTTTTAAACTTTGACAAAGCTGAAAACGTTCAGCTATGTGTTAAAAAAATAAATCTGCTTTATTTCAAACAGCTTGTACAAGACAGTATTTAATAAATCAGATACTGTTTTCTCATTGCTTTAAAAGTTTCTAAATCTTTTTTCCAGCTTTCGCGGATTTCTTTTTCAGAAACTCCCGATTCAATTTGCTGTTGTAGCTTTTTAGTTCCGGCCAGTTTGGTAAAAAATCCATTAAAAAATTTCGTTTTATCGCTGGTATTTTGATAGGCTTTAATGAGCCATTTAATTTCTAATTGTTTGAGTTTCGGATAAGCAGTTAAATCTTCGCCAAAACATTCTTTTCCGTTATAAACGGGATCTTTTGCACCAAAATTAGATTTAGGAGTGAAACTGAAACCTGTCTTTTTCAAATAAGGTGAACCATAAATCTGAAATTGTTTTTCGGTTCCGCGCCCCATGCTAACATTTGTTCCTTCAAAAAAGCATAAACTCGCGTATAAGTTTATCGATTGGTCATTTGGTAAATTGGGTGAAGGTTTTACGGGTAAACTATAAGCCATTTCTCTTTTATAATTGGAACATGGAATAACGGTTAATTTACATTTTTCTCCTTCTTTCAGCCATTTTTCTCCATTTACCATTTGGGCGTATTCGCCAATTGTCATTCCGTGTAATAACGGAACGGGGTGCATGCCGACAAAACTGGTAAATTCTTTTTCCAATAAAGGTCCGTCCACAATACTTCCGTTCGGATTTGGCCTGTCAAAAACAATAAGCGGAATATTGTTTTCTGCACAGGCTTCCATTACATAATGAAGTGAAGAAATATAGGTATAAAAACGTGCGCCAACATCCTGAAGGTCAAAAATTATAATGTCTATATTGGCTAATTGCGCCGGTTTTGGTTTTTTATTGTCTCCGTAAAGCGAAATAATCGGCAGTCCGGTTTTTTGGTCTTTTCCGTCAACAATGTGTTCACCTGCATCTGCTGTTCCTCTAAAACCGTGTTCCGGAGCAAAAATGGTTTGTAGTGTTATTTTTTTCTCCAGTAAAAAATCTACCACATGTGTTTTATTGGATAAAATACCGGTTTGGTTGGTTACAATTCCAACTTTTTTATTCTTAAGTAATGGTAAGTATTTTTCATAATTATCAGCTCCTGTCTTAATAGCCGAAACTGTTGTTTCTGAAGTCTCATGGCTTGTAATGTTTTCATTTGCATACGAATAAGTACAAAATAAAGAACTTAAACAAAAAAGACTTTTAGCGATAAATTTTATCATTTTGAATTACTTTAGTAGTTAGAACACAAATAAAAACTACATAAAATTAGATTATTATTTGATTACTATCTGATGTTTTTGATTGTGATGAAGTGGAGTAGTGTAGAAAAATATTTTTTCTATTCGGAGTAAGTAATAAGATATTTTAAACTACCTCTGAAAATTATTTTCCAGAGGCAGCTTAAAATTAGGATGGTAATTTGTTATTAGAATTACCAGCCCGGGTTTTGTTTTAACTCTACACCCTGAGCTTTATACAAATCAATATCGTTTGTCGGGATATTCATTAAGTAATGTTTTGGCTCAAAATTTCTTGCGCTGGCAGGATAGATTTTTACATATCCATTACCATCAACCACAGTTTGAGAACCTACAGGAGTTCCAATTCTGGCTCCAAGATTTACATCAGGGTTTTTATTTGTATCCAGATAATCTCCTTTTTTCCAACGGTAGATATCTGCCTGTCTTAATGTTGTCCAGCTCATAAATTCAATCTGACGTTCACGGCGAACTTCCCAAATTAACGGATTTACAACTCCTGAAATTGCTTCTAAAGAAGAAGTTCTTCTCGGGTCATTAATTTGAACACCTCCAGCAGAAGCATTGGTTCCGTCAGTTGTCAGAGGCGCAATTCCGGCACGTGCACGTACTTTATTAATTGATAAATCAAGATCACTGTTTGTTGCAGTACCCAATTCTGCACAGGCTTCAGCATAATTTAAATATACTTCACTTAAGGTGAAAACTGGTGCGTCAGTATAGTTACGTCCTCCGGTTGTAACATCAGGACCTGTTGTTGCAGGGTTGTTGTACAATTCAAAAACATATCCGGACATAGAGACCAAAGCTGCAGTACCGTAAGGTTTTCCTTTGTAACCGTAGTTTGCCGGATTTACAGTTTTTGCAAAACGAGGATCTCTGTTAGCAAAAGTTTTTGCAGGAGTGTCATCACCAGTAAATTGGCTGTTTCCAGGCTGCTGAATTGGCAATCCGTTTGTAGTAACATAACTATCGGCAGCCCATTTTGTTAATCCGTACTGAATCGTTGAGGTATTAGTATAGTTTTGAAGTGAATGCATCAACACGTTTGTTAAGTAACGTTTTGCCAATATCACTTCGGTATTTCCTAATAATTCAACCGAATTGTAAAGTGATTTCCAATCTGCGTTTAATTTATAAGCAGGATTGTTCATAACAGCCAGAGAAGCGGTTTTAGCTTTGTTTAAATAGGCACTTCCATCTTGTACTAAATGATATTTTCGGTACGTTCCTTCGTATATACAAACGTTACTCAAAGCAGCATACGCTGTATATTTGTTTACAGTTACGTTTTTATCATCTGCGACAAGCATTAAATTCGCTGCCTCTTCTAAATCTGCAATCGCTTTATCAATAACCTGTGCTCTTGGCAATGCAGGAGCGTATACTTCGGCATCATTCTGAGCTAAAAATTTGTCATTATAAGGAACATCGCCCATTTTTTGTGCTAAACGGAAATAAGTATACCCTCTGAAAAATTTTGCAACTCCCATGTAGTGGTTCTTTTTCTCTTGTGGCATGCTTACAGTGGGTACTTTTTCCAGCATTAAATTGCAACGACGGATAAGCGTATAATACTCATTCCACGAATACACATTTGTGGTGGCAGCTGTAATTGGCATTTGATAAAATGTGAAAGCCGCAAGGTTGTCATCTACTTTGTAATCAGAGCCATGGTAATAGAAAGAAGATAATCCTATTGTAGTACCGTTTCCATATCCATAAAAAGTATCATAGTTAAGCCACGAGAAGGTTTTTACATTGTCTTCTGTCTGCCAGAAGTTATCATTGGTAAATTTATCTGCAGGATCGTCTGTCAGATAATCAGAACAACTAACAGCATTCATTCCTACTAAAGCTACAGCACACAGCTGCAGGAATTTAGATTTTATAATTGATTTTTTCATTTTAAAAGTTTTGAATTGTTAGTATTAGAAAGATAAATCAACTCCAACAGACCATGTTTTGGTATAAGGATAAGCTCTTCCCCAGAAAACTTCTACTTCGTCAATTTCAGGATCTACAGGAAGACGTTTGTCTTTCCAGGTAACCAGATTTTCTCCGGAAGTATATAATCTCACTTTTTCTAGTCCTGCCTTTTTTACAATGTTGGTTGGTAAATTATATCCAAGAGTAAAGTTTTTTAGACGGAAATAAGACATGTCTAATAAATATCGTGTTGATGTAACAAAGTTATTCTGTCCTGTAGTTCCTGAACCCAGGGTATTAGCTTCGTTGCCATAATATGGATTTGGCCAGTAAGCGCCGGTATTATCAGGAGTCCAGTAATCTGACTGGTTCTCATACATTTGCTGAGGTGCGCGGTAGAAAGGTAAAACAGCATCAGAAGAAGCCCAGTAATCGCGTTTTCCTACCCCTTGAAAGAAAGCTGAAATATCGAATCCGTATAATTTACCACCTAAAGTGATTCCGTATTTATAACGTGGCGTTGAATTTCCAATTTTACGCAAATCTCCATGATCATCTGCGGTCCCTGCTCCACGTGTTATTGCACCGTCTCCGTCTAAATCAACATAATGTACATCACCCGCGCCATATTTAAAGTTACCACCCATGGTTTTAGAGTAATCTACACCATTAACTGTTTTACCATTATTGGTAATAACGTCGTCTGCCTGTAGTAATCTGTCGCTGGTTAAACCCCAGATCTGCCCAATTTCAAATCCATCATAGTAAGGAGAATTGGTAGTGGTTACAACATTTAATAATTTAGATGTATTGTTCCATTTTGTAATTACTGATTTATAATCAGACAAAGCAAGATCTACAAATACGGAAGCATTTTTGCCTAAATTTTTATTGAAATTTAAAGCTAATTCCCATCCTCTTGTTCTCATATTTCCTGAGTTAGTCTGAGCACCATTCTGTCCAAACGATCCCGGAAGTGTTATACCCGGAGCCAGCATTCCTTTAGTATCGCGCTGGTACCAGTCAAAAGAAGCACCCAGCATGTCGAATATTCTGATATCAATACCAACATCTTTAGTGTATACTTTCTCCCAGGTTAAGGAAGGATCGACATTTGTTGGTAAACCAGTAGAAGGAGGTAATGTAGTGCCACTATTAATCCATGAAGGGTTCGCTGCATTCAGAATAGATAAGAAAGCATTATTTCCTACGTTTTGATTTCCGATAGAACCAATAGAAGCACGAAGTTTAAGATCGCTCAACCAGCCTCTTGTTCCTTCCATGAATTTCTCATTAGAAATTTTATATCCTACAGAAGCAGAAGGGAAGAATCCCCATTGTTCGCTGGTTGGGAATTTAGAAGAACCATCATAACGTCCGTTTAATTCTAAAAGATAAATTCCGTTATAGTCATAATTGACGCGGGCAAAGAAACCAGCGATGGAGTAAGTAGTTTCTGTTGGATTCAGATCTTTATTTGCAGATCCTGAAACAAATTGTTCACCAACTACTAGATTAAATTCCGGTTTGGATTTGTCTAATAACGTATTTCTTCTTGCATAATTACGGGAGAAATCCTGCCATTCTGAGTTAAAACCACCTAAGAATTTGAAGTTGTGGTTTCCTAATTGCTTCTTGTAATTACCATAGATGTTTACCACATTGGTAGTAGATTCAGCTTTTGATTGTGCAACGTAATCATTTCCTGCTTCAAGAGTTGCCGGTGTTGCAGTTTGAATTGTAGTGGCATCATAAGGCATTGCAGACCAGCTGTCCCAAGCCAAAAATTTACCACCATTTTGTTTTCTGTTATAAAAATCATTTACACTGCTTACTTCAGCTATTAAGTTAAGATCTTTTGTAATATCTGCAGTAAATCTGGCACTTAATCGCGTATTTCTTCTGTTGTTTTCGTTTCTTGAAGCATTTGCTAAATATCCTCCGGCGGTACGGAAATTATATCCTCTGTATGTTCCGAAATTTGGGAAATATTGTCCCCAGCGAAGCGCATATCCAAAATATCCTCCATAAGAGGTATCATCAGTTCCGGAACCTCCGTAGTAGTTGAACGGCTGGTCGTACTGACTGTTAATAGTCATTACTTTGAAGTCTCCTGTAAGCCAATCCGCCAGTTTTGTCGTAAATCCTAAATTGATATTGATTCTTTGTCTTTTTTCCTGATTTACACGTAACATACCATCCTGATTTGTAAGTCCGAAAGAAGCAAAGAAAGAACTTTTTTCTCCCAGATTTCCTTGTGCAGAAAGATTATGTGTTGTCTGTAGTGCATTACTTGCGTACAATTCTTTATTTGCATCCCAAACTCTGTAAAAATAAGGAGTACCATTTTTAATTTCCCAGTCTTCCCCATAAATCATTTCGCGGCTGGTACGATTGTTAGCGTATTTTTCTTTCCAGTTTTTAATTCCGTCCAGTAAAGTATTGTAATTCATACCAAAAACTTCCGGTACAGAACCGTCAGTTCTGGTTCCCGCGGCGATAAGGCCAGGAATTTCATCCGTTGGATCTAAGAATTTCAAGGTAGAAATAGGATTTGTAAAGGCTGTATTGGCACTATAAGAGAATTTTACCTGTCCTTCTCCTGTTTTTCCTCCTTTAGTGGTAATCAAAACAACACCAAAAGCCGCACGCGCACCATAAATAGAAGCCGAAGCCGCATCTTTAAGTACTGACATCGTAGCAATGTCATTTGGGTTGATAAGAGATAAGTCTGTGGGAACACCATCAACTAATATTAATGGAGCATCGGAACCATTGATAGTCCCTGCACCACGGATATTAATACTTGCGGCACGGTTGATATTTCCAGAGTTAAAAGCCACATTTACACCAGGAGTAGTTCCCTGTAAGGCTTTACTAACATCTGTTAAAGGTCTGCTTCCAATTGTCTTGGCAACATCTATATTAGCTACAGCACCGGTTAAGTTGGTTTTTTTCTGAGAAGAGAAACCCACAATAACCACTTCATCCAGTTTTGAAGTGCTTTCTGCCAGATCGACATTGATTTTTTGTTGGGCATCTACTTTTACGATAGTAGTTTCAAATCCCATATAACTAAAAGCCAGGCTTCGTCCCGGAGCAACACTAATAGTGTAGTTTCCATCAAAATCGGTGGTTGTACCGTTTGAAGTTCCCTGAATTAGGACACTAACTCCGGGAAGGGGAAAACCATCTGTTTTGTTTTTTACGGTTCCGGTAATTGTCTTTGTTTGTCCAAAGGTTGACTGAATGAACAAAACCAACAATGAAATAAGGAGTAATTTTTTCATGATTATTTGGTTTTTTTAAATGGTTGTTAAGCAAATATATTTATTTATTGCATACAAATGCGACTTTTGTCGTGTTTTTTTAATTTTTAACTTAAATAATGCAAAATAACGCAAATTTACTTATTATTTTATGTAGAAAATCTATTTGTAAGAATTGATATTGCCAACAGTTGCGGTTATTGATAAAATGGATAATATTTAATTGAATTATTTGATATATTTGCTCTGAATTTTAAATCTTTAAAAAAAATGCTGAAAGCCGAGAGACATAAATTTATAATGACTAAATTATATGAAGACCAAAAAGTTGTTACAACAGATTTAGCATTGGCTCTCGATTTGTCAGAAGATACTATCAGAAGGGATTTAAATGAATTAGATAGTAAAAAGCTGCTGGAGAAGGTATATGGCGGGGCTGTAAAATTTGTTGAAAAATCTGCAGATGTGTTTCAGATTCCGATTAATCAGGAAGAAGAAAAGAAAAAAATTGTATCAAAAGCCTTGTCCTTACTTCATGACGACCAGGTTATTATAATGAGCGGCGGAAGTACAAATCTCGTTTTTGCAAAGCTAATTCCTTCCGATTTAAAAGCTACTATATATACGTACAGTTTGCCAATAGCTATGCAATTGTCCCAACATCCCAATATCGATTTAATTTTTATAGGTGGAAAAATGCAAAAAAATGCAATGGTAACTATTGGTATGGATGTTATTCAGGTTGTATCTAAAATTAAGGCTGATATTTGTTTTATTGGAGCAAGCAGCATTAGTATAAAACAAGGACTTACAGAAATTGGCTATGAAGTGTCTATAGTTAAAAAAGCAATGATTGAAGCTTCTGACAAAGTTGTTTCTATGTTTTCATCCAATAAATTAAATACCAAAATGCCTCACGCGGTATGCGATCTTGGACAGCTTGATACAATCGTTACCGAATTAGATCCGCAAGACGCAAGCCTGGAAGAATATAGAAAAACAGGTGTTTTTGTTTTATAAAGAAAGTAATTCTGAAAACAGGTTGCGTTTTTTTGCGTTTTTTAAATTTTATTTTGTTAAATAATGCAAAATAATGTAATGGCGTGGTTTTTTGTTTATATTTGTTAAACCGAATAGTAACAACCAAACCAACCAATGTCCAATTTTCTTCCATTACAGCAATTATCAGAATCATTAGAAGGAGATTTACTTTATGATGAACTTCATAAAAAATTATATGCTACAGATGCATCTGCGTACCGAATTATTCCCGAAGCCGTAGCAATCCCAAAATCTGTAGAGGATATTATTAAGATAATTCGTTTTGCCTCAGAAAATAACATTTCTATTACTCCAAGAACTGCAGGAACTTCTCTGGCAGGTCAGACTGTTGGTAACGGTATAATTGTAGACGTTTCAAAACATTTTACCAAAATCGTTGCATTTGATCCGGAGAAAAAAACAGTAACTGTACAGCCGGGCGTTATTCGCGATGAACTCAATTTGTTTTTGCAGCCTCACGGTTTGTTTTTCGGCCCTAATACATCAACAACCAACAGATGTATGATTGGCGGAATGGTGGGAAATAATTCTTCGGGAACCACTTCGATTCGGTACGGAGTAACCAGAGATAAGATCGTCGAAATAAAAGCCGTTTTAAGCGATGGAAGCCTTGCTGTGTTTAAGGATCTTTCATCCGAAGAATTTTTAGAAAAAACAAAAGGCGATTCGCTGGAGAGTAAAATTTATAAGACGATCTACGAAGAACTTTCCAGTAAGGACAATCAGGAAGAGATTACCAGAGAATTTCCAAAACCCGAAATTCACCGTCGAAATACAGGGTATGCAATTGATGTTTTATTACAATCGGAATTATTTTCGGGTACAGAATCTACCATAAATTTAGGAAAGCTGCTTTGCGGAAGTGAAGGAACACTCGCTTTTACCACAGAAATTACTTTAAAAGCAGACAATTTACCACCGAAAAATTCGGTGATGGTTGTAGCGCATTTTCATACCATTCAGGAAAGTTTAGAAGCGGTTGTAATCGCAATGCGTCATCATTTATACACTTGTGAAATGATGGACGACACTATTCTGGATTGTACCAAAACCAACAGAGAGCAGGCTAAAAACAGATTTTTTATACAAGGTGAACCCAAAGCTGTAATTATGCTGGAAGTGGGTTCGTATATCAGTATGGAAGATGCGGAGTTACAGGCCGACGCCCTGGTTAAAGATTTGCAGGAAAATAATTTCGGTTATGCCTTACCAAAGATTTATGGAGATGATATTGCCAAGGTAAACGAAGTCCGCAGAGCGGGATTGGGGCTTTTAGGAAGCATTGTCGGAGACGATAAAGCGGCCGATTCAATTGAAGACACTGCCGTAGAATTGAGCGACCTGCCTAATTTTATTGCCGATTTTGCCGCTATGATGGCCAGTCACGGACAAAGTGCGATTTACTACGCGCACGCAGGAGCAGGAGAATTGCATTTGCGCCCCGTGTTGAATTTAAAAACAAAAGAAGGATTACACCAGTTTAGGAATATCGCTACAGAAGTGGCAGTATTAGTTAAAAAATACCGGGGTTCATTAAGTGGTGAACACGGCGATGGAATAGTCCGCGGTGAATTTTTACCTTTTATGATTGGTGAAAAAAACTATAACTTATTAAAAAGAATAAAAGCTGCTTTTGATCCGCAGACTACTTTAAATGCGGGAAAAATTGTCGACGCTTATAAAATGGATGAAAATCTCAGGGTGGAAGCAGGAAGGATCGAACCGGATATTAAAACAATCCAGGATTTCTCTGATAGTCTGGGCGTTTTGCGTGCAGCAGAAAAATGCAACGGTTCGGGAGATTGCAGAAAGTTACCATCGGCCGGAGGAACTTTATGTCCCAGCTATCGGGCAACACGCGACGAAAAAGATACCACACGTGCGAGGGCTAATGCATTGAGAGAATATCTGACGCATTCTGAGAAAGAAAATAAATTTGATCACGAAGAACTTTACAAAGTATTTGAGTTATGTGTAAGCTGTAAAGCCTGCGCTAGCGAGTGTCCGAGTAATGTAGATATTGCAACTTTAAAATCAGAATTTTTATATCAGTATCAAAAAGCAAATGGATTTTCTGTCCGTAACAAAATATTTGCTTTTAATAACAAGGTTAATAAAGTCGGCAGTATTACGCCTTCAATAACCAATTTTACAGCAAATCTTCCCTTCGTAAAAAAAATGATGGGAATTGCACCTCAAAGACAAGTGCCATTATTGGCGAAAACTACCTTTAGAAAATGGTATAAAAAAAATAGAAAAAGCGCGGACAATAATTCTTTTAAGAATGGAAAATTGTATCTTTTCTGTGATGAATTTACGAATTATTACGACGTGAATGTGGGAATAGATGCTTACGAATTATTAACGGCATTAGGTTATGAAGTGTTAGTAACCGAACATGAAGAAAGTGGAAGGGCTTTTATATCGAAAGGATTTCTGGAGGAAGCGCAACAGGCTACAAATAAAAATATCAGTATATTTAAGAATCTTATTTCTGACGACATACCTTTAATCGGATTGGAACCATCAGCGATATTGACTTTTAGGGATGAATATATCCGTCTGGCGGAAGATAAAGAGAGTGCCGAAAAAATAGCAAAAAATACTTTTACAGTTGAGGAATTCTTTAAAAGGGAAATAGCAAAAGAAAAAATTCATTCCGGTCAATTTTCAGATGAAGCAAAAAGCATAAAAATTCACGGGCATTGTCATCAGAAATCACTTAGTAGTGTCGAAGCATCATTTGCAATGCTTAATTTGCCAAAGAATAATTTGGTAAGTATTTACAATTCAGGTTGCTGTGGTATGGCTGGCTCATTTGGATATGAAAAAGAGCATTATGATATTAGTATGAAAATGGGAGAAGACACTTTATTTCCCAAAATCAGAAAAACAGAATCTTCCACCGAAATTGCCGCTGCCGGAACTAGCTGCCGCCATCAGATTTTTGACGGGACCAGCAGAAAAGCGCAGCATCCGGTGAGTATTTTAAGAGCATGTTTGAAATAAGTACTGAAACAAAAAAGCAACAATAAAATGAAGAAAGCAATCTATTTATTATTTTTTCTAGCAACATTATTTTCTGCAAAAGCGGCACAGGTTGATACTGTTCAGGTTTTTAGCGCTTCGATGAAAAAAAACATCAAAACATGTGTAATACTTCCGGACAGTTATAAAAAAAGCAGTAAAAAATTTCCGGTAGTATATCTTCTTCATGGTTATAGCGGTAATTATGCGTCCTGGGCCAAAGATTTTAAAGAATTAAAAAAACAGGTTGATCTGTATGATTTTATTGTTATCGGCGTAGACGGAAATTATTCCAGCTGGTATTTTGACAGCCCAATTGATCCGACGTATAAATACGAAACCTATGTTACGGCAGAACTGGTTCCGTACATCGATAAAAATTATAAAACAATTACAAGTCGTGAGGGACGCGCTATTTCGGGCCTGAGCATGGGCGGACACGGTGCTTTGTATCTGTCTATAAAACATCAGGATATTTTTGGCGCAGCAGGAAGTATGAGCGGTGGTGTCGATTTTCGTCCGTTTCCTGATAATTGGGATATTAAAAAACGTCTCGGTACCATAACCGAATTTCCTGAAAACTGGGACAAAAATACGGTAGTCAATATGCTTGATTTATTGCCAAATAATAGTTTAAAAATGATTATTGATTGTGGTGTGGATGACTTTTTTATGAATGTAAACAGAGATCTGCACGCAAAAATGCTGACCAGGAAAATAAATCACGATTACATCGAACGTCCCGGAGAACATAATCTTAACTATTGGGAAAATGCACTAAAATTCCAGCTTTTGTTTTTTAGTAATTTTTTCAGTCAAAAAGCAAAGATATAAACAGATATGTAGTGCTAATTACCACACAAATTAGCTTTACATTATTTTGGTTGGTTATCCTAACAGGTTTTCTAAAAGCCTGTTAGGTCTTTTTTACACACCATTTTTTAGAAATAAAATGAAATGAGCCTGTCTAATTTCATTTAAAAATCTATTTGCAAAAAATACAATATCTATGAAATATTTCTATTTAAAAATATTAACGCTTTTTTTTATTGCAACTGGTTTTTCTCAAAATAATGAAAAATCAACCGTAATAAAATTTATTCAACTCACTGATTTGCATGTTTCTGTCGGGAATGAAAATGATTTTTTACTTCAAGACATTGTAAAAGAGATCAATAATTCAGATTTTGAGTTTGTTGTCGTTACCGGAGATCTGACTAATCGCGGTGCCGATGATGAGTTGAAACAAGTGCATTCGATACTATCAAACCTAAAAAAGCCTTATTATGTAATTTCAGGAAATCATGAAACAAACTGGAGTGAAAGTGCCGGTCTGACGTACAAAAAAATATGGGGAAGTGACCGTTTTGTTTTCTCAAAGGGAGACTATATTTTCATCGGTTTTCCTTGTGGTCCTTATATGAAAATGGGCGACGGATTTGTAAAACATGAAGATGTGCTTTGGCTGGATAAAACCTTAAAAGACAGTTTGAAAAACAGTTCTAAAAAAGTTCTTAATTTTGCTCATTATCCATTAGACAATAGCGTAAGCAATTATAAAGAGGTACTTTCTGTTCTGGAGAAATATCCAACGGTGGCGAGTTTCTGCGGTCATGGACATACTTTAAAGAAATACGACTTTTCAGGTTTAAGTGGCATAATGGGAGCTTCTATTACTTCGCGTGACGGAAAAACAAAAAGTTACAATCAGGTAATTGTGAGCAATGACAGTATCAGAATTTATCAGAAAGAACTCGATAAAGCTGGTGTTTTCAGATTTTCAGTTTCTTCTAATCCATCTAAAATTGAAATTCCTAAAGAAAATTCAAATACTCCATTTCCGGTTTTTATAAAAGATATCGCATCTCTTTACAGCGTTCCTGCGTTTGATAAAAAGAATCTGTATTTCACCAATTCGCTTGGCGAAATACAGTCTGTTGCTTTAAAAAACAAAACTGCAAACTGGAAAATCGAGACAGGAAATGCGCTTTACTTTTCTCCTGTTGTTGTTAAAAACAATCTGATTGCCGGTACAATTGAAGGTACTATTTTAGGATTTCACACCCAATCTGGAAAGCAAAAATGGAGTACTGCCGTTGGAGGCGTCGCTGTGGGTTCGCCCATTGTAGAAAACAATAAAGTGTATACCGAAAGTTCTGCTGCATTTGTTTGTATCGATGCGGCTACCGGAAAATTACTTTGGGAAAATAAACTGCCAAAATCGTATTCTCAGGGAACACCGCTTATTCAGGGTGATAAAATAATTTTCGGAGTGTGGGACAGTTATGTTTATTGTCTGGATAAAAATACAGGAAAGCTGATCTGGAAGTGGAATAACGGTAATGAAAAACAAATTTTATATTCTCCCGGAAATGTTAATGTCGCGGCTTCTCAAAAAAGATTGTATCTGGTTTCTCCTGAAAGATTTCTGACCATTTTGGACATCGAAACCGGAAAAACGCTTTTAAGAACATCTAAATGGAAAGTAAGAGAATCGATGGGAAGAAGCGAGGACGGAAAATGGTTTTATGCTAAAACAATGAATGGCGAACTGTTGAGGCTTCCTTTATCTGATGATTTAGAATTAACCGAAGACAATTTGATTAGCCAGAGTAAAGTTTTGGATCTGAAAATAGAATACGATCATAATCCTGCACCGATTTTAAAAAAAACAATAAAATTTATATAGGAAGCCGAAAAGGAGAAGTAATCATTGTTGATGCTGCAAAATTTGAAATAATCAAGCAGCTTGTTTTAGGAACTTCAAGCGTAAACGGATTTTCTATTGACACAAATGGACAAGTATGGACTTCTCTGATTGAAGGCGGAATTTACAAATTAGACTAACTTTTTACGATACTAACTAATCAAAACAATATGAAAAGTATAAAAATTTTATTGCTTCTGTTGCTGTTTCAGAACCAGATGTTCAGTCAGCATTCTCCAAAAAGAGAAATGAGGGCCGCATGGATTTCAACCGTAGAAAATATCGACTGGCCATCAAAATCCGGATTGTCAGATAAAGAAATGAAAACCGAAATGATTGCCATTCTCGACAATCTTCGTTCTAACAATCTGAACACGGTTGTTTTTCAGATTCGTCCAACGGCAGATGCGTATTACAAATCGACCAAAGAGCCTGCGTCGCACTGGATCACTGGGACGCAGGGAGTTGCTCCGGGATTTGATCCTTTGCAGTTAATGATTGATGAAGCCGGAAAAAGAGGAATGAATGTGCATGTGTGGCTTAATCCGTACCGGGTACAAAAAGATACTGTTAGGGATGTTCTGGCAAAATCACATTTGTTTTTTAAAAAGCCCAAGTTGTTTGTGACCTACGGAAAAAGCCGGTATTTTAATCCCGGATATCAGGAAACCAGAGATTTTGTATCTTCTGTAGTAGGAGAAATTGTTCGCAATTATGATATTCAGGCCATCCACATGGACGATTATTTTTATCCTTATAAAATTACCGGACAGGAATTTCCGGATGAAGAAGCTTTCGCGAAAGAACCGCGTCAGTTTAAGGATAAAGACAATTGGAGAAGGGATAATGTCGATTTGATCATCAAGCAGATACGCGATACTCTAATCGCCAATACACCGGAAGTAGAATTCGGAATTTCGCCGTTTGGAGTTTGGCGAAACAAAGCCAAAGATTTAGATGGATCTAATACTGTAGCGGGGCAAACCAATTATGACGATTTATATGCCGATATTATAAAATGGCAAAAAGAGAACTGGATCGATTATGTAACACCACAATTGTACTGGCATATTGGATTTGACAGGGCTGATTTTGAAGTTTTGGCAAATTGGTGGGCAGCGCACAAATTTGGCGCCAATGTATATGTGGGTCACGGAGATTATAAAATATCAAATACCGCAAAAGAACCGGAATGGAGAAGTCCTGATCAAATTGTAAAACAAATTGAAATGATTCGAAAAATGCCTTTAATCGACGGATCAATGCATTTTACGGCTTCTAATTTTCTGAAAAAAGGAGATACATTGAGAAAACCATTAATCGAAAAACAATATAAATACATTGCACTGACACCTGAGGCCAACAGGATTACCAGAATAAGTCCGCAGACACCGACAAATGCTGTTGCGGTCCAAAAAGGGGACAGAGGAATTTTAAGCTGGAAAGCTGCCCTGAACGATAAAAAATACGTGATTTACAGATTCCCCAAAGGTAAAATTACCGATTTCTCGAGCGGAGAAAATATATATTATGTGACCACTTTAACAAAGTTAGAAGTACCAAATCCTGATTTCAATAGATATACGTATGCAATTTCGGCTTTAAGCCAAACGCAAACCGAAAGTTCTCCCGCAGAATTTTTGGTAAAATAAAATATAGTAATGAAAAAATACATTTATTTATTTTCCATTTTCCTAAGTTCGTTTTCAGTTTTACAAGCGCAGAAACTCGATATTATTCCGAAACCTGTAAAAGTAAAACAGAAAGTAGGCGCTTTTGTAATTCCGTCGACAGTAAATATTATTGTGGATGAAAAAATTAAAAAAAGTGCAGATTATATAAAAAGCGGATTTTCAAAAAACACCCATACCAACCCGATTGTTTCTTTTGGAACTACAACCCAAAAGAACGCAATTTTATTTTTGGTTGATGAAAAATTAAATCTTCCCAATGAAGGTTACAAATTGAGCGTTACCAAAAAAGGTGTCATTATAAAAGGAAAAACTTCAAACGGAGTTTTAAATGGTTATCAGACTTTATTGCAAATTTGTTCTGCAAAAGAAGTGAAAAAAGGCACAATCCCGTTTGTAAAAATAGAAGATTATCCACGTTTTGACTGGCGCGGTATGATGCTCGATTGTTCCCGACAATTTTTTGACAAACCAACGGTAAAAAATTACATTGACTGGCTGGCTGCTCATAAAATGAATATTTTTCATTGGCATCTTACTGATGATAACGGTTGGCGTGTAGAAATAAAAGCAATGCCAGATTTAACCGCAAAAGGAGCGTGGCGAGGACCAGGCGAAGTTTTACTGCCGTCTTATGGTTCAGGAAATCAGCGATATGGAGGTTTTTATACGCAGGAAGATATTAAAGAAGTTGTCGATTATGCTCTCGAAAGAGGTATTTCTATCATGCCGGAAATCGAAATTCCGGGACATTCACGTGCGGTAACCGCTGCTTATCCGGAAGTGGGCTGCGTTACAGAGCAGGAAACTAAAAGTGTGCAGGGCGAAGTAAAAAATGTCTGGTGTGTAGGAAGAGAAGAGAATTACGAAATTTTAGATTCGATTATTAAAGAATTTGCCGGACTTTTTCCTTTCGAATACATTCATGTTGCCGGCGATGAGGTCAACCGCGCCAATTGGGAACATTGCCCAAAATGCAGGGCTTTGATGCAAAAAGAAGGGTTTACAGATACGTATCAGCTGCAGAATTATTTTTTTAGAAGGGTAGAAAAAATTGTAGCTAAGTACAATAAGAAAACCGGTGGCTGGAATGAAATTTTAAAAGGCGGCGAAATTAGTAAGAATACAGAAATCTTTGCGTGGCAGGGAATCTCATATGGAATCGAATCGGCTAAAAAAGGTTTTTCGACCATCATGATGCCGGGACAATATACGTATTACGATATGGCGCAGTCTGAAAACGAACGCGGTCATCGCTGGGCGGCCATCACCGATACGAAAAGAGCGTATTCTTTTGAGCCAATTCCCAATAATGATTTAACTCCAGACGAACAGAAAAGAATTAGAGGCGTGCAAGGCGCTTTGTGGAGTGAATATCTGGATCGTCCGGCAAGAATTATGGAATACCAGAGTTACCCGAGAATTTGCGCGCTTTCTGAAATTGGATGGTCTCAGAAAAAAGATAAAAACTGGGATGATTTTTACGCAAGATTGACCAACAGTCACTTGCAGCGTCTGGCGAATATGGGAATTGCGTTTAGAGATTTTCCGCCAACGGCAATTTATAAAAACGGAACCATCACAGTAACTTCGCCTTATGCGGGAGCAATTGTGCGCTATGATGCGCAGGGAAATGAACCCACAAGACAATCGCCAATTTATACAAATCCGATTCAGACGAAGAATTACGAGCAATATCAGTTTCGAACTTTTTTTGATCAAAACTCGGCAAGTCCGTCAGTAAAAGTAGAAAAACTTCCTGTTGCGGTTTGGAATACTTCTAAAGCAGAATCCCTGACAATTTCTGAGAATATTTCAGAACATATTGACAAAAAAGGAATTTGGTATTTGACTTTTACACCCGAAAAAGACGAAGCTGCAAACGGAATTATTAAAGCTGTTTCTTTGTTTGAAAATGATAAACTGATTCAGACTTATTCTGAAGAAAAAACGTTAAAATCTAAACCCCGTCTTCGATTTGTGATCGAAAATTATAACGAAAAAAATACGTATCGCCTGGAATTTGTGGTTGAAAATAAAGAAGCAAAAGAATCTTCCGCGAAAGCAAATTTCAATTGTTCCCCATATTTGGAGCCGGAAGTAAAAGTAACTTCTTCGATGGCAGAAAATCCTAAATTTCCAATTTCGAATTTAGAAGATTATAATATCGAAACGTATTTGAGAACTGATGTGGCGTGCAAAGACGGCGACTGGATCTTGTACACTTTTACAAATCCTGTTGTTTCATCAAAAATTGAAGTTTTAACCGGAATTCCACATCATCCCAGATTTATTGTTAATGATGGTTATGTGGAATATTCGTATAACGGAACTGATTTTGAAAAAGGGGAAATTTTCGATTACGGAAATGCCTCAATTTATCCGAAACAAGCCGTAAAAGCCGTTCGAATTAAAATAACCGGAACCAATAATGAGCTTTTGATGGCAGCTCAGGATTTAAGAATTAATCCGTAATAAGATGAAAAAGATACTATTTAAAATTGCGATTGTTTTTGGAATTACTTTCGGAATAGCATTTCAGTCTTTTGGACAATCGAATAAAAAGTTGGATTCGGACAGAAATGAAATTTTCATCGATTCGATAATGAATAATGCGTTAGAAAAAGGATTTTTTCCCGGCGCTCAGGTTATTGTTGGAAATAAAGATTCGATTTATCTTTCGAAAAATTACGGATTTCTGGATTATTCCAAAAAAGAAAAGGTAAAATCAGAAGACGTCTATGATCTGGCTTCGATGTCTAAGATTTTAGGTGCGACATTGGTAACAATGCGTTTGGTTGGTGAAAACAAAATTAAACTGAATGAAAAATTAGGAGATGTCGTTTTGATGTATAAAAACACAGCGATTGCCGATTTAACTCTTTTTGAAATGCTCACGCATACTTCCGGACTTACGCCAAGTATCACTTTTTATCAGGCGTTATTGTCGACGCCAGACGGTTCGCCATTTTTGAGTAAGGATAAATCAGAAAATTATCAGGAGCTTTTTGACACGATGTTCGTCAATAAAAATATCTTGTATGATCCCAAATATATTTCTTTTGAACCCAAAGCCAATTATGTTCAGGTTTATAAAAACATGTGGCTGAATCCGGATTTTTATAAAGTGGTTTATGAAAAAATAGCCGCCGCTAATACGCATCCGAGAGGAAAATATTTGTACAGCGATTTAAATTTATTGCTTACACAGCAAATGATCGAAACCAAAACAGGTTTAAAACTAAATCAATTAACGCAGGAAATTTACAACGAATTAGGGATTTCAAAAATTGGTTATAATCCTTTAAAATGGACTTCTCTGGAAAATGTGGCACCGACAGAATACGACCCTTTTTTTAGAAAAGACACGATCCGCGGATTTGTTCACGATGAAGCTGCGGCAATTTTAGGCGGAGTTTCGGGGAATGCCGGATTATTTGCCAATGCACAATCTATTTCTGTAATCTGTCAAATGTTGCTGAATGGTGGAAAGTATAATGGAAAGCAGGTTTTAAAATCAAAAGTGATCAAAGAATTTATAAAGTCGCCATTAGTAAAACAAGGAATTTATCGGGGAATAGGTTTCGACAAACGGAAACCGGATGAGTTTTATAAAGCAAATGATTTCGGTCACACAGGCTTCACCGGAACTTTTTTCTTCATGAATCCCGATAACGGAAAATTTTTAATTGTGCTCACAAATCGGGTAAATCCAAGCCGAACCAACCGTTTAATGTATAAAGATGACCTTTGCCCAAAAATCTGGAAGCAAATAAATAATTGATTTTATCCTAACAGGTTTCAAAAACCTGTTAGGTATCAAACTAAAAAATTAACGTAGCTTTTTTGCACGCAGATTTAAAAGAATTTCAGCAGATCTGCACAGATTTTTTAAAAAGAAAATCAATTTAAATCTGCTCAAATTTGTAAAATCTGCGTTAATTTTTTTTGCCACGAATTGCACTAATTTACACTAATTTTTTGTGCACATTTAAAATGATTTAGGAAGATTATTTTAAGGAAAATCAATTAAAATCTGCTCAATCTGCCAAATCTGCGAGAAAACTTTTTACTACGAATTGGACTAATTTTCACGCAGATTTAAAATGATTTAAGCAGATCTAGGCAGATTATTTTAAAGAAAATCAAATTTAAATCTGCTCAAATCTGCAAAATCTGCGTGAAAATTGTCAAAGATTATTTCCTATTATTCTGTGGCAATAAATAGTAAAAATTAGTGCAATTCGTGGCAAAAGAAAAAAAACATAACATTATGAAAAAACTAATCCTAATCTGTGTGTTAATAACCACAGTTTCATTTGCCCAGATAAAAACCGGAGCACAGAATTACAAAGCTTATCTTCCTTTATTAAAAGGAAAAACCGTCAGCATTGTAACCAACCAAACCGGAATCATCGACGAGAAAACCCATTTAGTTGATTTCTTAGTCAAAGAAAAGATAAAAATAAAAACCATTTTTGCACCCGAACACGGTTTTAGAGGAACAGCTGATGCCGGTGAACATGTTTCAGACGAGACAGATTCAAAAACCGGATTATCGATTACTTCGCTGTACGGCAAAAATAACAAACCGACTGCTGAGCAATTGAAAGACATTGATATTATGGTTTTTGATCTTCAGGATGTCGGAACGAGATTGTATACCTATGTTTCCACCATGCACAGAATTATGGAAGCTTGCGCAGAAAACAACAAGCCCTTAATCGTTTTGGATCGCCCAAATCCGAACATTCATATTGTGGACGGACCCGTTTTGGATATTGCTTTTAAAAGCGGCATCGGTATGCATCCTACTCCTTTGTTGCACGGAATGACTTTGGGTGAAGAAGCCAAAATGATCAACGGTCAAAAATGGCTGAAAGACGGCATACAATGCAAATTGACGGTAATTCCGTGTTTGAATTATACCCGCACAATGAGTTATAGTTTACCGGTAAGGCCTTCGCCGAATTTACCCAACGATCAGGCTATTAATCTCTATGTGAGTTTATGCCTTTTTGAGGGCACGAACGTAAGTATGGGACGCGGTACAGAAAAACAATTTCAAATTTATGGTTCGCCGTATTTACCAAAAAGCAATTTCGCCTTCATCCCAAAACCAAACTTTGGAGATAAAGATCCGTTGTACAATGGTATTGAGTGCATAGGAGAGGATTTATCCGGAATTCCAAAAATTGACAAACTGGAAATAAAATGGCTGATAAAAGCGTATCAGACCACAGCCGATAAATCAAAGTTTTTTGATAAAAGAAAATTTGCCATAAGAGCAGGAAATGAAAAACTGCAACAGCAAATAGAAGCTGGGGTTTCTGAAGAGGAAATTAGAAAAAGCTGGAAAGAAGGAATTATGGAATTTAAAAAAATGAGAATGCCGTATTTGATCTATAAATAATATTATTTCATTTTTCGAATATTTAAAAACAATTAAGATAGTTTGTCATTTCGACTGAAAGGAGAAATCACATGCGTAACCACAAAGATTTTTAATGTTTTTTGAAAATTCCCGTTTTGATTGCTGCGCCCAATCGCTGTCTATTATTTGCTTTGTCTAAACAAATAACATTAAATAATTCTTCTTTTGAAAACAATTGCCCTAGCCCAGATAGGAGCGGCATCCTTTTGTGTCTCGTTTTTCACGAGACATAAAAGATATAGCGGATAGCTGGAAACAGCTTCATAAAAAAGAGCATATTAAAGTTTCAAAAGCCTTCGGCTTCGCTCAGCAGGACAAGCGGTTTAGGTTTAAAAAAAACTAGGAACTTAGTCCCGAAGCTCGGGATAGCACCTCAGAACATTCAAAAAAAATCTAAGAACCTTAGCACCTTAGTTCCTTAGCAACTCAGAAGCTTATTTCAAAACAAACTCATTTTCTTTCAATTTTTTCAAAACTGCGGCAATAATTTTAGAGCGGCATTCCGAATTTTCGTTATATGGACCCGTCTTAATCCAGTATCTGATATTTAAATGAATAACTCCCGCCGCGGCGACGTCTGTAATTACGGCAGCATTTTCATGGTCTTTCTCGGTTACATCTTCGCTGTTTCCCAACACCTCTTTTACGAGTTCGATGGCGCGGGTATAGTCAGAACCGTATTCGAGTCCGATGGTGAAAGTCTGCAGAAGAAAACCCTGGCTGTTGTAGTTGGTTAGCGTATTTTTAATTAAAAGTGCGTTTGGAATGTAAATGATTTTAGAATCACTTTTTACTTCAGTATCACGCAGGTTAAGGTTAATGACTTCTCCTTTTACGCCGTTACTTTCAATGATGTCACCGATGTTAAAAGGACGTTTAAAAGCCAGCAGGATTCCGGCAAGGAAGTTTTCGCCAATATCTTTCAGCGCAAATCCGATTACAAAAGCAGAAATTCCTGCTCCGGCCAGCATGCTTGTGGCAACGCCTTCCAGACCAATAATACGGAACATAATCAGGATTCCGATAATGATTAAAAACGATTTAATTAAACGCGCAATAAAAGTGGCGAGCAGGCGGTCGTGCATTCTCGCTTTCAGACGGTTTCCGGCAAAAAGACCAACACGACTTGCAATAAACCAGGAGGCAAGAATGACCAAAATGGCCAGAATAAATTTTGGTGTAAGATCGACAATGCTATTGTAATAGCCTTCAAGGTGGCTGATAACGTCCTGAAAGAAATTTTCCATAATATAAGGCGTAAAAAATGTAAAATTTTAAAATTACTTTTTTCACTGAAAAAATGTTTTACAGGATTCCTGCAGAATTTTATAAAATATAATGGATGCGACAGATAAATTGCCAAACTGGAGCATTTTACTGTGCTATATTTTTATCTTTGCGTTCTGAGTTTTTCAGGAATTATTTTTATAAAAAGCACTATTTACATGTTGACCCAATCTCATTTAGAGCAACTAGCCGAAACGCTCGAAGGCACACTTTTATTTGACGAGCTTCATAAAACGCTGTATTCTACTGATGCCTCAGTTTACAGAATCAGGCCCAATGCGGTGGCATTGCCTAAAACAACTGAAGATATTGCGAAATTAATCCGGTTTGCAGCAAAGCATAATATTTCGGTTACGCCACGAACAGCCGGAACTTCGCTCGCCGGACAGGCAGTAGGGGATGGATTGGTAATTGACGTTTCGAAACATTTTACAAAAATTATTTCGTATGATTCCCAAAAGAAAACCGTTACCGTACAGCCAGGTGTAATTCGCGATGAGCTGAATTTATTCCTGAGACCACACGGTGTTTTTTTTGCTCCTGTAACTTCCACTTCCAACCGTGCTATGATTGGCGGAATGGTAGGAAATAATTCTTCAGGAACAACTTCGATACGATATGGCGTTACGAGAGATAAAATTGTAGAAGTGAAAGCCATTTTAAGTGACGGAACAGAAGTTACTTTTGGTGAATTAACTTCGGCGGAATTTATCGAAAAAACCAAAGGAGACGCTTTAGAAAATAAAATATATAAAACAATTTACGACGAACTTTCTGTAAGAGAAGCTCAGGATGAAATTGTAAAAGAGTTTCCGAAACCGGAAATTCACCGCAGAAATACGGGTTACGCAGTTGATATTCTTCTGAAATCAGAATTATTTGGCGGAACAGAGCCCACAATTAATCTCGGGAAACTACTTTGTGGAAGCGAAGGTACTTTGGCATTTACAACCGAAGTGACGCTGAAAGCTGATGATTTACCACCGGTTCATAATATCATGGTTGTGGCACATTATCATACCATTCAGGAATCTCTGGAATCGGTTGTAGTGGCAATGAAACATCATTTGTACACTTGCGAAATGATTGATGATACGATCCTGGATTGCACCAAAACCAACAGGGAACATGTCAAAAATCGTTTCTTTTTAGTGGGAGAGCCCAAAGCGATTATGATGTTTGAAGTGGCATCGCATAGTCTGGAGGATGCAGAAAAGCAAGCTGATGCCTTAATTGCAGATTTAGAAAAACATAATTTCGGCTATGCCAGTGTAAAAATTTACGGTACTGATATTGAAAAAGCAAACGAACTCAGAAAGGCAGGTCTTGGACTTTTAGGAAGTATCGTAGGCGATAACAAAGCGGCAGATTCTATTGAAGATACCGCGGTTGAGGTAAACGATTTACCGGAATATATTGCTGAATTTTCTGCAATGATGTTAAAGCACGGTCAGGAAGCCATTTATTATGCGCATGCCGGGGCAGGAGAATTGCATTTGCGTCCGGTTTTGAATTTGAAGAAAACAGAAGATTTAAAATTATTCAGAACCATTGCCACAGAAGTGGCGCATTTGGTAAAAAAATATAAAGGTTCACTCAGCGGGGAACACGGCGACGGAATTGTGCGCGGGGAATTTATTCCGTTTATGATCGGAGATAAAAATTACGAATTACTGAAACGTATTAAATTAGCATTTGATCCGAATTCGGTTTTGAATATGGGAAAAATTGTAAACGCACTGAAAATGGATGAAAATCATCGTGTAATTTCCGGACGCGTTGAACCGGATATTAAAACGTTTCAGGATTTCTCAGACAGTTTAGGCATTCTGCGTGCGGCCGAAAAATGCAACGGTTCGGGCGATTGCAGAAAATTACCATCGGCGGGAGGTGCAATGTGTCCGAGTTATCGTGCGACAAAAAACGAAAAGGAAACCACACGTGCGAGAGCAAATGCTTTGCGCGAATACCTGACGTATTCTGAAAAAGAAAATAAATTTGACCAGAAAGAACTTTATGAAGTTTTTGAATTGTGTGTAAGCTGTAAAGCCTGCGCAAGCGAATGCCCGAGTAATGTAGACGTTGCAACGCTGAAAGCAGAATTTTTATACCAATACCAAAAAGCAAACGGATTTTCGATACGAAATAAGATTTTTGCCCATAATGCCAAACTGAATAAAATGGGCAGTAAATTCCCGTCGGTTACTAATTTTATTTCAAATCAGCCTTTCGTTAAAAAAACCATGGGAATTGCAGCCGAAAGACAGGTCCCGCTTTTAGCGAAAAAGACTTTTAGAAAATGGTTAGACAGCAACAAACCTGCTACAACTGATTTTCCGAAGGGAAGATTGTATTTATTTGTAGACGAATTCACGAATTATTATGACGTAAATATCGGAATTGACGCTTTTGAACTTTTAACAAAATTAGGTTATCAGGTTTTGGTTATTGATCACGAAGAAAGTGGAAGAGCCTATCTTTCTAAAGGATTTTTGGAAGAAGCAAAGCAAATTGCCAATCACAATGTAAATGTTTTTAAAGATTTGGTTTTAGCCAACGCACCTTTAGTCGGAATAGAGCCATCGGCAATTTTAACTTTTAGAGACGAATATTTACGCTTAGCGGATGATAAAGAAGCTGCTGAAAAATTGTCCGGAAATGCTTTTACAATTGAAGAATTTTTTAAGAAAGAAATCATCGACGGGAAAATCACTCCGGAATCATTTTCTGAAGAAACGAGGGAAATTAAAATTCACGGACATTGCCATCAGAAATCTTTAAGTTCTGTCGAAGCGACTTTTGCAATGCTGAACCTTCCTAAAAATAATACCGTTACAATTTACAATTCAGGTTGTTGCGGAATGGCGGGATCGTTTGGTTATGAAAAGGAACATTATAACGTCAGCATGCAGATGGGCGAGGACACTTTGTTTCCAAAAGTTCGCAACACGGCAGAAAACGTTAAAATTGCCGCTGCAGGAACTTCATGCCGCCATCAGATTTTTGACGGAACCAAAAGAGAAGCGCAGCATCCGGTTAGTATTTTGAGAAGCTGCTTAAAATAGGTATTGATTTTTGTTTCACGCACATTTAACAGATTTAAGCTGATCTGCGGATTTATTTAAATCCGTATTAATCTGCGTAAAAAAATATTGCGACAGATTAAAGGATTATCAAGATTAAAAATCTGCTAAATCTGCGTGAAAAATATTGCCACTACGGAAATTATTATATTAAAAAATCTGCGTTAATCTTCATGAAAAAAAAATATTGCCACAGATTTGACTTATAAATCTGTGGACAAAATAAATTATGTCAGGCTAACTTTTTTGCCGGTTTCAGCAGCTTTATAAATGGCATTAATAATCCTGATATCTTTAAGCCCTTCTTCACCGGTGATATGATCTGGGAGCTTTTTGTTGGCTAAAATCATTTTAGAAATTTCATCCATTTGGGTTTGCTGTTGTGCAATTGGCGGAAATTTGATCGGGCCCTTGGATGATTTGCCGCTGTACGGACCATAACTTAAAGCAGGACTTAATTCGAAAAATCCATTATCTGCAGTGGTATAAATTCTGTCGATATTATAACCGCAGGAAGTATTGCAATTTGCCATCGCGCCACTCGGAAAAACCATTTGCCAGGATATGCTCTCTTCTGTTTCAGAAAAGCGATTTTTATCGTTAATTGTCCCAAATTGTGCAGTAACAGAAATCGGTTCTTCACCTAAAATATATCGGCTTGCCTGTATGCAGTAAATTCCAAGATCCATTAACGGACCTCCGCCTGACAACTTTTTATTAAGTCTCCATTCGTCACGGTCATTTATATTGACTGCTTCTTTCGCCACTGTATCGTAAGTTTTATAACCCAACGAGCTTTCTATATAACGTATTTGTCCGAAAACTTTTTGCTGCCCCAATCTTTTAATTTCCAAATGTGTAGGTTCGTAATGCAGACGATATCCAATTGCCAGCTGTACCTTGTTCTGCTCGCAGGCTTTTATCATTTCTTCGCAATCCTGCACGGTAATAGCCATTGGTTTTTCGGTAATAACGTGTTTACCGGCTTTTGCGGCACGGATTGTAAATTCTTTATGGAGTCCGTTTGGCGTTACAACATATACTAAATCAATGTCTTTGTTTTTTGCAATTTCATCAAAATTTTCATAATTGTAAATATTCTTTTCCGGAATATTGTATTTGGTTTTCCATGTAGCAGCTTTAGAAGGAGTTCCGGTAATAATTCCGTTAAGGCTGCAGTATTCAGAGGTTTTAATTCCTTCTGCGAGTAATTCGGCATAGACACCTAATCCGCATAAGGCGACATTTAATTTTTTCCCGGTATAAGGCTGTTTGTTTTCCTCATTTTCGGTTAAAAAAGAAGGAAGCGTAGTCATGACAGCCGTAGCGCCAACGCCGAGCCCAAATTTATTTACAAAAGAACGTCTTGAGATTTTTTCCATAATTTATCTTTTAGGTTAAATAGTTACATATTAGTAAGCTGATTTAGAGAAACGTTACATTTTTAATAAAGATAGCTTTTAACTGGCAAAACCCATATCCGCTATATATAGAAATGCAAGAATTTTTTCTCTCGAAGCTTTGGCATTTAAACAGCTTTGTTTTTTTGTTTATTCTTGAATATGGACAACTCTATTATAGTAGAGAAATGCCATTATTTTCTCAATCTGCGAGAAAAAAATACAATCGCGATTAAAAATTAATAGTAAATTGTTTTACCTGCTCAACTATCATTTGTTGGAAATAAAAGTAAAACGTAATGTGTTAAGATGTTTGTGACGGGAAAAAAATCACACCGTAAAACAAAATCGTTTTATATATTTGATATAAAGATAATTTTTGCATTATTTGCAAAATAAAAGCGTTAAGTCTAAATTAAATTAATTTTAACTGCAGAACCACTATATGGCATTTTCAAATTTATTCCGAAAAAAGACGGTACAAGATATATTAAGACAAGTTGCAAAAAATGAAGCCGATGGTCATGATGCGTTAGGAAAACACCTGACGACTAAAGATTTAACTGCTTTTGGTATCGCAGCGATTGTTGGTGCCGGTATTTTTAGTACTATCGGAAAAGCCAGTGCAGACGGAGGTCCGGCGGTTATTTTCCTTTTTTTATTTACGGCTTTGGCTTGTAGTTTTGCTGCTTTCGCTTACGCGGAATTTGCTTCTATGGTTCCGGTTTCAGGAAGTGCCTATACGTATTCTTATGTAGCCTTTGGAGAAATTATAGCATGGATTATTGGCTGGGCATTAATTATGGAATATGCTGTAGGTAATATAACGGTCGCCATATCCTGGAGTGATTATTTTACAGGGTTACTCAAAAGTGGCGGTATTCATTTGCCGCAATGGATCCAGATGGATTACCTGACCGCTTCAAACGGATTTAATGACGCCGAAGCTTTGATGCGAGGCGGAAAGTCTTTTGCGAATTTAAGTACCGCTTTGCAGGATGCGCACACCGCCTGGACAACGGCACCTACATTTGGTTCATTTCATTTTGTAACAGATATTCCGGCTCTATTTATTATTATACTAATTACAGCATTGGTTTACAGAGGAATGAAAGAATCCCGTAACGCCAGTAATTTAATGGTTGTGGTAAAACTTTGCGTAGTTCTTCTAGTAATTGCAGTTGGGGTATTTTATGTAGATACGGCGAATTGGGATCCTTTTGCACCAAATGGAGTAGGAGGTGTTTTGAAAGGAGTTTCGGCAGTTTTCTTCGCTTATATTGGTTTTGACGCTATTTCTACGACGGCAGAAGAATGTAAAAATCCACAGCGTGATTTACCACGCGGAATGATGTGGGCGATTATTATCTGTACAATTTTATATATCGCTATTGCTTTAGTTTTAACCGGAATGGTCAATTATACAGAACTAAACGTTGGAGATCCTTTAGCATTTGTTTTTGAGAAATTAGATTTAAGATGGATGTCAGGAATTATTGCCGTAAGTGCTGTTGTGGCAATGGCGAGTGTTTTGTTGGTTTTCCAGATGGGACAGCCAAGAATCTGGATGAGTATGAGCCGTGACGGATTATTGCCAAAGAAATTTTCTACCGTACATCCAAAATTCAAAACACCATCTTTTGCTACAATTGTAACCGGTTTTGTGGTTGCGATTCCGGCTTTATTTCTAAACCTGACCATGGTAACCGATTTGTGCAGCATCGGGACTCTATTTGCCTTTGTGCTAGTGTGTGCAGGAGTTTTAGTACTGCAGAATAAACCCGAAATTCCGAGAGGGAAATTCAAAACGCCTTATATCAATTCAAAATATATACTGCCTTTTTTAATCCTAATCGGATTGTATTATGCGTTTGCAATTAACAATAAAGCGACAATGGCTTTTATTAATAATGAAGCGCAGACTTTTGACGCTACCACTATTATAACATCTTTGGATAAGGCAGATTCAGAAAAAGTTTCTGCATATCTAAAAAGTATTGAAGTCGACAAACTGAATGAAAAATCAGATTTGGAACATTTGTTGGGGCAATATCAGGACGATGAAGCTAAATATGCAGAAGTTGTAAAAGGTTTGCCAATAAACGATTCTTTAAAATACGAAACAGGTTTTCATTTATTCAAGCATAAAATTCCAATGTGGATATTCTTATTTGTATTGGTTGGATTAGCGGTGTGGGCATTCAGAAAAAACCTATCCTTAATTCCACTTTTAGGATTAATCTGCTGTCTTTATATGATGGCCGAATTAAGTGTATGGAACTGGATTTATTTTACCGTCTGGTTAATTATTGGACTTCTGATATACTTTGGCTATAGCCGAAAAAATAGTAAACTTAACTTTGTTAAGTTATAAGTTTTTTAAAGTTATAAGTTAAGAGTTATGAATTATAAGTGAAAAAGCCGTTCTGAAAATAAGTTCAGAGCGGCTTTTTTATTTTTGGTTTCTCGCAGATTTTGCAGATTAAGGAGACTCTTTTCTAAATATTAAATAAATCTGCCGAATCTGCTTAATCTGCGAGAGAAATAACTTTAGTGTATCTCTGCGAAAGTTCTTCGTGAATCTCTGTGAAATATCTTTACAAAACCCCAAGTTCCACCATGCAAGCTTTCATCATCTGGTAAGTACGCTCAATATCATTATCCAAACCAATCGAAAAACGAATCAAGCCGTCCGTCAATCCCATTTCATGTTGTTCGTCAAGCGGAATCTCGCTCGAAGTTGACGTTCCCGGCGCACTAAATAATGTTTTATAAAAACCTAAACTTACGGCCAGATATCCTAAGTTTCTGGCCTGCATTAATTCCATCAATTCATTTGCTTTCGCTAAAGTGCCAACATCAATCGTCATCATGCCACCAAAACCATATTCGGGGTTAATCATCGTTTTGTATAACTCATGACTTGGGTGACTCTTTAAACCCGGATAAACCGTTTTTAATCCGTCATTTTCAAATTTAGTCGCTAGATATGTCGCATTATAACTGTGTTGTTTAATTCTAATGTGAAGCGTACGAAGATTTTTCATTACACTGGCTGAGCGCAGACTGTCCATTGTTGGCCCCAAAAGCATACTTGCTCCGGAATTTACATTTTTCAATGCATTTATAAATTCTTTAGAAGCACAAGTTACACCACCAACCGTATCGCTGCTTCCGTTAATATATTTGGTTAAAGAATGAATTACAATATCTGCACCCAATTTTGCCGGAGAAACAGACAAAGGCGAAAAGGTGTTGTCTACAACCAATTTTAAATTATGTTTTTTGGCAATTTGAGCCAAACCGGCAATATCAGCGACTTCCAAAAGCGGATTACTTACGGTTTCGCAATACAAAACTTTAGTTTTAGAAGTAATCGCTTTTTCTACAACATCTAATTTTGTAATGTCTACAAAACTCGTTTCTATTCCAAAACGTGGCGTAAAGTTTTTAAGAAATGCATACGTTCCGCCATAAATCGTACGACTCGAAACAATATGATCTCCAGCACCACATAGCTGCAACAGCGTGGGTGTAATCGCTCCCATTCCCGAAGCCGAAACATTTGCCGTTTCTGTTCCTTCCATGGCTGCCAAAGCCTGATCCAGATATAAATTACTCGGCGAAGAATGTCGAGAATACAAATAACAGCCTTCCATATTACCTTCAAAAGTATCAAACATGGTTTTTGCCGATAAAAAAGTATAAGTTGAAGAATCAGAAATCGACGGATTTACACCACCAAATTCACCAAAATATTGCAGATCCTGAATTTTGTCTGCCGGGTTAAAGTCTTTCATTTTATAGTTTTTTTTTGTTTCAAGTTTCAAGTTTCAGGTTTCAGGTTTCAGGTTGTTGGAACTTGAAATCTGAAACTTGAAATTATCTTTTTTTGAATGTTTATTTTCAAAAGAAATTCTATTCAAAGGAAAGTTTTATTAGAAAATTTGTCAACTTATGATTTAATATATAGATTTTAAATCTACTAAATATGTATATTATAGATTATTTGTTTAATTTTATACCAAAAATTAAATAATAATAGTTTTTCTTTCATTTTGATAATCAATAATCAGGAATGATTGCTTCGTTCCGCGTAATAACAAAAAAAATGACTTTAGACGAGACAGATAAAAAACTATTGGTTTTACTTCAAACTGACAGTAAAAAAACAACCAAAGAACTGTCTATAAAACTGAATTTATCCGTAACAGCGGTTTACGAACGTATCAAAAAGCTGGAGCGCGAAGGCATAATCAAAAATTATGTGGCATTAGTAGATAAATCCAAAATAGAAAAAGGATTTGTGGTTTTCTGTCATTTAAAATTGATTCAGCATACCAAAGAATTCCTGACCAAGTTCGAAAGCGAAGTAATCAAACTTCCGGAAGTTTTAGAATGTCATCACGTAAGCGGTGATTACGACTATATTCTGAAAGTCCTGGTAAAAGACATGGAAGCCTATAGAGAATTTTTAGTAACCAAACTGACTTCTTTACAGCACATTGGCAGTACACAAAGTATGTTTATGATTAGCGAAGTGAAGAACTCGACGGTGATTTCTTTTTAAGGTGCTAAGGTTCTGAGATAGGGAGGTTCTGAGTTTTTTAATCTCCCAAAGTTGCAAAGTGTTTTTTGAATTGCCTTCAGCTTTAGCTGGAGGTTTAATGTTTCATATAAAAGGCTTTAGCCGAAATTTTGAAGTTTGGCTAAAGCCTTTTTTGTGTAATTTGGCATTGTTACGTCCAGCTAAAGCCGGACGCAATTGAAATTCTTATGAAAAAAAACTTTGCGCCTTTGCGCCTTAGCGTTCAAAATGCCCAACATAAAAAATAAAAATCTTAGTGAACCTTTGCGTAAAACCTTTGCGAATCTCTGCGACACAAAACCTCAAATTTCACACAAAAAACATTGAAAATTAAACTTCAAACAGAACTTTATTGCTTAATTTTGTAACCGCTAAATTAAAATTAACAAACTATGAGTTCATTTGACGTAGTCATTATAGGTTCAGGTCCTGGCGGATATGTATCAGCAATTCGTTGCGCACAATTAGGTTTCAAAACTGCTATTGTAGAAAAATATAATTCATTGGGCGGAACTTGCCTTAACGTAGGTTGTATCCCTTCAAAAGCATTATTATCATCTTCTCATCATTATGCAGAAATTGCTCATTTTGCAGATCACGGAATCGAAGTTTCCGGAGATGTAAAAATCAATTTAGAGAAAATGATTGCACGCAAACAAGCCGTTGTAGATCAAACCGTAGGCGGAATCAACTACTTAATGGATAAAAATAAAATCACTGTTTTTAATGGTTTAGGTTCTTTTGTAGATGCAACGCATATCGCAGTTGCAAAAGCAGACGGAACATCTGAAACTATCGAAACCAAATATGCAGTAATTGCAACAGGTTCAAAACCATCTTCTTTGCCATTTATCAAAATTGATAAAGAAAGAATCATCACTTCTACTGAAGCTTTAGAATTAAAAGAAGTTCCAAAACATTTAGTAATTATTGGTGGTGGAGTTATCGGAATTGAGCTTGGACAGGTTTACTTACGTCTTGGTGCTCAGGTTTCAGTAGTAGAATTCATGGACAGAATTATTCCCGGAATGGACAGTTCATTGTCTAAAGAACTGACTAAAGTGTTGAAAAAACAAGGAATGAAATTCTACGTTTCTCACAAAGTAAAATCAGTAGAAAGAAACGGCGATGCTGTAACGGTTCAGGCTGAAAATGCAAAAGGAGAAACCATCACTCTTGAAGGAGATTATTCATTGGTTTCTGTTGGTCGTCGTCCGTACACAGACGGATTAAACGCTGACAAAGCAGGAGTAAAAATCTCAGACAGAGGACAAGTTGAGGTAAACGACCATTTACAAACAAATGTTCCAAATATTTATGCAATTGGCGATGTTGTTCGTGGAGCAATGTTAGCGCACAAAGCAGAAGAGGAAGGAACCATGGTTGCTGAGATCTTAGCAGGTCAAAAACCACATATCGATTATAACTTAATTCCTGGTGTTGTTTACACCTGGCCGGAAGTTGCTGCTGTCGGACAAACTGAAGAGCAATTAAAAGCTGCCGGAATTGCTTATAAATCAGGAAGTTTTCCATTTAAAGCTTTAGGACGTGCAAGAGCAAGTGCTGACTTAGATGGTTTTGTAAAAATCTTAGCTGATGAAAAAACAGACGAAGTTTTAGGAGTTCACATGATTGGAGCACGTACAGCAGATTTAATTGCTGAAGCGGTTACCTCAATGGAATTTAAAGCTTCTGCTGAAGATATTTCAAGAATGAGCCACGCGCACCCGACTTTCGCGGAAGCAGTAAAAGAAGCAGCGTTGGCAGCGACAGAAAACAGAGCAATACACGTGTAATTTTTTACGCTGAAATATATTTAAACCGTCTCGTTTTATAATGAGACGGTTTTTTTATTTCTAAAATTTAATCTTCGTATCTTATAATATTCAAAAATAATTTTGTAAATTAGATATACAGTTTAGATGCTATCTTTATGATAATTAAAATGATAGCATTATGAAAACTAAATATATTGTTCCAATTTTGATTGGAGCAGGAATTGGACTCGCATTATCTTCCTGCGGAGGCGGAATTCCGAAAAAAGCACAAGCAGTTACCAATTTTAATGGTTCAAAATACCTTGGAAAATGGTATGAAATCGCCAGATTAGATTACAAATGGGAAAGAGATCTGGACAATGTAACTGCAGAATATTCTTTAAAAGACGATGAAACTATAAAAGTCGATAATAAGGGCTATAATGTCAAAAAAGACAAATGGGAACAAAGCATCGGGAAAGCTAAATATGTCAAAAAAGACAATATTGGTATGCTGAAAGTCTCATTTTTTGGTCCTTTTTATTCTGGTTATAATGTCGTAGCAATCGATTCCGATTACAAATACGCACTGGTGGCCGGAGAAAGTTTAAAATACATGTGGATACTTTCCAGAGAAAAAACAATTCCCGAAAGTGTAAAAGCAGACTATCTGATCAAAGCTCAGGAAATTGGTTATAAAGTGACCGATCTGGTTTGGGTGAAACATGATAAGTCAAATTAAAATAAAAAGCCCGTCCCGTCCTTTCAAACCGGAAAGAACGGGACGGACTTTTTATTACTATTTTCAAATCTTTATGCAGTAAAAATACTTCTGTAATTATCCCAATGTCTGTAAATCAAAAATAAATTGCCAATAAACAAAAGTATGGCAATTGGAAGTCCCTCCGGAGCGAGAAAATAATTGATAAACAGAATATTTACTGTAATGGGCAGGATCAAAATATTGGCTAAAGTTACATAACGTCCTGTTACAAATGCAATTCCACAAAGCAATTCAATTGATTTAGCGAGCGGCATCAAATAAGTAGAAGCCATTAAACCTACATTAAAAGCCTTGAAATTTCCAGTAGTTTCTGGTTCAGGCATTAAATGGAAAAAATAACTGATGGAGGCAAAAAGTAACAACAAACCAATTAAAACGCGGACAATAATAGTGGCAATTTTCATAGACTTAGGATTTTTTAAGGTTAAAAAATATAATTAAGTTATTGGAAAAGATGCAGTCTAAGTCTCAAATTAGAATCAAAAATCACTTTTTTTAAAGATTCCTTTTTAAGTATTCACAATCAAATCAATTCGATATTTGAGTATATCTAATTGTATATCAAATATAATGAATTTTTTCTTATGAAATTGCTGTATTTTTGACAGTTTCACAACTCTGCTAATTCTTTGCCTAATTTTTTGCTTTCTGTGAGTAAAGGAATTTTGTCGTAATTTTGAAATCTAAAATTTATTTATTTTTGAGAGTTTCCATTCATAAAAATATTACCCATCCCAAACTGTTTAAGGAACAGCTTTTAAGTTGGTCGCAACAATTTCGCGAAGTCATTTTTTTAGACAGCAATTCCTATCCACAAAAATATTCCAGTTTTGATTTAGTGCTGGCTGTCGATGCTTTTACATCTTTAAAAACAGATTATTTTAATGCTTTTGAGGATTTAAAACAGTATCAGCAAAATACAAAAGACTGGCTGTTTGGATATCTTTCCTACGATTTGAAAAATGATACCGAAAACCTTCAATCCGGTAATTTTGACGGATTAAATTTTCCCGATTTGTATTTCTTTCAACCTAAAAAGGTTTTTATCCTGAAAGAAAACCAACTTGAGATTCAGTATTTAATGCTTTGTGATGATGAGCTTGAAGAGGACTTTGACGCTATTCTGAGAGAAAATCCAAATCAATCTGAAAACGTAGAAAATCTAAAGATACAACAGCGTATTTCTAAAGAAGTATATGTTGAAAAAGTAAAAAAAATGCTGGAACACATTCATATTGGAGATATGTACGAAGCTAATTTCTGTATGGAATTTTATGCTGAAAAAGCCATTATCAACCCAATGGAAAAATTTCTGAAGCTGAATGAAATTTCACAGGCACCTTTTGCGGTTTATTTTAAAAACAACAAACAGTTTTTACTTTCTGCGTCACCCGAACGTTATTTAAAAAAAGTTGGAAATAAGATTATTTCACAGCCAATTAAAGGGACTTCTAAGCGTTTTTCAGATCCGGTTAATGATGAAGAATCCAAAGCTGCTTTGAATTCTGATGAAAAAGAAAGAGCCGAAAATATTATGATTACCGATTTGGTACGAAATGACTTATCGCACACGGCGCAAAAAGGCTCAGTTGAAGTCGAGGAACTTTGCAAAATCTATTCTTTTCTTCAGGTTCATCAGATGATTTCTACCGTAACTTCCCAATTAGATCCTCAATATTCTCCAATTGATGTTTTAAAAACAACCTTTCCGATGGGAAGTATGACCGGAGCGCCAAAAATTTCTGTGATGAAAATCATTGAAAATCTTGAAGAAACCAAAAGAGGTTTATACAGCGGAGCGTTAGGCTATTTTACTCCTGAAGGTGATTTTGATTTTAATGTCGTGATACGAAGTATTCTATACAATCAGGAAAATAAATATGTCTCATTTTCGGTAGGAAGCGCTATAACATCGCTTTCGGTTCCGGAAAAAGAGTATGAGGAGTGTCTTCTCAAAGCAAAAGCAATGCATGAAGTTTTAAGATAGATTTTAGTAAATAATTTTTCGAATTGCATAATTTATTTTTTGAGTACATAAAATGTTTGCCAATTTAATCTTTTTGATATTTAATAAAAAAAATACTAGTCTATTAGGTTTACCAGTGAATTCGTCTAATTTGCGGCAAAAAAAACATGCTTAACATTTCGTTTGAAAAATAAACAAAACTTATTCTTTACTTTTATAAAATGTTTTCAAAATTTCAAAATCATATCCATTCGAGATTTCCATTTTTGGCAGAAAAAAAACTTTTCCTGGCTGTTAGCGGCGGATTAGACAGTATGGTTTTACTTCATTTATTGCATCAGCTGCCTTATGAAATTGCCGTTTTGCATTGCAATTTTCAACTGCGTGGAGTAGAAAGTTTTGGCGATCAGGAATTTATCCAGCATTATTGTAAGGAAAATAATATTCCGGTTTTTACCACACATTTTGATACAGAAGCTTTTGCTAAAGATTATAAATTATCTACGCAGGTTGCTGCCCGACAACTTCGATACAGTTGGTTTTATGAAACTTTAGATGAGAAAAACTTCGATTATATCTTAACCGCACATCATGCCGATGATAATCTGGAAACCTTTATTATCAATCTGACCCGCGGAACCGGTTTGGAAGGTCTAACCGGGATTCCCGAACAGAATGATAAAATTATCCGGCCGCTTTTGCCTTTTTCAAGGGAAGAAATTCTGCAATACGCTCAGGAAAATGACATTGAATGGCGGGAAGACTCCAGTAATGCGTCTAATAAATATCTTCGAAATAAGATCCGTCATGATTTAGTTCCGGTTTTCAAAGAAATCAATCCTAATTTTCTGGATGCTTTTCAGAAAACACAATCGTATTTGCAGGAATCTCAGGAAATGGTTGAAGATGCATCTATTATGATTTATCAGCAAGTGGCAAAAGAAGCCGGTGATGATATTCATTTTGATTTGAATCAGTTAAAAAAACTGCCCAATTATAAATCTTATTTGTATCAATGGCTGAATGAATTTGGATTTTCTGCCTGGAATGATATTTATGACTTGGCTGACGGACAATCGGGTAAGCAAGTTTTTTCTGAAGAATTCAGGTTATTAAAAAATCGCGAAACGTTGATTTTAAGCCCCTTTTCCGAAAGGGAAGAAAAGGAAGAATTTGAGATTAACGAAAATGTTTCAGAAGTTAATTTTCCCTTAAAAATGACGCTTTGTAACGTAGGTCACACAACATACGATTCAAATAGAGCTATATTTGTCGACGCTGATAAAATCCGTTTTCCTTTACTTTTACGTAAATGGAAAGAAGGCGATGTTTTTCATCCTTTTGGAATGAACGGTAAATCGAAAAAAGTAAGCAAACTTTTTAAAGACGAAAAATTATCCTTAATCGAAAAAGAAAAAGTTTGGATCTTATGTTCTGAAAATCAAATCGTCTGGATTGTTGGAATACGGCAAGATGAACGCTTTAAAATCGAAAAAACTACGAATAAAATATTAAAATTAGAATTGCAATAATGAACTTTACTCAAAATCCACAGATCAGTTTGTCAAAAAATATCTGGACTAAAACTATTTTACTTTTCTTGTTGTTCTTTGCTTTTACATCAGTAAACGCACAAATGGTAGAACCTGTAAAGTGGACTTCTAAAATTGAAAAAAAATCGGGCAATAATGCAGTTGTAATTTTTGAAGGAACAATAGAAAAAGAATGGCATGTGTATTCGCAGTTTACACCGGACGGAGGGCCGCTAGCTCTTGAGGTTTCCTTTAAAAATCAAAAAGGAAATTACGAACTAGTCGGAAAAGCCAAAGAAGGAAAAACCAGAAAAGCCTTTAATGATGTTTTTGGCGTAGATGAAATTTTCTTTGAAGGAAAAGCACGTATCGAACAGGAGATTAAAATTATAAATCCGAACTTAAAATCGATTGATGCAGAATTGGATTACCAGGTGTGTAAAGAAGTCTGCATTAATTCTAACAAGAAATTCTCTATTGCCGTTCCGTCTTCTTTTAATACCGCAAACATTCCAACTGTCTCAGAAGCAAAAACAGATGATACAAAAAGAGAAGGTCTGGCAATTGATACTGCCAAGCCGGCGGTAGAGAAGGTTAAGGCTGAAGAGATTAAAAGTCAGCCGGAAGTTGCTGTAGATACAGAAATTCCTGCTCCGGCGCCATCAAGAAGTTTGTGGTCTATCTTTTTTATTGCCTTTTTATCAGGATTCGCAGCATTATTAACGCCATGCGTTTTCCCGATGATTCCGATGACAGTGAGCTTTTTCACTAAACAAAGTAAAAGTCGTGCAAAAGGAATTAGAAATGCTATTATCTACGGACTTTCGATTATCGCCATTTATGTTATTTTGGGATTAATTGTTACTAAAATATTTGGTGCAGATGCCTTAAATGCTTTATCTACAGATGTTTGGTTTAATTTAATATTCTTTGTAATCTTAATCATTTTTGCCACTTCGTTTTTAGGCGCTTTTGAAATTATGCTTCCCAATTCATGGGCAAATAAAGCCGACCAACAAGCTGACAAAGGAGGACTTATAGGAATCTTGTTTATGGCTTTGGCTTTGGCAATTGTATCTTTTTCCTGTACAGGGCCAATTGTTGGTACTTTATTGGTTGAGGCGGCATCAAACGGAGGAATTGCTCCGGTTGTCGGAATGTTAGGATTTTCGTCTGCATTGGCACTTCCTTTTATGTTATTTGCTATGTTCCCGGGCTGGTTAAATTCATTGCCAAAATCAGGAGGATGGCTAAATACGGTAAAAGTGGTACTGGGATTCTTAGAACTGGCTTTGGCTTTTAAATTTTTATCCAATGCCGATTTGGTTTTACAACTACATTTATTAGAAAGAGAAGTATTTATCGCCATTTGGATCGCCATTTTCGGAGCTTTGACATTGTATTTATTTGGAAAAATTACATTGCCTCATGACAGTCCGATGCAGCATATTTCTGTTGGAAGATTGTATTTAGGATTATTAACTTTAGTATTTACCATGTATTTAATTCCGGGACTTTGGGGAGCACCGTTAAAATTAATAAGTGCTTTTCCGCCGCCGCCGCAATACAGCGAAAGTCCGTTTGGAGTAGGCGGATCATCCAATGGAGGAATTTCTTCAGAAACAGGCAAAGGTCTTCCTGAAGGTGCAGAATTAGGACCGCACGGAATTATGGTATTTCACGATTATAAAGATGGCTTAGCTTACGCTAAAGAAATTAAAAAACCAATTATGCTTGATTTTACAGGTTATGCCTGTGTAAATTGCAGGAAAATGGAAAATAATGTGTGGTCTGATCCTGCTGTTTTGCCTATTCTAAAAAATGATGTGGTTCTAATTTCTCTTTATGTGGATGATAAAAGAGAGTTACCAAAAGGAGAACAGTTTACTACTAAAACCGGAGATAAAATCATAACTGTGGGAGATAAATGGACCGATTTTATGATTTCTAAATATAAAACGAATACTCAGCCTCTTTATGTAATTACAGATTTGGAAGGAAATAATTTAAACGTTTCTAAACCTACAATTAGCTATGTAAGTACAGAGGAATATTTAAAATGGCTGAAAGAAGGAATTGCTAATTTTAAGTAAGCTTCTTTTTGTTTGATGGTTGTTTAAGGTTTCAAGTTTGAGGTTTCAGGTTTCTCAACAGAATCTACAATCTAAAATCTATAATAAAGCAAAAAGCACTCTAAGTCAAATTTAGAGTGCTTTTTTTATCAAGTAAAGAAAGTGAAAATTATTTTTTTATAAAAATTCTCCGTGTTGAGAGATGTCTAATCCTAGCTCTTCTTTTTCTTCTGAAACTCGTAGAGGAGTAATTTTGTTAACGATGAAGAATAGAGCATAAGAAGCTACAAATGCAAAGATTGAAACAATAACCAAAGCAGTTAACTGATTGATAAATAAAGTTGGAGTTCCGAATATTAAACCTTGATTATCTCCAACTGCAGGATTAATTGCTTTAGAAGCAAAAACTCCGGTCAACAACATTCCTACCATACCGCCCACACCGTGACAAGCGAATACGTCTAATGCATCGTCGATTTTTCCTTTAGGGAATTTGCTTACTACAATATTACTTACAATGGCAGAAAATAAACCGATAAAGATGGCGTGAGAAATACTAACAAAACCGGCAGCAGGAGTAATAGCCACCAAACCTACAACAGCTCCGATACATGCCCCAAGAGCAGATAATTTGTGTCCTAAAATTTTATCCAGGAAAACCCATGCCATTGCAGCAGCGGCAGCGGCAACAGTAGTTGTTCCTAAAGCCTGTGCAGCAAGACCGTTTGCTCCCAAAGCAGATCCGGCGTTGAAACCAAACCATCCGAACCAAAGTAAACCTGTTCCTAATAATACATAGGTAATTCTCGCAGGATTTGCTTTTTGAACTTTTCTTTTTCCTAAGAAGATTGCTCCGGCCAATGCAGCCCAGCCCGCACTCATGTGTACAACAGTTCCTCCGGCGAAGTCAAGAACACCCATTTTAAAGAAAACTCCGTCAGGATGCCATGTCATGTGAGCAAGAGGCGTATATATTAGTAATATGAATAAAACCATGAACAATAAATAAGCCCAGAAACGAATACGTTCTGCAAATGCACCTGTAATTAATGCAGGAGTAATGATGGCGAATTTTGCCTGAAATAACGCGAATAATATAAAAGGAATTGTTGGGGCAAGGCTCCAGGCAGTATTTGTTCCAACTCCTTCGAAGAATAAATTATAAGACGGATTTCCTATAATGCCTCCAATTGTTGGTCCGAAAGCCAATCCAAAAGCGACAACCGTCCATAGAATAGTAACAATTACCATTGCCATAAAACTCTGAAGCATTGTACTAATTACGTTTTTCTTACCAACCATTCCCCCGTAGAAAAATCCTAAACCCGGAGTCATTAATAATACAAATGCAGTTGCCACGATCATCCATGCAGTATCTCCCGTGTCAAACTTTACTGCTTCTGCCGGAATGGGGTTATCGGCAATGATAAAATTCGAAATAAAGGTTAGTACTAAAATAGTGATAAGAATCACACTTAAAATAATTTTTCGCATAGTTATTTAGTTTTAAATTTTTTATAAAAGTATAAAATGATTTGACACCCCATAAAAAAATGGGGTTCAACGCATAATTTTTATTAAATTTAAAATTTAACCCCTATGATTTTGAATGAATTTCTTAAAACAAACTTAAAATTTACAATATGGCAACATTTTTTTTACTCTTTACATAAGTTTTAATAATTTTAAGGTTAATTGGTTGCTGTTTTTTGTAAGATATTAGATATTTGTTATTTAAAAAACAGCTTATCTTTTTAAACATTGATATATTTTTAATCTTTTTAACAATTTTGATAATCATAATACAAGTATGAAAAACAGGAAAATAAAATGGGGAATCATTGGGCCCGGAAATATAGCAAGTCAGTTTGCTGCTGACCTATTATTAATAGATAATGCTGAATTGACGGCTGTTGCTTCCCGTGATATTTCTAAAGCAAATGAATTTGCCAGGATTTTCAACGCTTATAAAACATACGATTCTTATGATTTACTTTTTGAAGATCCGGAAGTAGAAATTGTCTATATCGCTACTCCTCATAATTCGCACGCAGAATTATCAATAAAAGCATTAAAAAACGGTAAACATGTTCTTTGCGAAAAACCAATGTCGTTATCTTATAATGATGCAGAAAGAATGATTGAAGCGTCGCGGGTACATCATAAATTTTTTATGGAAGCCTTCTGGACCAGATTCATTCCGGCGGTACAGGACGTTTTACATAAAATTAATAGTGGAATAATAGGAGAGGTAAACTATGTTAAAGCCGATTTTGCTTTTCACGGAAGTGAAACAGAAAATAAAAGACTTTTTGATCCCGAACTTGGTGGTGGAGCATTGTTTGATATTGGCGTTTATCCATTATTTCTCTCTTATATAGTGTTGGGAAATCCAAACGAGGTAATGGCAAGGGCAATCAAACATAAAAATGATATCGATTTGCAGACTTCCATATTATTAAATTATGAAGCTGCTCAATCTGTCCTGCATGCTTCTATTGTTTCTGAATCTGATATGAAAGCAGTGATTTCGGGAACAGAAGGACGTATCGAATTAAATGCGCCTTGGTATGTTGCCAATAGCTACTCTTTATTTAAGAAAGACAAAGAAACTGTTTATGATTTTCCCACTTTAGGAAAGGGATATGCCCATGAAATTTTAGAATGTCAAAATTGTATCTTAAATAATCAAATTGAAAGTACACTTTGGTCACATCAAAATAGTCTGGATTTAAGTAAGATTGTAGAAGATATTAAAACCCTAATTAAACTTCCATTTTAAAATATTTTTTTTGTAATAAAATATTTACATTTAATTATTTTTCATTAGTTTTAAAAATATTTAATGAAAAAACAATTATGCTAACAAAAGTTTACGGAAGTGCCGTGTTTGGGGTTGAGGCTACAACAATTACAGTTGAAGTTCATATGGATAAAGGAATTGGTTATCACTTAGTTGGACTTCCCGACAGCGCCATTAAAGAAAGTAGTTTCAGAATTGCAGCAGCGCTCAAAAACAATGGTTATAATATGCCCGGCAAAAGAATAACCATCAATATGGCTCCGGCAGATCTCAGAAAAGAAGGTTCTTCCTATGATCTTACCCTTACAATGGGAATTCTTGTTGGCTCTGACCAGATAAAAGCGCCGGAAATTGAACAATATATTATTATGGGAGAACTTTCTCTCGACGGAAGTCTGCAGCCGATTCGGGGCGCACTGCCAATTGCAATAAAAGCTAAAGAAGAAGGATATAGAGGCTTTTTTCTTCCTGTACAAAATGTAAAAGAAGCTGCAATTGTAGCAGGGCTAAATGTGTACGGAGTTTCAAATCTTAAGGAAATAATCGATTTTTTTGCCGGAAAAGGAACTCTTGAGCCTACTACTATAGATACGAGAGCCGAATTCTACAAAACCCTGGATTTTCCCGAATTTGATTTTTCCGATGTTCGTGGTCAGGAAAGCATTAAAAGATGTATGGAAATTGCAGCAGCCGGCGGACATAATATTATTTTAATCGGACCTCCGGGAGCCGGTAAAACAATGCTGGCAAAAAGGGTTCCGAGCATTTTGCCTCCAATGACTTTACGAGAAGCTTTGGAAACTACAAAAATCCACAGCGTTGCCGGAAAATTAAAAGAAGTCGGATTAATGAATCAAAGACCTTTTAGAAGTCCGCATCACACTATTTCCAATGTTGCGCTTGTTGGCGGAGGCAGCTATCCGCAGCCCGGAGAAATCTCAATGGCACATAACGGCGTGTTATTTCTGGATGAATTACCGGAATTTAAAAGAGATGTGCTCGAAGTAATGCGTCAGCCTTTAGAAGATCGTGAAGTAACTATTTCACGTGCTAAGTTTACCATTACCTATCCGTCTTCCTTTATGTTGGTGGCCAGTATGAACCCAAGTCCAAGCGGATTTTTTAATGACCCAAGTACTCCTAATACGTCTTCGCCCCACGAAATGCAGCGCTATATGAGTAAGATTTCCGGACCACTTTTAGACAGAATTGATATTCACATCGAAGTGACTCCGGTTCCCTTTGAAAAATTGGCTGAGGAAAGAAAAGCAGAAAGTAGTGTAGAAATTCGCAAACGTGTAACAGCAGCACGTGAGATTCAGACCAAACGTTTTGAAAATATTGAAAATGTACATTACAATGCACAAATGAGCAGCAAATTAATTAGAGAATATTGTGTGCTGGATGAAGCTTCCAAACAACTGTTAAAAACTGCAATGGAACGATTAAATCTTTCTGCAAGAGCATACGACAGGATCTTAAAAGTTTCCAGGACTATTGCAGATTTAGATAATTCCGAGAATATAGTTTCGTCGCATATTGCAGAAGCAATTCAATACAGAAGTCTGGACCGTGAAGGCTGGCTGGGTTAGATTTTTCATTACATAAATCAAAAATAAAATTAGATTTTATTCTTTCACTATAGGATAAAAAAACTTAAAAGAATTGGCAACTGCAGGATGCAAGATTGTACCATGGTTTTCATCGGGGAAATAATCAAAATAAACTTTAAGATTTTTATTTTTTAAAGTTTTAATTTTTTCTGCTAATAAATTGGCGTCAACTTCCATAACACGGGGAATTTCCGTTGGCGTCAAACCTTCTTTTCCCACTGCGATGTAGATCTCGGTAGGATGCTTCACATTTTTCGTAAGAATTTCAGAATTTAAGTTTAGTAAGGAACCATTATCCCACCATAAACTCGGACTAACAATAACATATTTATTAAAAAGAAATGGTTTTTTATGCAGGATTTCCGTTTCCAATAATCCGCCTAAAGACTGACCAATAATCGTTTTAGATTCAGTTGTTTTATACCTTTTATCAATAAAAGGCTGTAATTCCTTTTCAATAAAAGCAATAAATTGATCAGAATGCCCGGTTGTCGGAAAACGGGTTTTATCCTTTTCTATCGTAGTAGGAAAAGTAAAATCTCTTCTACGGTCTACGGTTGCAATTCCGACCACGATCGATTTAGGAACCTGATTTACCCATTCAAAACTATTAAACTGAACCAATCCCGTAATGTGGATAAAATCCTCATCTGCAGAACCATCCAATAAATAAATGACCGGATATTTTGTGTCAGCTTCTGCGTTGTAACCTTCCGGAAGATAAATATTCAAAGTTCTTTTTTCGTTTAATTCCTTAGATTGAATTTCATCAATTACACCCAACACAAAAGGTCTGCTTTCAGCAGGTTTTGATCTATTTTTTTGACTATGTAAAAGTGCGGAAAAAAGAAGTAAAAAGGCCAGGGCAAATTTGTTCATCGAAATAGAGTAAGATAATTTGTAAACGAAATTACGAATTTAATCTCACTCGCTTTTCTTTTTATCCTGGCCTTTTAAAATAACTAGCGGTCTTTTTGATCAAAGATTTTATCCAGACCTTCCATGGCAATGGTAAAACCTTCTTTGAAACCCATTTGAATAATCATTTCCAAATCTGAAAGTTTTTCATGTCTGATTTGAATATCCACAAACGTATTTCCATCTTGTTCTGTAAAGTTTACATTCCAGTCAGAACGCGGAAATTCAGCATTTAGATTTCCTTCACTGTCGCAAAAAGCATCCAGATATTTAAAATTAGTTTTTGGAGTAATCGATTTAAAATCAGCAATAGCCCAATGTTCTTCGCCTGCAGGACCTAACATGGCATACAATCGGCGACCACCTTTTTTAAACTCCATATTCTTGGTTTTAGATTTCCATGGCGCCGGAGCCCACCATTGATCTAAAATTTCAGGTTCTGTCCAGGCCGACCAAACGGCTGCAAGATCAGCATTAAATTCACGTTTTACATGCACCGAACTCGTTTCCTTATTTACGGTAAAATCCATTAATAGATTATTTTTCATATCTCTGCGATTTAAAATTTGATACAATTTTACTTTTTGGCTTCAAATATTGCATCCAGACTTTTCAGTGCAACGGTAAATCCTTCTTTGAAACCCATTTCTATAATTTTTTCCAATTCTTCCCAACTGTCTCTGGTAATCGAAATATCGACAATTGTCAAATCTTCTCTTTCAGAAAAATGAACATCCCAATGCGAACTGCCGAATTGCGAATTCGGCTTTCCATCAGCATCACAAAAAGTCGAAGAATATTTAAAATTAGTTTTAGGAGAAATCGAGGTATAATCAAAACTACTCCAGTTTTCCTGCCCCTCTGGTCCTACCATTGCATAAAGCCTGCGTCCGCCTTCTTTAAATTCCATGCTCACCGTTTTCGACTTAAAAGGAGCCGGCGCCCACCATTGGTCCAAAATTGCGGCTTCTGTCCATGCAGACCACACTTCCGGAAGTGCAGCATTAAATTCACGCTGTATATTTACAGTTTTGTTTTCCTTGTCTACCGTAAAATTCATTTGCAAATCATTTTTCATTTTCTTTAGGTTTTAAGTTAAATAACACTTGATCCAATTGACTAAAACGCTGTTCCCAGAGTACTTTAAATTGTTCCAGCCAACGATCAATTTCTTTCATTTTATCTATTTTGAGCTGATAATAAATTTCACGGCCCATTTTTTTTTCTTCCAGTAAATCACATTCATTTAGTATTTTAATATGTTTGGAAACCGCCTGTCTCGTAGTCTGAAACTTTTCTGCAATAGCATTTGGCGTTAGTGCGCTTGAAGAGATCAATACCAAAATCGCTCTTCTAGTCGGGTCGGCAATCGCCTGAAAAATATCTCTCTTCATCAGATCAAAAATAAAATTAGCAACTAATCAGTTGCGAATATAAGCAACTTTTTGGTTGCGCAATAATTAATATTGTTTTTTTAATGAAAAGAGAGTTGTTTTACGAAGAAGTTTTTACTAATTGAATGATGTAGTGCTGGTTATAAGGCAGCAAGAACAGTATGCTTTTCAATTTATTTAGAAGCAGAAAAGTCATTTTTACAAGACCAGCTGTCCCGCTTTCGCCTTTATCTCTTCGTCCCGATTGCCATCGGGACTGCGAGGATATCGGCTCTATCGGGGCTAGGTTAGGCCTTTTGCTTTTCAGAAGAAGGAGAAAAACTAACAAATTTTATTCTTCCCATTTTTCCATCAGATTTTTATCCCACATTTTTTGGGCAAAATCTTTAAAGACTTTAGGGCCTTTCTTAAAATTTTCATCCATTTTAAATTCGCCTCCCAAATAATAATTCTCGCCATTATCATGAACTCCAACCTGAACTTTGTTCTCCCCGCGCATCGCATATTTCTGATTTCCTTCGTACATAATTACCTTCATATCAGATGGACTCACATCACCATGACAGACCGTTTTATACATCAGCCATATTTCGGCAATCCCATTATGGTTAAGATCGGTAACCTGAAAAGTATTTTTTACGAAAGATGCAACAATATCCACAGGACAATCTGAAATAAAATCATAAACGCGCCAGGTTTGTCTGGCGTCATTTGCAGAAACTATATAATGGTACGCAAACAACTCAGCATCTGAACTGTCCTCAAATTCATGTTTAAATTTTTTATTGATGTGGTAACCTGTCTCAGTAGTAAGAACAATATTATCGCCTAATTTGTCTTTCCAACGAACGGCATTTTTTACGAAACCTTCATATTTTAAAGAAGCAGGAAATTGTGTTGAATCTATTGCTGTAATTTCTAAAGCAGGCAGTTCTTCACTTGCTATATCTTTTAAATTAACAGGAACTTCTTTTTTTTCATCCGATTTACAATTTGCAAACAAGACTACAAGTAACAGTATAAGAATATTTTTCATAGTGATTAGTCGATTTGCATACCACTTTCAGAATCAAATTGTTTGCGCTCTTCTTCGCTCATATTTTTACGTAAAACTCTTATGGTATAGCCGCCAAATAGCTTTCCGTTTTCAAGATACATCCAGTCACTTATATCAGACGGATCAACATTAATAGTGTCTCCAGCCTTATATTCCGTTACATATTCGGGTGTATTATTTAAAATTCCAACATATTTACCCTCTTTAAATTGTATTGCTCCAACCCACATATGTTCGACTCCTTTTGAGTTCGAAAACTTAACTTTCAACGCCTGACTCTCTGCATTAGGATTTTCTAATCCCTTGTTGAAATCACTTAATGTCTGATTTGCTTTTGCAATTGCGTCATTCATCTCCTTGTCTTCACTTTTTACACCATAAATTACTGGTTCATTTTCTCTTTCAATTTTATTGGATTCTTTACAACTTATCAGAAATAGTATGCTCAAAAAGGCGATTAATTTTATTTTCATTTTTTATTAATTATTTAAATTGATTTATGAATCCAGTTTTCGAATAACTAATGCTATTTCGATCTGACTTAGAATTCAAATGCGAATATAAAAAAATACGTATGAATGTTAAGCAGTAGTAATTCTAAATATATTTAAGCCACCAATGCTGATTTTCGGCTTTGTATTTTCCAAACCACTGGCAAGGTTTGTAGAGAATAACCACAACACAAATCCAGATTAAATAAATAGTACTAAGGGGCAGACCGCTTTCTGCACCTTTTGGCCTCCCGAAAGTGCCGGAAGCGAATTCGAGTTGCGACCAGTTAAAACCTTGTGCAAAAAGCATTATCAGGGTTAAAATATGAATGACATAAAAATGTACCACGAAATAAAACAAAGGTACTTTGCCGTAAATTAAAGTTACTTTTTTGATGTAATTCTGAAACTCCTCTGCAAAAGCAAGCAGCAAAAACATAATTCCTAAATTAACAAGACAAAACAAAAGTGAAGGTGGATATTTGGTCACATTCATAAAAGATAAAAAGGTAAAAACCGAATTTTTCTGCGTGGACCACAAAGCGGGATCGCCATAAATATTAATAAACCGAAGTGCGACAAATAAACTTAAAGCAAGTAAACCAATTTTTAAGAATAATCTCTTTCTCGTTTCTTGTGCCCGCTCAAAGAATTTTCCGGTTGCAAAGCCAATCAGCATAATTCCCAGCCACGGAATCGGCGGATACCCCATAACAAAAGCTCTCTCGCCAAATGGAACTACGATCGGGCTAAAAAATGATGACAGAACGGCTTTTACAACAGAATTTTCTGCAAACGGAATAAGCGGTAAAAGGTTGTGGCAAAAAATAATAATTAATCCGGTAATGCCAAGTGTTTTCGGGCGAATTTTAAGAAGTAATCCTAACATGATAAAGCCGAAGCCTATTGCGGCTATCACTTCGAACAAAAGTGTATGAAATCCAATGTCGAAGAACAATCCGAAATTGACAATTGTAAATTCGAGGAAAATTAACCAAAAACCTCTTTTGATTAAAAGTTGACGTTTGTCTGCAATATCACAATTGGTTTGAAGTGAAAGATAAACTGAAGTTCCGGCAAGGAAAACAAAAATTGGCGCGCATAAATGTGTAATCCAACGTGTAAAAAACAGTAATGGCGAGGTAGTCGCCAAATCGGTCGGACTCTGTGTAATCGAATCGACGTGCATCAAATCCCGAACATGATCCAGAGCCATAATTATCATTACAATTCCACGCACTATATCTATTGAAGGCTGTCGTTTCATGGTTTGATTATTAAATAGTTAGAGTAAATCTAAGAAATTATTTTTTAAGTTTAATAGAACGATAAAATTGTAAATAAAAAAGTGGATTGCTTCCAGCTTTAACTAAAAGCAATTAGTGAAAAAGTAAAAAAGCTTTAGCCAAACTTGGAGAGTTTTGACTAAAGCCTATTTCATGCTGCATTTTACACCAGATAAGCTGACGCAATTGAGATATTTTTTATTTCTTTCTAATTTTTACCTGATATACAATTTCCCAAAATACAATAGAAAAAAGAGCATTTGCAAAAATCGCAGTTTTAATTTCGTAAGGATCATATTTAGTGAGTAAATGTAAATCGGCAAATTTTAAGGCCAGAAACATAGACAAAGCGGCAATTGCAAGTGCACAAATTACGTTTAAAATGGGTTTCCATTTTAAGGAGGTAAAAGCATATATAAGGTTGAAGGAAGCAAAACCAATTGCCAAGGTTACAAATGCATCACCTTTGAATTTTTCATTTACTTCCAATAAAAAATGAGTGGAAGTAAGGTATAAAAAGAAAAGTATAGAATAAATTAAGATTCGTATTTGTGGTTTCATTGTATATTATTTTAACTTTCGAAGTTACGAATTAAAAATGAAGTGTAGATTAGGACAATGAATTTATGGCAATAAGGCTTCTATTTTGTTCTCCGATTTTTCTTTAACAGGACTGTCCGCTTTAAAACTCCAGATAATCAGGAACTTTCCTTTCACCACATATTCTTCGGGGTGCTCTTCTGTAGGTTCTCCGGCTTTTCCCCACAATAAACCTTGTAGAAAACGATCCCCCTTGAAAACATGATCAAATTCAAAATACATAATAGAACCACGATCTGCTTTGCTTTTAAAACTTTGAATGGCTTTGTTTTTTACCGTTCCCACAATATTGCTGTAGGTTTCAATATCATTATAAAATGTACAGGCCTGAGGCGTAATACAAATATTTCCGTCGCTTATCATATAACCGCCTTTTGGAATTTCTTTCGGTTTTAATTTTAAATCAGCTAGGGTTTGGCTGAAAGAATTTATTGTAAATAGAAGGAATAGTGTTGATACGAAAATTGTAGGTTTCATTGTTTTTGGGTTTGATTTGGTGAAGCTAAAATAGGATTTTTTATTTGATCTTCTAATTATTCTTCTAAACACAAACTTGTCGCGTAATTGTCATTCCGAGGAACGAGAAATCGCACGCGGGATTCGACAAATATTGGTGTTACGCTGTATGGAGTTTCTAGTGCGATTTCTCCTTCGTCGAAATGACAATATTGAGGAAAATTAATATAGATAATCTTTGCGTGAGCTTCTCCCGAAGCATCGGGACGCTCAGCCTGACAAATGTTTGAAAAAATCTAAAATGTCTAACATCTAAGAAGTCTAATAATCTAAACAAAAAAAATCCCGCCTCAATTAAGAAACGGGACTTCGCTGATATTCTCTTTTTTTCTATTTTTAAACTGCTGCGACTTCTTGTGGCAACGGAATTTGATTTTTAAGTAAATCTTCGAAAGTTTCATGCTGACGAATCAGGATTCCTTGTCCGTTCATCCAAAGAACTTCAGCTGGTTTGTATCTTGAGTTGTAGTTGGAAGACATAGAGAAACAGTATGCTCCGGCGTTACGGAAAGCTAAAATATCTCCTTCGTTGATTTCCTGAATTCTGCGGTTGTTAGCAAACGTATCTGTCTCGCAAATATAACCTACAACAGAGTAAAAACGCTCTTTTCCTTTTGGGTTTGAAATGTTTTCGATATAATGTTGTGAACCGTAAAACATTGGACGAATTAAGTGGTTGAAACCACTATCGATTCCCGCGAAAACTGTTGATGTTGTTTGTTTTACTACGTTTACTTTTGCTAGGAAGAAACCTGCTTCGCTCACCAGGAATTTTCCCGGTTCGAAAATCAAGGTTAAATCTCTGCCGTATTCTGCACAGAAAGAGTTAAATCTTTTTGATAATTTTTTACCTAATTCTTCAATATCAGTTTCGATATCATCTTTTTTGTAAGGAACTTTAAATCCGCTTCCGAAATCTAAGAATTGTAAATCTTTGAAATGTTTTGCAGTATCAAACAGAATTTCAGCGGCATACAAGAATACTTCGATATCGAGAATATCAGATCCTGTGTGCATGTGAATTCCGACAATGCTCATTTTTGTGTTCTCAACAATTCGCAAAATATGCGGAATCTGATGTACCGAGATTCCGAATTTACTGTCGATATGTCCAACAGAAATATTGGCATTTCCACCCGCCATTACGTGTGGATTGATACGAATACATACCGGAATATGTGGATGTTTTGTCCCGAATTGCTCCAGAATAGATAAATTGTCGATATTGATTTGGACACCCATTGCCGCAACTTCTTCGATTTCTTCTAAAGAAACGCCGTTTGGTGTAAAGAAAATTCTCTCCGGTTCATAGCCAGCATGAAGTCCTAACTGAACTTCCTGAATAGATACAGTGTCTAAACCAGACCCCATGTTCTTTAATAGCTGAAGAATCGCAACGTTTGACAATGCCTTCATGGCGTAATTAACTCTCAAGTTTTCTACCTTAGAGAAAGCTTTGGTTAATCTGTTGTACTGAGATTGGATTTTTTCGGCATCGTAAACATACAATGGACTTCCAAATTGGTCTGCTAACTGCAGTAAATCTTTTGCTTGCATTTTTAACTTATTTTGAGCAAAGTTATTACTCTTTTGTGTATCAGCAAATAAATTGTAGAAAAATAACAAATTATAACAAATTGTTTGTTTTTAAACAAAAAGTCGGTTATTTCGAATTTTTATAAAATTCTTTTAAAGGTTCTGAGATGCTGAGGTTCTAAGTTAATAAGTTTTTTTTAATCTCGCAAAGTCGCAGAGTCGCAAAGCTTTTTTTAATTCTTTGCGACTCTGCGACTTTGCGAGCAATTTTTAATCTGCTACATCAGCAAAATCTGCGAGAAAAAACAAAACCCCTGAATTTAAAATTCAAGGGTTTGTTATAGTAGTTATGTTGTTTATCGGAATAAAGATTTTTAAATTTTAAGATAAAAGCATGCTAAGAAAAAACTTAGAAGCTTAGCATCTCAGCAACTTAGAAGCTTAAAATTATAAACTCGGTAAATCTCCTTTTCCTTTAGTAGGCAGGTTGGTAGATCCCATAAGGAATAAATCTACTTCTCTTGCTGCTTCGCGACCTTCTGAAATAGCCCACACGATTAATGATTGTCCACGACGCATATCTCCCGCTGTGAAGATATGAGGAACGTTTGTTTGATAATTATGAGCTTTGTAATTGCTTCTCATATCTGTTTCAATTCCCAATTGCTCGCTTAACGTTTTTTCCGGACCTGTAAATCCAAGAGCTAATAAAGCCAATTCACAAGGCCAGATTTTCTCAGAACCTTCTTTTTCGATTAATTCAGGTCTTTGTCCCGGAGTCATTTTCCATTGTACTTCAACAGTTTTTAATCCGGTTAATTCGCCTTTTTCGTTAGCAATAAATTCTTTAGTATTGATTAACCAGTTTCTGTCGCAGCCTTCTTCGTGAGAAGAAGATGTTTTTAACTGCAAAGGCCAGAAAGGCCATGGAGTTGACTCGCTTCTTCCAACAGGAGGTTTTGGTAAAATTTCAAAATTAGTTACCGATTTTGCACCGTGTCTGTTAGAAGTTCCGATACAATCTGAACCTGTATCTCCACCACCAATTACGATTACATTTTTCCCAGTTGCTTTTACCTGATCCGGAATAGATTCTCCAAAAACAACTTTAGTTTGTTGTGTAAGGAAATCCATTGCCTGAACGACTCCTTTGCTGTCAGCTCCTTTTGTTGGCAAACCTCTTCTTTCAGTTGCTCCACCGCATAAAACGATAGAATCAAAAGCATTTAATTCGCTTACGCTAAAGTTCACTCCAACATTTACATTTACTTTGAAAGTGATTCCTTCTGCTTCAAGAATAGCTACACGTCTGTCGATAATTCCTTTTTCTAATTTGAAGTTCGGAATTCCGTAACGTAATAAACCACCAATTGCGTTGTCTCTTTCAAAAACCGTAACAGTGTGTCCGGCTCTGTTTAATTGTTGCGCAGCTGCAAGTCCGGCAGGTCCAGAACCAATAACAGCAACAGTTTTTCCAGTTCTAGTTGCAGGAATTTGTGGTTTAATCCAGCCTTCTGCAAAACCTCTTTCTACGATGTTTTTCTCGATGTTTTCGATCGCTACGGGTTCTGCGATAATTCCCAATACACATGATTTCTCACATGGAGCAGGGCACAAGCGTCCTGTAAATTCCGGAAAGTTGTTTGTAGATTGTAAAATCCTTAAAGCGCTTTCCCATTCTTCCTGATGTACCATGTCGTTGAAATCAGGAATTAAATTTCCTAACGGACAACTACTGTGGCAAAAAGGAATACCACAATCCATACATCTTGATCCTTGTTCTTTTATTTTATCTTTTGCTAACGGAATAGTAAATTCATTGTAGTTAGAAACACGCTCTGCTACTGCTAAATTACTTTCGTCGGCTCTGCTATATTCTTTAAATCCGCCTATTTTACCCATGACAATTTTAATTAGATTTAGTTGTGAGATGTGAGAGGTAAGAAGTGAGTTGAAACTCAAACCTTAGTACCTCTGTCCCGATGCTTCGGGATTGTGCCTTTGCACCTCAGAACCTTATTAATCAGCTATTAATTCTTCTATTTTTTTCTCTTCTGCAATTCTTTGTAATGCTTTTTTGTAATCTGTCGGCATTACTTTTACGAAGTGCTGTTGTTCATTTTCCCAGTCTGCTAAAATTCTTTTTGCTAATGGACTGCTTGTATACAATGAATGATTTTTGATTAGTTTTCGTAGTTTGGTAACGTCTTCTTCTTCCATTGGGTCAAAGGCCACCATTTCCATATTACAAACTGTAGCATCAAATTTGTTATTAGGATCGTAAACATAAGCAACACCACCGCTCATACCCGCTGCGAAGTTTCTTCCTGTTTTTCCTAAAACAACCACTGTACCACCGGTCATGTACTCGCATCCGTGATCTCCAATTCCTTCTACAACAGCAGTTGCTCCGGAATTTCTCACACAAAAACGTTCACCGGCCATTCCATTAATATAAGCCTCTCCGGTAATAGCTCCGTAAAGGGCAACGTTTCCGATAATGATATTTTCCTCAGGTTTGAAAGTTGCAGTAGGAGGTACTTTGATAATCAATTTTCCTCCGGACAACCCTTTTCCTAAATAATCATTACAGTTTCCGTGAATTTTAAACGACAATCCGTTTGTTGCAAAAGCACCAAAACTTTGTCCGGCAGAACCTTCAAAATCAACTAAAATAGTGTCATCAGGTAAACCTTGTGCGCCATATATTTTTGAGATTTCATTACTCAAAATAGCACCTACAGAACGGTCTGTATTTTTAATTTTAAAAGTTACTCTTGTTTTCTCTTTTCTATAAATAGACGGAATCGCTTCTTTAATGATATCAAAATCCAATACATTTTCAAGTTCGTGGTCTTGTTGTGTCGTATTGTGATTTGGTACATGTTTCGCTTTTTCCGGTTTGTATAAAATTGGAGACAAGTCTAAACCATTTGCTTTATAATGTTTGATCGCTTTGTTCACATTTAATTTTTGTGACTGACCAACCATTTCTTTCAATGTTCTGAAACCTAACTGAGCCATGATTTCTCTCAATTCTTCAGCAATAAAATACATAAAGTTGATTACGTGCTCCGGAGTTCCTTTGAAATTTTTTCTCAATTCAGGATCCTGAGTGGCAATACCAACCGGACATGTATTTAAGTGACAAGCTCTCATCATAATACATCCGGAAGCTACAAGAGGTGCAGTTGCAAAACCAAATTCTTCTGCTCCCAATAAAGCAGCGATAGCAACGTCACGACCTGTTTTCAACTGTCCGTCACACTCTAAAACTACACGGCTTCTTAAATCGTTCAGAATCAAAGTTTGTTGTGCTTCTGCAAGACCAAGTTCCCACGGAATACCAGTGTGTTGTAAGGAAGTCAATGGTGCAGCACCAGTTCCTCCGTCATAACCAGAAATTAAGATAACGTCAGCTTTTGCTTTGGCAACACCGGCAGCGATGGTTCCAACTCCAACTTCTGATACTAATTTTACGTTTACACGAGCTTCACGGTTCGCATTTTTCAAATCATAAATCAACTGGGATAAATCTTCAATCGAGTAGATATCGTGGTGAGGCGGAGGCGAAATCAAACCTACATAAGGTGTAGAATTTCTGGTTTCAGCAATCCACGGCACTACTTTTTCTCCGGGTAATTGTCCTCCTTCTCCAGGTTTTGCTCCCTGAGCCATTTTGATCTGAATTTCTTTAGCGTTTGTCAAATAGTTGATCGAAACACCAAAACGTCCCGACGCTACTTGTTTAATTGCAGAGTTTCTGGAATCTCCGTTAATTTCTTTCTGGAAACGTTTTGGATCTTCTCCACCTTCTCCCGAATTACTTTTTCCGCCAATTCTGTTCATTGCAATGGCTAAATTCTCATGCGCTTCTCTGGAAATAGATCCGTAAGACATCGCACCGGTTTTGAATTTCTTCACAATTTCTGTCCAAGGTTCTACTTCATCAATAGAAATCGGATCTAAGTTGTTGAATTCAAATAAACCTCTAATCGTCATTAAGTTAGAGCTTTGCTCGTTAACAGCATTAGAATATTCTTTATAACTTTCAGGGCTGTTTAAACGAACCGCCTGTTGTAATTTAGAAATAGTGGTTGGGTTAAACATGTGTTTTTCACCGCCGCGTCTCCATCTGTAAATACCTCCAATTTCAAGAGAAAGCAAGTTTGCAATTTTTGAATTTGGGAAAGCTTTCTGGAAACGTTTTTTAACTTCTTTTTCTACTTCCATCAAACCAATTCCTTCGATTCTGGAAGGTGTGTAAGGGAAATATTTAGAAGTAAATGTTTTGTTTAAACCTAAAATCTCGAAAATCTGGGCAGCTCTGTACGAATGTAAAGTAGAGATACCAATTTTGTTCATGATTTTTACGATTCCTTTTGCAATCGCCTTATTGTAGTTTACAACAGCATAATCTGCTTTTACTCCCGTAATGAATCCCTGTGCAACCTGATCGTAAATAATTTCGTTTACCATATAAGGATTGATCGCACTTGCACCATATCCGAACAATAAAGCAAAATGATGCGGTTCGCGAGGTTCTGCAGATTCGATGATAATTCCGAATTTAGAACGAACCTGTAAGATGTTCAACGAGTGGTGAATGTAAGAACAAGCTAATAACATCGGGATCGGAGCTAATTCTTCGCTTACACCTCTGTCTGAAAGAATGATGATATTACATCCTTCAGAAACGGCTTTAAAAGTCGCCTGAACACATTTTTCTAAAGCTCTTTCTAATCCATTAACTCCTTTTTCTATTTTGTATAAGGTAGAAATAGTAGCCGATTTGAAATCTGCGTGATCGATATTTCTAATTTTATCCAAATCTTCATTAGAAATAACAGGATTTTGGATTTTTAGTTTTTTACATTGTTTAGATTCAATTTCAAATATGTTGAAATCTCCACCAATTGCTAAACTAATGTCAGTAATAATTTCCTCACGAATACCATCCAAAGGCGGGTTGGTAACCTGAGCAAATAACTGTTTAAAATAGTTGTATAATAACTGAGGCTGGTCTGATAATACTGCCAATGGCGTATCGTTACCCATAGAACTGATTGCTTCAGCTCCCTGGCCTCCCATCGGGTTAATGATGGTTTTTAAATCTTCAATAGTATAACCAAATAACTTTTGTCTGGTTAAGAAATCTAATTTTTCAACAGGAGTAGGGTTGTTCGTATACGGAACTTTAGCTAACGGCAATAAATTTTCGTCTATCCATTGTTGGTACGGACGTTTTGTAACTATCGCTTTTTTAACCTCTTCATCTTCAATGATACGGCCTTCGTTCATATCAACCAGGAACATTTTTCCCGGTTCCAGACGACCGTGCTGAATTACATCTTCCGGATCGATGTCCAGGACACCAATTTCAGACGACATAATTACGAATCCGCTATGTGTAAGTGTATAACGGGAAGGACGAAGTCCGTTTCTGTCTAATAAGGCTCCAATTACGTTACCATCTGTAAACGGAATAGAAGCAGGGCCATCCCAAGGTTCCATAATACAGGCATTAAACTCGTAAAAAGCTCTCTTTTCGGCAGACATAGTCTGGTGTTTTTCCCATGCTTCAGGAACCACCATCATCATAGCTTCAGGAAGAGAACGGCCTGTCATCAATAAAAGTTCCACAACCATATCCATAGAAGCAGAATCAGATTTTCCTTCTAAGATAATTGGGAATAATTTTTTGATATCATCGCCAAAAACCTTGCTTTGCATAAGCTCTTCGCGAGCACGCATACGGCTTACGTTTCCACGAAGTGTATTAATCTCACCATTATGACACATGTATCTAAATGGCTGAGCCAGATCCCATGACGGGAAAGTATTGGTAGAGAAACGCTGGTGTACAAGTGCAAGACGTGTAACCAGGTCCGGATCTTTTAAATCTATATAATAACGGCTGATGTCTTCCGGCATCAAAAGACCTTTATATATAATAGTAGTTGTCGATAAACTAGTAAAATAAAACATGTGGCTTTCTGAGGTTTTAGATCCTCTTATAGCATGTTCTGCAATTTTTCTAGCTGCAAAAAGTTTTGCATTAAATTCTTGTTCAGTTAAATCCTGACCGTTTTTAGAAACGAAAACTTGTTTAACTGTAGGTTCTTTTTCTGCGGCTATTTGCCCTAAATTTTCAACGTCAACAGGTACATCTCTCCAGCCTAAGATCTTTAAATTTTGATCTTTAACAGTCGATTCAAATGCATTCATGCAAAAAGAAACCTGGTTTTTGCTTTTTGGTAAAAAAACCATTCCTACTGCATACTCTCTCGCTTCTGGGATTTCAAAGTCACAAACTTTCTTAAAAAAATCATGAGGAATGTCGAATAAAATTCCGGCTCCGTCACCAGTTCTTCCATCAGAACTTACGGCACCACGATGTTCCAATTTAATTAAGATGTCTAATGCTTTATGAATAATATCATTTGACTTAATACCATTCAAATTACAAATAAATCCTGCACCACAATTGTCGTGTTCAAATTCAGGCAGATAAAGCCCTTGTTCTTTAACTCTCATTCTTGATATTTTTTCTACAAAAATAAAGATTTCATTAAACATAATGTATTGAAATTATGGTTTTGCTTTCATTTTTGTTGTAATATTAGAAAAAGGGTTCTTAATTGATAATATTGTCATATTAAGCATTGCGAATTGCTAAAAATACAATTGCAAATAAATTATATTAAGAAAAATCGTCACGAACGTACTGATATCAGTGAAGTTTTTGTTAAATATCAAACGTTTTAGTGATTTTGTGTTAACATTTTAGATACAATTCTTTAATGATTATTTTCCTTTGATTTTAAATGAAAACAGAATGCAGAAAGATGCCATTATTAATTTGAAAAAGATTTTACTATTAAGTTGAATTTTGCTATTTTTGTCGCACTTTTATTTCTGAAATAAATTCAGAGCCAGACAAATTCTATATTATGAACATACACGAATATCAAGGAAAAGAAATTTTAGCGAGTTACGGAGTACGCATTCAACGCGGAATTGTGGCTAACAATGCAGTTGAAGCTGTGGCTGCTGCAAAACAATTAACTGCCGAAACCGGAACAGGATGGCATGTAATTAAAGCGCAAATTCACGCAGGTGGTCGTGGAAAAGGCGGTGGAGTTAAACTTGCTAAAAATTTACAACAAGTTGAAGAAATTGCAGGACAAATTATCGGAATGCAATTGATTACACCTCAAACTTCTGCTGAAGGTAAAAAAGTAAACAAAGTTTTAGTAGCTGAAGATGTTTACTATCCTGGAGAAAGCGAAACTTCTGAATTTTATGTTTCTGTTTTATTGAATAGAGCTACAGGACGCAACATGATTATGTATTCTACTGAAGGTGGAATGGATATTGAAGAAGTTGCTGAGCATACACCACACTTAATCTTTACTGAAGAAGTAGATCCTTCTGTTGGATTACAAGGTTTTCAGGCAAGAAGAATTGCCTTTAACTTAGGTCTTTCCGGAAATGCTTTTAAAGAAATGGTGAAATTCATCGATTCATTATACAATGCTTACATTGGTTCTGATGCTTCTATGTTTGAAATCAATCCTGTATTAAAAACATCTGACAACAAAATTATGGCTGTTGATGCTAAAGTAAATATCGATGATAATGCTTTATACAGACAACCAAAATATGCTGAAATGCGTGATGTTCGTGAGGAGAATCCAATCGAAGTAGAAGCTAAAGAAGTAGGTTTAAATTACGTAGATCTTGACGGTACTGTAGGATGTATGGTAAACGGAGCAGGTCTTGCAATGGCAACTATGGATTTAATTAAATACGCTGGTTTTGAGCCTGCTAACTTCCTTGACGTTGGTGGAACTGCAGATGCTAAACGTGTTGAAACTGCTTTCAGAATTATCTTGAAAGATCCTAATGTAAAAGCAATCTTAATCAATATTTTTGGTGGAATCGTTCGTTGTGACCGTGTTGCTCAGGGTGTTGTTGACGCTTACAAAAATATGGGTGACGCTATCAATGTGCCAATCATTGTTCGTCTTCAGGGAACTAACGCTGAAATTGCAAAAGAATTAATTGATAATTCTGGTATGCCAATTTTATCAGCTGTTCAATTCCAGGAAGCTGCTGATCAGGTTAAAGCTGCACTTTCTTAATTAAATAAGAAATTCCAATTATATAAAAATCCCTTCGATATTTTCGGAGGGATTTTTTTTGGTTTTTTTTAACCGCAAAGCACGCTTAATTTTTTTTCTAATATTATGAATAAAAACGCAAAGTTCGCAAAGCTTTATCCAAATAGCTTTGCGAACTTTGCGTTTTTATTAAGTCTTACAAGTAAAAATAACTTGCGTGCTTTGCGGTTAAATTACTTCTTGTTTTTACCGTTTTTGTAAACCACTTTTTCTACAACTTGTACTTTTCCATTACCTTTTGGAAATTCCTTTTTCTTAGGTTTTTTAGCTGCTCCGGTTTTTGAAGGTTTTTGATCACCTCTGGCTCTTTCGCTGTCTTTTGGTGCCGCTTTAAATTCAGGTCTTTCTTTATTGGTTTCTTTCTTCGGAATTTCAGCTTTGTGTTTAGCTAAAACATCATTTGGGTTTTTCGGGTTTTCTTTTGTACCTCTTAAATGAATCACTAATCCGTTAAGGAAATTACGCAAAACCTGATCGCCGCATTCCATATAATTCTCGTGATCTTCTGCTCTGAAAAAAGCACCTAATTCTGATTTCGAAATTCTAAAATCTACCAATTCTAAAATTTCAACTATTTGATCATCACGGAGCATCAAAGCCACGCGAAGTTTTTTTAGGATATCGTTATTTGTCATCTTTTTATTTTTTGTTTCAGGTTTTATGTAGTTTAAAGTTCCACGTTCCTGCTGTCTTAATTCTTGCAAATATACGTTTAAATGTGGAGCTTGTCTAAAGTTTTTTTTACCCCGAATTGCACAAATTCCACGAATGAAAATCTAAATTCCTAATTCAAAATTCGAGAAATTAGTTAATTCGTGCAAACGTTATTATCGGTTTAGAACTTCAATTAATTGATCCAAATCTTCTTTAAGATGATTGGCAGTTATCACAATGCGATTTAACGGTTCTGCATTTTTACGGTATTTAAAACTGGCAATAACTATATTCGCAGCTTTAAGTTTTTCAACCATTTGCTGAGAAAGCAGGTAGATCAAAGGGTAAGTTTTATCAAATTTAATTTGTTCATTTTTTATTAAAGCAGAATCAATATAACGCAGATTTTCTAACAGTTTTTGATGTTGTTTTGAATAAATTTCTGAGGCATCAGAAAGTGTCTGTACAAAAGCAGGATTCATTCCCGCGGCGCTCGTAAAGGTTTCGATTTCTTTTATTTCGTTGATAAATTCAGAATCTCCCGCAATAACTCCACCTGTTAAGCCAAAAGCTTTTCCTAAAGAAGAAACCATGATTTTTCTTTTAACCGGTTCTTGAATGGAAGAATAAATTCCGCAGCCATTTTTGCCAAGAATTCCAAACGAATGTGATTCATCGATAACCAATGTAATTTCCTTAGATTTAGAAATATGTTTTAAGAAACGGAAATCAACGGCTTCGGTTTGAAAAGAAGGAACGCCATCAGTTAAAATCGTTATTTTCTCCATTGTAGGATCTGTTAAACGATCATTTAACTTATCATTGCTAAAAACAGGAAGACTGTTTTCAACTCTGATAGCGGAATGAATTTCATTTAAATGAAAAAAGCAATCTGTTTCTTTTCGTAATTTTTCTAAAACTAATTTCCCTGCCAGCATTCCCGAAGAAACCGTAACAGCACTTTCTGAACCTATAAGTGCACCAAGGAATTTTTCGCCGCTATCATAAGCACTCAGCTGCACATTTGCTGTGCGTGAACTTCCATAGGTTGTTCCCCATTTTAAAATATTCTGCACTACCAGATCCTGAAAATCCTTATTTGTTGGAAGTCCCAAATACGCCGTTCCTCCAAAATACAAATACTGTTTTTGATCTGTTTCAATAATTCGATCTGGAAATTTATCGACTATCATTACTATAACAGCGTTACTCCGGTTCCGTTTAAATCTGAATAACTTACAATGCCATCTTTTATTGTCACTCCGGTGGCAATATCTTCTGCTAAAAGGAGTGCGCCGTCCATATCCACATAATCAAGTTGCGGAAGTAAATGTGCAATGGCAGAAATTCCAACGGTAGATTCAGTCATGCAACCCACCATTGTTTTCAAACCTAATTTTTTAGCTTCTTCAATCATTCTTTTTCCCGGAGTTAGTCCACCGCATTTTACAAGTTTTACGTTTACTCCATGAAAATGATTGAAACATTTTGCAACATCTTCTTCTATAATACAGCTTTCGTCTGCAATAACCGGAAGAACAGAATGTTTAAAAACCTCTTTGTGACCTTCCCAATTATCAGCTCTCATGGGCTGCTCTAAAAATTCTACGCCTAGTTTTTTTAGTTCCACCGCATTATTTATGGTTTCATCAACGCCCCAGCCACAATTGGCATCAATTCTGAAAATGGCATTTGTATGTTTTCTAAGTTCCTTTACAATCGCGATATCTTCCTGAGTTCCTAATTTAATTTTATAAATAGGCCAGGGAAGTTCTTTCATTTTAAAAACCATCTTTTCAATCGAATCAATACCGATTGTATAATCAGTCATCGGATTGCGATCGGTTTTGTAATTCCATAATTCGTATAATTTTTTGCCTTTTTTACGGGCATATAAATCATTATAAGCCAGATCTAATGCACACAAAGCAAACATATCTTCTTTTAAATAAGGATGCATTTTTGCCCAAAATTCTTCAGGTGTTTCATCTGTGGTACTTTCAATGCTATTTCTGATTTTTTCCAGATCCTTCATCATCATAGGAACCGTAATATGATAATATGGATTGGAAGTTGCTTCTCCAAAACCGGAAAGTCCATCACTTTGCAACTCGACAATCAGAGAAGGCTGAAAATCTATAGATTCTCGGGAAATTGTAAAAGTATGTTTTAGTTTTAGGTTGTATTCTCTTAAAATCAGTTTCATTGCATTTGTATATTTTTAATTAATAACCCAGCCAAAGAATCGCTTTGACAAAACCATCCCGCCAAAGTTTTTCATTGTGTTCTCCGCCTGTTACAATTTTGGTTTTATTGAGATGAAGACAGTAACAGCGTTTTGTGTCGAGTAAACGTTCCATTTTATGTAGATCATTTACCATATCATCGCTTTCTTTGTCACCGGCAAGAAAGTATATTTTAGTTTTTATTTTAGACTGTTTTTCTGCGAAAGCATAAATATCTTTTGAAAACCAAAACGATGGCGAAAAAACTCCCGCTTTGCCAAATACTTCCGGATATTTTAAAGCGCCGTAAAAAGAAACCAGCCCGCCCAGTGAACTTCCCATAATAATGGTATTTTTTGCCTTTGTTTTGGTGCGGTAATTTTTATCTATGTAGGGTTTTAAAGTTTTAACAATAAAATCAAGATATTGATCTGCATTTCCACCGCCATATTTTTCATTCTTAAACGGAGTTAATTCATCAATACGTTTATCATTTCCATGATCAATTCCGACCACGATGACACGTGCTTTCAGGCTGTCCAGTTTTTCGTCGACATTCCATTCCCCTGAAAAAGAAGTTTTGGCATCAAACAAATTTTGTGCATCATGCATATAGATAACGCTATATTTTTTGTTTATTTCTTTTGAATAATTATATGGAAGGTAAATCCGGATTTTTTTTGAAGTTTTTAACTGAGGAGCTTCAATGGTAAAAGTGGAAACGTTTTTAGATGCCGTGCTTTCCTGTGCAATTCCGACGAAAGCAGAGAAGAATAAAATCATTATAAAAATCCGATTCGTCATCCTGTTTTGTAATTATATTTAAAAGCAATATTTTAGCTAAAAATAATAAATTGATGAATACAGAAGCAGAAAAAAAGAGTTTACTTTTAGAAATGATCACCCTGGCTACCGTTGATGGGCACTTGCACAAACGGGAACTGGATTTTTTAAAACTGGTAGCTGTGGAGTTGAGTATTTCTGAGGCCGAATTTCAGGATTTGTTTCATCAGGAAATGAAATCTATTCCCATTCCGTCGGAAATGCAGCGTATCAATCAGTTTTACCGGTTAGCATTGCTAATGCATTGTGACGGAGTTCTTCATGAGCGAGAATACAAGGCGATCCAGCAAATTGCTTTAGAAATGGGCTTAAATCTCTTTGCAGTAAAACGCATATTGGAAATGATGAAAAAAGCACCAAATACGATTATTAATCCAATTAAAATAATGGAGATTTTTCAGGAACAGCACAATTAAGCAAGCTGTTCCTGTAGTTTTTTAATTTCATCTCTAAGTTTGGCTGCCTGCAAAAAGTCAAGTTCTTTGGCCGCCTTTTCCATGTTTTTACGCTTTTCGCGAATCATTTTCTCCAGTTCTCCTTTAGATAAATATGCAGTAGATGGTTCTGCCGCAACAGGAATTGGATGTCCTAATTCATATTCCACAAGAGGATTTTTCGTAAAAGCGCTTTCAATCTTTTTATTTAAAGCCTGAGGCACAACGTTATTTTCAACGTTGTAATTAATTTGTTTGGTTCTACGGTAATTGGTTTCGTCAATCGTTTTCTGCATACTTTCCGTAATTTTATCAGCATACATAATGGCTTTTCCATTTAGATTTCTTGCAGCACGGCCAATAGTCTGTGTCAGGGATTTTCTGTTACGAAGAAACCCCTCTTTATCTGCATCCAAAATGGCCACAAGGGAAACTTCCGGTAAATCGAGACCTTCACGAAGAAGGTTTACTCCGATTAAAACATCAAAAATACCTTTTCGTAAATCCTGCATGATTTCGATACGTTCCAAAGTATCCACTTCAGAGTGAATATAGCGGCAGCGAATATTTACTTTCGTTAAATATTTGGCGAGTTCTTCGGCCATTCTTTTGGTTAAAGTCGTAACCAAAACCCTTTCGTCCAATTCACAGCGAACATGTATTTCTTCTATTAAATCATCAATTTGATTCAGACTCGGACGAACTTCAATTACCGGATCTAAAAGTCCTGTTGGACGAATAATTTGCTCCACATAAACACCGTCTGATTTTTGCAGTTCATAGTCAGCAGGAGTTGCAGAAACGTAAATAACCTGATTTTGTAATGCTTCAAATTCTTCAAATTTTAATGGACGGTTATCCATTGCGGCAGGAAGTCTAAAGCCGTATTCTACCAGATTTTCTTTTCTGCTTCTATCACCTCCGTACATAGCGTGAACCTGCGAAACGGTCACGTGACTTTCGTCGACCACCATCAGATAATCATTTGGGAAATAATCTAACAGACAGAAAGGCCTCGTTCCAGGTAGTCTTCCGTCAAGGTAACGGGAGTAATTTTCGATTCCGGAACAATAACCTAATTCCCGAATCATCTCAAGATCAAAATTCGTTCTTTCTTCCAGACGCTTTGCTTCCAGATGTTTTCCTATTTCCTGAAAGTAATCGACTTGTTTGACCAAATCCTGCTGAATTTCCCAAATTGCACCTTGTAAAACTTCGGGTGAAGTCACAAACATATTAGCGGGATAAATCGTCAGTCTTTTAAATTTTTCGATAACCTGAGAAGTCTTCGCATCAAAGGATTCAATTTCTTCAATCTCATCTCCAAAAAAGTGAATTCGAAAAGCATCATCTGCATAACTTGGGTAGACTTCAACCGTATCACCCTTAATTCTGAAAGTTCCCGGATTAAAATCGGCTTCTGTTCTGGCATATAAACTCTGAACCAGATTATGCAGTAATTTGGTTCTTGAAATAACCTGATCCCTAAAAACTTCAATTACATTTTTCTTAAACTCGACCGGATTTCCGATACCGTATAAGCAGGAAACAGATGCTACGACCAATATATCCCGTCTTCCTGAAAGTAGGGAAGAAGTAGTGCTCAGACGCATTTTTTCGAGCTCTTCGTTTATAGATAAATCTTTTTCTATGAAAACTCCTGTAACAGGCATAAAAGCTTCCGGCTGATAATAGTCATAATACGAAACGAAATATTCTACCGCATTATTAGGAAAAAATTGTTTGAATTCGGAATACAATTGTGCTGCCAGCGTTTTGTTGTGGGCCAAAACCAAAGTCGGTCTTTGGACTTCCTGAATCACATTGGCAACCGTAAATGTTTTTCCCGAGCCGGTAACTCCGAGTAAAGTTTGATATTTTTCGCCATCGACTACACCTTTGGCAAGTTTTTCAATTGCTTGAGGCTGATCGCCCTTTGGGCTATATTCTGAGGAAACTTGAAATTTCATATGAAGCGCTGAAAATTTGGTTTTGTAAAGATACAAAGATTAATTGGTTCTGTTTTTTCAGTATTTGGGTTGTTTCTTATCACAGATTTCATAGATTCATTTAATCAGTAGAAAAAATAAATCGCATTAACCGTGCAATTTTGTGGCTTAGAAAAAACTTATTTTAAAAAATCAATCATAGCATCGTTTACGATTTTTGACTGATCAATAGATAAGAAATGACCCGCATCCTTAATGATTTTAGTTTCGCTGTTAACCATGAATTTTCGGGCTCTTATAATACTTTCTTCGCCATTTATAACATCATGATCACCAATTAAAATCAAAACCTGATTTTGGATCGATTCCAGTTGCTTTTCGGAAAACGGAGTCATTTTAAGCATACTAGAATTAGATTTGGCGTATTTATTGGCGAGATAAAACTGTCTTTTATAAACCGGACTTATTTTTTCCGGATGTGTCGAAAACGTCTTAAGGGTTTTGCTGAATTTCTTTTCGTTAGGAAAAAGTTTGAGCATTAATGCTGACGTTGTTTTTCCGGGTTTATCGATAAATTTAAAAGTTTGTGCAGGACTCAGCAGAACAATGCGATTAATTGAATTTTGTTTTTGTATAGCCAGCAATGTGGCAATCCAGCCTCCGCGTGAAGCGGCTACAATATCAAATTTCCTTAGTTGATAATGATCAAAAATTTCATTGTACCATTGTACAATATCGTCTGATGACAGAGGTCTTCCTGTTAATACCGATTTATTAGGTTCCATCAGGAAGTCGATGGCATAAACGCGATGATTTTTGGCTAAAGCTTTAATATTTGGATACCACATGGTGGAGCTGGCATCCATTCCGTGCAGTAAAACTAATTTTTTTCCGTTTTTAGGTCCCGCCAAAATAACATGTGCCGTTCCAAATGAGGTTTTAATATCTTCTTCCGTATAAGGAATATCCCAAAGTTTAAGTGCTTTGTCGTAAGCTTTTACATAAGAGTTTTTCTCTTTTTTAGTTTTGAAACTATAATCTGTAAATTTTTGAGTGGAAGCGCAGCCAATAAATAAAAATAAGACCGCAATTTTAAGAGCAGATTTAAGCATGATAGTAAATTAGGTGTACATAAAATTACTGTAATCAAAAAAAATTAGTGTAACAGAATTTTGGTTTAAACTATCAAAATTTTAAGGTGTCTTTTTCCCGGCTGTCAAATAATAAATCTGAACAAATGCTAAAATAGCATTTGGAATAATTACCGGTAAAAGCCATTGGCTAAAATCGCTGTAATCGTTTAAAAAAATGCCGTAGATGACAAAACAAATATAGCCAAACATATTAATAAAGCGTATGGTGCGAAGATTTTTTAACATAAAACCTCCAACAATAAAAACAGATGCGAAATAACCAATATATTCTGCCATTGCTTTGATATTTAGTATTTTATATTAAATGTAGCAAAAGAGAATTATAAAATCAAATTTTAGATTTAGAATAGTTGGTTATAATTTTTTGGGATTGCGACTGGTATGTCTGATTCTTAAAATTTCCATGCTTTTAATTCATGCTCAGTAATAAAACTCCAGGCAATAATTCTACTGTTTTTTTGTCCCTGAGACATATCGATTGTTTTTACCTGAAGTGCATTTACCTTTTTTAAAATTTTGTAAATAGCCTGAAGATTTTCTTTTTTTGAAATCAAAGAGGTAAACCAAAGACACTGCGATTTATAATGTACGCTTTCGTAAATCATTTGGGTAACAAAGGCAATTTCGCCTCCATTGCACCATAATTCGTTGCTTTGTCCACCGAAATTTAAAACAGGATTATCACTTTTTTTCTCTTTAGAATTAAGATTTTTGCTTTTTCTCACAGCGCTTTTGTTCGCTTCTTCGGCAGAAGCATGAAAAGGCGGATTACACATCGTAAAAGCGAAACGATCCTCTGGCGTAAAAATGTTTTTAAAGATAAAACGGGATTCGGTCTGTTGCTGTAAACTAATAGCATCTATCAGTTTTGGATTCGCTTCGATTATTTTAGTGCAGTTTTCAATTGCTTTTTTGTCAATATCTGTGGCGACAAAATTCCAGTTGTAAATTGCATTTCCTAATATCGGATAGATGCAATTTGCACCCGTTCCGATATCCAAACCTAAGATATTATCTCCGTTCGGAATTTCGCCATTGTTAGATTCAGCTAATAAATCGGCTATGTAATGAATGTAATCGGCACGTCCGGGAATTGGGGGACAAAGATAGTTTGCTGGCATACTCCAAAAATCAACGTTGTAATAGGTTTTGAGTAAAGCTTTGTTAAGTACTTTTACAGCCTTTGGATTGCTGAAATCAATGGTTTCAATTTGATGTTTGTTGATTGAAACATATTGCTTCAACTCTGGACAATTCGAAATAAGGAGCTCAAAATCATAGCGGTCACGATGAAGATTTCTAGGATGAAGATTGTTTTTTTCTGAATTGTCTTTTGTTAGCATTTTGTATGATTTTGAAGCAAAGATAGGTATCCTTTTCTTCTGAAATTTAATTTGTCCAAATGATTTATATGTCAGCAAAAACTGGAACTCTTGATTAATATGTTAAGATTTAATGTTGCTTCTAATCAAAACATTCCATTAAAAGCAAATCTCCATCTTGATGTGTTATAGTCACAATTCCGTCTTTTGCTACAGCGTTACTGCTTCCGGTTCTGTAGCCCATCGTAAGTGTGTCGTTGCTTAATGTATATTTTAAATTTGATGAAAAAATGCCATTAACAACTCCAATCGGAATTAATGAAATAGGAGTATTGGCGGTGTACCATTTTTTGAATTTACTTGGCAGTAAGAATATTTTAGAATTATCGTCTAAAATCACAATTTTAAGCAGATTTCTATAACGTACAATATTGGTAAGATTGGTAATCGTGTGATCGGCACGTTTTCCGGTTGCCCAGACAACATTTGCTGCGGGAATTTTGCGTTCTATCAGATAATCAAAAGCTTTTTCAAGATCTGTTTTATCCTGATCGGGAGCATGGACAATTTCGATTGGAAACTGAGAAGTTTTATATATTTCAGGATCAAAGCCACGATCGAAATCTCCCAAAAGGACATCTACTTTTATTCCGAGTTCGATTACCCTTTCAATAGCAGAATCTAAAACAACAACAAGCGGAGACCACTCTAACAATTGTCCCAATAATTCGGGGTCGCAGGCAGCGCCATTGGCTATAATTAAAGCAGGTTCCTGATCGTCGCGGACTATATGATGTGATGACATTTGGTAGTTTTAAATGAAATGCAAAGTTAATTAGATAATTGGGGAAATAGGATAATTAGAAAATTAGAAAATTAGAAAATTAGAAAATTAGAAAATTAGAAAATTAGAAAATTAGAAAATTAGAAAATTAGAAAATTAGAAATAGAATATTAAACCACTATAGCACAATTCAAATCCCAACCTAAAATCTACAATACCAACCTTCTGTGATAGTTAATTTGTCCCAGATGATAGCCTAAATGCGTTGCAAGATGAATAAGAAAAAAGCCGGTAGTCATTTCTTTTTCGAAAACAATCTGGGGGTAAATTTTTTCTAAATCAGCCTCTTTTAGTGTCTCTAAAGTGGAGTTCACGACTTGAATTGTGGCTTCAATTTTTTCAATTAATTCTGATTTTGGAATGTCTTTTAATGAAAATTCTAAAGGCCGATTTCTGATATAACCTGTTTTTCCCAGTTCGGCGCCAATGTAGGTGTTAAGATTTCCTATTAGGTGAAGACACAGGTTTCCGGCAGAATTTGAGATGTTTTTGTCAATTTTCCAAATCGAACTTTCATTTTCATAGGATTCAATTTCGGTTTTAAGTTTGTTTAAATCCCGATTAAATAGTGTTTTTAATGTTTCTGTTATCATGATTTATTATAAATTAATCGTAGAAAATTATTCCGTAAGGTCATTTAAAAACTCTAGAAAACTATCAGAGACAAATTGTAGGTTTTCTAATTTGATTTCTGTTTCATGATCCCAAAAATAAATTTTTTGATAAAATTCATTACTTATACCAATGCATATTTGATTTCCTCCAGGATCATTTGCAATAGGTAAAAATCCAATTTCAATAAGTTCATCTAAGTAATTAATTATATTTTCTAACTTAGCATATTTTGTGCCTATACCATAGAAAACATTTAAAACATTTTCATATTCCTCAAAGTTACTTTTAATTTTAAAAAGTGATTTATCAGGATGTCCTCCATTATATTCATGTAAAAAGTATTTGTATTCATTAGGGAATGCAATAAAGTTCTCTTTTTCGAAATTTTCTAAATCTACTAATGTTAATTTAGGATTATTACTTTTTATTTTTACCATTTTTTTGTTGAATGCTCAAATATAAATAATTCTAACAAGAAAGAAAAAGATTACATGATTAGTCTCTGTTTTTTATAGGAATCCAGATCTCTTCTTCAGAATTCGGATCGTCTTTTTTGTACTTTTCGTTCATTACAGCAAAATGTGGTCTGTCATCAACTGTATATTCCGAATTAGGAAGCCAGTCGGCAAAAATATAGCTATACGTTTTATGCGCTTCTGCAGCCGGACCCAAATGAATAAAAACGGCATACAAACCCGTTGGAATAAGTAGGGCTTTCATTTCTGCAGGGACATCCATATAATCGAAAACTTCGACTGCAGCCCATTTTTGAAAAGTATCATTAGGATCAAAATTATCAAAATGATTTTCCGGATAAACTTCTAAAGAATATAAATTGCCATCAACAGCATTATTAATTTCTTTTCGCTTAGGCATAAAACCGCTCCATAGCTGGAATGTTTTATTTTCCAGGAAAGACATTTCGACAGAATGTCCAACAAGTTTTTTTTCTGCGATAGCTTTAATTACTGGCTTCATAGTCACTCGATTTTATATTTTTTTGTACTGGTTTCACTTAATGAAAAATAACCCAGCGGATAATTATCTTTGTTGGTCACATTGATCATATTTCCTTTTACAGTTGCAGGCGGTGACTGGAATGGGCCACCAACATTACTCCCCGCAATGCTTACCAGTATATTCATGTAATTGTAATACGGTTTGGAAATTCCGTAATGGGTAACTTCAATTTCGTCTCCCGGTTTCAATTCATCATCATCCGTGCTGCTGAAAATTTCATTTCCCTGATAAAATTTGTCTTCAGAAACATAGTAAGTGGAGGTTATTTTACTCGAATAAGAGTATTTAAATAAATAATAATTTTCTTCGTTTCCAGGATCTGTAAAATAACTTCTTATTTCGATATCTTTTCCGGTAAGACCGCCATCGTTTTTTTGTTCTATTCGGGAAATTGGCGCTACAGGTTTTAAAGTTTCAGTTCCGATATATCTGTTTCCCCTGCTAATTACAGTTAAGGTGTATTCTTCGCCAATAACGGGTTTGAAATTGGTGCATTCATATTGACCTGTCTTTTTAATCTCATTAAAATTAAATTGTTCGTTATGACTGTTTTTTATACTGATAATGGCACCGGAAACGGTTGGAATTGTGTTTTCAAAATAACCTGTTGTGGTTGTTAATTTGATAATCTGATGTTGTCCAGTTGAACCTTTTTCCCAAATTATGGCTGCTTCAATTACCAATTTTGGAGGAGCAGTGTCTAATGCGACATCCACCACTTCTTCGCAGCCTGTAAAGAAGAATGATATAAATAATGCGATTAAAAAAAATGATCTTTTCATACGTTTATTTTTAGTTTCTAAAGTCATTCTTTAGAATTTGAAATTATAACTAACAGCCGGAACAACTCCAAAAATGGATAGTTGTACCGCTTCATTTACTCCGGTATCCACATTCTGGCGGAAATTAATCGACGCCGCATTCATACGGTTGTAAAGATTGTAAATACTAAAAACCCATTCTCCTTTCCAGTTTCTGTCTTTATTTTTGCGAGGTGTTAAAGTGGCAGAAATATCCAAATGATGATAGGCGGGAAGCCTGTTTTCGTTTCGCAATCCGTAGCTCGGAACTGTAATTCCTAAATATTCATATTGCCCGTTCGGATAAGTCACCGGCTGACCGGACTGCAGCGCAAAGTTGGCACCAAACGACCATTTTTCATTTAGGTTATAAGCAGAGGTAATCGCTAAATTATGTGTCTTATCATAAGCAGAAGAATACCACTCACCATTATTAATTCCAGGTTCTTCTGGTGTTCTTCCCTGCGTTTGCTGTTCTGATTTGGAAAGTGTATAAGAAATCCATCCATTAAACCTGCCTTTGTTTTTTCTGACCATGATTTCCAAACCATATGATCTCATATGTCCGTTCAGTATAACCTGTTCGATTGCTTCATTGGCAATTAAATCGGCACCATCTATATAATCCAGTCTGTTTTGAATTTTCTTGTAAAAGGTCTCTACTTCCAGAGAATACGCATCATCATAAATATTTCTAAAATAGCCTACAGCAACCTGATCAGCCAGCTGGGGCTTGATATAAGTGTCACTTGGCATCCAGACATCGAGCGGAGTAGGAGATGAAGTGTTTGAAATTAACTGCAGGTACTGCGCCATTCTGTTGTAACTCGCTTTTATCGACTGATCTTCATTTAATTGATAAGAAAGAGAAAAACGGGGTTCTAAATTGTCATATTTTTGAATTACTTTATTTTGACCAAAATACTTTGTTGAAGTGGGTGTCCCTTTCTCATAAATCTGCAAATTGTCATTAAAAACCACGGCTTCATTATTATCATAGTAATTGATGGTAGAAGAACCTAATCTGTAAAATAAGCTGTAACGCAATCCGTAAGCAACTGTAATTTTCTCGGAAAGCTGACTTTCTGCATCCAAATAAACAGAAGGTTCAAAAGCATATTTTTTATCTAACTGATCGGGATTAATTCCTGAATCTTCTCCGGTAGGTTTTATAGTTCCGGGATTAAATTCGTAATAGATTCCGTTTACTCCATAATTCAATTTTAGTTTATCGGAAAGATAATGTTTGAAATCGTATTTTAAATTGTAATTTTTAATTCCGGAATCCCATTTAAAACCTACAAAATCCAAGTCCAAACCATAATAATAATCACTGTAGATTAAAGAAAGATTGGAGAATAATTTATTAGAATATAAATGATTCCATCTGAGATTTAAGATGGAGTTGCCATACGTATTGGTAAAACTTTTATTTAAACGAAATACATCACGGCCAAAATAACCCGATAAGTATACACTGTTATTATCATTGAGTTTATAACTTAATTTTGTGTTTAAATCATAGAAATACGCTGCATTATTCTTATTTTCTTCAGACAATTTTAAAAATAAGTGGGCGTAGGAAGCTCTTCCTCCAATTAAAAAAGAACCTTTATCTTTTACCAGCGGACCTTCGGCAAGCAAGCGGCTTGAAATTAAACCGATTCCGCCATTCATGTGAAAATCCTTACTGCTTCCGTCCTTTTGATAAATCTCAAGAACAGAAGAAGCTCTTCCTCCGTAGCGTGCAGGAATTCCGCCTTTATACAATTTTAAATCTTTTATCGCATCAGGATTAAAAACAGAAAAGAAGCCAAAAACGTGAGATGAATTAAAAATCATGGCCTCATCTAAAAGAATCAGGTTTTGATCTGCACCGCCTCCGCGGACATTAAAGCCCGAAGCGCCTTCGCCGGCATTGGTAACGCCCGGAAGTAATAAAATAGATTTTAGAACATCAACTTCTCCTAAAACAACAGGCATTTTTTTTATGGTTGAAATAGAGAGCTTATTAACGCTCATTTCGGGAGATTTTACATTTATTTTCCCTTTGTTTTCGGTAATAATTACTTCCTGAAGTTCTTCGCCGTTTCCTTCTGTTATAGAAAAATTACTTTTTGTATTCTGATTTAAAATGATATTTTTCTGAATACTTTGATAACCTACATAACTTATTTCTACCTCATATTCTCCCTGAGGAGCCGATAGAGAGTAAAATCCGTATTCGTTTGTGGTAGTTCCGATTTTTAAGGTGGGAATATAAATATTGACCCCAATTAAGGTTTCATTGTTTTTGCTGTCGCTGACAGTTCCGCTTAACGTGAATTTTTCCTGTGCAAATGAGGTAAAAATCGTTAAAATAAAAAGAAAAAATGTGCAGGTACTTTTTGTAATCACTGTATTGATTTTGATATACATAGTTAACGATTCTAACTTAATTATTATCACGAAAGTTCTTTAAATATAGCTAAGATAAAAAAAAGGACAACCTTGAGAGTTGTCCTTTTGATTATTTATTGGAAAATGCCCGAAAAGCACTTTATAATTATTTTATTTTCGCAATAATTGCATTAAACGTTTCACTTGGGCGCATTGCTTGGCTTACCAATTCCGGAGTTGGCTGGTAATAACCGCCAATGCTCTGCGTTTTTCCCTGAGCACCAATTAATTCGGTATCAATTTTAGCTTCATTAGCTTCAAATTCAGCAGCGATTGGAGTGAAGATTGCTTTTAATTCTGCATCCTTATTTTGAGCGGCCAACGCCTGAGCCCAATAGAATGCCAAATAAAAGTGAGAGCCACGGTTATCAATCTGACCTACTTTACGAGCAGGAGATTTATCGTTTGCCAGGAATTTATCGTTTGCTTCGTCAAGAGTTTCAGCTAAAACAATTGCTTTAGAATTGTCTAAAGTTTGTCCTAAATGTTCTAAAGAAGCACCAAGAGCTAAAAATTCACCAAGAGAATCCCAACGCAAATATCCTTCTTCTGTAAATTGCTCAACGTGTTTTGGAGCAGAACCACCAGCACCAGTTTCGAACAATCCACCGCCATTCATTAAAGGAACAATAGAAAGCATTTTTGCAGAAGTTCCTAATTCTAAGATCGGGAATAAATCTGTAAGATAATCACGTAAAACGTTTCCTGTTACAGAAATAGTGTCTAAACCTTTTATAATTCTGTCTAAAGTAAATTCTGTAGCAGCAATTGGGTTTAAAATTCTGACATCAAGATTTGTTGTATCGTAATCTTTCAGGTATTTTTCAACTTTAACGATTAATTCTCTGTCGTGTGCTCTGTTTTCATCCAGCCAGAAAACGGCAGGAGTACTAGAAAGGCGTGCTCTGTTTACAGCCAGTTTAACCCAGTCCTGAATTGGAGCATCTTTTGCCTGACACATTCTGAAAATATCATTAGTTTCAACGTTTTGTTCCATTAAAACAGTTCCGTTTGCATCGATAACGCGAACAACACCGTCAGCTTTCATTTGGAAAGTTTTGTCGTGAGATCCGTATTCCTCAGCTTTTTGAGCCATTAATCCAACGTTAGGAACACTTCCCATTGTTTTTGGATCAAAAGCACCATGTTTTTTACAAAAATCGATAGTAGCCGTATAAATTCCGGAATAAGAACGATCTGGAATAACCGCCAATGTATCTTGTTGTTTTCCTTCTTTGTTGTACATCTGTCCAGAAGTACGAATCATTGCAGGCATAGAAGCATCTACAATAACATCAGAAGGAACGTGTAAGTTGGTAATACCTTTATCAGAATTAACCATTGCCAAAGCTGGTCCGTTTTCTATTGCTTTTGTAATATCAGCTTCAACTTCAGCCTGTTCTGGTCTTCCCGCGATTTTGGCGTAAATATCACCTAAACCGTTTCTGGTATCAATATTTAATTCTGCGAATAAAGATTCGTATTTTTTGAAAAGATCTGCAAAATATACTTCAACGATAGCGCCAAATATAATTGGATCAGAAACTTTCATCATTGTAGCTTTTAAGTGTACAGAAAGTAAAACTCCTGCAGCTTTTGCTTCAGCAATTGCCTGAGCAGCAAATTCTTTAAGTTTTTTTACACTTAATACAGAGCTGTCAATAATTTCTCCGGCTTTTAACGGAGTACTTTCTTTAAGAACCGTTGTAGATCCGTCTTTAGCAACAAATTCTATTTTTACATCATTTGCCTCGTTTACTGTCAAAGATTTTTCACTTCCATAAAAATCTCCGTCTGGCATAGAAGCTACTTTTGTTTTTGAGTCTGCAGACCACGCACCCATAGAGTGTGGATTTGCTTTTGCAAAGTTTTTAACAGCTCTTGGAGCTCTACGATCAGAGTTTCCTTCACGTAAAACAGGGTTTACGGCAGAACCTAAAACTTTTGCATATTTTGCTTTAATTTCCTTTTCCGCATCGTTTTGAGGATCTTCAGGGAAATTTGGTACGTTATATCCGTGTGATTGTAATTCGGCAATCGCTGCCTTTAATTGAGGCACAGATGCTGAAATGTTTGGTAATTTAATGATGTTAGCTTCTGGCTGAGTTGCTAATTGTCCAAGTTCCGACAATGCATCAACAGTTTTTTGAGCATCTGTCAAAGAATCCGGGAAGTTTGATAAGATTCTTCCTGCCAGCGAAATATCTCTGGTTTCGATTTCAATTCCAGCTGTCGCTGTAAAAGCCTGAACAATTGGTAAAAGAGAGTAAGTTGCCAATAACGGCGCCTCATCAGTTAAGGTGTAAAAAATTTTTGATTTTGTCATTTTCTTTTTTTTTTATAATCGTATCGTCAGAAGTTAACGATGTAAAGGTATATTCGGCTCAAAATGAGCGGAGCAAATATAATAAAATCACAACGAAAACGGTTGAGTTTTGGTGAGAAAAGGAGAAATTAACAGATTGTTATTTCCTACTCGTTAAATTGCTAATTCAATGATTTTGCTATTAAAAAATTGCAATTTTATCAGTGTTGAATTTAGAACATAAAAAAAACCCGTTTCAAAGAATATGAAACGGGTTTTTTATAACATTTAGATAAATGATTATCTTCTTTTATCTTTAATCTTAGCTTTTTTACCAGTAAGTTGTCTGAAGTAGAAAATTCTCGCTCTACGAACAGCACCTTTCTTGTTGATTTCAATTTTTTGTAAAGCTGGTAAGTTAACCGGGAAGATACGCTCAACTCCGATAGCACCAGACATTTTACGAATAGTAAAAGTTTCTGTGTTACCAGAACCTCTTCTTTGAATAACAACTCCTTTAAAAAACTGAGTTCTTGTTTTTTCACCCTCTTTAATTTCGTAGAAAACAGTAATTGTGTCTCCAGCTCCGAATACAGGGAAATCTTTTCTAGCAACGAATTCGTCTTGAACGAATTTTAATAAATCTGCCATGATAATTTAAATTATGGTTTTTATATTAGAACAACATGCACGGATCTCGCCAGAGGTTGGTCAAATTCGGGTGCAAATGTAGAAAATAATTATGAATTATAAAATGTAGATCGTAAATTATTTTAAGTTGTTGATAAATTGAGGGTTAGAAGGGGTTTTGTTTCAGGTTTCAGGTTTCAGGTTTCATTGTTATTGCATAATCCCAACTTGAAACCTGAAACAAAATAACTTGAAACTTGAAACAAAAAAAAACTAAAACAAAAAAACTAAAACAAATTATTCTTCTTCCAATAAATCCGGCCTTCTGTTTTTAGTATGTTCGTATGCCATGTCTTCGCGCCATTTATCAATTTTTGCAAAATGTCCGCTGGTTAAAACTTCCGGCACTTTCCATCCTTTGTAATCTGCGGGTCTTGTATAAATTGGTCCCGAAAGTAAATTATCCTGAAAACTATCTGTTAATGCTGAGGTTTCATCACTTAAAACTCCGGGAATTAACCTAATTAAAGCATCAGATAAAACCAAAGCTCCCAACTCTCCACCCGATAAAACATAATCGCCAATTGAAATTTCTTTCGTAATAAAATGATCTCTCACTCGTTGGTCAACACCTTTATAATGTCCGCATAAAATGATAATGTTTTCGTACATAGACATTGTATTGGCCATTTTCTGATTTAAAGTTTCCCCATCAGGCGACATATAAATGATTTCATCATATTCGCGCTGACTTTTAAGATGCGTTATACAATCATCAATTGGCTGAATTGTCATTACCATACCCGCACCGCCGCCAAACGGATAATCGTCTACACTTTTTTGTCTGTTTGTGCTGTAATCCCGAAGATTGTGAAAATGAACTTCAACCAGACCTTTGTCAATGGCACGTTTCATAATCGAAGCTTCAAACGGGCTTCTTAACAGTTCTGGTAAAAGTGTAATAATATCAATTCGCATTTTTTATTCTGTAAATATTGTCGAATGCAAAGATACAAGTTAATAGTTGTCAAAAACAATAATCAGAAATCCAGTCACATAAAATTAAACTGATTTGTAAAATATTGTTTTTCAATTTTATATAATAATTATATAACATACCAAAATAATTATGTAAGTCAGGAAGTTTTATCTTTAACTATCATTACATAACCTAATTACATTGAATTTATCACCAACTAATTCTAAAAAACATTATCTAATGAAGAAATTAATATTCCTGCCTGCACTAGTCTCGCTTTTTATTTCGTGCGCGAGCAACAGTTCTGCAGTTGTAGGATCTGTAGGAGAAACTAAATCACAGATATTAACGAACTGGGGAACTCCTATTCGAACTCTGGAAAATAATAACAATGGAGAAATTCTGGTTTATGCCGATCAGATTTTTATCAATAATGGTTCTGAAGGAATGGCAGGAAAAAATTACTGGAACTATAATTATGTTTATATCAATAAAGAAGGAAAAGTAACTTCTACGAAACAGGAGAAACAAAATTTTCCTCCTCAGGCTATTGATTCACAAAAAATGCTTGGAATGAATTTATTGACTTCCAATTAAAAATTTTTAAAAAGATTATAAGAAATTCGTATTTTTAAGACTTACTTAGAAATACGAATTTTTTATTTAGTACAATGTCCATCCAAAAAATAAAAATACTTGCCATCGCCGGAAGTACAAGAAAAAATTCAAGCAATTTTAAGATTCTGCAGTACATCGCCAATCATTTAAATACAGAATTTAATGTTGAAATATTTGAAGATTTAGCGGCGCTTCCGCATTTCAATCCGGATTTAGATACCGAAAATCCTCCGGCAGAAATTATTTCATTCCGAAACAAAATAATAGAGGCAGAGGGCATCATTATCTGTACTCCCGAATATGTTTTCAGTCTTCCGGGAAGTTTAAAAAATGCCCTGGAATGGTGTGTTTCAACGACTATTTTATCTCATAAAAAATCCGGTCTTATTACAGCTTCTGCTTCCGGCGAAATGGCGCATGAGCAACTTTTGCTCATTATGAAAACGCTCGAAGCTAAACTTGATGCTTCGACCCAGCTTTTGATTCAGGGCGTGCGTGGAAAAGTTAATACAGATGGAAAAATTACAGATGCTGAAACAGAAAAAGCACTCGAAATTTTCATAAAAAACTTTGAGCGTCATTTTTTATAATATATTTACTTTCTGAATTTTATACCATTGCAATGATTACCAGAAGAAACTTTATTGTAACAACAGGTCTGGCGACAACAGCAGTTTTAGCTTTACCGTCATTAGCATTTTCTATGAATAAAAAAGAGATAGGATTACAATTGTATACGCTTCGCGAAGAACTTCCTAAAGATGTAAAATCGACTCTGGAAAAAGTAGCAAAGGCGGGTTATACTAATGTTGAAACATACGGTTTTTCAACCAAAGATCAATTTTGGGGATTGACACCAAAAGAATTAAAACAGATTTTGGATGAAAATGACTTAAAAGCGGTTAGCGGACATTATAATTTGGGAAGCTTTTTGTATGATGGAAATACCGCAGAATTAATTGCTTCAATTGAAGCAGCTAAAATTTTGAAAAGCGAATTTTTTACGATTCCCTGGGTTGATGAACCTTTCAGAAGAAATATCGAAGATTACAAAAAGATTGCTGCACGTCTCAATGAAGCGGCTAAAATGTGTAAAAGTGCCGGTTTAAAATTAGCATACCATAATCACGATTTTGAATTTCAAAACCATAACGGCGTAACTGGATTCGAAATTTTATTAAAAGAAACAGATAAGGATTTAGTTTTTTTCGAATTAGATTTGTACTGGGTAGTTCATTCAGGAAACGATCCTCTTCAATTGTTCAGGGAAAATCATGGAAGATTTAAAATGTGGCATGTTAAAGATAAAGATAAAAAGAATAACGATTTAAATACAGAAGTAGGTTCGGGAACAATTGATTTTAAACCTTTTTTTGCAGCTGCGAAACAATCCGGAATGGTTCATTTTTTTGTGGAACAGGAAAATAATTTTGCTTTAAATCCTTTTGATTCTATAAAGAAGAGTTGTGATTTTATTTCTAAAGAATTAATCTAACTCCTAATATTCAAAGCCATATTTTTGTAAAATATCTATTTAAAAAGTGTAGTATGACAACAAGTAAAAAGTTTATAAAAGGAGACGAAATAGAGTGGGAAGTCTTAGGAGAAGGCATCAAACGCAAGATTTTAGCTTTTGATGATCGGGTAATGCTGGTAAATGTTCATTTTGAAAAAGGAGCAATCGGCGTTCTGCACGACCATCATCACACGCAGGTAACTTACATTGAAAGTGGTAAATTTGATGTCACTATTGATGGCGTTACAGAAACATTAAAAGTAGGCGACAGTTTTTATATCCCGCCTCACGCGGTTCATGGCGTGCTATGTCTGGAAGCTGGAATGCTGACAGATGTTTTTAGTCCGATGAGAGAAGATTTTTTACAATATTAAAATAAGCAAATCAGTTTTTATCTCCGCTTTCGCGAAAGCAAATCTTTGCGATTAATGTTTAAGCACCAATAATACAGATTCAATATAAAAACGACTGATTGTACTGAATTTTATAAAAGAAAAAGTGAAGCTTTTTCTAGTTTAAGCTGAATATAGTATTTTTGTAATATGAATTTATCCAAAACAAACGTACTGTTTATGGCAGTTTGCACTGGTCTTATCGTTGCAAATTTATATTACTGCCAGCCTTTGATTGTATTAATCGCCAACGAATTTAAAATTCCCGAAGCCAATGCCGGAACTATAACGTATCTTACGCAGGCGGGCTATGCCATCGGATTGTTTTTTATGGTGCCGCTTGGCGATAAAATAGAACGAAAAAAACAAATTTTAATGACCACTTTTGCCTCTGTAATTGCTTTGCTAATTGCAGCAACAGCAAAAAGTTTTTTTGTATTACAGGTCGCGTCACTTTTAATTGGTATTACATCAATTGTACCGCAGCTAATTTTGCCTTTAGCAGCATCTTTAAGCGCGCCCGAGCAAAGAGGAAAAGTAGTTGGGACCATTATGAGCGGACTTTTAGTCGGAATCCTGCTTTCGCGCACTTTAAGCGGCTTTATTGGAGAAGTTCTGGGTTGGAGATCTATGTTTTACATTGCTGCCGGAATTTGTCTTTTAATCTTTTTTGTTATACAGAATAAATTTCCAGTAAACAGACCGCAGTTTCAGGGAACTTACGGACAATTGATCCAGTCTCTTTTTACACTAATAAAAACAGAGCCGATTTTACGCGAAGCAACGGCAATTAATGTTTTTAGTTTTGCTCAGTTTGGCGCTTTCTGGACGACAATGGTATTATTGCTTTCAGGAGATCCGTTTGGTTTTAACAGTGCGACAATAGGTTTGTTCGGTATTGTTGGTGCTTCGGGAGCATTGGCTGCGCCTCTTGTTGGAAGACTGGGAGACAAAGGAAATTCGAGAATTGCAGTTGGTTATGGCTGTTTATTGATATTAATAAGCTTTTTGGTTTTTTATTTCTCAGCAGAAAGTGTAATCGGAATTGCAATCGGAATCATATTTATCGATATTGGAATTCAGGGTGTGCACATTTCCAACCAAACCAGAGTTTACTCTCTATTGCCCGAAGCTAGAAACAGGTTAAATACCGTATTTATGTCCTTTAGCTTTTTAGGAACCGCTGCCGGATCTGCTTACGGATTATTATTATGGAAATTAGGAGGATGGCCTGCCGTCACAATAGGATGTATGGTTTTGTCGTTAGTATCACTGGCCATTTACGCACTTACTTATAAATCTAAAAAACAGAAAGCGCAAATTGATTAAAAAATTAATTTGTAAATTTGCGTTGAAATTAAAAATAACAACATGGAAAACGGAATATACGCTAAATTCAATACTAGCAAAGGTTCGATTTTAGTAAAATTGACACACGATTTGACGCCGGGAACTGTAGGGAACTTTGTAGCTCTTGCAGAAGGTAATATGGAAAATAAAGTAAAACCTCAGGGACAAAAATTCTATGACGGATTAACTTTTCACAGAGTTATTCCTGATTTTATGATTCAGGGAGGTTGTCCAAAAGGGACAGGAACAGGAGATCCGGGATATAAATTTGATGATGAATTTCACCCAAGTTTAAAACACGATCGTCCGGGAGTCTTATCTATGGCCAATTCTGGTCCTGGAAGTAATGGTTCTCAATTTTTTATCACGCACGTTCCAACTCCATGGTTAGATAACAAACACACTGTTTTCGGACACGTATTAGAAGGGCAGGATATTGTAGATGCTGTAGCACAAGGTGATAATCTTGATTCTGTAGAAATTATCAGAGTTGGAGAAGAAGCGCAAAAATGGAATGCTATTGAGTCTTTTATTGGTTTAAAAGGAGCACGTCTGAAAAGAGAAGCTGCTTTAAAAGCAGAATCTGAAGCAAAAATGGAACAACTGGCTGCTGGTTTTGATAAAACAGAAAGTGGTTTACGTTATAAAATGATTCAAAAAGGAGAAGGTAAAAGAGCTGAGGCAGGTAAGACAGTTTCTGTTCACTACGAAGGATCTTTAGAGAACGGAAAAGTTTTTGATTCTTCTTATCCGCGTAAAAAACCAATCGAATTTAAACTAGGAATCGGACAAGTTATTGAAGGATGGGACGAAGGTATCGCCTTATTGCAAGTTGGAGACAAAGCACGTTTTGTAATTCCATCTGATTTAGGTTACGGACCAGCTGGTGCTGGAGGAGTTATTCCGCCAAACGCAACTTTGATTTTTGACGTTGAATTAATGGACGTAAAATAAAAATTCAGATCAATTTTAAATTGTCTTTATAACTAATCCCATTCGCTTGCCGAATGGGATTTTTTTTATATTTACCGAAAACAAAGACAATGAAGAAAAATATAATTCTGGCTGGAATGGTTTTGGTATTAGTATCATGTGGCGGTAAAAAGACCGTTACAGAAACGCCGCCACCGCCACCTTCGCCGCCCGCAAAGGAAGTATCTGCTAAAGATTTAATATTTGGAGATACCGCTTTGGCAGAAGGCAAACAACTTTATGATAATAATTGTGCGAAATGCCACAAATGGTACGAGCCCAAACAATTTAGTAAAGAAGAGTGGAAACCAATTTTGGTGAGAATGCAAAAGAAGGCAAAGCTTGATGATTTGAAAATGGCATCAATCAACAATTTCATTTATTCGCAGTTATAAAATTTGCGATTTAAAAAGACTAAACTATTCAGTAATGGTATTGAATAGTTTTTTGTTTTAGATAAGATATAAAAAAACACCTTCACGAATGAGGTGTTCAAAAAAATTATGCATTGCTGACAGCAACGATCTTTAAAGTTTTAATTCCGGCAGGAAGTTCCCAATCTACTTCATCATTTTCCTTAAAACCAATGATAGCCACACTTAATGGCGCTAATATTGAAATTTTTGATTGTTTTACATCTGCAACAGAAGGAAGTACAATTTGAATTTTCATTTGTTTTTTTGCCTTCACATCTTCAACGGTTACGGTAGAATTTATTCTGATGATTGATGCATCGGTTAATTCTCCTTTGCTGACCACTGCGCGGTCTAATTCCTGAGAAAGCTGATTGGCTTCTTTTGCATTTGTATCATTTTTACTTTTTAAAATCAACTCACGTAGGAGTTTGTAATCTGCTGAGCAGAATGTTGGTATGGGTTTCATAGCTGTATTCATTATATTAATTTGTTATATGTATTTAAAGAAAAACAATTAAGATCTCAATCTTTTTTCTGAATTGAGATAAATGTGTGTTAAAAGAAAAACGGAAATATCTGAAGGCGTAAATGTGCTTTCAGATAAAATTGAATTATAAAATTTGATAAAATCCTCCGTCAAGAAGAAAAAAACCGAAGTAGACGGAGGCCTAAATAATAAAGGCCTTACTATGCGAAATAATTACAGCCGGAAGCGGTTCTGCAACGCAAAACGACTTTTTATACACTGTAAATGATATTATACTTCCCATTAGACAATCAAAATTGATCGGCAAAGATAGGTAATCTTTTTGAATTTCGTACGTTTTTACTTCCATTTAATGCCACAGCCTACACTTGGACGTTGAGGTTCCTTTAAACTTCTGTTGTAAAGTAAAGCGTCAATCGCGCCTCTGAGGTCGCTTCCGCTAAGTGGAATTCCATTACCGGGTCTGGAATCATCGAGTTGCCCACGATAAAACAGTTGGTCCTGATTATCAAATAAATAGAAATCCGGAGTACAAGCTGCCTGATACGACTTTGCAGTTTCCTGAATCTCATCATACAAATAGGGAAAATCGATCTTGTGTTCCATTGCAAATTCAGTGATCAATTCGGGGGAATCTTCCGGATATTTTATAATATCATTACTGGAAATAGCCACTACACCAATTCCCTGAACGCGATAATCATTGGCGATCATTACAATTTCTGAAATGACATGCAGTACAAACGGACAATGATTGCAGATAAAAATAACCAGAGTTCCCTTTGAACCTTTTAAATCTCCAAACGAATAAAAGTCATTTGAGTTGGTGTCTTTTAAATAAAAATTGGGAGCAATAGTTCCTAGAGGAAGCATTGTTGATTCAGTTCGTGCCATTTGATGCAAATTTGATTTTCAAAAATAGGTTAAAAATCTGTAAATAAAAGCACAATAAAAAAATATCCAAAGAAGCAGTTAGCTGAATCAGCTTGCTTCTTTGGATACTTCTGTAAAATTTTTATATTTTTTTATGAATTAAGAAACTGAAGTAAATCTGCATTCAGTTTCTCTTTTTCTGTATAGAATAAACCGTGTGGTGCACCTTCATAAACAATATATGTATTGTTTGCGATTCCTTCAGAAGCTTTCTTAGAGGTCAGATCGATTGGTACAATTTTATCATCATCTCCGTGAATGATCAATGTAGGAACTTTTACAAAATCAAGCTCATCTCTGAAATCGGTGAAACTGAAAGATTCTGCACATTTTAAAGTTGCTCTTGGCGACGCTGCTGCACAAAGATTTCTGTAATATTCTAATAAAGAAGAGCTTAAAGGCTTGTTAATAATGTTTACTCCGAAAAATGTTTTTCCGAAATTATCTATAAATGCAATTCTGTCTTCTTTAATCGCTTCTGCGGTAGTATCACTTTTTTCTCGTGGATGACCGTCCGGATTATCCGATGTTTTAAGTAAAAAAGGAACTACAGATGAGATCAAAGCTGCTTTTGTAACACCTTTTCCGCCGTGACGGCTGAAATAACGAACCACTTCACCACCACCCATAGAAAATCCTACCAGAGTTACATCTGTAAGTTCTAATTGTTCGATAATTTCCTGTAAATCATCTGCCAGAGTATCGTAGTCATAACCGTCCCAAGGTTGTGAAGATTTACCAAATCCACGACGATCATAGGCAATAACCCTAAAGTTATTTTGTACTAAATTGTCAATTTGATATTCCCACATTTCATTAGAAAGCGGCCATCCGTGTATAAGAATTACAGGTTTTCCCTGTCCGTAATCTTTCACGTAAAGTCGTACGTTTTGAGCAGTTTCAATGTATTTGTCGGTATGTATTTGTTTCAGATTAGATTCAAAATCCTTAATCGTCATACATGCGTTTGGTTCAGTATGTTCCATTATATATCTTTTTACGTTAGTGTCTATTTTGTGTGAGGTAAAATTAAAATATAACAGGAAGAAAAAGCTTATAGAATTAGGGTCATTAATTACAAAATTAATAGGTTTGTAAATCAAAATATATAAAATGGATTTAACCTGGAACGAGTTTGAAAGAACTGATATGCGCGTTGGAACGATTGTCAAAGTAAATGATTTTCCTGAGGCCAGAAAGCCGGCTTATCAGCTAACAATTGACTTTGGTTCTGAAATTGGAATTAGAAAATCATCGGCACAGATTACCAAAAGATATCAGAAAGAAGATTTAATCGACAGACAAATTATTGCGGTAGTCAATTTTCCAAAAAAACAAATCGGAAAATTTATGAGTGAGTGTTTGGTGCTTGGTGCAGTAGGCGAGGAGGGAGATGTCGTTTTACTTGCTCCCGATTTTAAAATTCCGAATGGTCTTCGAATTGGATAGTTTTGAGCTGCAGTTTTTAGTTATTTTAATAGTTTGTGGAATTGTCAGTCTGAGCGTCCCGAAGTTTAGGGATGCTCATACTGACGACCTAAAAGCCGAGACTGAAAAACTGAAACTCGACTTAAATTTTTGAAATAAAATCACGTAAAATCAGCTGACCTTCTTCCCAATATTTCAAATCAGAATCAGAATTAATATGACCTTTTTGTCCAATGTTTACAAAATCGCTTCCCCATTTTTCTGCAAAATATTTTTTTCTTTCAAATGTAGCGTATGGATCATTTTCGCTCGCAACAACTATTGACGGAAAAGGAAGCTTGTAAATTGGCATTGGCGCAAAATTCCTGATGCAGTCAGGCGTGTGCTGAGGTGAATCTACATCTGCCGGAGCCACCAGAAATGCTCCAATAATATTAGAATTCTGATTTTTTTCTGCCCAGTGCAAAACCAACGAAACCGCCAGACTGTGCGCAACTAAAATTGTGGGTTTGTTTAGTTTTAAAATGTTTTCGTTTAATCTGTCCAGCCATTCTTCGCGAATAGGTTCATCCCAGTTGTCTTGTACAACTCTAATGGAGTTTTCAAATTTTTTATGCCAAAAAGTCTGCCAGTGTTTTTCTCCGGAATCTCCGAGTCCCGGAATAATTAAAAGTTGTGTCTCCATTGCCGTGGAATTGTATTTAGTGATTATTTTTTACGTTCGTTTAAAATACGGTTCACCTCATTAACCAAAAGCGGAAAACCGGGTTCTGTCATGCCGTGACCATAGCCATCAAGTTCGTACAGTTTGGTTTGTTTGTGACCAACCAATTTCATCATTCTGGCCATATAGGCATTTTCTTCGTAACGTCCCAGCATTTCCAGTTCACGATCTCCCGTAATTAGTAACAATGGCGGAGCGTCTGCGCGAACATGATATAAAGGTGCGAAAGCATCGATTGTAGGTTGTTTTTCGGGAATTCCGTTTTCTCTTCTAATTTCAAAATGGGTAATACACTGACTGCTAAAAGGTATTAATCCGGCAATTTGGTTAGCGTCTATGTTTTCTTTTTGAAGCCATTTTTTATCCAGACCAATCATATTGGTTAAATAAGCTCCGGCAGAATGCCCAGATACAAAGATCTGTGCTTTATCTCCGCCGTAATTGCTAATAGAATTGAATGCCCATGCCACAGCCGCCGCCGCATCTTCAATACATTTTTCGGCTTTTACCTTTGGCGACAATCTGTAATTTACACCAATTATGGCAAAACCTTTATTTTTTAAAGCTTCCGGAATTTCTTTACTTCCGCCCGTAAGTCCGCCGCCGTGAAACCATACGATTGTTGCAAATCCTGTTTTGTTTTTAGGATAATAAATATCCAGGACACATCTTTCATTAATATATTTATCAGATTTATTGGCCGCAGCATTATAATACTGGATATTGCTTTTGGTTTCGTATTCTGTATTTTGTGCTGTAAGTGAAATTCCGTAAAGGAAGAGAGTTAAGAGGATGATTAATTTTTTCATTTTTTAAAAGTGAAATGTTAGAAGTTAAAAGTGAAATGTTAGAAGTTAAAAGTGAATGTTATATAAAAAAATGAGTTCTAAAAAGCGTTTTACATTTTACAAATAACATCTCACAAATAAATATATAAAAAAAGTCCAAAATGCAGAACAATTTGGACTTTTACTTTATGTAAAATTTGATTTTGATTAAATGTCATCAAAGTCAATATCTGTAAAACTTGATCGTGATTCAGATTTCTCAGTAGAACTATATTCTTTTTTAAAATCTTTTTGATGTCTCTCAGAAATTACTTCTTCGCCTTTGTGGTTTAAAACATAAGAAGTCATTTCTTCCAGGATTTCTGCAAAAGCACCAAAATCTTCTTTGTATAAATAGATTTTGTGTTTTTTGAAATGAAACGAACCATCTTCTTCAGTAAATTTTTTGCTTTCAGTAATAGTGATATAATAATCATCAGCTTTGGTAGCTCTCACATCAAAGAAATAAGTTCTTCTTCCTGCTCGTAAAACTTTAGAAAAAATCTCTTCTTTTTCTAACATGTCATTTTCTCTCATAATACGTTCTATCATTTTTGGAATTAATAGTAATCAAAAATCATAAAAAATTATCTATTACGCAACAATTAAAGTAATTCTTTTTCCGAAAGTTGTTTTAAATATAACGCTGCATAATATCCCTCTTCATTTATTAATTGATTATGAGAGCCTTGTTGAATGATGCGTCCGTCTTCGAGGATGATAATTTTGTCTGCATTCTTAGCTGAAGAAACTCGGTGGCTTACAATGATCGTTGTTTTGTCTTTTGAGATTTTAAACAAATTATTCAGGATCATTTCTTCGGTTTCTGTATCTACGGCAGAAAGGCAATCATCAAAAAGTAAAATAGCAGGATTTTTAATAATAGCTCTTGCTATGGAAACCCGCTGCTTTTGTCCGCCCGAAAGTGTAATTCCTCTTTCTCCTAAAATGGTGTCGTATTGTTTGTTAAATGCAATAATATTATCGTGAACCACTGCATTTTTGGCAGCGTCAAATACTTCTTCATCAGTTGCATTTTGATTTCCGAACTTAATGTTGTTTTTAATAGTATCTGAAAAAAGAAAAGCATCCTGCGGTACAATTCCGATATTATTTCGAAGATCATTTAGGTTTAAAGAACTAATTTCATTGCCATCTATTTTAACTTCTCCATCCGTAACATCGTAAAGTCTGGAAATAAGCGAAAGAATAGTCGATTTTCCCGAACCGGTTTTTCCTAAAATCGCCAGTGTTTCTCCTTTTTTAACCGTAAAGGAAACATCTTTTAAAGCTTTAATATTAGTATCATTATAAGTGAAAGAAACATTTTCGAAAGCAATATTTCCGTCAATTACAGAAGAATTTTCGTTATTGTTTTTAATTTCCGGTTCAATTTTCAGAAATTCATTCAGACGTTTTTGAGAAGCTTCCGCTTCCTGGACCATCGAAGAAACCCATCCTAAAGACGCCACCGGCCAAGTCAGCATATTGACATACAATATAAACTCGGCGATGGTACCGATGTTGGGGATGGTGCCGTTAATATACATTACGCCTCCAAAATAAATAACTACCAAATTACTGATTCCGATAAGAGCGATCATCAAGGGACCGAATAAAGATTGCACTCTTGCCAGACTTAAACTTTTGCGTTTACTTTCTTCTGCAAGACTGACCATATTATTTTGATGTTGATTTTCTAATGAATACGCTTTGATGACCCGAATTCCCGAAAAGATTTCCTGGGTAAAACTGGAAACTTTAGACAAATATTGCTGAAAAGTGGTGCTTCGTTTATTAATTTCAGAACTTAATTTGAAAATGCAGTACGAGAGAACCGGCAACGGCAATATGGTATATAAGGTAAGTCTCGGCGATACATTATACATATATAATATAACGATCGCAAACCTAATAAATGTATTAATAGTATACATTACCGCGGGGCCAACATACATTCTGACCTTTGAAACGTCCTCACTGATTCGATTCATCAAATCTCCCGTTCGGTTTTGTTTGTAGAAATTTTGCGAAAGATTTTCATACTGACGGAAAACTTCATTCTTTAAATCAAACTCTATATGACGCGACATTACAATTAAAGTCTGACGCATTAAGAAAGTCAGAAAGCCCGCAACTATAGTTGTTCCTATGATTAACAGTACGTTATGAATTAAATCCTGTCGAAATGCGGCAATTACTATCTCCGATTTTTGGTCTGCAGCTGATAATTTATCGAAATTTTCAATAGCATTAAGTGACTTACTAATGAGCTTTGGAGTAAATAAAGAAAATATTTGTGCGATTATGGTTATTAAAATACCCAGTGAAAAACTGTATTTATATTTGATGAAATATTTGTTTAAATAGCTTAATTCTTTCATTTTTTTAAGAAATCTTATATTGAATTGTTTTGTATTTAAGAATTATTATTAAATAAAATTATAATAATTTGCGATTTAATCAAAACAATTGGATTGTAATATTGTTATTTTAAAGATAAAAAAATAGCACATGTGTATTTTTTAATTATGTTTGAGAAGTCTTTTTGACAAATTCATAATTTTAACTAATTTATACTAGCGCTATGGATGCAACTTTTGCAACTGGAAAAGAACTTCAAAAAATGGATCCTGTTTTTGGTCAGTTATCTTTTGACGATCACGAACAAATTGTATTTTGCAATGACAAAGATACAGGTTTAAAAGCAATTATTGGTATTCATAATTCGGTTATGGGACCAGCTTTAGGAGGAACCAGAATGTGGAATTACAACACAGAATGGGAAGCTTTAAATGATGTTTTACGTCTTTCAAGAGGTATGACTTTTAAATCTGCCATTACCGGACTTAATATTGGAGGAGGTAAAGCGGTTATTATTGGTGATGCAAAAACCCAGAAAACTCCTGAGTTGATGCGTAAATTTGGTGAATTTGTACACTCATTAAGCGGAAGATATATTACTGCAGAAGATGTCGGAATGGAAACAAAAGACATGGATACTGTAAGAGATGTAACGCCTTATGTAACGGGTATTTCTGAGGAAAGAGGTGGTTCAGGAAATCCTTCTCCTGTTACGGCATATGGTGTTTACTTAGGAATGAAAGCAGCTGCTAAAAGTCAGTTTGGTTCTGATGTTTTAGAAGGTAAAAAAGTTTTGGTTCAGGGAATCGGACATGTGGGTGAGACTTTGGTTGACTATTTAACTAAAGAAGGAGCACAGGTAACGATTACGGATATTAATGAAGAAAAATTATATCAGGTTGCTTCAAAATACAACGCAACAATTTATACCGGAGAAGATTTATATACTGCAGATGTAGACATATATGCACCATGTGCAATGGGAGCCACTATTAATGATGCTACCATTGAAAAAATCAAAGCTAAAGTAATCGCAGGTGCGGCCAACAATCAGTTAGCAGACGAGAATGTTCACGGTGCGAGATTAACAGAAAGAGGAATTTTATACGCTCCTGATTTCCTGATTAACGCTGGTGGAATTATCAATGTTTACGCTGAATTGGCAAACTATGGTAAAGCTGAAATCATGACTAAAACCGAAAACATCTACAATACTACTTTGGAGATTATCGCTTTTGCAGCAAAAAACAACATGACTACTCATAAAGCGGCTCTTACAATTGCTCAAAACCGTATTGATCAAAGAAGAATCGAGAACGGAAAATAATATTCTTTATGGAATGTTTACTGTTCGCTTATATATAATTGACCTCCGTTTGCAGATAATCTGTCAACGGAGGTTTCTTTTTTGATGAATGCTGAAAAACTGTGGCTAAAAGCAGTCACTTTTTTAGGAATTTATTTTAATATACGCATAAAAGTTATACTTTTGCAGACTAATTTTTAAATGTTCTTACAAGGTGGTAAACAGAAGACACATACGCGTTAAAGTAATGCAATCCATTTATGCAATGCACCAAAGCGGTTCTGATAATATGGAAAAAGAGGAAAAATTTCTTTTCTACAGCATTGACAATATTCAGGACTTATACCTTATAATGCTTTCTTCATTGATAGAAATCTGTAAAAAAGAATCTGTTTTTTTACATCTGTCAAGTAAAAAACATCTTGCTACTGCAGCAGAACGTAATCCAAACCAAAAATTTGTAAACAATAAGATTTTTCAGCTTCTTGCCGAAAGCAATTCTCTTAGTATCGCTTTAGAAAATCGTAAAATCAATAATTGGTCTTTAAATGATGACTATATCATTTTGCTTTTAAATGATGTTAAATCAAGCGATTTGTACAAAAAATACATGAGCAATGATGTGAATACATTTGAAGAAGACAGACAATTTATAATTGACTTATTTTCGGATGTAATTGTTCCGAACGATAAATTATACGAATATTTAGAGGATGACAAATTAACCTGGGTTGATGATATTCCGGTGGTAAACACGCATATTATCAAACAGCTAAAAGCCATCAAAACACAGGATCCGGACGACTTTAGAGTGCCAAGATTGTATAAAGATGTCGAGGATAAAGATTTTGCTAAAGATTTATTTAGAAGAACGGTTTTAAATGAAACTGCTTTCGCTAAAGAATACGAAGACAAAACACCAAACTGGGATAGCGATCGTATTGCCGAAATTGATACAATTATTTTGAAAATGGCCATTTGCGAGTTTTTAAAATTCCCGTCGATTCCGGTAAAAGTAACTCTTAACGAATATTTAGAGATTGCTAAAGAATATTCTACTCCAAAAAGCAGTATTTTTATTAACGGAATTTTAGATAATCTCGTTAAAGAATTAACTGCCAATAAAAAGATGGTAAAAGTAGGAAGAGGGTTAATGTAAAAATCTAAAATTCTTATTTAAGAAAAAAAATATTAAATATAAATCCAAAAAACTAAATTAAATTATGGGACAATTTACTCAATTTGCGCCATTCGTCTTAATGTTTGTGGTAATCTATTTCTTCATGATTAGACCGCAACAAAAAAGAGCAAAAAATGAAAAAGAATTTGAAAGCGGCCTGAAGGTAGGAGACAGAATAGTAACAAAAAGTGGTTTCCACGGTAAAGTAGTGGAGCTTGCAGAAACGACAGTTATCATTGAAACAATGTCAGGAAAATTAAAATTAGAGCGTTCGGCAATTTCTTTAGAAATGAGTGCTGCTTTAAATAAGAAAGCATAATTTTTATAAGATTCTAAATAAATTTAAAAATCCCAAATTCTATATTTAGAATTTGGGATTTTTTCGTTTAAAATAGCTTTTAGATCATTGATTAGTTCGTAACAAAAAAACCTTTGTGAAAGTTTTAAACTTTGACAAAGGCTGCCTATAGCTTGGAATTTGAATTAAAAATTGGAATTTCTGGATTTATCTATATTTATCATTTAAACCAACATTTCCCAAAATCATCGGAATCACTTTTTCCATTCTGGAAAGTTTCGTTTTTTCCTGTTTGGCGCTTTCAATATATTCCAGAAACTCATATTGTTTATATGGAGAAAATTTCTGAAATGCTTCCGCTAAATCGGGATTCTGGATCATTTCTTTTTCCAAAATAGCAGAAACAATGGCTTCTTTTTTTGATTTTTGAATTACTTTACCCTGCTTTTCGTTTTCAATTGCTTCCAGGATATATTCTAAAACTTCTTTTTCATTAATCTCTTCTTTAGAGGTAAAACGCCATTGACGAAGTGATTTAGTTAAGTTTTCCTGAGCGTTGATCAGTTTCTTTTTTTCATCTTTTAGAAACACTCCATTTAAGAACCAAATGGCAAAATAATCTTTAAATCCGCCAAGTCCAATAACATTTTTTTTGTTGTAAACATATATCGGACCGCCCCATTTAATGGTTTCAGTCAGTTCGGTTTTGTCGATAATAGATTTTAAGAAAAGTAATTCCTCTGCCCATTTATCGCCGTATTTCCAAATGCCTTTATTTTCGGATTTCGATTCCAATTATTTTCTTGTTTTAGGTTTTTCTGCAGAGGAGAAAATTCCGGGAATTGCAGTAAGTTCTGCAATTTTTACAATTACCTCAGTCGCTTTCTGCATGCTTTCTGCCGGAACATATTCGTATTTTCCATGGAAATTATGACCACCCGCAAAAATGTTCGGACAAGGTAATCCCATGAACGACAATTGAGAACCGTCTGTTCCGCCGCGAATTGGTTTTATAATTGGTTTTATGTTCAATTCTCTCATTGCTTTTTCGGCAATATCCACAATATGTTTTACAGGCAGAACCTTTTCTTTCATATTATAATATTGGTCTTTTATTTCAGCAGTCACAATATCTTCGCCAAATTTTTTAGCGAATTTTTTATTGAACTGTCTTGCAATTTTTAGAACAAGCTCTTTTCGTTTTTCAAATTTCTTCTTGTTATGATCACGGATTATTAGCTCCAAAACGGTTTCCTCAATGTTACCTTTTATATGATGAACATGAAAAAAACCTTCATAACCTTTAGTTTCCTGAGGTGTTTCTCCCTTTGGGAGTTCGTTAATAAATTCATTAGCAAGTAGCATAGAATTAATCATTTTACCTTTTGCATAACCGGGATGAACACTTTTTCCTTTAAAAGTAATTTTAGCGCCGGCAGCATTGAAGTTTTCATATTCCAGTTCGCCAATCTGACTTCCATCCATCGTGTATGCCCATTGCGCACCAAATTTCTCTACATCAAAATGATGTGCACCACGACCGATTTCTTCATCCGGAGTAAAACCAATTCTGATTTTCCCATGTTTAATTTCCGGATGCTGAATCAAATATTCCATTGCAGAAACAATTTCAGTAATTCCGGCTTTATCATCTGCACCTAAAAGAGTTGTTCCGTCGGTTGTAATAATCGTCTGCCCTTTATAGAGTAATAAATCTTTAAAATAATCCGGAGATAAAATAATGTTTTTCTCAGCATTCAGAACAATATCTTTTCCATCGTACTGGGTTACAATTTGTGGTTTTACATTTGCACCGCTAAAATCCGGCGAAGTATCAAAATGGGAAACAAAACCAATTGTGGGCACTTCATGATCTACATTACTGGGAAGAGTAGCCATAATATAAGCTTTGTCATCAATGGTTACTTCATCAAGACCAATTGCTTTTAGTTCTTCAACTAATTTGTTGGCCAGATTCCACTGTTTTTGAGTACTTGGTGTTGTTTGAGAATTTGGATCCGATTCAGTATCTATTGTTACATAACTAATAAAACGATCTATAATATGTTGCATTTTTTTGAATTTTTAGCAAATATAGAAAAATTTTTCTGCGTGATAATTTAGCTTCCTATATCCGAGTGAATTAAAAAAGGGACTCTGAACAGAATCCCTTTATAGTTTTATAAAATTATTATTTGCTTTTTACGCATCTAAAACCGACATGATTGGCGGCAGATCTAATTTCTCCTTTACCTCTCGTCCCTACCATGTATCTGGTGCAATATTGATCTGTGCACAGAAAAGAGCCGCCACGGTGCACACGCTTAATCTGTGTTGGATCGTTTGGATCATTATAAGCACCCGGGCCTTGCGGGTTTTTTGTGACCTTGCCGCTCTCTGCTAAAGATTTGTAATAATCGACGCTGTACCAGTCATGAATCCACTCCCATACGTTTCCGCCAATGTCATAAAGCCCGTACGGATTTGGAGCATATTGCGCTGTCGGAGCGATTCCTTTAAAACCGTCTTCACCTGTGTCGCCATCTTTTATTGGAAAATGTCCCTGATAAATGTTAGCCTGAAATCTTCCTTTAGGTTTTAAATCATTGCCCCAGGCATATAGATTTCCGGATTTCCCCCCTCGTGCGGCAAATTCCCATTCGGCTTCAGTTGGAAGTCTTTTTCCTGCCCATTTTGCATAGGCTTCAGCATCTTCATAAACAACGTGAACTACGGGATATTTTTCTTTTCCTTTAATGGTACTTTGCGGTCCTTCAGGGTGTTTCCAGTCGGCACCGGGTTCATAACGCCACCATTGCAGAAAATCATTAAGATTAACGGCAGAGGGAGTAGGAGTAAAAACTACAGAACCCGTAATTAAATCTGCTTCGCTTGCAGTAGGAAATTCTTCCTTGGTAGGCTTTTGTTCTGCAACTGTTATATAGCCAGTAGCTTTTACAAATTTTTCAAACTGTTCATTCGTTACTTCTGTTTCATCCATATAATAGCCGTCAACATATACACGGTGAACAGGAGCTGCGTCTTTAGTTACACCTTTTATGCTGCACAAACTTTCGTCTTCGACATTTGAACCCATGGAAAACTCACCACCGGGAATCCAGACCATTCCTTCCGGAGCTTTTTCCGTTGGTTTAAATTTATTTTCAATTGTTGGTTTAAATGCAGATTGTCCCGTTGACGGAATGTCGTGACATTCTATCGCTGATACAGCTTCTTTTTGTTCTGTTACTGAAAATCGGTTGTAACTGTAAGCAATTGAAATAATGGATATGGTAAGCAATGCAAACATCCAAAATGTTTTATTTTTCATGGTTTGTTATTTAGAACGACATAATTGATTGTCTATAGCGGATATAAAATTATAAAAAATTACTTTAACTATACTAAATATGTAGAGTTAACCCTTTTAAATTATTTTTTATCTTCTTCCACCATAACCACTTCATACTTATTTTTGCCATCAACCTGCACAGGTTGATAATAAGTTTCTCCAAATTTGATGTATTTTACGTCTCCTACTGTAACTTCTTTACCACCTTCCGGTAAATTATCTACCAATGTTCCTGCTGTTGGTGGTACAACTTTGTACGAGCTGCCCTCTTTTTCATAATAGGTACCACCATAATAATAATTATTTACCGTACCGGTATTGACGGTTTGTGCGCCACCCGGAATACTATTGACGGTTCCTCCAACCGGAGCAGGAACAACCTGATAACCGCCATTACTTGGCGCATACCAAACGCCCTGATCATAATGATATTGCGTGCTTTCTACGCTTACGACGATGGCAGTCACTGCTAAAGTTGCCACAAAAAAGCCCCACGGATGCCAGACTGGTCCCCAATAATAAGGTCTGTAAGGATGATAATAATACGGATGAAACGTGTTATACCGATAACCGCCATACACATAAGGAGGTCGCGTATAAATAACTGTATTTCTTCTCACAATTGTATTTCGATTGTAATTGATGTTAATATCTCGGTTTCTGTTTATATTATTGTTTCTGGTCTGACCGCTAATATTAGTATTTCTGTTGCTGATATTATTTCTGTTGATGGTATTAGAATTCCTGTTTACAGTATTGGTTCTGTTGTTACTATTCGAATTATTGTAAGACCTGTTAATTTTGGTTCCCGAATTGTTAGATCCTGGTCGGGTCGTTACAACAGGTGCTGTTTCTCTGGTCTGTCTCATTTGAGATGTGCCTGCTGTTCTGTGCATACCGCCGCCGCCGGCCCCGTGAAAACCTCCGCGGCCACGTTGTGCAAAACTGTCAATTGAAAGTAAAAAAAACAATCCGGCAAACCAGAGTGCTGGGATTTTTGTTATTGCTGATGTTAAATTTTTCATATTCAGGGTTTTAGTTGTATAAAGTTATGAAAAAAAGATTTACATGATAAATTTAATTAGGTTTGAATGGTATTATAGTGTGTGGTCTTAGTACACTGAAATTTCTAATCAAATTGAGGATTTTTGTTTTTTTAACTCTCTCAAAATTAGCTATTAGGTAAACGAAGTAGGAAGACTGAAAGATCTAAAATGGTTTCATTTTAGAATTTGCAACGCAAAAAGGGAAGTAAAATCATCTTAAGGTTATTCTTTTACTTTATAACAGCAATTTTTTTAGAATCTGGGGTATTTAGGAATTGAACAAAATTGAAATTATTTGTTTTCGTAAAAAAGCACCTTTTTAAACTATAATATTTAAATTTGCATCCGAAAATAACAACACAACTCTTATGTATAAATTGATAATTCGTCCGATACTTTTTTGGTTTGATCCTGAAGAAGTGCATTACTTTACTTTTTCATTTGTAAAATTCATTTCAAAAATACCTGGCGTTTCCTCACTTATAAGATCAATTTATGAAGTAAAAGATACACGATTAGAAAGAGAAGTTTTCGGAATTAAATTTAAAAACCCTGTCGGACTTGCTGCAGGTTTTGATAAAGATGCCAAGTTATATAAAGAGTTAAGTGATTTTGGTTTTGGTTTTATCGAAATAGGAACTGTTACACCTTTCGGACAGGAGGGTAATCCGAAGAAACGATTATTCCGATTAAAAGAAGATAAGGCCATTATTAACCGTATGGGATTTAATAATGGCGGAGTTCTCGAAGCTGTTGAACGTTTAAAAAAGAATTCAGGCGTCTTAATAGGAGGAAATATCGGAAAGAATAAAGTAACAGATAACGAAGATGCAGTTAAGGATTACATCATTTGTTTTGATGCACTTTTTAATCATGTTGATTATTTTGTCGTAAATGTGAGTTCTCCTAATACGCCCAATTTGAGAGCTTTGCAAGATAAAGAACCTTTGACCGCTTTATTGCAGACGTTGCAAAACAGAAATGTTGAAAAACAAAAAACAAGCACTCAGAAAGTAAAACCGATTTTATTGAAAATTGCTCCGGATTTAACTGACGAGCAATTATTAGATATTATTGATATTATAAAAACAACTCAGATTGCGGGTGTAATTGCCACCAATACAACAATCTCAAGAGACGGACTTCAATCTGTTAACCAGTCAGAAACAGGAGGTTTGTCTGGAAAACCATTAACCAAACGTTCTACAGAGGTAATTCGTTTTCTTTCTGAAAAAAGTAACAAAGCTTTTCCAATTATTGGCGTGGGAGGAATTCATTCTGCAGATGATGCAATTGAAAAACTAAATGCAGGAGCAAGTTTAGTGCAGTTATATACCGGTTTCATTTATGAAGGTCCGGCTTTAATAAAAGCAATTAATAAAAAGCTTTTAGGGCAATTGTAAAAGTGCCTGAAGTATAAAACCAATTCCTATTGCAATTCCGAAACTAATCAGGGTTCCGATCATGACATATTCGGTCAGTTTTCTGTCTTTGGCTTCTTTTAAATCTCCGAACCTAAAAATAGATTTGGCTGCCAGAAGAAATCCTACGGCTTCAAAATGAGCCGTTAATATAAACAGAACAACCAGCACGCGTTCTAAAATGCCAATGTAATTTCCTGCACTGGCAAGCGAATTATCCTTATGACTGTCCTGACTTTCGGGACTCCAGATCGATATTATGGTTTTAATAAAAATGGAAGAAGGTTTTGTTACGAGTAAAAATCCGGTTAGTAAAATCCAGAATTCGTTGTTAATCCAAAAAGGAATTATAACGGTGTTTTGATATAGAAGTACGACGCCTGCTAAAATTAAAACATGAGCAATCTGGTCCACAACAAACCAGGTACGTTTTGTAGTGTCTTTTTGAAAGTTGAGTTTAATTAAATCTACGATACCGTGCGTTATGGCAATTAAGATGGCATAGGGAATAAAACTGATCTCTCCCGCCAGAATTGCAGCTAAAACTCCGTGAAGAAAAATATGCACATATAAATAAATACTTTTGTGTTTTTTAATTTCTTTATGGGCCACCCATGAATTAGGCTGCCAGATAAAATCTCCAAGTAAATGGGCAAGAATCAGTTTTATAAATAAAATCATGAGACTGTAAGTTGTTTTATTTGTGTTCTAAAATATCGATCTAACTGCAGCACCAAATCAAACTGGGCACGTTTTTGCCTTCTGCTTACCGCAGCCTGGTTAATGCCTAATTTCTGTCCCAGCTCCTCTTGCGATAAAGTCGGATTTTCAATTGCTGCGGCAACAAATTCTGCCGATTGTACCAGCCAGCTGTCCATAAAAGTAAGAGCCAGTTGTAACATTAAATTCAGTTTTTCATCAAAATCCTTATTAGCGGTTCGTAGTGCTAAAGTTACTTTCTGCTTTTTTAAAGTTTCAAACAATTCACCCGAATTGATAAACGCAGAGCCATTACTTTCAGAAATTTTTTCGGCATTATGGGTTTTATCTCCAAAGCCAATACTCATTCGTGCGTCTGATTTCATTGCGCGCAAATTGGCTTTTACCAAAATAGCGGTCAATAAGGCATCTTCCGGATTTTTAACTTCGATCTGAAATTCATCCCCACGATACACTTCCCATTCAATGGGTGTTTTACCCAATGGAGCAAGTATTTTTTTTAAATCCTCGACCCAATGGACAGATTCCTGTTTTCTTGATCCGATAATATCTCCTGTAATGATGCTGGTCATAATCAAATATAATTAAAAAATAATAAACTTTCTATTACAAATATAAGTAATTATATTATTTATTACGCTTTTAGGTAATATTTTGTTTTATTACCTATTTTAGTAATATAAACTACTATTACAATATATTGTAATAAATTGTTTCAGCTAAAATTATCTTTTATATCTATAAAAAAGAAGCTAACTTAGCCATTACAAAAGAGTAAGCTTTGAGTAAAGAAATCAAAATTATTGAATGTCCCAGAGATGCTATGCAGGGGATTCGGGATTACATTCCCACAAAAAATAAAGTTTCCTATATACAGGCCTTACTTCGCGTAGGGTTTGATACAATCGATTTTGGAAGTTTTGTTTCCCCAAAAGCTATTCCGCAAATGCAGGATACCGCTGCCGTTCTGGAACAACTCGATTTATCTCAGACCACCAGTAAATTACTTTCTATTATTCCTAATACACAAGGAGCAGTAACCGCTGCCAATTACGCACAGATACAATATTTAGGTTTTCCATTTTCTATCTCCGAAAATTTTCAAATGCGTAATACACACAAAACTATTGCGCAGTCTTTAATAACACTTGAAGAAATTCTGGAAGTAGCCGATAAAAAAAATAAAGAAGTAGTTACCTATCTTTCTATGGGCTTTGGTAATCCTTACGGCGATCCTTGGAATGTGCAGATAGTAGGGGAGTGGACAGAGAAATTGTCAGGAATGGGTGTCAGGATTTTATCGCTTTCCGATACCGTGGGAACGTCCACGCCTGAAGTTATTACGTATTTGTTTTCAGAATTAATTCCTAAATATAAAAATATTGAGTTTGGCGCACATCTGCACACAACGCCAGAAAGCTGGTTCGAAAAAATAGATGCCGCAGCCAAGGCGGGATGCACGCGTTTTGATGGCGCTATCCAGGGTTTCGGTGGTTGTCCTATGGCAACAGATAAATTAACGGGAAACATGCCGACAGAAAAACTGATTTCATATTTCACAGCGCATAAAAAAAATACAGGATTAAATTCTCTAAGTTTTGAAAGCGCCTATAACGAAGCCTCCAAATTGTTTCAAAAGTTTCATTAAAAAAGATATATTTTCTTACCTTTGATGATGATTGTAAACATTTCGCGTTACATTTAGTATTCAGATAAATATTGATATGAAATCAAGCCCTCCCCATAAAATAGTCAGCCTAATGCTATTCGCTTTTTTCTTTTTTTCCTGTTCGAGCGATTTAGATTTCGATCAGATTAATGATCTTAAACTGGAGCCGGCCATTGTGGCAAATCTGGCATATTTTGATATTCCGGCAAACAAACTTATAGATGATGGCGAAAATCACGTAATATCTGATGTAAGAGGATTTGATGTTTTTAAAGATAAATTTTTTACCAATCGCTTAAAGAAGGCAGAATTTAATTTTGAAATAGAAAATACAATCAATCGCACTTTTGTAGTAAATCTGCTTTTGCTAAATGCAGATAATCAGGTTTTAGAAACTATATCGTACACCGTTCCGGCTTACACAAGCGGTTCTAATATTATTAAATATCCAACAGAAGTTTTTGAAAATCAGCGTTTAGAGCTTTTAAAGCAAACTGTAAACATTGGTTTTGTTGTCATGATTGCTTCCGGAGATCCTTTAAATAATGAAAGTGTAGGAAATCTCAAATTAAGATCAAGTGCAACAGCTTATTTAATAATAGAATGAGAAAAGTATATCTAATTCTCAGCTTCATCATTCAGCTTTCTTGCTTGTCCCAAAATAAAGAAGTGCTGTATAATTTTACCTCTGTTCCGCAATCTTTACTAGTAAATCCGGGAGCCGATGTATCGTATAAATTTTATTTTGGTTTTCCTGTCTTATCGGGAATTTCAGCCAATTTAGGTTCAAATGGTTTCTCAGCTTACGATCTATTGGCAAATGATGGTGTAGACTTTAATCAAAAAGTTAGAAATGTAATTGGTAAAACTTCTGCAAATGACAAAGTAGTGACCAATCAGCAACTGGAAATATTTTCGGGCGGATTCAGAATCGGCGGAAGAGAAAGTCGTTCCTATATTTCATTTGGCTTGTATCAGGAATTTGACTTTTTCATGTTTGTTCCCAAAGATCCGGCCTTACTAGCTTTAAATGGGAACAAGAATTATATCGGAAAATCATTTAATCTGGGTGATCTCAGTATGAAAGCTGAGGTTTTATCGGTCTGGCATGTCGGCTTTCATAAAAAAGTGAGTGAAAAACTCGTGTATGGAGGGCGTGCTAAAATTTATTCCAGTGGCGCCAATGCAACTTCTACCAAAAACTCCGGTTATATTTATACAGGTGAAAGCGCCAATCCTAATTTTTATAATCAGACTATTTCATCAAATTTAGAACTCAGAACTTCTGGAATTTCCAAGTTTACCAAAGATGAATATGACGGAAATGTAGTCAGCGATATCGTGAATAATACTTTTCTAAATGGAAGTTTAGGACTCGGAGTCGATGCCGGTCTTACCTATTATTTTAAAGACAATTTACAATTTACCGCCAGTATAATTGACTTAGGCTTTGTGAGACAGACAAAAGATATTGAAACGATTGCTTATAAAGGAACATACAGATACGACGGTGCCGATCCTGATTTTATGGGAAATGATGATCCCGAAAATGTTTTTGACGAATTCGAAAAAGCCATTCCGAAAGAAAAACTTTATAATAAATACACCACCTGGCGACCAACCAAATTTTATTCGTCCCTACAATATTCATTTGGCGAAGCACGCCCCGATGATGACTGCAATTGTCACAGTACAAGCGATAGATATTATAAGAATGCAGTAGGAGGGCAACTCTTCCTGATGTCGGCACCACGATCACCACTGGTTGCCCTAACGGCATTTTACAAAAGAAATATTTTCAGGAAATTAGATTTTAAAGCAACATACACCGTTGATACATTTTCCAGTACCAACATTGGTCTGGGACTTGCCGGCACAATCGGTTCGGTCAATCTCTACGCAATGGTAAATAATGTATTAGAATACAGGGATTTATCAAAAGCCAATAGCGCGGCCTTTCAACTCGGAATCAATTTTGTTTTTCAGGATAAACGAGAGTAGGAGCTATTTTCAGCTGTAGATTTAAGGCACTCGGGCCAAAACACTTTTTTTCTCAGGATTTAAAAAGAGCTTCCGTTCGTGGCATTTTTAAATCAGAAAAAATGTTTTTTGGGTTTTCGTGGCTTTTCATTTTCATCTGGGCTGGAAATTAGGGTTTGCAAAAAATTCAAATTCCCTTTTTCAGCAAGAAATTAAATAATTTTAGTTTATATTTTTCAACACCAAATATTTAAATGAGCTACTTAGTTTCGCTGTTAAAACATTAAATTTATTTGTCCGTTTTTTCGGGTAAATATAAATTTATGAATAGGTTAGTACTCAAGTTAGCAATTTAATCACTATATTTGCACGCAATTCAACTAGAAATTGCAACATGATAGCACACAACTCCAAGATTATCGGCGAAGGTTTAACTTACGACGATGTATTATTAGTACCTAACTACTCTAATGTGCTTCCCCGCGAAGTGAGTATCAAATCAAAATTCTCAAGAAACATTACTTTAAACGTTCCGATTGTATCTGCTGCTATGGATACAGTTACAGAAAGTGCAATGGCAATCGCTATGGCACAGGAAGGCGGAATTGGTGTTTTACATAAAAATATGACAATCGAACAACAAGCTGGAAAAGTTCGAAAAGTAAAACGTGCAGAAGCCGGAATGATTATCGATCCGGTAACTTTACCATTATCTTCTACTATTGCAGATGCAAAAAATGCAATGAAAGAATTCGGAATCGGCGGAATCCCAATCGTTGACGAAAATAAAATCTTAAAAGGAATTGTAACCAATCGCGATTTACGTTTTGAGAAAAACGGAGCAAGACCAATTGTCGAGGTTATGACAAAAGAAAATTTAGTAACTGTTGCCGAAGGAACTTCTCTAGAGCAGGCAGAAGTGGTTCTGCAAGGTCATAAAATCGAAAAATTACCGGTTGTAAACGATAAAAACGAATTAGTTGGCCTAATTACCTTTAGAGATATTACAAAATTAACTCAAAAACCAATCGCTAACAAAGACAGTTTTGGTCGTTTAAGAGTGGCGGCTGCAATTGGAGTTACGGGAGACGCAGTACAAAGAGCAGAAGCTTTAGTAAATGCGGGTGTTGATGCAATTATTATTGATACAGCGCACGGACATACCGAAGGTGTTGTAAACACACTAAAAGAAGTAAAATCTAAATTCCCTCAAATAGACGTTATTGTTGGAAATATCGCAACGCCGGAAGCTGCCAAATATTTGGTAGAAAATGGTGCAGATGGTGTAAAAGTCGGAATCGGACCGGGTTCTATTTGTACAACCCGTATTGTTGCAGGTGTTGGTTTTCCTCAGTTTTCTGCAGTTCTGGAAGTAGCTGCAGCTATTAAAGGAACAGGAGTTCCTGTGATTGCAGACGGTGGAATTCGTTATACAGGAGATATTCCTAAAGCAATCGCTGCGGGTGCCGACTGTGTCATGTTAGGTTCATTATTGGCGGGAACAAAAGAATCTCCTGGTGAAACTATTATTTTTGAAGGAAGAAAATTTAAATCCTATCGTGGAATGGGGTCTGTTGAAGCGATGCAAACAGGGTCTAAGGATCGTTATTTCCAGGATGTTGAAGACGACGTTAAAAAATTAGTACCCGAGGGAATTGTGGGTCGTGTTCCTTACAAAGGAGAATTAAACGAAAGCATGCTTCAGTTCATCGGTGGTCTTCGCGCCGGAATGGGGTATTGTGGTTCAAAAGATATTCCAACTTTACAGGAATCCGGGCGTTTTGTAAGAATTACATCAAGCGGAATCACTGAAAGTCACCCACATAATGTTACGATTACAAAAGAAGCTCCAAATTATTCCAGATAATTAAAGATGAATCTACAGTTCAAGTTAAAAGATATTCTTGAAGTTGATTTGTATTATGGATTTTATGATATTTATGTTTTAGGAGGTTTTGATGTTCAGGTGAATGATGACTTTTTTGTTGAAATCCTGGATTTAAAAACTAATGAATCAATTGTCTTAACAGAAAAAAGCTTTAAAGCAAGAGATTATAAAAATGGACAAAGAGCTGTGAATTTTTTTAGTTTCCAAATTATTGAAAAATCAACTTTTAAAATTTCAGTTCATAATTATGAAGATTTGACTGTGTTTCATTCAGCGTTAGGAATTAATCCGTTAAGTGGTTTTAAATTTTTGGAAAAGCTTTATGGCACAAAAAGAAAACAAATTCAGCTGGATGATATAGAAATATTGATCAGCTAGCAAATATAAAAAAGGCGTGAGATTTAATTTCCTTACGCCTTTTTTGTTCTTTTTTATTAAAGAATTTCACCGCCTCGGCTATTCAAAATATCTTCAGCTGTAATATCAGAATGAAGTAAATCTTCCATTTTCTTTGTCATGCGCTGTGCTTCCAGAGCGTAGCCAAACATTTTTTTCTCGTAATCTTCAATGGCTTGGTCAATTGTTCCAAATTTTCTATTTGTCAGGTTTTCAGTTAAATGGAAGGCATCATACAAGCCCATATTTACGCCTTCGCCTGCAAATGGCGGCATTAAATGAGCTGCATCGCCAACCAGGGTTATATTAGAATGTTGTTTCCACGGTTCTTCCAGCGAAAATAATCGTAAAGGCAATCCGGAAAAATCAGTCGCAGCAGCAAAGAATTTTTTATAATCTTCTCCCCAGTTTTTAAAAGTTTCATTCAAAAAAGTAATCACTGATTGATCCTCTTCAAAGTCGATTCCATGATTCGAAATCCAGTTCTCATCCGCTTTAAAAGAAACTCCAAAATGTATAGATCCATCACGCATTGTATGTGTATAAAACATTTTCTGTTCGCCCATTGCCATCGCATTTCCGTTTCCGAATTTGAGTTTAAATTCGGGATAATCCAGATCCGGATTTGTAATTTCTCCCTGTATAATATAAGTTCCTGAGAGCTTTGGTTCCTGATCGGTCACAAATTTTCTTGCGTTCGAACGGCCGCCGTTTGCTACGATAACAAAATCAGCAGTTGTTCTGGTTCCATTTTTAAATTCTAAAACATACTGGTCTTCAGTTTTTTCAATGGTAGTTAACTGACTGTCCCACATCACTGTATTCTCTTCAAGATGATCCAGCATAATTTTTCTTAAATCATTGCGGTCAATTTCCGGACGTGAAAAAGCATTCGTTTCATCCGGCATTTCATCAGAAGTAATATTTCCGTCCATGTCTGCCATTTTTTCTCCGGTTGGACGGGCATATTTATAAAATTTCTCCATTAATCCCGCTTTCTGGATGGCGTACTGCCCCGAATCTGAATGTATATCCAAAGTTCCGCCTGAAGTTCTTGCTTCTGCATTAATGTCCCGCTCGTAAACTGTGACATCGGCACCGTTAATTTGTAGAATTCTGGCAGTCGTAAGACCCACCGGGCCACCACCGATGATGGCAATTTTTTTGTTTTCTATAATGGAAGTTTTCATATTTTTTGAAATTTACAGAATTGAGTTTAATATTGAAATAGAATTTATTTGACCGGTTAGGGAGTCAAAGCTTTTAAAACAAGATTAAACGCTTCATTTTTAATTTGTTCAGTGAACTTAAAAGGTTTTCCCGACATGGATTTTCCTTCTCTGTGAAGTTCCAGAAGAGAGTATAGAGATCCGTAAGCGATGCTCCAAAAAACTTCAAAAGTAACCGGCACAACTTCTTTTTGTTCAATAGCCCTCATCATAAATTGTGACATTGTCTTTTTAAAATCTCCAGTTATTTCGGCTACAATTGCATCGCCATGTGTAGACTGCTTCAGGATTTCAAAACAAATAGCCTGCTGTGTAAAATTTAAAGTAAAGTGAATACGATTTTCCCATTGTTTTTTAAGACCATCTTTAAAAGACATATCTGCAGAAAATCCGTCGAGCATTTTATTAAAAAAATCACGGCCAATTTCGATTCCTATTTTTCTAATTAAATCCTCCTTATCGGAATAATAAATGTAAAGGGTCGCGACAGAAACGCCACATTCCTTAGCCAGACGGTTCATTCCGAAACCTTCTACGCCTTGCGAAACAATCATTTCGATGGCTTTTTGTTTTACAATTTCTTCTTTATTTAGATCTCTTGTTCTCATAATTGATGATAAATACAATGCAAAGATATAAATAATAAATGAACGTTCGCTTTTTTATGGCAAAAAATTATTATGTTTTTAAATAAAAAAAAAGCTTGCAGATATTTCTGCAAGCTTCAAGGAAGATATATTGAGACGCCTTAAATTTCTTTAGGCTGGTTAGATTCTCTTAAATTCTGATTTTCCAGAATTTCTTTTAAAAATGGTTTCGTCTGAGTTTCAATCTCTGACTCCGATATATTTAAAGCTTCAGGATCAGAAGCCAGTTTAAGCCATGGTTTTGGACCGTCAAAATCATAACTGCCGAACACCACTACAGGAGTTCCTTTTACTTTAACGTTTTCTTTATCTTTCAAAATCCATTCATCGGCAAATTTATAAAGGTATTTTGCATCTTTTTCTAGTAATCTCAAACAAGAATGAGAGGCAGGATAGCCCGGCAATTCGTATTGGTGAAAACCAACGCCAAGTTTATTTTCAATGTTGAAGTTCCATTTTAAATCCCACTCGTCATTAAATGTACTGGTTGTTTTTTCTGCTTTCCAGTTGGTAAAAAATAATCCGGTTGGCGTACGATCTTTCTTTCTACCCATATTTGTGGGTCCGGTATATACGAGTTCGCCATTTTCGTATGCTGCGAAAGTTTGTGTTGGATAAGAAAACAAGATAATTTTTGAAACTTCCTCCAATGCCGCAACATGTATAGGAAACGGAAGATAATAAACCAAATCTCCACTAAAATCTGCCGGAACAACGACAGAATCGAGTTTTTTAAAATTGGCTTTATCGGTTCTGTTTAAAGCGTAAACGATATCCATTTTGCTGCTGTCAGCTTCGTTGATCTTTAACCAGTCTTTTGTTTTTGCTATTTGGAAACCAACTGTTTTTGGTTTTTTATATTCGACTACTTTCTTTTTCTCTTTTTTATTTTCTGTCAAGGTTATAGTATCGCTCTTCTTACAAGATCCTAATAAAACTAACGTCAATAATAGTAATGCATTTGCTGTGTAATATAACTTTTTCATAGGTTGTGCTTTTATAAAAACAAAGTTATAGCCAGAGAGCGTAAAATGGCTTACACAATTTTTTCAAATGTTTTCGGGATTTACATTTTAGGAAAAAATAATAATTCTATACCAAATCTTTTATTTTAGCATGCTGCAAGAGCATAATAGTTTTAGCATCCGTTATCTCACCGGATTCAATCATGGCATACGCTTCTTCAAAAGTAAATTCCAGAACTTCAATATTTTCCTGCTCAGCATCAAGTCCGCCGCCTTCGCTCACTTTCATGCCTTCATCATATTCTCCAACAAAAAGATACAAAATTTCTGTTACAGATCCGGGAGACATATAGGTTTCAATGACTTTTTGCACTTTACTTAAGCGATAGCCGGTTTCTTCCTCGGTTTCGCGAATAATAGCCTGTTCTGCGTTTTCCTTATCCAAAAGTCCGGCGCAAACTTCAATCATCATTCCGGTTTTATTTCCGTTAAGAAAAGTGGGCAAACGAAATTGCCTCGTCAGGATTACTGTTTTCTTAGAAGAGTTATAGAGTAAAATTCCTGCTCCGTTTCCGCGATCGTAAACTTCACGAATGTGCGATTCGACCGGTTGATTTTCCTTTTTATAATTAAAAGTAACTTTGTTTAAGACATACCAGTTGTCAGACAATAATTTTGTTTCTGTAATTTCTATTTCCGGATTTTTTCTCATAATAATATTTTCATAAAAAAAAACGCTCTGATTATCAGAGCGTTTCGATGTGTTATTTTGTTATTGTTTGTTTTCTGTCTGGTCCAACCGATACAATTTTGATTGGCACTTCGATTTCTTTCTCAATAAACTCAATATATTCTTTTAGCTCAATTGGTAAGGCATCATAAGTTGTTAAACCTGTTAAGTCTGCTTTCCATCCTTTAAATTCTTTATAAACAGGAGTAACATTTTCCGGTTCAATATTATAAGGGAAATGAGAAATGTTTTGTCCTTTGTAATTGTACTCGGTACAAACTTTTAAAGTTTCAAAACCAGAAAGAACATCACCTTTCATCATCATTAATTGAGTAACTCCATTTACCTGAACGGCATATTTAAGAGCTACTAAGTCCAGCCATCCACAACGTCTTTGTCTTCCGGTTACAGAACCAAATTCATTTCCAACTCTTGCCATTGTAGCACCAACTTCGTCAAAAAGTTCAGTTGGGAAAGGTCCGCTCCCCACACGTGTAACGTAAGCTTTAAAAATTCCGTACACTTCTTTAATTTTGTTTGGAGCAATTCCTAAACCTGTACAGGCTCCTGCGGCAGTAGTGTTTGATGAAGTTACGAAAGGGTAAGTTCCGAAATCAACATCTAACAATGATCCCTGAGCACCTTCACAAAGAATAGATTTACCTGCTTTTTGAGCCTGGTGCATGTATTCTTCACTATCGATAAAATCTAATTTTTTTAATTCGTCAATTGCTTCAAAGAATTCTTTTTCTAATTCAGCCAAATTATATTGGATAGCAACATCATAAAAAGCAATCATGGCCTCATGTTTGTCTGCCAAAGCTCTGTAGCGTTCTTTGAAATCTTCCAATTCGATATCTCCCACACGTAAACCGTTTCTTCCGGTTTTATCCATATAAGTTGGCCCGATTCCTTTAAGGGTAGAACCAATTTTCGCTTTTCCTTTTGATGCTTCAGAAGCTGCATCCAGCAAGCGGTGTGTTGGTAAAATTAAGTGCGCTTTTCTCGAAATGATTAATTTGCTCTTAATATCAAGGTTAAATTTCTCTAAACCTTCGATTTCTTTTTGAAAAACTACCGGGTCAATTACAACTCCATTACCGATAATATTTATTGAATTTTTATGAAAAATTCCGGAAGGAATTGTTCTTAGCACGTGTTTAATTCCGTCAAATTCTAATGTATGTCCTGCATTTGGTCCTCCCTGAAAGCGGGCAATAATATCATAATTTGAGGTAAGTACGTCAACAATTTTTCCTTTACCTTCGTCTCCCCATTGTAATCCTAGTAATAAATCTACGGTCATTCTGTTTTAATTTGCGTTGGGACAAACACTGCCATCCCACTGATTAATGTAGTTAATTTTCTTTTTTATTTTTGAATAATTCCTTTACGGATTATTGATTTTGTTTTTTGTTTCCGTAGAAATAAAGTGAATGATTCGTAATTTCGATATCAAATATTTCTTCGATAGTTTTTTTGATGGTTTGAATTCTTGGATCACAAAATTCAATTACTTCGCCAGAGTCGGTCATAATAATATGATCGTGCTGTTTATCAAAGTATGATTTTTCGTAGTAAGCCTGATTTTGCCCAAATTGATGTTTTCTAACCAAAGCGCAGTCTAACAATAACTCGATTGTGTTGTAAAGAGTAGCTCTACTCACACGATAGTTTTTGTTTTTCATTTTGATGTATAGGTTTTCTATGTCAAAATGTTCCTCGCTGTCGTAAATTTCCTGAAGTATAGCATAACGCTCAGGAGTTTTGCGATGCCCTTTTTGTTCAAGATACATTGTAAAAACGTTTTTTACAATTTCTTGATTCTTAGTGTTGTCAGTTGAAATGAGTGTCATATCCGGCAAAGATAATTTTTTATTTTTAATCAATAAAAGTTTCGGGTTTAAAGTTTAGTTATAAAACCCTTATAGATAGGTTAAAAAGTTAGGTTCTGTACTCTCTTGTCACTTTATCAACCCCGTCAATTTTCTTAATTGCACTGATCATTTTTTTCAAAATGGTATTATTTTTTACAATAACAGCAATCTGACCATGAAAAATTCCGGCATCTGTGCTCAATGAAATGCTCTGGATATTTACACTCATATTATTAGAAATCACTTTAGTCAATTGGTTAGTAAGTCCTAAAACATCCATTCCGGTAATGTTGATAATGGCTTTAAATTCTTCCTGAGAAGAGTCAATCCATTTCGCGCTCATAATTCTATAGGCGTAATTCGACTGCATTCCGATAGCGTTAGGGCAGTCTTTCTTATGAACTTTGATCCCTTCATTAATCGTTACAAAGCCAAAAACTTCGTCGCCGGGAATAGGGTTGCAGCATTGCGAAAGTTTGTAATCCAGTTTATCATGTTCGGTTCCAAAAACCAACATGTCGTAGTTGCTGCTGATAACCGGTTTATGAATATCTTCGGCTGCAGTATTGTCTTTATTTCTTTTAATTTTATTTTTGAAGAAATTGATAAACGAATTTCCTTTCTGCGCCGCATAATCTTTTAACTGCTGATTTTCAATCGCGCCAATTCCAACTCTGTAAAATAAATCTAAACTTGTTTTTAATTTAAAAAAGTTAACTAACTCGTTTGTAACTTGTTCGTTAAATGTAATTTTTAAATGCTTTAATTTTCGAACAAGTAATTCTTTTCCTTCTTCTGCAATCTTTTTTGTGTTCTCGTTAAGAACATTTTTAATTTTGTTTTTAGCTCGTGAAGTCGTTACATATTCCAGCCAGTTTACTGTTGGTTTTTGATTTGGCGATGTTATCACTTCTACCTGATCGCCACTTTTTAATTCGTAGTTTAAAGGTACCAATCGACCGTTTACCCTTGTTCCGCGGGTTTTAATTCCGATTTCAGAGTGAATGCTAAATGCAAAATCCAATGAAGTTGCCCCTTTCGGAAGCGATTTAATTTCTCCTTTCGGTGTAAAAATGAAGATTTCTTTTGAATATAAATTCATTTTAAAATCTTCAACAAAATCAACCGCATTCGTTTCCGGATTTTCTAATGCTTCGCGCAGCAGATTCAGCCATACATCCAGACCACTTTCTTCTGTTGCGCCATTTTTATATTTATAATGTGCAGCATAACCTTTTTCAGCAATTTCGTCCATACGTTCACTTCGTACCTGCACTTCGACCCAGCGCCCTTTGGGTCCCATCACAGTAATGTGAAGAGCCTCATAACCGGTTGATTTTGGAGACGAAATCCAGTCACGCAGTCGGCTCGGACTTGGTCTGTAATGATCTGTTACGATAGAATAGATTTTCCAGGCAATAAATTTTTCCTCATGCGGAGCTGCTTTGTAGACAATTCTAAGGGCAAATTTGTCGTAGACTTCATCAAAAGTCACATTTTGAGCCCTCATTTTTCTACGAATTGAATAAATCGATTTTGGTCTGCCTTTTATAAGATAGTCAATACCTTCCGTATCCAGGGATTTTTTCAAAACGTCTGAAATATCTTTTATATATGCGTCCTGCTCTTCTTTCGTCTCACGGATTTTACCCACAATGTCATTATAAACAGCCGGTTCTGTATATTTTAATCCTAAATCTTCGAGCTTAGTTTTAATATTATACAATCCTAAACGATGGGCAAGAGGAGCATAAATATATAAAGTTTCAGAGGCAATTTTAGTTTGTTTATATTCTGCCATCGAATCCATGGTCTGCATATTATGAAGACGATCGGCTAATTTGATAAGGATAACGCGAACATCATCATTCAGTGTCAGAATCATCTTTCTGAAGTTCTCTGCCTGCATAGAAGCATTCAAATCTTTTTGAACCAGGGATATTTTCGTCAGGCCTTCAACCAGTTGTGCCACTTTCGGATTAAACAAACGTTCGATATCTTCTACTGTAATTGGAGTGTCTTCTACAACATCGTGAAGCAAAGCCGCAGCAATAGAGGTCGCGCCCAGACCAATTTCTGAGGCAACAATTTTTGCAACTGCAATAGGATGAAAGATATACGCCTCGCCCGATTTACGTCTTTGCTCTTTGTGTGCATCAACGGCAACATCAAATGCTTTTCGAATTAATTTTTTGTCGGTTGTATCTAAAGTCTGGTAACTTATTCGAAGTAATTCCTTGTATTCCTGCGCAATAGCTTTATTCTCTTTTTCGATATCTATTTCTGTCATAACGGCATGGTTCAAGTACTAAAAATAAGAATTAGTTACAACATACGCAAGGGGGTTTTATTGTAGATTTTTGATTGTAGTCCCGAAGCTTCGGGATAGATTTTTTCCAATAGAATGTGACTTCTCCCGAAGTCTCGGGACGCTCAGTCTGACAATTAAAAGGAGTATTCTTTGTTTAGCAGTCTTAGAAACAATAAACATGGTAAACGTACTGCGATGCGTCTCTACGGAAACTTTTGTCCCTCTGAATCTTAGTAGCTCAGAACCTTTGACTAAAATCCTCTCTGTCTTTTAGCTTCAAAAATTAAAATTGCGGCGGCAACAGAAACATTCATGCTGTCGATTTCGCCCTGCATCGGAATTATGATATTCTGCGTTGCAGCGTCACGCCATTCCTGCGTTAAACCTGTTGCTTCTGTCCCCACCACTAAAGCAGTTGGAGTAGTAAAATTTTGGGTATGATACGAAGTCGAATTTTGTAAGGTTGCGCAGTAGAAATCAATTTTGTTTTCTTTTAGAAAAGCAATGATTTCTTCTGTCGTTCCTGTCGCTATTTGTCTCGTAAAGATGCAGCCAACACTGGAGCGAACGATGTTCGGATTGTATAAATCACTTTTGGGATTAGCGATTAAAACCGCATCCAGATTTGCAGCATCTGCAGTTCTTAAAATTGCTCCGATATTCCCCGGTTTTTCAGGAGCTTCTGCCACTAAAATTAACGGATTTTCAGATAATTTCAGGTCGGATAATTTCAAAGATTTGGTTTTCGCTAAAGCTAAAATTCCTTCTGTCGTATCTCTGTAGGCAAGTTTTTGATAAACTTCTTTGTTAATCTCTATAATTTGAAACGGCGTTCGGATCAGTTTATTGATTTCAGACTCTGAAACTAATTCGGGTAAAAATAAAACGGTTTCAATTTCATAACCTCCTTTAATGGCTAAGGAAATCTCACGTAATCCTTCAATTAAAAACGTTCCGGTTTGTTTTCTGGCTTTCGATTTTTCCTGAAGTAAAACCAAAGATTTTATAAACGGATTTTGAATTGAGGTAATTTGTTTCATTTTTTTTTAAGCGACTAAGTTTCTAAGGCGCTAAGGTACTGAGTTTTTTTCTTCCTGCAAGGTTTTTAAACCTTCGCAAGAACTACACTTTGTCAAAAACTACGCAAAAGAATTGGTTTAGTATAATTCATGGTAAGACTATTTGTCAAAGACTTCAATAATCTCTTTTTCTACCAGATGTGAGGTTTTAAAATCATATCCCATCAATTTTGCCAGCGTTTGTGCAAACTGTTTCTGATACAATTGAGAATTTGTTTTTATTTCGCCTTTTGGGGCAATTTCCGGTCCCATCGCTACAAACCAAATTTCAGATGCGCCTGCAACATCAGCGCCGTGGTCTGTCCATTGCGTTTTTACTTTGTCACCGCGTCCATGATCAACAGTTATAAATAACGTGGTTTTATTTTTGTATTGTGGGTCATTCTGAACAAAATTCCAAATTTCCCCGATCCATTTATCAACCTGATTTGCTGCATCCAGATACGAACGATATTGTCCGTGATGCGCCCATTCATCGGTTTCTCCGTAAGCAATATATAACACTTTTGGCTTTTTTGTTTTAAGTTCATCCAATGCTTCAAAATGAGTAAAAACATCCAGACATTCATCTTCATAAAAAGGTTTATAAGAGTTGTCACGCATTTCATTTAATAATTTTTGAGATGCTGTAGGCTTTTTTCCACCAATTTTATCAAAAGCAGAAATGACAGGGAAACCGCTTCTTTCTTCATTCAATATTCTGTCAAAGGCATCCCAGGCACCAAACGCAGCAACTTTTCCTTTTAATGTAGGTTGTTGATTTAAAAATTCTAAAAGATTAACATTGGGGTTGGGTTTGTAGCCGTTTGAATTTACAGCAAGATCAACATTTCCGGTCATAATTTCACTATAACCAGGATAACTAAACCAATACGGATTGGCGACGTCAACTTTATTTCCAAAATCCCTATTGCCATAAATCTGACCTTTAGAAGCAATTTCAGACCAGAAAAAAGGCATTAATTTTTTACGGGATTCCTTAACATCCGGATTGCCGTATTTTTTATAAATATAAGCACTGTCGCCCTGATTGAATTTTTTATTGTTTGTAATTTCGGGATCAATTCCTTTAAAAACTTCCTGCCATCGGAAGCCATCTGTGGTAATAATAATGATGTTTTCTGTTTTTTGAGCCTGAGATTGAATAGCTGATAAAATGAATATAAAGACGATTAATTTTTTCATTCCTTATCTGTTTTAGTTTTTATAGTCAAAAAAATGATATTTATTTCAAAACTAAAAGAATAAATAGTAATAGTCACTCAGCCATTGCATAATATAACCATAAGTTAATAAAGCAAATGTTACAAAATTCCGCGTGATTTAATTTCCAGATATTTATTTATGGCATCCAGAGTCAGGTTTTCAGGTTGCGTTAAAACAGAATGGATTCCGTATTTTTTAAGTTCATTGACAATTAACCGTTTTTCGAACATGAATTTCTCGGCGATAACCTTATCATAAACTTCCTGGATTGTAGTTGTTTTTTTATTGATAATGCCGTTTAATTCGGTATTACTAAAGAAAACAACAACCAATAAATGACTTTTTGCAATTCCTTTTAAATAAGGTAATTGACGATTTAAACCGTCCATAGTTTCAAAATTCGTATACAGAATAATTAAACTTCGCTGATTGATATTTTTTTTAATATCAGCATACAGTCGGCTGTAATCACTTTCAAAAAAATCGGTTTTTACATTGTATAAGGTCTCAAGGATTTTCTGCATCTGAGAAGCTCTTCTTTCTGCAAAAACTCTGTTTTCTACTTTTTTAGAAAAAGAAAAAAGACCTGCTTTATCTTGTTTTTTAAGAATCACATTCGATAAAACCAAAGCCGAATTAATGGCATAATCCAGCAAGCTTAATCCGTCAAAAGGCATTTGCATAACACGCCCTTTGTCGATTGCCATATAAACCGATTGCGATTTTTCATCCTGAAACTGATTGACCATCAGGGAATTTCTCTTTGCTGTCGCTTTCCAGTTTAATGTTCTTAAATCGTCGCCCTGAACATATTCCTTAATTTGTTCAAATTCCATGGTGTGACCAATCCGGCGTATTTTTTTAATTCCGTATTGAAATAAAGTGTTTGAAAAAGCGATTAAATCATATTTTCTTAATTGAATGTAGGAAGGATAAGTTGGAACCATTTGATTTTTATCGAAAGAAAATCTTCTCGAAATCAATCTTAAAGGCGACGAAACATATACATTTAGTGCTCCAAAATGATATTCTCCCCGTTCTGTCGGTCGAAGGTCGTATCCAATTTCTTTTTGCGACGCCGCTTTTATCGTTTTCACAATTTTAAAATCGCGGATCTGAAACTGAACCGGAATCTCATCAATTATTTTAACCGAAATAGTAAAATTATAATGGTTTTTTAAATTGATCTTTATCGGATTTAAATCTCCATTTGATAATTTTTCAGGTGTAATTCGCTCCGCTTCAAGTCCCGTTCTGGCAAAATATAAAAGTAGAATATCAAGTAAGGAAAAAGTCCCCAGGCCTAAGACAATCAGCCAAACCGCATTGTACATATTTGGAAAAATGAAAGCGCAGATAAATAATCCTATAATGCCCATAAGCACATAGAAAAAGAAATTATTCAGATATAGACTTTTTATAAATTTCACTGTTTTATAGTTTCAGATTTCAGGTTACGATTTTTCGACCATTAAAACCAATTATCTCGGAATTTCTACTGCTTCAATAATTTGTCTGATAATTTCAGAACTGGTCAGACCTTCCATTTCACGCTCCGGCGTTACAATCACACGATGCTGTAAAACCGGGATCGCAGCTTCTTTAATGTCTTCAGGAGTTACAAAATCACGTCCGCGAATGGCCGCAAAACCTTTAGATGCATTCAAAATCGCAATTGAGGCCCGAGGCGAAGCTCCTAAATACAAAAAAGCATTTTCGCGTGTGTTTACTACAATTCGGGCAATATACTCCAGTAAATTTTGTTCTACTCTGATTTGTTTTACCAAATTTTGATATTCTTTAATTTCATCAGATGAAAGAATCGTTTTTATAGCATCCAGTTTTCCATGATCCTGTAAAGAATGTTCTCTCTGAAGAATCAGAATTTCTTCATTCAGTTTTGGATAATCAATTGTAATTTTAAACAGAAAACGGTCCAATTGCGCTTCCGGTAAACGGTACGTTCCTTCCTGCTCGATTGGATTTTGCGTTGCAATAACCAAAAATGGCGCTTCCAGTTGGTACGCAGAGCCATCAATAGTAATCTGACGTTCTTCCATAACTTCAAAAAGTGCTGCCTGTGTCTTTGCCGGCGCACGATTGATTTCATCAATTAAAATCAAATTGGAGAAGACAGGTCCTTTTTTAAACTCAAATTCTGAATTTTTCATATTAAAAATTGAAGTTCCTAGAATATCAGAAGGCATTAAATCAGGAGTAAACTGAATTCTGCTGAAACCAATATTTAGCGTTTTAGACACTAATTTGGCGGTAATGGTTTTAGCTACTCCCGGAACTCCTTCCAGAAGAACGTGTCCGTTAGACAAAATAGCAACCAAAAGCTGATCTACCATTTTATGCTGCCCGACAATTACAGTTTCGATTTCTTTTTTAATCGTGTTTACGTGATCTAAAAGCGGTCCTAAATTAATTCTCGTTTCAAAATTCACATTTTCGTTTGTGATTTCGTTTGATGTTGTATTATTATCGTCCATAATTGGGTAAGTTTAATAGTTTTGCCTCAGATTTAGATTAATTTTGAAGTTAATCGCGGGCAATATTTTTAGTTAATGTAAAATCTTTTCAATTGCAGTATTGATCCGGATCAGGTCTTGTTCAACACTTCCATGATAGGTACTTCGATGTTCATTTATTAAACGAACCAGTTCGCGAATGTCCTTTTCATCTTTTCCTGTTTTAAAATGCAGTTTAGTTATAAAATCGTCATCGAGTTTTGCTGTATCAATCAAATAATCGGTTCTTATTTTTTCTAAAAAGTAAATAATTTTTTTGTCAATTATATTGGTGTGGTCGCCTTCCTGATAATATAAGTTACCAATTGTTTTAGTAAAATCGACCGTTAAATTTTCCAAAGGTTTTATAATCGGCACAATTCGCTGTTTTCGTTTTGCGTTAAAAATCATAAAAATAAAAATTCCGATTAAGCCTAAATACCATGCCGATTTCAGCGCGGGCTGACTAAAGATATAGCGCAACGGTGAATTTGAAATTCTTTTATCATTAAGCGGTTTATTGTGCCACAAAACGGTTCCTTCGGGAATATAAGAAAGTACGTTTTCAGCATATTGGTAGTGATCTTTCTGAAGTAAATTATAATTGGTAAAAGCTACCGGCTGTGTGTGCAGATAGAGATAACCGTTTTTATACGGAACTTTAATAAAATTAACCTGACGCTTATTTTTACCACTGGTCTGATAACCTAAAACTTTGGTATTAAGAGTATCAATTTTAGAAAAATAATCGCTTATACCATTTTTAAAAGTATATTTTTTAGGACTTACTTTTTTATTGGCCATCCAGACTAAAACTTTTTCAGAGGGCATAAAATCTGTTTTCAGCTCAATTTTAAGAGAATCCAACAAGACTCTCGGAAATCCTCTCATACTTAAAAAAGCGTTATTTCCGTGCGATACAAAGTATAAAATTTCTTTCATAGATTGATCGTCAATGGTGTTTGCTTCAGAGATATTTATAAAAGTACCTTTAACTCTGTACGTTTCTACGCCTTCAGTTTCGTCATATTGCGCATCTAAATATTCGTACGGAGTCTGGGTCGAAATTCTTTCTACTTTCTGATTGCTGAAAAGTCTGTCTGCTTCATGGTCAAAAATGTACAACCCAAACGGAATCTTATCTTCAACAGAATAAGTTGGCGTCCAGTCAATAGGTTTAGGTTTTTCCTTGTCTGCGAGCAGCGTAATTCCGAGAATTAAAACCAGGACAGCAATGTATATTTTAACTTTATTATCCATTGCCAAATGTTTTTAGAGCTTTTTTAAATCTGTTTTCGGTTTTACTGAATGTGGTATCGTCAATTTCAAATTCGCCGTACCAGATATAATTATACAAATAAGAAAGATACATAAACTCTTCTTTATGAGTCTGTTGTTGTAATTCGTAAACATAATCGGAATTTGTTTTTTCAATATCCCAATTAATATAATTATGCTGCGCCATTGTTTTTAAAAGCCATAAATAATAATAACGGACAGCAATTCTTTTTTCGCCGGCTTCGATGCTTTCTTTAATTAATTTTTCGAAATTCAGAAGATGGATGTTTTTTTCATCATCAGAATAAAACAGCGTTTTTTTATGAGCATTTTTTCCAAAAATCCATCTTCCTTCTTGTTTGGTAAGGGCTCTGGCAATAAAGTAGATGATAATAACAACCACCAAAACGGCTAAAATTCGAAACAGAATTCCCAGAAAATTCAATGAATTATTGACACTGCTAAAATTGAATAAATTAAAAAGTTTTCGCGCAAGCCATTCTTTAAAGTTATCCCACCAGCTTTTTTCCGGTTCTTTAAATTCGTAGACAAATTCTTTTCCCTTATATTTTTTTCTGAAGTTTTTTTCAAAATGTTTCGCTTCGACTGTTTCCGAATCTACCCGAATATCCTTTTCAGTATATTTTACAGATGAAATTGCAGGCGGATCCTGCGTAACCAAAGTGTCCTGGGCATTTGCAATAGCCACAGAGAAAAGAAAATATAAAATAATAAAACTTCTATTCATTACCAGGGTCTCCAATTAAATCAATAGTATTCGATTCTGCTTTATTTCCGGCTTCTAAACTGTAATAAATCATTCCCTGATTGATGATGATAATGTTGTTGAGGATATTACTAATTACAATAAATACAAGTACAATAACGGTTACAAATGCAATTAATAAGGGTGAAGGATCTATTGATTCAACGTGATTCTGATCAGAAGTTCCAATTAAAGAGGCAAGAAATATAAATATACCCACAAAGTAAAAAAACATTGTTGTGGCTGCCTGGATAAACTGCATAATCAGCATCATAATAAAAGAAGTACCCACTGTGTTCCAGAAATCTATTTTTATTAAGTAATAAGAATGTCTCAGCGATTCAAAAAAACGTTTTTCATCTGTGAGATAACTATAAAAACAAAGGTTTAAATAGGTAAAACAAGTGGGCAGTCCGATCATTAATAATGGAATACCGATAATGATGAAACACAGAAGAAACAGGACAATTAAAAGTATCATTAATACCGGAAGAATTATAAAAACAAATCCGATGGTAAACTTTATCAGTTTAAAAAGATGCTTTGTAAACTCTGCCAAAACCGTATTCAGTTCAAAATTCTTTTTTCCTGTGCTTAGCATTTTTAAATACAAAACTGGATACGAATAATTGAACAGCGATAAGAGGAGAAAGAGAAAAAAGCAAATAAATATCAGGAGAAAAACCAGTCCTTCATTATTATTAAAATAACTCAGGAAATCCTCTTGTGAGATATTATTTTCAAAACCTGATGTCTTTAAAAGTTCAAAATTAATTTTAATTAAAAAATAAATTATGATACCGAAAAGAAGCAAAAAAGCACCATTAATAATGAAAAAAATCTTCAGAAAGTTTTTTCCATAATTTTTAAAAAATAAAAAAGTGTCTCCCAGATTGTCACTGAGTTGGCGTTTTTTATATAGCTCAAACATTATAAACTAATTTGTTTTGAAGTTATTTTTTTATGCACAATAAAAGGATAAATCAAATAGTAAAACGAAATTATACCAAGAGTTACCAAAATAATCAAACTGCTCAGCCAATTGGGCATATCAATTGAGTATCTTGTAATAAAGCCTTCTAAAAATCCGGCGCTAATTGTGAAAGGAAAAGTACTTAAAAATATTTTAAAACTATTCTTAAAACCGATTTTAAAGGAATTTATTCTCGAAAACGTTTTGGGAAACAAAATAGAAGCGCCTAAAATAAAGCCGGCAGTAGTTTCGATTACAATTGCAAAAATTTCCATGGAACCGTGAATCCATATTCCTCTGACACTTTTCCAGAAAACGCCCTGCTCGTAGAAAAAATACTGAAATGACCCAAGCATAATACAGTTTTGCAGAAAGACATAAAAAGTTCCGATTCCCGCAAAAATGCCATAAAAATAACACTTGGCACCCACAAAAAGATTGTTTACGGTAATGCCAATAAAACTTCCCCAATTGCTTCCAGAACCGTAGACAGCCATCGGATTACTTTTTTTAATGTTCTCTAAAGTCATATTGACATAATCGTCTCCTAAAATAAGACGCACAAAATCCCGGTCGTAACGGGCAGAAAGTACGCCGATTGAAACCGTAATAAAAAATAAAACAAAAGCATAAGCTAAATACCTTTTGTATTCGTAAACTAATAAAGGCACTTCGGTTTTAAAAAATGCTACAACCTGGTTCTGGTCCGTGCGCTTGGTTTTATAAATTTTTTGATAAATCTGAGAAGCAAGATGATTTAAGTATACAACCGTTTTACTTTTAGGATAATACGTTTGGGCATACGACAAATCATTCATCATTTGAATGTACAAATTTGCTAATTCATCAGGATTTTTTTTAGCTTTACCGAAAATTGCCAGCTCAAACTCGAGCCATTTTTCTTTGTTTTGTTTTATAAAAGCGATTTCTCTCATTGTTGGCTAAAATATAAAATATGTCAGAATTATCTATTAATACGACGCAAAATGTCAAAATAAATTTTATTGCCGCTTCTTTAGGTGAAAGACTGGGCGCTTTCTTTATCGATCTGGTTATTATAATCTGTTATGTTACAGCCATTTCTGTGGTTGTGTTTGACTGGTTCGGACTAGAGCGTTTGATGTATAATTTAGACGGCTGGTCAAAAGGGGCCATCTATTTAGTACTTTATACACCGATTATAGTGTATTCTTTGGTTTTGGAAAGTGTCTTTGAAGGTCAGTCGCTTGGAAAAAAACTGGTAAAAATTAAAGTAGTTAAGATAGACGGCTATCAGGCAGGTTTTGGAGATTATTTAATTCGTTGGTTTTTTAGGGTAATCGACTTTTTCAGCCTTTTCGGACTCCCGGGAATGATTGCCGTAATTACAAGTCAGAAATCACAGCGTCTTGGAGACATGGCGGCAGGAACGGCGGTAATCACTTTAAAGAATAAAATTAATATCAGTCATACGATTTTAGAAGAAATCGGAGAAGCTTATGTGCCCACTTATCCATTGGTAATCAAACTTTCAGACAATGATATGCGAATTATCAAAGAAACGTATCAAAAGGCTGAAGCCAAAAACGATCATGAAATTATCTACAAACTGGTAGCAAAAATTGAAAGTGTAACCGGAATAAAAAATCAATCCGGAAATAACAGCGATTTTGTTCGCGTCATTTTAAAAGATTACAACTTTTACACTCAGAATATGTAATTTATTGATATTAAATTAAAATTAATCTAAGGTTTTTAATACTAAATTTTTTATATTTAACTGATTTTTAGTTAGTATTTCCGAATTTAGTTTTAGAGCCATGAAAGATAAAAAGCCGTTACTTGTCGTATTAATGTTTTTTGCAGTCATTTTTAGTTTCGCTCAGGGCGGAAAAAAATTAGACAAAATTATAAAAAGAGATTACCAGGTTATTGAAGGTAGTATTTCAAAAATGTCCGATCAGACCGTAGAATATTCACTTCCGGGAGAGACAATGGTCATTTCACTTGACGTTTCGAAGATAGCAAGAATTGAATTTGCCAGCGGAAGATCACAAACTTTTGAGGTTGCTGCAAATAGTTCCCAGACAAGTTCGGGTCAAAATATAGCGGCTGCAGATATGAAAACAAATACAATAGCTGTTCTGCCAGTTCCTTACGTTAATTCTGACACTCAGGAAAGTTCTGAAGATATGGCAAAATTTGCCCAGAACGATATGTATAATAAACTGCTGGATAAATCGGCAAATATTTTTCCTCTCACAGTCCAGGATTTAAGAACTACCAATAGTTTGCTTCATAAAGCCGGAATTGATCATAAAAATATTGACGAAACGCCCATAGAAGATCTCGAAAAAATACTTGGAGTTGATAATATTATAGCAGCCAAAATTTCGTTTACAATGTCAACCGCTTCAACTGCGACCACTTACAATAGCGGTAACGCAAAAGTTGATAAAAACAAAGTCAAAACAAACGATATTTCTACTACAACCGCTAATAATCAAATGTATTATTACTATACTGTTTATTTTGATATGTATAAGAACAAGGACAAAATCTATTCGCAGACCCGTAAACCGTTTTTGGCTGTAAAAGACAGCTGGATGGAATCGGTAACGTATTTATTGAAGAGAAGCCCGATATATGTAAAAAAATAACAACCAAAATTAATTGTAGTTGTTGAAGGTTGAGGAGTTGAAATTCATTTTAAATAGTGCTTTTTATAATTTTGAAATCCGCATTGCTATTGGAATTCCCTTACAACTTTGTAACTTTGGCCCCTGGAGGATAATAAATTTGCAGCAGTAAGTTTAATAGATTACAACCTCAGAACCTTATCAACAGAAAAAGAATGTTTCACTTACTGGATATTATCGGGACAATGGCGTTTGCTATGTCAGGCGCTTTAACTGCAATGCATAAAAAACTGGATCCGTTTGGGGTTTTTATCATTGCGTTTGTCACAGCAGTTGGAGGAGGAACACTTCGTGACGTTCTTATAGGAAGAACTCCCGTTGGCTGGATGCGCGACATGCAATATGTATATGTCATTATTTTAGGTTTTTTTCTTGCTATACTTTTTAGAAAAAGATTTGACAAACTTCGGACCTCGCTCTTTTTATTTGATACTATTGGTTTAGGTGTTTTCACGCTGATCGGACTCGAAAGAGGACTTTTAACCGGACTTCATCCTGTAATTTGCATTGCGCTGGGAACAATGACAGCCTGCTTTGGCGGCGTTATTCGTGATATTTTATGTAATGAAATACCTAATGTTTTTAAAGAAGAAATTTACGCTACCATCTGTATTTTGGGCGGATTAGTTTTTTTTAGTCTAAGAAAACTTAATTTAAATGATGATGTTTTATATCTTGTGACTTCATTAGTAATTATCGTAGTCCGGTTACTGGCGGTAAAATACAAATGGCATCTCAAAGCATTTGATCACAAGTAACAGTATATGGCAAAATTAACCATTAAAAAATACGATCACAACGATTTTAAAGTTTGGAACGATTTTGTCGCTCAGGCCAAAAATGCCACTTTCTTATTTCATCGTGATTTTATGGAATATCACAAAGATCGCTTTGAAGATTTTTCACTTTTAATTTATGAAAATGAAAAACTTGTTGCGATTCTGCCGGCCAGTAAAAAAGCAGATTCGGTCTATTCGCATCAGGGACTTACATACGGCGGATTGGTTTTTTTACAAAAATTAAAAGCTGAAAAGGTAGAATTGATTTTGGACGAAATTTTGCTTTTTTTGAAAAATAATAAAGTACAAACTTTTTATTATAAGCCAATTCCTGATTTTTATTTTTCGGAAGGAAATAAAGAAGCAGAATTTTTTTTATTAAAAAAAGGAGCCGTTTTAGAACGAAAAGAAATGAATCTGGCAGTGAATCTAAACGTGCCTTTAAGAATTTCAAAAAGCAAATTAAAACACTTTAGAAGAATAGAAAACCTGGATCTCGATATTGTCGAAGAAGATGATTTCAATCCTTTTTGGGAAAAAATTTTAGAACCAAGATTACTCGAAAAGTTTGCTGTAAAACCAGTGCATTCCATCAATGAAATTGCTTTTTTAAAATCTAAATTCCCTCAAAATATCAAACAATATTCCGCATATAGAAATGATGAAATTATTGCCGGAATTACCATTTTTGAAACTCAAAATCTTGTAAAATCACAATATGGAGCCACTTCTAAAACAGGAGAGCAATTTCGGGCACTTGACTTTTTGTTCATTAATCTAATTCAGCAATACAAGCAAAAAGGAAAGCATTTTTTCGATATGGGAATTGTCGATGAAAATAATCAGCAGGGATATAATTCCGGCCTTTTAAAACAAAAAGAAGAATTGGGCTGTTCAGTATACGGTCAGGATTTTTATAAAATTGAAATAAAGTGATTCCGTTTTTAGACCTAAAAAAAATTAACGAACAGTATGAAACTGCTTTTCAGGAAAAACTGAAATTGGTTCTGGAGAATGGTTGGTACATTTTAGGAAAAGAAGTAGAAACATTCGAAAAAGCTTTCGCGGCCTTTAATCACTCCAAATATTGCATTGGAACTGGGAATGGTCTTGATGCCTTAGTCCTGATTTTTAAAGGATATATGGAGCTGGGAAAACTACAGACAGGTGACGAAGTTATCGTTCCGGCCAATACCTATATCGCCAGTATATTAGCAGTTTTACAAGCCGGTTTAGTACCGGTTTTAGTTGAGCCAAGAATAGAAACTTACAACATCAATCCGGATTTAATAGAAGAAAAAATCACTTCAAAAACAAAAGCCATTTTAGCGGTTCATTTGTACGGACAACTGGCAGAAATGGATAAAATAATTGAGATTTCGGTAAAAAATGATTTCATAATTGTAGAGGATTGTGCACAAGCTCATGGTGCAGAAAATTTTAAATTCGAAATTTCAAATTCCAAATTCCAAAATACGGAATCTGATTCGGCTTTCATTTTGAGCAAAGTCGAAGAGCTTTCACGTGCCTCTGCTTACAGTTTTTATCCAGGAAAAAATCTTGGGTGTCTTGGCGACGGCGGCGCTGTCACAACAAACGATCCCGAACTGGCAAAAGTGATTTTTTCTCTTCGAAACTACGGTTCAAACAAAAAGTATTACAATGAGTATATTGGGGTCAATTCGAGATTGGACGAATTACAAGCTGGTTTTTTAAATCTAAAATTGCCAAATTTAAATTCAGACAATCAAAAAAGAAGAGCAGTTGCAAAACGCTATTTGTCTGAAATTAAAAATAATAGAATAATTCTTCCGTTTTGGGATTTTTCCAACAATCATGTTTTTCATTTGTTTGTAATCCGAACAGAAAACAGAAACAAGTTACAAGAATATCTAGTACAAAATAGTATTGAGACCGTCATACATTATCCGGTTCCTCCACACAGGCAAAAAGCTTTTTCTGCCCAAAAAACATGGAATAATTTATCTTTTCCAATAACAGAAAAAATTCATAATGAAGTGTTGAGTTTACCTGTAAGTCCGGTTTTAACTGATGATGAAGTCGATTTTATTATTGAAATTTTAAATCGATACTAATTGAATTTTTATAAAAAAATAATTCAGACAAGTTTGTTTAAGATTACTTCCTTAAACAGTTTTAGTGTTGTATTAAAAATTGGTGCTGGTCTAATTACATCCAAAATGTTAGCTGTATTTGTTGGTCCGGGAGGGATGGCGCTGGTTGGAAATCTTCGGAATTTTTTAACTTCACTGGAAAATATTTCTACCTTAGGTTTTCAAAACGGAATTGTAAAATATACGGCAGAAAACGAAAAAAATCAGACTGAATTTCAAAAAATTGTTTCTACCGTTTTTCTTAGTTTATTATTTATTGCTCTGATTTTAAGTGCCATTTTATTTTTTGCAGCTTCATTTTGGAGCAAAAAAATCTTCGACAGCAATGAATACCAAATTGTTTTTAAAGTGCTGGCATTGAGTCTGCCATTTTATGCAATATCGATTTTTTTAATGGCGGTTATTAATGGTTTAGGAAAATTTAAAAAAGTAATATGGATCAATATTGTTGGAAATAGTATCGGGCTGCTCATTTCTATAGTACTGATTTTAAACTTCAAAACAACTGGCGCTTTGTTGGCAATTGTAATTTCGCCGGCTTTGTTGTCTATTATTACTTTTTATCTGGTTCAGAAAGAGATTGATTTATTGCAAGTCATTAAAATCAGGTTATTCGATTATAAAATACTAAAAAATCTTTCCTCGTATTCCTTAATGGCATTGGTTTCATCAGTTCTTGGACCGTTTGTATTTCTGGCAATTCGAAATAACATTATTCAAAACTTAGGAATCGAACAGGCAGGATATTGGGAAACCATAACACGTATTTCCGGGTATTATTTACTATTTGTCACCACGATTTTAAGCGTTTACTTTTTACCAAAATTAGCAAAAGCCATAAATTATAAGGAAACCAAAAGTATTTTTTGGCAGTATTATAAATTCATTTTACCCATTTTTGGCTTAAGCTTAATGGTGCTCTACTTTGCAAGATTTTTTGTGGTCAAACTTCTTTTTACCAAAGAGTTTCTGCCGGTTGCAGATTTGTTTTTTTGGCAGTTTTTGGGAGATATTTTTAGAGTTTGTGCACTAATTTTAGGGTATAATTTTTTTGCGAAAAAACTCACTTCAGCGTTCCTTTTTTCTGAATTGTTTTCCCTGATGGTTTTATATTTTTCTACTTTGTATGCTGTTAATTTATTTGAATTAGAAGGTGTTGTAATGGCTTATGCGTTTCAGAATTTTATATATCTGGTGGTTTTGTCAGTTTACTTTAGAAAAAGTTTAATTTAGTTTTTATTCCATTTCTCAATGTATTTTTCTGCAATTTCCTTATAATGATGATTTTCTTCAATAAAAGCTCTGGCACGTTTGCTTATTGCTATAATTTCATGGGGATTTTCAATTAAAAAAGACAATTGATCTGCCAGATAATCGACATTTGGCAAAGCATTTATACACACTTTTTCAGTAAGGTTATAAAAGGACATAAATTCAGTTTCTGCACCTGTAAAAACAACTTTTCCTTTTGCCATTGCTTCAAGCGCATTATATCCCTGGTCGTATGCATAAACCATGTCCAATACGATGTGGCATCGGTTATAAGAATTAATATATTCCGAATACGGAACACTTCGAACTGTAATTATTTCAATTTTAGAATCGTATTTTGCTTTAATTATTTCTAACGCCTTTTCAAAGTAATCATTTCCTTTTTTTAAATAGTTGTGGTTATTTATTCCATGGAAAATGATGATTTTATCCGAAATATTAATCGGTTGAAATTCCAGTTTATCGATATTAACAGGATTTGGAATCACTCCTAAATATTTTGAATTTCCCTGCAAAGGAAGATGATAATCTAAATCTGAAGCAATTATTCCGTTGCTGTTTTTATAAATAAACTGATGTAATTTTAAAAACGATTTTTGGCGGAATTTCAAAACATTACCAAAAGATTTTTTATCGATTTTTCTGCTTAGATATAACGGAATAACAGATTTAAAATCAGGATTTTCAAAACAATATTTTACATTCAGGTAATCATAACCCGAGCTTAATAAAAACAATTTTTTATTGTTTTTTAAAAGATGCAAAATGATTTTTTTTTCAAAATATGGCGTACAGTAAAAACTATTTTCGTTTATTAATTGCACCACATCAAAACCGGAACATTGCTTTTTAAATTTCAAAAACTGTCTATAAGTTAAATAGGAGCTTATATCAAAATGAAAAATTTTATAAACCGCAATTTTTAGTTTCTTAAGAAAACCCGAATCCCATTTTTTATGAATAGGGAAATCAACAGGAAAATTTTTAAAACCGTCGTTCTGACCAATAATAAAAACTTCATGTCCTAAAGCCAGTAAACCATCTTTTAAAGAATTGTGCAAATGGCTGAATTCACCTACCAATAAAACTTTCATTTATGTGTATATTTGGCAAATATATTTACTTTTTTGGTTAAAAACATGAATAAAAAGAAAGTTGCCATCGTTTCAAATTCTCTGGGAAAAGGAGGAGCAGAACGTTTTGCCGGTTTACTGACTTTTATGCTGGAAGATTCCGGTTTTGATGTGCATTCTATCATTGTAAACGATGTTGTAGATTATTCATATACAGGAAGATTGTATAATTTAGAAAAAGAAAGCTCGGGATTTTTATCTGTTTTTAGAAAGCTTAAAAAAGGAATATTACTGCATAATTATTTAGTCGAAAATAATATCCAAATTGTAATAGACAGCAGAACGAGAAACGTGCTTTTGAGAGAACTAATTACAAAGTTTATTTATCGAAATACAAAAACACACTATGTTATTCATAGTTATAATTTTCAAAACTACTTTCCTTATTCTAAATTTTGGGCGCAATTTTTATATAAAGATGCAGAAGGTCTGATTTGTGTTTCAAAAGCGATTGAAGAAAAAGTAAATCGTTTGTACCAATTTCAAAATACTGTTACGATTTATAATCCTTTTTTTATTCCGGAAAATGAATTGAAAAAAGAAGTTTTAGAAAGTAAAAAAGTGATTTTGTATTTTGGCAGATTTGATGAAAAAGTAAAAAATTTTACGTTAATGCTGGAAGCATTTTCTTTGTCGAAAGTGTATGAGAAAGGATACCGGCTCCATCTTTTGGGAACTGGAAATGATTTAAATTTCATTCAACAAAAAATAAAAGAGTTAGATTTGATTAATTACGTGCAGATTTTTCCTTTTAAAGAAAATCCTTTTAACGAAGTTCGTCGGGCGAAATTTACGATTTTAACAAGTCGGTTTGAAGGTTTTCCGCTTTCGGTCGTAGAGTCTTTGGCGGTTGGAACGCCGGTAATTGCAGTGGATTGCAATTCCGGACCGCGGGAAATTATTCAAAATGAGTTTAATGGTTTGCTAGTCGAAAATCATAATAGTAACGCTTTAGCGAAAGCAATAAACCGATTGGCAAACGAGGAAGAATTGTATCATTTTTGCAAAAATAATGCTGTTGAGAGCGTAAAACATTTGTCATTAAATACCATTTCAGAACAATGGAAAAATCTTTTAACCCGTCCAAAATGACTACAATTTCAGATGTTCAATTAATAGAAATTCCTAAAATTCACGATCGACGCGGAAATCTTTCTGTTATTGAAGGAGAAACGATTCCGTTTGTTTCCAAAAGGGTGTATTATTTGTACGATGTTCCAAGCGGCAGTAAAAGAGGAGGACACGCACACAAAGAACAACAGGAATTGCTGATCGCTTTAAGCGGAAGTTTTGATGTGATTTTAAAAGACGGAAAAAATACAAAAACCGTAACTTTAAATAAACCAAATGTCGGTTTGCTGATTGTTTCCGGAATTTGGCGTGAACTTAAAAATTTCTCTTCCGGAAGCGTTTGCCTGGTTTTGTCTTCTGCTGAATTTAGTGAAGAAGATTACATTCGCGAATTCAAAAAATATAAATTATTTAAAGACCGAGGAACCAATTCCGATATTGGCTAAAAAGGTTTTAAAAGAGATTAAAACGTTCAATGCAAATGCGGGAAGACGCAATAAAATTCTTTTCCTCAAACCCAAATCCCTCAAATCAATTGGATTGTAATATTTATAAAAAAGTTCTCTTTCTCCTGCTAATTTGCTTTTTATGGCAAGTGAAAAACGATTTAAATCTAAAAACTTTTTTAAATCCGGATTTGTTTTTTCAGCACTTTCAAATTTCGATAAATCTATTTTCTCATTTATGAAATTCGTGTTTTTCGAAAGACTTTTTGAATCGAAAACGTAGCGCGCTAAAATTTTCCAGGAAAAAACAACAGAATAAACCAGTCCAATTCTAATCCATAAATCGGTATCCTGACCACTTTTTATTTTAGTGTCGAAATTTCCAATTTCGTCAAAAACAGATTTATGAAAAACTGCGCACGAAGTACAAATAATGGTCTCTTTCATGCTGGCTTTAAAATAGTTTACAACTTCAAATGCGTTATTTGATTTTGGAATTGAATATTGTGCTGGAATAATTTTCTTAGAAGTTTCTATCTCAATTGCACCCGAAAAAACCTTTTGATGCGGCATTTTTGAAATAAGATCATACATCGTTTCTAAAAACGTCGGATACCAAAAATCATCGGCATCCAGAAAAGTTATAAAATTTGTATTTGCTTTTTCAATTCCGAAATTTCTGGCTGTAGAAGCGCCTTCATTTGGTTTGGCAAAATAACAGATTCTCGAATCTTTAAACTGCAATACTTTTTGTTTGCTTTTATCTGTAGATCCGTCATTTACCACAATGATTTCAAAATCCTGAAAAGTTTGATCCAGAATACTCCGCATCGTTTTTTCGATGAAATTTTCTTTGTTGTAAAGTGGGATGATTATCGAAAAAAAAGCCATTTATTTTAATTTTAAAGAACAGAAATAGCCCAATTTATAAATGTCAAAAAGAAAAAGAGATGGTTTTCCTGAAAGTAAATTTCGTTCGATTTTCTTTTGGAATTTTTTAAAAGTAAAATTAAAAAAAGAAACCAATTTTAGATTTTTTAATAATTCAAAAGAAGCAATAATTTTACTTTCTTTTTTTGAGATTTTTTTTGAAGCAACTAAGAAAGCGAGATTTTGTAAGGCGGTTTTGGACTTATTCAAAAATAAACCGGAATCTTCCAAATTCAAATGAAAAACAGGATTTTCAATATGTTTAATTTCAATTTTATTTGACTTTAGCACAGCAAAAAAAAGTAAATCTTCATAACCATATTTCGTCAGATTTTCATCAAAATGAAAACGGATAACAATTTCTTTTTTGATGAGTAAATTTGAAACTAAAGCGGTGTTTGAAGGGTTTTTAATTCGATCAGACCAACGTAAAGCTTCTCTTTTTTGACCGTAAATCCATCTTAATAATTGTTCTTTTTGAGGTTTTTTATCTTCATATAAAAGTCCGCCAAAAACAATTTTATTATTTATTTCTGAAATGTAATTCGAAATAAAATTATCATGAACAGGAATTACATCCGCATCGAGAAAGAGCAGATTATCATAAACTGCTTTCTGAGCCAATACATTTCGGATGGCACTTCGCCCGATATTTTTTTCTAAAATAGAATAAGAAGTATTTTTGAAAAGATTAATTACCTGGTTTTCAACTACAAACTCCTGAGAAGCATCGTCTAGACAAATGATTTCAAAAGGAATATTGCATTTTAAAGCTTGTGTATATAATGTTTCTACCAGCGTAAAAATGTTATAATGGTAAACCGGAATTAAAATGGAAAGCATTACACGCTTTTTTGCACCACTTCGAAGATTCTTTCGTCTTCACATTTTAAAGTTTTAGAAGGGAATTTCATCAACAAAGCATAATCGTGTGTTGCCATGATTACTGTTTTTCCGGCAGCATTAATCGCTTTTAGAACTTCTAAAACCTCAGAACTTGTCTGTGGATCAAGGTTTCCGGTTGGTTCATCTGCAAGGATAAATTCAGGATCATTTAAAAGTGCTCTTGCGATCGCAACACGCTGTTGTTCTCCTCCTGAAAGCTGGTGCGGCATTTTGTTTACAAAATCTTTCATTCCGACTTTATTCAGAACTTCGTCAATTTTTTGCTCCATGGCATCTTTTTCAGTCCAGCCGGTTGCTCTCAAAACAAAAAGCATATTGTCTTTTATAGAACGGTCGGGAAGTAATTTGAAATCCTGAAATACGATACCGATTTTACGTCTCAAAAACGGAATGTCATTTTCTTTGATCGTTGCCAAATCAAATTCTACGATATGTCCTTCACCTTCAACTAACGGTAAATCAGCATATAAAGTTTTTAGAAAACTACTTTTTCCAGAACCGGTTTTTCCGATGATATAGATAAATTCACCGTGATTTACGTCCAGATTAATATGAGATATAATTTTTCTTCCTTCTTGATATATAGTGACTTCTTTAAGAGACAGTACGGTTTGTGACATAATAAATTGATTTGAATGGTAAAAGTAATAAGATAACGTTTGGATTCAAAATAAATTTGAATCAATTCTTAAGAAAAACTTTAAAAAATTAAACGCTGTAAATAATGTGACTTCATTTGGTAAAAATGCATTAGCAGATTTAAAGTTCGGATAGCTGGCCAGATGACTTATATGGTTTTAAAATTTTGCTTTGAGGTTTTGAGAACCAATATTTTGAGATTGTTATGTTAAAAAAATACTGCATTTTAATTTTTTAGAGATAATAAAAGCTTGAAACGTTTCGTTATAAATCGTATAAATATGATACATTTGAATACTAAATATTATAAAAATGCGTAAACTTTCCAGGTTCTTTTTATTCCATATATTCCTTTTTTCAACTCTAATTTCGGCACAAAAATCAGCTATATACACTTACGATTTAAAGGAATTTGACAAAGCACTGGCTTTATACAACGACAAACAATATGCTTCTGCCCAGCTTATTTTTGAGCATGTAAAAAATACGGAAGACCCTGCAATTACAGAGGAAGTAAAATCTGACTGTGCATTTTATATTGCCAATTGTGCAATTAGAACCAATAAAGCAAATGCCGATGCTTTGGTAGAAAATTTTGTAAACGATTATCCGACAAGTACCAAGCAAAATCAGGCTTATATAGAGGCAGCACAATATTTTTTCGAACAGGGCAATTACCCAAAAGCATTAATGTGGTTTGATAAAGTTGACGAAAGTTATATGAGCAAATCGGAGTCTGATAAGTTTAACTTTATGAAAGGTTACAGCTATTTTAATGCTAAAAAGAAAAAAGAAGCAACCAATTATTTCAATAAAGTAGTTAATTCTCAAGAATACGGTTCGCAGGCCAAATACTATTTAGGTTTTATGGCTTATGAAGGCGATGATTATAAAGAAGCCACAAAATATTTTGATGAAGTTTCGGGAGAAGAAAAATACAAGGAAAAGTTATCGTACTATCAGGCTGACATGAATTTCAAACTGGGAAATTTTCAAAAAGCAATTGATTTAGGGCAGCAGGCAATGGCTAAATCAAATGAAATTGAAAAATCGGAACTTAATAAAATTATTGGTGAAAGTTATTTCAACTTAAAACAATACGGAAAAGCAATTCCATATCTGGAGCAATACTCAGGCAAAAAAGGGAAGTGGAGCAACACCGATTTTTATCAGTTAGGCTATGCTTATTATGAACAGAAAAACTACGAAAAAGCAATTTCACAATTCAATAAAATCATTGAAGGAAGAGATTTTGTGGCGCAAAATGCATATTATCATTTAGGTTTGAGTTACTTAAATATCGGCAAGAAACAAGAAGCGCTGAATGCTTTTAAAAATGCTTCTGAAATGGATTTTAATGCACAAATTCAGGAAGATGCCGCTTTAAATTACGCAAAACTTAGTTACGATATTGGAAATGCTTATCAGGCCGTTCCCGGAATTTTACTGGATTTCCTTAAAAAATATCCAAATAATTCAAGCCGTGCAGAGGTAGAGAAATTATTGGTAGATTCTTATATTTCTTCTAAAAACTACAAAGAAGCTTTGGTTTTATTAGAAAAAAACAGATCGGCAGAAAACAAAGCCGCTTATCAAAAAGTGCTTTTTTACAGAGGTTTAGAATTGTACAACGAATCGAATTATCAGGAAGCCGGTAAAATGTTTAAAAGTGCTCTCAGCGAGCAAAAAACACCTGAATTTACAGCGCGTGCTACTTTCTGGAAAGCAGAAACAGAATATCTTAATGACGATATGCAAAATGCATTATTAACGTACAAACAATTTGCAGGAATGCCCGCTGCAAAATCTACAGACGAATATAAAAACATCAACTATAATATTGGTTACACGTATTTTAAACTAAAGGAATACGATCAGGCGGCGAATTCTTTTCAGGCGCAGATCGATAATTCGCCTTCAGATAAAGTTCGTTTAAACGATTCTTACCTGCGTTTGGGGGATTGTCGTTTTGTGACTTCAAAATACAGCGCCGCAAACGAAGCGTATGCAAAAGCAATTGCTGCAAAAGGCGTTGATGCCGATTATGCGCAATTTCAAAAAGCACTTTCTTACGGATTTATGTCTAATAACACGAAGAAAATCGATGAATTGACGAATTTTATTCAGATGTATAAAAAATCGTCTTATCGTGATGACGCTTTATTCGAGTTAGGAAATACGTATGTTGCGGAAAAGAAAAACGATCAGGCAATAAAAACTTATGATCAGTTAATTTCAGAATTTAATAACGGATCATTTACTGCAAAAGCAATTTTAAAGCAAGGTCTTATTTATTACAATTCAGATCGTGATACTCAGGCTCTGACTAAGTTTAAAAAAGTCGCAGCAGAATTCCCGAAAACTCCTGAAGCTTTAGAAGCGGTTTCTACTGCAAGATTAATTTATGTTGATTCCGGAAAAGTAGATGAATATGCTACATGGGTTAGAACGCTGGATTTCGTTTCTGTAACCGATGCAGAATTGGATAATGATACATACGACGCAGCATTTAAACAATATAGCCAAAATAACAGCAAAACGGCGATTACCGGTTTTGCAGGTTATGTGAGCAAATTCCCGAACGGACTTCACGCTCTTGAAGCAAATTTCTATCTGGCGCAATTAACGTATGCTGAAGGTTCTGAGACTAAATCGGTTGCCAATTATCAATATGTGATCGATCAGCCAAGAAATGAATTTACAGAACAGGCTTTAAACAGACTGGCTCAGATTTATTTAAAAGCAAAAGATTGTGATAAAGCAATTCCGGTATTAGTTCGTCTGGAGAGTGAAGCCGATTATCCTCAGAATAAAACTTTCGCGCAGGCAAATTTGATGAAATGTTATTATGACAAAAAAGATTATGACAATTCTGTCATAGCCGCAGATAAGGTTTTAGAAAATCCAAAATCGGATGCGGGAGTAAAAGCCGATGCGCAAATTATTGTGGCACGTGCCGCAATGCAAACCGGAAATGAAGATAAAGCAAAAACAGCTTATGCAAAACTGGCGGCCAATTCTAAAGGGGAATTAGCGGCAGAAGCATTGTATTATGATGCGTATTTTAAAACGAAAGAAGGAAAATTTGAAGCCTCAAATACAGCAGTCCAAAAATTGGCGAAAAGTTATTCTGCTTACAAATATTATGGAGCAAAAGGTTTGGTTTTAATGGCTAAAAACTTTTACGGTTTGAAAGACAGCTATCAGGCTACTTATATTCTGGATAACGTAATCAACAATTTTACAGATTATCCGGATGTAGTGGAGGAAGCCAAAAAAGAATTAAGTGCTATAAAATCTGAAGAAGCAAAAACAAATTCGTCGATTAATAAGTAGGAAGAGAGGAATAGAAGCTAGAGGCAAGAAGAAATATTAAAAGTTTTGCTCTTTGCTCTTGGTTTTATTTTCTAAAAAAAGAAAAAATATGAGTTTACCTTTTTATATAGTTGATGTTTTTGCTGACCGAAAATATGCCGGGAACCAACTGGCGGTTTTTTTGGATGCTGAACATTTAAGTTCGGATGAAATGCAGCAGATGGCACGCGAGATGAATTTCGCAGAAACTACATTTGTTACACGTCTGGACAAGCAAAATAATAAAGCAGAAATACGAATTTTTACTCCGGCTCATGAAATGCAGTTTGCGGGTCATCCTATTATTGGAACCTCATGGGTTCTGATGAATAAGGTTTTCGAAAATTCGCCTCAGGAAATAATACTGGAAGTTCCGATAGGACCAATTGCAATTCATCAGACAGAAGATTTGATTTGGTTAAAAGCCGCGCAGCCCAAATTTTGGGATGTTTTTGCAAAAGAAGATTTTCCTTCTTTCAGTAATTTAACTATCGATGATTTTGACAACCAATACCTCATTCAGGAAGTTACCACAGGAAGTGCTTTTGTAATCGTGCCTTTAAACAGTAAACGAGCTTTAGAAAATTTAGTTTTAGATAAAGATAAAACTGATCAATGGTTAAAACAGCATTGCAAAACCGATCATCGTGGACTGTATTTTTATAGTTTGGAGAATTCGCAACTGACCACCAGAATGTTGTGTGTAGAAAACAATCAATTGGTTGAAGATGCTGCAACTGGAAGTGCCAGTACCTGCCTTCAGGCCTATTTGTTGAAATACCATTCTGCTGAAATAGAATTGATCAATCATCAGGGAGATTATATAAATCGTCCTTCGCAAATTTATTTTAAAGGGAAAATAGAAAATGATCAGTTTGATATTACAATTGGAGGAAAAGCTCAATTTGTTGCAAAAGGCGAGTGGGAAGCTTGATTGGACGGGATAGATTTTAGAATAAAGAAAAAAGAAAATAGAATATAGAGAAAAAACAAAGAGTTTGAGTAAAGAATTGAGATATAGCAAAAGTCTATATTCTATCGTCTTTTCTCTATACTCTCAAATAAAATAAATATGAAATTAAACTGCCGACATAAAATTATTATAGTGTTAGTATTATTTGCTGCTCAGTTTTCGTTTGCACAAAAGAAAAATGAAAGTATCGGAACTGAAACAGTCAACGTTGTAAAGCCTTATTCGCCAACTATTTCGGATGCATTTAAAGTGAAAGAAACACCCTCGCTTGACGATAGTGGAAATCAGGCTAAAGAAGTGATAAAATACAGTATATTATCTGTTCCCGTGGCATCGACTTTTACACCGTCTAAAGGAAAAGCGGAAGGTGTTGAAAAAGCAAAAAAGGAAAGACTTTTTAATAATTATGCGACTGTCGGTCTTGGAAATTACAGTACTTTAAATGCAGAATTGTTTGTTAATCAGGATTTAGGCAATAATGATTATGTTGCCGGAATGTTTCGTCATCATTCTTCTCAGGGAGGAATTAAAGATGTAGAGTTAAATGATGAATTCTACGATACTTCGATCAACGTGGGTTATGGACAAAATAACAGAGATGCCGCGTGGGGAGTAGATCTGGGGTATCAAAACCAAATTTATAATTGGTATGGACTTCCTGCAAATTTTGGTTCTACAATTCCCGGCCAACGTTATGATCTTATAAACAGCATTAGCCCAGATCATTCTTATAATACAATTTCAATTGGCGGAAATGCAGAGTTTAACGAAAGTATTTTTAGTAAACTTTCTGCACGATTTACGCATTTTTCAGACAGTTATTCATCTTCTGAAAATAGATTTTATATCAAGCCAACTTTTACAGTTGACGTAATGGATCAGGCAATTAAAACAAACGTTATTGTAGATCATGTAAGCGGTTCTTTTAAAAACAATTATGCTCAGGATAATGTCGATCGCCTAAAATACAGTTTTACAAATGTAGGAATCGAACCAAGTTTTGTAATAAATGAAAATGAATGGACATTAGAATTAGGTGCAGGAGTTTTTTACAGTGCAGATGCTGAAAACAGCGGAAATAAATTTTATATCTATCCAAAGGTGAATGCTTCCTATAAATTAGTTGGCGATCTGATGATTTTCTACACCGGAGTAAATGGAGGTCTGAATCAGAATTCGTATGCAGATTTTGTAAATGATAATCCGTTTTTATCTCCAACTTTAAATATGCGTCCGTCCAGTACGCAGTATAATGTTTTTGCCGGTTTAAAAGGAAAATTAGCTAATAATGTAAATTATAATCTGACCGGTTCTTATATGAACGAAAAAGATAAAGCGTTATTTAAAGCTAATGATTATACAGAAGTAGTTACAAATGAAGATTATGCTTTCGGGAATTCTTTTGGTGTCGTATATGAAGACATTCGAACTTTCCGTTTTTATGGAGAATTAAAAGCTGATTTTTCTGAAAATGTAACTTTCGGAATCAATGGAACTTTCAATAGTTACAATACAGATAATAATATTGAAGCCTGGAATCTGCCAACAATGAAATTGAGTTCTACTCTGGATGTTAATTTCACTAAACAATGGTATGCAGGAGTAAATGTTTTTTATGTGGGAGAGAGAAAAGACATGCAGTCTAATTTAAATTTAGGAATAGACCCAGTTGTAACAACTCTAAAAAGTTATTTTGATGCTAATGCACATTTAGGATATAAATTTAATGAACGTCTGACCTTTTTCTTAAAAGCAAATAATATCGGAAATCAGGCTTACCAAAAATGGCTGAATTATCCGGTTCAGGGATTCCAGATTTTAGGAGGAGCTAATTATAAATTTGATTTTTAAATAGAGCCACACAGGCACCAGGGCACAAAGATCTTTTTAAAGGAATGTGCCTTTTTTTTCAGCCATGGACTCATGAATTTTTTGGAGTAGATTCGTGAATTCATGGCTGTTTTTTTATGAAATAAAGAAAAAACCTTTGCATCTTTGTGTCTCAGAACCTTAGTATCTCAAAAACAAATGACTTTTAAAGAAAAAATATATTCCCACTACAGCTTAATGGTTCAGGACCGTATCGATGTTTTTAAAGATATGATTACAAACTTAACCGAAGATTCTAAAAATGATGCGAAAGGTTCGGCTGGCGACAAACACGAAACAGCTTTGTCTATGATGCACATTGAGCAGGAAAAGTTAACGACTAAACTTAAGGAAGCAATTGAGCAGAAAAGTATTTTAGATAAAATCGATCCGCTTAAAACAACTGAAAATATTGTTTTAGGAAGTTTAGTAAAGGCAAACGGAATCTATTTATATGTAAGTGTGGCATTGCCAAAAATTAGCGTTGACGGAATAAATGTTATTGCGCTATCTCCACAGTCTCCTTTAGGGAATCATTTAATGGGAAATAAGGTTGGTTTTGAGTTTGATATAAATAAGACACATTACATGATTGAAAGTGTGGAATAACATTTCATTCCTATCAGCTTTATAACTTAAATAGCTGCACTTTCGATTTATATGAAATGACAATTATCTATGGAAAGCTTTATATAAAATGCAATTCCAAAACACCTTCTGTTTCTCTCTTGAGAATCTTTCAATTATAATTGAAAAACTCAAAAATTAGTTTAAAAACTGTTCTAAAACTTTCAATTTTAAAGGGATTTTTGAGTCAAAATTAAAATTTTCAAGTTTACTAGTCTTTTTGTTGGCAAAATTTTACATTTTATATGTAAAATTAGATTTATGGTTTCAAATTGTAATTGAAATATATATTTGTATTTCTCAATTGTAACTAATACTTCATCTTTGCCTTATCAAATTAAAAATTACAAATAAAAATATAGAATATTATGTGTGGAATTGTATGTGCCTTTGATCTAAAACAAAAAGCCGAAGCGTTAAGACCTCAAGTATTAGAAATGTCAAAAATCATTCGTCACCGCGGACCAGACTGGAGCGGAATTTACAGTAATGATAAAGCAATTCTTTCGCATGAGCGTTTGGCAATTGTAGATCCGGCTTCAGGAAAACAGCCTTTATTTACAGAAGACAAAAAATTGGTTTTGGCTGCAAATGGAGAAATCTACAACCACAGAGAATTACGTAAACAATTTGAAGGAAAATATAACTTTCAGACAGAAAGTGACTGCGAGGTTATTTTAGCATTATATCAGGAAAAAGGACCTCATTTTGTTGACGAAATGAACGGAATTTTCGGATTTGCAATTTATGATGTTGATAAAGATGAATATTTTGTAGCACGTGATCACATGGGAATTATTCCATTGTACATTGGCTGGGATGAGCACGGGACTTTTTATGTAGCTTCAGAATTAAAAGCTTTAGAAGGTTACTGTACTAAAATCGAATTGTTTCCTCCGGGACATTATTTATCAAGTAAGGATGGAGAATTTGTACAATGGTACAAAAGAGACTGGACAGAGTATGATGCTGTAAAAGATAACGAAACCAGTATTCCTGAAATCAAAAAAGCATTAGAAGCAGCGGTTCACAGACAGTTAATGAGTGATGTTCCTTATGGAGTTTTACTTTCCGGAGGTTTAGATTCTTCTATCACTTCGGCTGTAGCCAAAAAATTTGCGCAAAAACGTATTGAGTCAGATGATACTACAGATGCCTGGTATCCTCAATTGCACTCTTTTTCTGTTGGTTTAGAAGGTTCTCCTGACTTAGCGGCAGCAAGAAAAGTAGCAGATCATATCGGAACGATTCACCACGAAATTAAATTCACTATTCAGGAAGGTTTAGATGCGGTTCGTGATGTTATTTACAACTTAGAAACGTATGATGTAACGACAGTAAGAGCTTCTACGCCGATGTGGCTGATGGCCAGAGTGATTAAATCGATGGGAATCAAGATGGTTCTATCCGGTGAAGGTGCAGATGAATTGTTTGGAGGTTATTTATATTTCCATAAAGCGCCAAATGCAAGAGAATTTCACGAAGAAAACGTTCGTAAATTAGGCAAACTTCATATGTACGATTGTTTACGTGCCAACAAAAGTTTAGCAGCATGGGGAATTGAAGGCCGTGTACCGTTCTTAGATAAAGAATTCATGGATGTTGCCATGCGCATTAACCCTCAGGATAAAATGATTAACAAAGAACATCCAATGGAAAAATGGGTTGTTCGTAAGGCCTTTGAAGATATGCTTCCGGAAAGTGTGGCCTGGAGACAAAAAGAACAGTTTTCTGATGGAGTAGGATACAGCTGGATTGATACTTTGAAAGAAGTTGTAGCCAGAGAAGTTTCAGATGAACAACTGGCAAACGCGAGATTTAAATTTCCGTTGCAAACGCCAACTTCAAAAGAGGAATATTATTATCGTTCTATTTTTACAGAACATTTCCCAAGTGATGCAGCAGCTTTATGCGTGCCTCAGGAAGCAAGTGTGGCTTGTAGTACAAAAATTGCCCTGGAATGGGATGAGGCTTTCAAAAACATGAATGATCCTTCCGGAAGAGCAGTTGCGAGCGTGCATGACGACGCTTACGCTAAAGCATAATGTGAGTTTAATTTTTAGAATTAGTATATATTTATTTCCAGAAAAACGTTCTCAGACCGAGAGCGTTTTTCTTGTCTTAAGAATTTAATTTTTTTTACTTTTAGATTGTTATAATTTATTTTTAGAATGGGTTTCACTTTCTTTTAATATATTTGACCTCTGCAGTATTATAGTTAAATTCTTAATCTTTTAGTGAATTTAATAATGGAAAGCGAAAATTAATATTTAGATTTGCTTTCAATGAAAAATTTTAATGTTTTTTTAATGTTCAGTTTAACATTGTGCACTCATTAACATATAATAAAAAAGAGTATTATGTCTGGATTATTGGCCGTAATTGGTAAAGGAAAAGACCCACAACTTGTAAAAGAACTTTCTGAAAGAATGTCGCATCGTGGTCCTGATGAAAGAGATATTCATATAATGGAAAATGGCAGTGTACTTTGCCATGAAAGTTTGTCTATTATTGATCTTAATTCCGGAAAGCAGCCTATTCAGGGAACCGACAAAGCCTGGATGGTTCATGATGGAGAAATTTATAATTATCAGGAACTTAAAAACACAGTTTTAAAACATCATACTTTCAGAACAGCATCAGATTCAGAAGTAATTGTGCATCTATACGAAGAATTTGGTTATGATTTCTGTAACAAACTGGATGGAGATTTTGCCTTCGTGGTCATTGAAGGTGATAAATACATTGCAGGTCGTGATCCAATTGGCGTGAAACCTTTATATTATGGTCTGGATGAAAGAGGAAGAATCTATTTTTCTTCTGAAATGAAATCTATCGCAGATCAGTGCAAATCATTTTCAACTTTTCCTCCAGGACATTATTATACTGCTAAAACCGGCTTTGTAAAATATTATCATCCGGAATATGAAGATCATAAAAATGCAAATCAGCCTCTCGATTTAGAGTTGATACGCGAAAGTTTAATAAAGGCAACTAGCAAACGTTTACTGGCAAATGTACCTTTGGGAGTAGTTATGTCAGGCGGTTTGGATACATCTTTAATTTCTGCTATAACCTCGAGATTATTGAAAAAAGACGGTCAAAAATTACATTCATTTTCTATCGGACTTGATGCTGATGCTCCGGATAATGTGGCAGCCAGAAAAGCTGCAACGTTCTTAGGAACTGAACATCATGAAATTCATTTTACTGTAGAGGAAGGTGTTAAGGTTTTAGAAAAAGTGATTTATCATATTGAAACTTACGATATTATTTCGGTAAGATCAGGTGTTCCGATGTATTTGCTTTCCAAAGCAATTGCAGATCAGGGAATAAAAGTGATTTTGTCGGGTGAAGGTGCAGACGAAATTTTTGGAGGGCACTTGTATTTTAGAAATGCACCTTCAGAAGAGGAATTTCAGGATGAAACAATCGAAAGGGTTCAGAAGCTTTTTACGGCAGATTTACTTCGAGCCGATAAAACCACTATGGCTAATGGTTTAGAAGTCCGAATTCCGTTTTTGGATACCGAATTTTTAGACGTTGCCATCCGAATCAAAACTCAGGAAAAACAGCCGAAAAACTACGATGGTGTTGAAAAATATATTTTAAGAAAAGCATTTGATACGCCTGAGGATCCTTATCTGCCGGCGGAAGTATTATGGCGTCAGAAAGAGCAGTTTTCTGATGGAGTGGGTTATAAATGGGTAGATGAACTGATTGAATATTGTTCCTCGCAAGTAACAGACGAACAATTGGCTGGCGCAAATGCAGAATTCCCGTATAATTCTCCAACCACAAAAGAGGCTTATTTGTACCGATCAATTTTTCATAAGTATTATCCACAAGTCAGCGCGGCACAAACAGTCCGTAAATGGATTCCGAAATGGCAGGAAAACCTTGATCCGAGCGGAAGAGCAAATGCAGCTCACCTGAAAGGTAATTTTGAAAGTATAAAAACAGGCGTTACTGTTTAAAAGCATACCCAATATTCTTTCCGAAAGCTTCGGGATCAGATTTAAATTTGGGAAATATAGAATAATCCGAAATAGTTTTTACTATTTCGGATTTTTATTTTGAGTAATCTTTAAAAATAGAAGTGACGAATTTGGTACCGAACCTTAGATATGGAAAATATGGAATTTAATTGTGTATTTCTGTTAATAACTTGCATGCTTTAAGTCGTATTTTAATGGGTATATCGCTTGCATTTTTATATATTTGCGTGTTAGACAATAATTACATTTATTACAATAAATTATATGAGCGAAGAAATCAAGAAGAACAATTATTCAGCAGATAGTATTCAGGCATTAGAAGGGATGGAGCACGTAAGAATGCGTCCGTCGATGTATATTGGTGATGTAGGGGTTCGAGGACTACACCATTTGGTTTACGAGGTTGTTGATAACTCTATTGATGAGGCGATGGGAGGACATTGCGACACGATTAGTGTAGCAATAAACGAAGACGGTTCGGTAACAGTTGAAGATAACGGCCGTGGTATTCCAGTCGATTTACACAAGAAAGAAGGAGTTTCTGCACTTGAGGTTGTAATGACAAAGATTGGTGCGGGAGGTAAATTCGATAAAGATTCATATAAAGTGTCCGGAGGTCTTCACGGAGTTGGGGTTTCTGTAGTAAATGCACTTTCTATACACATGAAATCTACTGTTTTTAGAGAAGGTAAAATTTATGAGCAGGAATATGAAAGAGGTAAATCATTATATCCGGTAAAACAAATCGGAGAAACCGATAAAAGAGGTACCCGTCAGACATTCTATCCGGATGATACTATTTTTACTCAGACAACAGAATTTTCGTACGACACGCTTTCGGCTCGTATGCGTGAACTTTCTTTCCTGAATAAAGGAATTACAATCACGTTTACAGATAAGAGAGAAGTTGATGAAAAAGGAGAATTCAGAAGTGAAGTTTTTCATTCTACTGAAGGTTTAAAAGAATATATCCGTTACTTAGATGGTAACCGCGAGCCAATTGTTTCTCACGTTATAAGTATGGATCACGACAAAGGTGAAATTCCGGTTGAAGTAGCGTTGATTTACAATACCAGTTATACAGAAAATATTTTTTCTTATGTAAATAATATCAACACGCACGAAGGAGGAACGCATTTACAAGGTTTTAGAAGTGGTTTAACAAGAACACTTAAAAAATATGCAGATGCATCCGGGATGCTGGATAAGTTGAAATTTGAGATTGCCGGAGATGATTTCCGTGAAGGATTAACCGCTATTATTTCGGTAAAAGTTTCAGAACCACAATTCGAAGGGCAAACGAAAACCAAACTTGGAAACAGAGAGGTGGTTTCTCCGGTTTCTCAGGCAGTTGGAGAGATGCTTGAAAATTATTTGGAAGAAAATCCAAATGATGCAAAAATTATTATTCAAAAAGTAATTTTAGCGGCTCAGGCACGTCACGCAGCAAAAAAAGCGCGTGAAATGGTACAGCGTAAAACTGTTATGGGTGGCGGCGGATTGCCAGGAAAACTTTCAGATTGTTCTGAGCAGGATCCGGCAAGATGTGAGGTTTACCTCGTCGAGGGAGATTCGGCTGGTGGAACAGCCAAACAAGGTCGTGATCGTAACTTTCAGGCTATTTTACCATTACGTGGTAAGATTTTGAATGTTGAAAAAGCAATGCACCATAAAGTATTCGAAAACGAAGAGATCAGAAATATTTTTACTGCTTTGGGTGTAACGGTAGGAACAGCAGAAGACAGTAAAGCGTTAAATCTTGAAAAACTAAGATATCATAAGGTAATCATCATGTGTGATGCCGATGTCGATGGTAGTCACATTTCTACCTTAATATTAACGTTCTTCTTCCGTTTTATGAAAGAGCTTATCGAAGAAGGTCACGTTTACATTGCAGCTCCGCCTTTATACCTGGTTAAAAAAGGAAATAAGAAAGAATATGCATGGAATGATGTTCAGCGCGATCAGGCTAACGAAAGAATGGGTGGAAGTGCCGGTATTCAGCGTTATAAAGGTCTTGGAGAGATGAATGCAGAGCAATTGTGGGAAACGACAATGGATCCGAATTTCAGAACTTTACGTCAGGTAACTATTGACAGCCTTGCAGAAGCAGACCGGGTTTTCTCTATGCTAATGGGTGACGAAGTACCGCCTCGTAGAGAATTTATCGAGAAAAATGCAGTTTATGCAAATATTGACGCATAAAATAAAAAATTAATAATTCCAATTCGTTTAATTGTTTAAATTTACTAGACAATTAAACGAATTGTCTTTTTAAGGAAACAGACAAATAAAATAATAACCGATAAAGTATAAAATATGAAAGTTACCATTGTAGGAGCAGGAAATGTTGGAGCTACCTGCGCAGATGTTATTTCTTATAGAGGGATTGCAAGCGAAGTAGTATTGTTGGATATTAAAGAAGGTTTTGCCGAAGGTAAAGCATTGGATATTACGCAATGTGCCACAAACACAGGTTTTAACACGAAAGTTTCTGGCGTTACCAACGATTATTCTAAAACTGCGGGAAGTGATGTAGTTGTAATTACATCAGGAATTCCAAGAAAGCCAGGAATGACAAGAGAAGAATTAATTGGTATAAATGCCGGAATTGTAAAAACAGTTGCAGAAAATGTTTTGAAATATTCTCCTGATACTATAATTGTAGTAGTTTCAAATCCGATGGACACAATGACTTATTTAGCTCTAAAAGCGACAGGTCTTCCAAAAAACAGAATTATTGGTATGGGTGGAGCGTTAGACAGTTCTCGTTTCAGAACCTACCTTTCTTTAGCTTTAGACAAACCGGCAAATGATATTTCGGCAATGGTAATTGGCGGACATGGTGATACCACCATGATTCCGTTAACACGTCTGGCTTCCTATAATGGAATTCCGGTTACAGAATTTTTGTCTGAAGATGTATTGCAGAAAGTTGCCGCTGATACTATGGTAGGTGGCGCAACACTTACAGGTTTATTAGGGACTTCTGCCTGGTATGCACCTGGAGCTTCTGTTGCATATTTGGTAGACAGTATTTTAAACGATCAGAAGAAAATGATTGCCTGTTCTGTATTTGTAGAAGGGGAGTATGGGCAAAATGACATCTGTATTGGAGTACCTTGTATAATAGGTAAGAACGGAGTTGAAGAAATTTTAGATATAAATTTAAATGATCAGGAAAAGGCTTTATTTGCTAAAAGTGCAGATGCTGTTCGCAGCATGAATGATGCTTTGAAGTCGATTTTAATATAATAAAAAGCGAAAAAAAAGAAAAAGGCTGCACTTTTGCAGTCTTTTTTTTGAGATTAATTAATAAATTAATTGGTTAATATTTTCGTTAATTATATATTTGCTCGGTTTAAAAAAAAATTGGTAATTCGTGATCTCATATTTTTGTTTTAAAATATCATATCAGGGCTTATTTTATGGGACTTTAAAACAAAAACAAAACAAAACATAATTAATTTTTAGTAATAATGCAGAATAAAGGACTTATTAAATTTTTCGCAATTCTATTTGCATTGGTAAGTATTTACCAACTATCATTCACTTTTGTGGCAAATAGCGTCAAAAGTGAAGCTAAAGCTTTTGCAGGAGACAATCCCGATAAAGAGCTGAAATATTTAGATTCTATTGGTAAAGAAAAAGTATTAAACCTTGGTTTTACTGATTTCACTTACAACGAGGTGAAAAACAAACAACTTAATAAAGGTCTTGACTTAGAAGGAGGAATCAATGTTATTCTTCAGATTTCTATTAAAGATGTATTAAAAGGTTTGGCTAACAATTCTAAAAACCCGGTTTTTAATAAATCATTAGCTGATGCATCTGCAAATTTAGAAGGAAACAAAACATATTTAAATAAGTTTTTTGAAGCTTTTGAAGCAAATTCAAAAGGAACTACAAAATTAGCATCTCCGGATATCTTCGCAAACAGAAGTCTTCAGGGAGAAGGTGGTGTAGATTTTCAAATGTCTGATGCGCAAGTTCAGAAAGTTATCAAAAGAAAAGTTGATGAGTCTGTAGAAAGTGCTTTTAAAGTATTAAGAGAGCGTATTGACAAATTTGGTGTTACACAGCCAAACATCCAAAAATTAGGAGAAACAGGAAGAATCTTAGTAGAACTTCCAGGTGCTAAGGATGTTGACAGGATTAAAAAATTATTAGGTGGAAAAGCTCAATTAGAGTTTTGGGAAACTTATAAAATCGAAGAGATTGGAAATTTCTTAGTATCTGCAAACGAAGCTTTGAAGAAAACAGAAGTTAAGAAAACTGAAACTAAAACAGTTGCTAAAGATTCATTAAATGCATTATTAACAGATGCAAAAGATTCTCTTGATACTAAAAAAGGAAACAATCCTTTATTTGACAAAATGATCGTTCAGGGTGGCGGACCAGTTTTAGGTTATTTCGCTCCTAAAGATACTGCTGCAGTAAATGATTACTTAAAAAGACCGGAAATTAGAGTTTTACTAGCTGCTGATCAGCACTATGCAAAATTTGTATGGAGTAAACCAACAACTATTAAAGATCCAAAAGCAAAAGATGTAAAAACAGCAGCTGATCTTGAAGCTGTTGAATTATATGCATTAAAAGGAAACAGAGACAATAATCCTGCAATGAGTGGTGGTGTTGTTACTGATGCAAAAGATACTTTTGACCAAATGGGTAAACCTGCAGTTTCTATGCAGATGAACAGCCAGGGTGCTAAAGTTTGGGAAGAATTAACAGGAAGAGCATTTTCTCAAAAAAGCTACATTGCAATTGTTTTAGATGATATCGTTTATTCTGCTCCGGGTGTAACAAGTGGTCCTATTGCCGGAGGAAGATCAGAAATTACAGGTTCATTTGATGTTGCAGAAACTAAAGATTTAGCAAACGTTTTAAATGCAGGTAAATTACCGGCTTCTGCAGATATTATCCAGTCAACTGTTGTTGGTCCTTCTTTAGGACAGGCAGCTATTGATGCAGGTACAATCTCTTCTGTATTAGGTTTCTTATTAGTTTGCGTTTGGATGGTATTCTATTATGGTAAAGCAGGTTGGTATGCTAATCTTGCATTATTATTAAACTTACTGTTCTTATTCGGAATTATGGCAAGTTTTGGTTTTGTATTAACATTGCCTGGTATTGCAGGTATCGTATTAACATTAGGTACTGCGGTAGATGCGAATATTATTATCTACGAAAGAGCAAAAGAAGAATTGCGTGAAGGAAAATCCCTTTCTGAGGCTGTTGCAGCTTCTTACGGATGGCACGGTGCAATGCGTTCTATTATTGATGCTAACGTTACTCACGTTTTAACCGGAGCTATCTTGTTCATTTTTGGAACAGGTCCTATTAAAGGTTTCGCATTAACGTTGTTAATTGGTATTGTAACGTCATTGTTTACATCAATCTTTATCGCCAGAATTTTTATTGACAGAAATATTGCCGGAAAAGGTGATTTAACTTTCTCTACAAACATTACTAAAAACTGGTTTACAAACTTCCACTTTGACTTTATTAAAATCAAAAAATTCACTTATATCTTCTCTTCTATTGTAGTTGTAGTGAGTTTAATTTCTATCTTCTTTGTAAACGGTTTAGATGAGGGTGTTGATTTTGTGGGAGGAAGAACTTTCCAGGTAAAATTTGAAAAACCTGTAGATGCAACAACTGTTTCAGACGAATTGTCTACAGCATTTGGTACACCTGTTGAAGCAAAAATTTTAGGTGATGACGATCAGTTGAAAATCACAACTAAATATAAAATTAAAGAAGACGGTGTAGCTATCGACGAAGAAGTGAACCAGAAGTTATACAAATCTTTACAGAAGTATTTCCCAAATACAACGTACGACAAATTTACCAATTCATATAATGGTAAAACTGTAGGTGTATTGCAGGCTTCTAAAGTGGGAGCTTCTATTTCTGAGGATATCAAAACAAACTCTTACTGGGCAGTTCTTGGTGCTATGGCGGTTATCTTTATATACTTAATGATTTCTTTCCGTAAATGGCAATATTCATTAGGAGCTATCGCTGCAGTAGCGCACGACGTTATCTTTGTATTAGGAATTTATTCTTTATGCTATAAATTTATGCCTTTCCATATGGAAATGGACCAGCACTTTATCGCTGCAATCCTTACCGTAATTGGTTATTCTATGAATGATACCGTAATTGTATTTGACAGGGTAAGAGAATTTATCATCGGAAACCGTAAAGGTAGCTTCGAAGATATTGTAAATGCTTCTATTAATACAACATTATCAAGAACCTTGAATACTTCATTAATGATGATTATCGTATTATTAACGATGTTTATCTTTGGTGGAGAATCGATCAGAGGATTTATCTTTGCGATGTTAATTGGTATTATAGTAGGTACTTATTCTTCATTATTTATCGCTACTCCGGTATTGGTAGATACAATTTCAAATGATGAAAAACATACAATTGAAGACAAACACAACAAAGCTTAATTTTTTAAGTTTTTAAATAATAGAAAGATCCGGTGAAAGCTGGATCTTTTTTTTATGTTTGTATTTCCAAAAATCAGAAATGTTTAAAAGACTACTCTTCCTTAGTTTTCTCTTTTCCTCATTATTAAAGCTTAATGCGCAGGAGAAAAGCGGTAATTACAAAATCGGATTTGCTTATGGATTGGGAAGTGAATTCAATAATCGTAACTATACGTTTGAAAATCATTTCTACAAGCTTCTATTCTATTACAAAATAAAAGAAACTGCAAACCTGCAATATGAAATTTTGATTCAGCCCGAGATTAATTTTGCTAAACATCAATTGTTGAACTTGTATTTTGTAAAACCGGAAACTCTGGATTTTGAAGAGAAAAGAACAGAATATTTAAAACTGAAAGATGTTCGCGAATATGTTTTAAATATTGGTTTTTTGATTAGGAAACCAATTGGAAAAAACTCCTCCTGTTATATTTTAGGAAGCATTGGACCGATGATTAACGATGCCGAAACGGAACGCATGTCTGAAGGTTTCGCTTTTGCAGATGTTTTAGCAGTCGGTTTTACTGTAAATATAAAGCGTGTTCAAGTGGAGATCCGACCTTGTATAAGGCATGTATCTAATGCTGGTTTAGGAAGTAGTAATGCAGGTTATAATACGAAAAACATTGAATTTGGTATTTCGTATCAACTATAAAAAAAATGCCCAATATTTTCAAATATTGGGCATTTTTTTATTTTGATTGAAAGTTTTTTTAAGCTTCTGCTAAAGGATTTCTCTGCGCTCTGATGATGAAGAAAAGTCCAATTATAATAAAAGGAATACTTAACCATTGTCCGGTTGAAAATAAACCTAATTCTTCTTCGATTCCTCCCTGGCTTTCTTTTACAAATTCGACTATAAAGCGTACTACAAATAATAAAACTAAAAATAAACCAAATAACAATCCTGATTTGCGTCTTGCATCTGTTTTCCAGTAAAGGAAAAATAAGATAGCAAATACAAAAATATAAGAGAATGCTTCATACAATTGTGTTGGATGTTTGGCAGGAACCTGAGCCAGTACATCTGCAAATCTTGGATCCGAGACAATAGCATTGTAAGCTTCTTTTGGATCTGCAATTCCTGTTTTTTGTACAGCCTCGCTTTTGCTGAATTTATCATGTAGAAAACGAATTCCGAATGCTGAATTGGTTTCGTGACCGATAATCTCAGAGTTAAAGAAGTTTCCTAAACGCACGAATATAGCCCCGCTCGCAACCGGAATAACTACGCGGTCTAAAATCCATAACAAAGAGCGTTTTAAAATCTTTTTACTGTAATAATACATGGCAATTATAATGGCAATTGCAGCGCCGTGACTTGCTAATCCCTGAAAACCTGTAAACTGAAATTCAGGTTCAAATCTAAAGGGCAGGAAGATTTCCAGTAAATGATTTCTGAAGTATTCCCAATCGTAAAAGAAAACATGTCCTAAACGTGCGCCTATTAATGTTGCAAGAACCGTCCATACAAATAAAGAATCGAGTTTTTCAATTGATTCGTTTTCTCTTTGGAAAATCTTTTTCATCAGGAACCATCCTAAACCAAAAGCGATTACAAACATTAAGCTGTAATAGCGAATCATAAAAAATCCTAAATCAATTCCTTCTGAAGGATTCCAAACAAAATTTAACGCGTGTGTCATGTATAATTTTTTTTATAGCTTTAAAAATAAATATTTAATGTAAAACTCTGCTTTTCAAAAGTTAATGTTTATGATTGCATTTCTTTTCCGGTACGGGATCATAACCGGTTCTTCCCCACGGATGACAGCTTAAGATGCGTTTTATCCCCAAATATCCTCCATAAAATAATCCGTGCATTTGCAGTGCCTGAATCATATAGGTAGAACAAGTAGGTTCGAATCTGCAGGAAGCCGGAGTAAACGGCGAAATCGCAGTCTGATAAAAGCGTACCAGCAAAACAAACGGATATATTAAAATTTTGGAGAGCATCTTTTCAATTGTTCTTTATTAGTTGTATTTAAAGGAAATTGTTACACCCCAAATAAAATGTTTTTTATTGAATACTAAACGATGTTCCTTCTTTTCCGTCCTTTAATTGTATTCCTAATGCAATTAACTGATCGCGAATCTGATCTGAAAGTGCAAAGTTTTTATCTGCTCTCGCCTGATTTCTCATTCCGATAAGCATGTTCACAACACCTTCCAGTTTGTCGTTATCGCCGTCTGCAGATTTCTCATCAACAAGCCCTAATACATCAAATACAAATGCATTTACAGCAGTTGTAAAAGCAGTTAGATCATCAGCTGAAATAGTTTCCTTGCCATCTTTTAATAAGTTGACATAACGAACAGCTTCAAACAATTGCGCGATTAAAATGGGCGTATTAAAATCATCATTCATTGCGTCATAAGACAATTGTTTCCACGCTGCAAAGTCTATCGAGCTTGAAGTTCCGGCAACAATATTTGGCAATGCATCTACTGCTTCCATTAATCTTTTGTATCCTTTTTCTGCAGCCACAATCGCATCATCAGAAAAATCTAAAACACTTCTGTAATGTGCCTGAAGCATGAAAAAACGAGTAACCGAAGCAGAAAATGGTTTGCTTAAGATCGTATTGTCTCCACTAAGAATTTCGCCGGGAAGAATATTATTGCCAGTTGACTTAGCCATTTTCTTTCCGTTTAAAGTCAGCATATTGGCATGCATCCAGTAATTTACCGGAGACTGTCCCGTGCAGGCTTCATTTTGAGCAATTTCGCATTCATGGTGTGGGAATTTCAAATCCATTCCACCTCCGTGAATGTCAAAATGATTTCCAAGATATTTTGTACTCATAGCAGTACATTCAAGATGCCATCCCGGAAAACCATCACTCCAAGGCGAAGGCCATCTCATAATATGTTCAGGTTCCGCCTTCTTCCAAAGTGCAAAATCCTGTGGATTTCTCTTGTCAGACTGTCCGTCAAGATCGCGGGTATTGGCCAGCATATCGTCGATATTTCTTCCACTTAAAATGCCGTAATTGTTGGTTTCGTTATATTTTACAACATCAAAATATACTGATCCGTTGGCCACATAACCGATTCCTTTGTCGATAATTTTTTTAATGATTTCGATTTGTTCAATAATATGTCCGGTTGCTGTTGGCTCAATACTTGGCGGTAAAAAGTTAAAGGCTTTTAGGATATTGTGAAAATCTACCGTATAGCGCTGTACCACTTCCATTGGTTCCAGTTGCTCCAAACGGGCTTTTTTGGCAATTTTATCTTCACCTTCGTCTACATCATCTACAATATGTCCAACATCGGTAATGTTTCGCACGTAACGAACTTTATAATCCAAATGAAGAAGATATCTGAAAATTACATCAAAAGACATAAAAGTTCTGACGTTTCCTAAATGAACATTACTATATACTGTAGGTCCGCAAACATACATTCCAACATTTCCCTCATGGATTGGTTTGAAATTTTCTTTTTCACCGGAAAGTGAATTGTATATTTTTAGATGTTGATTTTGATATAGTGGCATATTTTTAATGTTTAATCGTTTAATCGTTAATTTGCGATTAGTCTGATTTATACTTGTGAAAGATAATATTTTTTTAGGTTATTTATTTGATTGCAAATTTTTTCAAGTTTTTCTCGAAAATTAAGATATTCATTTTCCGAAATGTAATTTAAATCTTTCGAAAGAATTAAATGATTTAATGTTTCCATTGCAGACGAATATAAAATAGTCAAAAAATGAGCTTTGTCCTTATTTGTGCTTCTTGATGTTCCTTCGGCAATGTTTGTAGCAATCGAAGAAGAGCTTCTTTTTATTTGGGAAATCATTCCAAACAATTCATTAGAAGGAAATCTGGAAGTTAATTTATAAATTTCCAAAATAAAGATTCTTGAATTTTGCCAAACTTCTAATTTTTCGAAAGAGAAAGTATACATATAATTTTGCTCAATTACTTACCGCTTATTTGTTAAATCAATTACGATTAAACGATTTAACAAATAAACGATTTAACCAAAAATTTAAAACTGAGTTTCTAATTTAATATAGTCAAGAAATTCTCTTTTAGTTTGCGGATCTTTGAATTTTCCACCGAATTCAGACGTTACAGTACTGCTCTCGATATCTTTAATTCCGCGGGAATTTACGCAAAGGTGTTTTGCGTCAATTACACAGGCAACATCCTCAGTTCCTAAAGCTTTTTGAAGCTCCTGAACGATTTGCATGGTAAGACGTTCCTGAACCTGAGGTCTTTTTGCATAATATTCTACAATACGGTTCATTTTTGAAAGACCAATTACTCTTCCGCTTGAGATGTAAGCAACGTGAGCACGTCCGATAATAGGTAATAAATGGTGTTCACAAGTAGAATAAACCGTAATGTTTTTCTCTACAAGCATTTCTCCATATTTGTAATTATTATCGAATGTAGAAGCTTTTGGCTGTTTTGCCGGATTAAGACCGCCAAAGATTTCTTTGACAAACATTTTTGCAACCCTGTTTGGAGTTCCTTTAATGCTGTCATCTGTCAAATCCATTCCGAGAGTTTGTAGAATGTTTTCGACATCTTTTTTAATTTTTTCTATTTTTTCATCATCAGTTAAGTCAAAAGCATCATCTCTAAGAGGATTTTTTGCGCTGGTACTGATATGGTTGTCGCCTATTTCGTCTAAAAATTCTTCGTTGTTTATCATTAAAAACTACTATTAGTATATGTATTCCTTTTTAAGGCGGTAAAGATAATTAATAAATGGGAAACCTTTTCTATGGTTATTAGGATTTAATTGCTGGTTTTTGATTATAATTTAATTTTAAGTTTTCGTAATCGGATTTAAAACACAAAAGACAATAACGAAAGAGTTATTGTCTTTTGTAAAATATTATATAAAAACCTGATTATCTGTTGTTGTAAACCAGAAGAGCTTCTTTTAAAATATTCACAGCAGTGATAAGATCTTTTTTATTCAGCACATAGGCAATACGAACCTGATTAAGTCCCATTCCCGGTGTAGAATAAAAACCTTTTGCAGGTGCGATCATTACGGTTTCGCCATTCAAATTGTAACTTTCTAAGAGCCATTGTGCAAAATCATCAGAATCTGCAATTGGCAATTCTACAATACAATAAAAAGCACCTTTTGGCTTTGTAACAATAACTCCGTCAATTTTGTTTAGTTCGGCAATCAGTGTATTACGACGCTCTTTGTATTCTGCAATTACTTCATCAAAATAGCTTTGTGGAGTATCAATTGCCGCTTCACAAGCAATTTGTTCTATAGTTGGCGGACTCAGACGTGCCTGCGCAAATTTCATTACAGTAGCCAGTACTTCTTTGTTTTTAGTAACTAAACAGCCAATTCTGGCACCGCACATGCTGTAACGTTTAGAAACAGAATCGACCATGATTACATTTTGTTGGACATCCTCCAGATTCATTACAGAAAAATGTACATCGTCACCATCATATAAAAACTCGCGATATACCTCATCGGCGATTAAATATAAATCGTGTTTTTTAATTAAGCCCGCTAATTGTCTGATTTCGGCTTCCGAATATAAATAACCAGTCGGATTTCCGGGATTGCAAATCAGAATGGCTTTTGTTTTTGGTGTAATTAATTTTTCAACTTCGTCAATAGAAGGTAAGGCAAATGCCGTTTCAATGGTTGAAACCAGAGGAACAACGGTTGCGCTTGTAGACGATGCAAAAGCATGGTAATTAGCGTAAAAAGGCTCCGGAATAATGATTTCATCTCCGGGATCTGTAATTGTGGCCAGCGCAAAAAGTAAGGCTTCAGAACCACCAGTTGTAACAATGATGTCTTCTGTGTTAACGTTTACATTTTGGCGCTGGTAAAATTCTGCTAATTTTTTTCTATAGCTTTCATATCCGGCAGACGGACTGTATTCTATAAGAGTCAAATCAATATTTTTTACCGCCTCCATGGCCACTTCCGGTGTCTTGATATCCGGTTGACCAATGTTTAAATGATACACCTTGTGTCCTTTTTTCTTTGCTAGATCAGCAAAGGGAGCAAGCTTGCGTATCGGAGATTCAGGCATGTTTCTGCCCTTGTGTGAAATTGTTGGCATGAGTATAAATTATTGAAGTGCAAATTTGCATTTTTTTTTCGAATTTAACGTAAACAATACAGGTACTTCCAAAAATGTAACAATAATAAATATATTTACTAATTTTATAATAAAATATTGTCAATGAAAAAATATATGGTATTATTTTTTGGGTTATTCTTACCTTTTTTGCTATTTGCGCAGAACGATTTTATATTGGATAACAACGCATCAAAGGCAATAGTACCATTTAAACTAATCAATAATCTTGTTTTTATTCCGATAAAAGTAAATGGAGTAGAACTTAATTTTTTATTGGATTCCGGTGTAGAAGAAACCATTTTGTTCAGCATGGAAGACAAACAGGAAGTCAGTTTTAATAATGTGGAGAAAATTAAACTCCGCGGATTAGGGAGTGAGGAGGAAATTGAAGGATTAAAATCAACCAAAAATATTTTAGAAACTCACGGCCTCAAGTCAAACGATCACATGGTTTTTATCATTTTAGATCAAAGCTTTAATTTGTCTTCGCATATCGGAATTCCCGTTAATGGAATTATCGGACATAAATTCTTTAGAAATAATCTGGTCGAAATTAATTATCAGAAAAAGAGAATCATCGTGCATTCTCAAAAGAGCAATTCATTTCGCGAAAAGCTGGATAAAAAGTTTACAACGGTTCCTATCTCTATCGAACGTTCAAAACCCTATATTTTAGCGAAAGCCACGGTAAACAATAAGGAGATTGAAGCAAAACTTTTAATCGATATTGGTAATAGTGATGCTTTCTGGGTTTTTGAAAACAATAAAATTAAGCTTCCGGATAAAAATTTTCCTGATTTTTTGGGAAAAGGATTTAGTGGAGATATTGAAGGTCATCGTGCAAAAATTGATAAATTTTCGATTGAAGGATTTGACTTCAAGAAACCAATCGTTTCTTTTCCGGATTCTGTTTCCATTCGTAATGTTAAAATGGTTCCCGGGCGTATTGGTTCTGTTGGAGGAGAAATCCTGAAAAGGTTTACAGTAGTTTTAGACTATAAAGAAAAAAAACTTTATCTCAGGAAGAATAATAAATTCTCTGAACCTTTTACCTATAATAAAAGCGGAATTACGATTCAGCACAACGGACTTCAATGGGTGCAGGAAACAGTGCATCTGGAAACGGTACAGGTCGCCAATACTATGGATGAGCTGCAGGACAGAGACAAAAGCAACAATAACTTTAAATACAAATTTGCGCTAAAACCGGTTTATGAAATAGTGAATGTCCGAAAAAATTCTGCAGCAGAAAAAAGCGGACTGCTTAAAGGAGATATTATCGTCAGCATAAATAAAATTCAGCCCTATAAATACAGTCTTCAGCAAATAAATAATCTATTAAAGTCTCAGGAAGATCTTTGGATAAATTTGGAAGTAGAAAGAAATAGTGTAGTCCTTAAGTTTAGGTTTAAGCTTGAAGATGAACTTTAGAAAATAATTATCACTGTTTAATTTCTCAGGATTATTGCCTTTGTAAAGTTAGAGCTCCAGAATTTTTGATTTGTGAAAAAATGTTTGTTAAAATTGAAATTTTCCTTAGATATTTTATTATGTTTAACAAAAATTTAATCTATGGCCAAAAATTACGTTAATTTCTTACATTTTGTATTGTTTGTCATTTGTATTTCTTTTTTACCTTCAAAACTACATGCACAATGCGCCGGAACAGACGCACAAAAAATAATTTGTGATATTGAAAATCCAGCAAATGAAACATTATCACTATTTAACTTACTGGGAGGGTCACCGATTCCAGGAGGAACATGGTCTGATGATAATAATCTGAAGGGTCTTAATCCCGTTACAGGAATTTTAAATCCGCAATTAATTACGCAAGGCGGTGTATATCATTATACGTACACGGCTCCCACCGTTTCTGGATGTGTAGATAATAAAGCGGTTATAACACTTATAATAGGTGCGTATCCCGGAGTTGGTTCTCAGGCTACTGTTTGTAATGATGATATGCGATTCAATCTTTTTACTGCATTTGACAGTAATGTGATGGGACCGCACGCAAACGGAATCTGGCGAAATAATGCAGGTCAGGTGGTAAGATCTTCCATAGATATCGGAGGCATAGATAAAAAAACTACCCTTCAGTATACGTATACAGTTCCGCCAGTATTAGAGTGTTCTCCGGCAGAGGAGTCTGTAACCGTATTTGTTACCGTTCTAAGGGCGCCAAAAGAAGGAACTCCAAATCCGTTGGTTTTATGCGGAACAACAGATTTGGCAGGATATACAGATTTAGATTTATTTGACCGTCTTATTGGTGAAGACAGCGGAGGAACATGGAGCGGGCCGGGTTTAACATCAAATTCAGATCATAATGTTAACCTTCAGGAATTGTTTGACACTTCGGGCCCGGGAGAGTATGTTTTTACCTATTCTGTTTTAGCGGTTCCTGATAATAATATATGTCGTGATAAAACAGCCGACTTACGAATTACTCTCGAAAAAAGACTCGATTTTACCGGTTCCAAAATTGTAGTGATAAAAGATATTTGCGAATCGGCTATCGCTACAGCAAAGTATTCTGCCCAAATTACGCAAGGTCCGGATGGTATTCCTAATGGACAATACCAGGTAACGTATACTGTTAACGGACCAGTATCCGGGTCTGAAGTAGCAATCGCAAACTTTGTAAACGGACAGCTTGACTTTCCTATTAGTTCAGATTATTTTCAGCAGGTTGGAAAGTCCGTCATTACTGTTACAAAACTGGTCTCAACATCAAGCAGAAATTCCTGTGTCAATATTTTTAGCCCTTTTTCGACAGTATTAACAGTTTACCCGCTGCCACGTCTGGATAATGCCGTGTTAACATCAAGTCCTGTCTGCCAGAAAGAAGCTGCATTAATTCAGGTTACTGCACCTCAATTGCTCGACGGAGAATATAGAATCACCTATAATATTAATGGTGATAATTTGGCAATTGCAGAAACCGCAGTAATGACAGCTGTGGGAGGAAAAGGCACATTTCAGGTACCGGGAAATTTAAACTCACAAAGCGGATTGTCGGTAATTTTAGTTCATACGATTGTTAATATCACAAATCCCGATCCGCAGTGTAGTAATTCAGCAAATTTGGCGGGGAATCTTATCATTTATCCTTTACCGAATGTTTCGGCAGTAAGAATATCGATAAATGATAATTGTTTTGGACAGCCCTTTACAGCCAATGTTTCAGGTTTAGGAAATCTTACTTCGGCCAAACTTTCATACACCCTTTCCAATAGCAACACTTCGGCATTACAAACTGTTGATTTAGCGATAGTAAACGGAAATGCCAGTTTTCCAATTCCATCCGGATTACTTCAAAATTCTGGCTTAACGACATTAACGGCAACTAGTCTGGTAAATAATGTTACGGGTTGTATAAATACACTAAATCTATCAGATGATTTTATGATAAATCCAATTCCGGCAGCTCCAGTTGCAGGAAATCTGGAATTTTGTAAAGTCGATGAAGCAACGATTGCCAATTTACTTCCAAACGGTGGACAGTATAAATGGTATAATTCTGCGACAGCAACCACGCCTCTTGCAGACACCTATGTTCTAAAGACAGAAGATTATTATGTGAGATTTACTTCTGCGGAAGGCTGTACTTCAGCACCAACGAAGATTTCGGTAACGATTCATGATACACCGGCACCGGAAATAACTGAAACCGCTGATTTCTGCGGATTAGCCAATCCGACAATTAGTGATTTATCCAATAAAACCAATGTTTCAGCAACTGTTTCTTGGTATGATGCTGCAAATGGAAATTTGTTGCCTTCTAATACTTTACTGGTTCATCATGTTACCTATTACGGATACAATTTAGATGGCACTACAAGATGTCTTTCGGAAAATTATACAGAAGTTACAGTGTCTTTGCAGGATTGTGATGTAGCTGAATATGATTTCTTTATTCCCGACGGCTTTTCTCCAAATGATGATGGTGTAAACGATTCTTTTGTGATAAAAGATATCGAATTTCTGTACCCGGATTATACACTTGAAATTTATAACAGATATGGAAATGGAATGTATAAAGGGGATAAAAATAAACCGGCCTGGGATGGTATGAACTACGAAAAGAGCGGAATCGCCGGCGGAATTGCACCTACAGGAGTTTATTTTTATGTATTGCATTTCAATAAAGACAATAAACCGCCAAAACAAGGCCGTCTTTATTTAAATCGATAAATCTCCTTACATTTTAATATAATTTTCAAATGAAAAAAAATATACTTTTAATAACTTTTCTTCTTTACATAATTCCGGCAATGTCGCAGCAGGATCCGGAATACACACATTATATGTACAATATGAGTGTGGTAAATCCGGCGTATGCAACCGGAGTTCCGGCCATGATGAACTTTGGAGGATTGTACAGAACACAATGGGTTGGTGCAGTTGGTGCTCCAAAAACATTTACCTTTTTCGGACATACCGCAATAAATGATAGAATAGAAACCGGAATTTCTCTTGTTTCTGATGATATTGGAGATGGGGCAAAAAAAGAAACTAACTTCTATGCAGACTTCGCTTATGTTCTAAAATTAGGCGAAAAAAACAAGCTTTCTCTCGGAATTAAAGGAGGTTTTTCGACAATACAAACCAATTTTAACGGTTTCCGTTTTACAGATCCACAAACTGATGCTGCTTTCGCGGAAAATGTAAATGTTACAAGACCAAATGTTGGAGTTGGAGCCTATTATTTTAGAGATAATTTATATGTCGGAATTTCTGCGCCAAATTTATTGAGTTCCAAACATATCGAAGAAAAATCAGGAGTAAATACTTTTGGTTCAGATAAGATCCATACTTTTTTGACGGCTGCTTATGTTTTTCAGGTCAATGACAGATTAAAATTAAAACCTGCTTTTATGTCAAAAATTGTTCCCGGCGCGCCGATAACGTTAGATGTAACGGCAAACGTTTTATACAATGAAAAATTCGAATTAGGAGTTGCTTACAGAATAGAAGATGCCGTCAGTTTTTTGGCAAATATTAATGTAACACCAACGCTTCGTGTAGGTTATGCCTACGATTATACATTAAACAATCTGGGGCAGTTTAATTCGGGAACACACGAAATTATGCTGTTGTTCGATTTGGACTTATTAGGAAAAGGATTTGATAAATCGCCAAGATTCTTTTAAAATGAAAAATATGAAAAAACTACTCGTTATTGTATTCGTATTTTCAATACAGTTTATAAACGCACAAGATCAGGAAACAGCAAGAGCCAAACGTTTTTTTGATAAAACATATTACAGCGAAGCTATTATATTATATCAAAAATTAGCAGACGAAAAACCTACGCAGGAAGTAATTCAAAATCTCGCTGATTCTTATTTTTATACCAATGATTTAGTAAAGGCACAAAAATATTATCGTCTTTTGGTTTCCAATTACAGCAATAATTTGGACAGGGAATATTATTTCAGATACGCTCAGACGTTAAAAGCAACAAATAGTAATGAAGAAGCCAATTCGAATTTAAAAAAATATTATGCTAAATCTTCCAACTCAGAAGATATTGCAAATTTCGAAAGAGACGTTAAAACACTGGAAAATGTGACCGCAATTGGTAAACGTTTTGAAATAAAAAATTTAGCGGTAAATACGCCTAATTCTGAATTTGGTGCTGTTAAATACAAAGACAATCTGGTATTTGCCGGAGTAAAGCTTAAGCCGGGTCTATTTGATAAAAAATACAAATGGGACAACGAAACTTATTTGAATCTGGTTACGCTTCCGCTGAAAAACAGCAATTCAGCCGATTCTATTGTTCAGTATTTTGCGAAGGAATTAAAAACCGGAATGCACGAATCGAATGCTGTCTTTACAAAAGACGGCAAAACCATGTACTTCACCAGAAATAATTCGAAAAACGGAAAGAAGAAAAGAGATGAAAAGAAAATTTCTAATCTTCAGATTTTTAAAGCGGAATTAGTAGAAGGAAAATGGGGTAATGTTATATCGCTTCCATTCAACAGTCCAAATTATTCGGTAGAACATCCCGCTTTAAGCGCAGATGAAAAAGTGCTTTATTTTGCTTCGGACATGCCGGGATCATTGGGCTCTTTTGATATTTATTCAGTTAATATCAATAAAGGGGCATTTGATATTCCGAAAAATTTAGGTTCGCAAATTAATACCAATAAAAGAGAGCAATTTCCTTTTGCTTCCGCAGATAATAAACTTTATTTTTCTTCTGACGGACATTTGGGTTACGGATCGCTGGATGTTTTTGTCGCGGAAATTAATGGGAATGAATATTCAAAACCGGTAAATGTCGGCCTTCCGTTAAACTCCAATTTAGATGATTTTGCTTTTAATATTGATTCTGATACCAAAGAAGGCTTTTTTGCGTCAAACAGAGAAGGAGGAAGGGGAAGCGATGATATCTATCAGTTTAAAGAAATAAAAGATTTGATTGTAGAAGATTGTAAACAATTTATAGCCGGAGTTATTTCAGATATTGATACCAAACTGCCTTTGGAAAATGCTACAGTTTTGTTACAGGATTCAGACAATAAAACCTTAAATACTAGCACAACTTCCGCAGACGGAAAATTTAGTTTCACCGTTCCCTGCGAAGCTTCCTATAAAGTTAGTGCTTTCAAGGAAAATTATACCAATGCATCAAAAACACTGGCGCTGGACAAAACAAGAGACAAAGTAAATGATGCTTCTTTAGCATTAAAATCTCTGGAAGTTATCAGACAGGAAGAAAAACAGATTGCCGAAAATAAGCGAAAACAGGAAATAATCCTGGAAGAAGAAAACAGGAAAAAAGAAGCTCTGGCAGCAATAGAATTGAAAGAGAAAGAGAAAAAAGCTAAAGAAGAGGCAATTGTTGCAGCTGAGATTAAAAAGAACGAAAAAGTAAAAGAAATTTTAGCAAAGGAAAAAGATGTTGTAAAAGACAAAGACAGGTTGATTATTAAAACAGATCCGATTTATTTTGACTACAATATGTGGTACATCCGAAAAGAATCGAAAGTTGTTTTAGGAAGAGTAGTAGAACTGCTGAAGAAATATCCTGAAATGAAAATCGAAATTGGCTCGCATACCGATTCAAGAGGAAATGCAAAATTTAATGAAGATCTCTCGCAGAAAAGAGCCAACTCAACCCGGGAATTTATTATACAATCTGGCGTAGATGCTAAACGTGTTACAGCAAAAGGTTATGGTGAATCGGTTCCTATTCTAAAATGTAAAACCGACGAATCCTGTTCTGAAGAGGAACACGAATTGAACAGAAGATCTGAATTTGTGATTAAAAATTTATAGAGATAGTAAGAAAGAAAATCTTTTTTCTTTAACTTTATAATATCAACAAAATAGAAAATATTATGAGAAATCTAACCTTGTCCTGCCTGCTTTTATCCTTTGTCGGATTGCAGAGCTGTAAAAATGAAGAGAAACAAAAAGAAGCGCTTGCAGCTAAAGTTGAAGCTGAAAAAGTAGTAAGCACTACATGTTACAAAGCCATTTACGAAAAGGATACTGTAGATTTGAAACTGAATACTTTAAAAAACGGAACTGTAGCCGGAGATATGATTATGAAAGTTGCCCCGACAACAGTTAGAACCGGTGAGGTTAAAGGAGAATTTCATGGAGATACCTTATTTGTAGATTATACGTTTAGTGACGAGAAGAATAAGAATACAAAATTCAAAAATCCGATGGCACTTTTAAAACGCAATAATCAACTGATTTTAGGAAATGGTGAAATGCAGACTACGATGGGTGTAACTTATTTGGTAAAAGACAAACCAATTGATTTTGAAACTGTAAAATATAAATTTGACAAAACCGAATGTAAGTAATTAGTTCTTAGTATCTAGTAGTAAGAACTTTATTATTAAGAACAGAAAACTAATAACTAAGGCTAAAAACAAAAAGCCGTTTCTAATTAAAGAAACGGCTTTTTTATAATTTAAATTTGATAATTATTATTGCACTTCACCTTTAATCTTTAAGGCTACTCTTCCGTCAGGATAATTTACTGCATTGGTTTCGACAGTAATAGTTTTACGAATAGGTCCTGCGGCCATGTTGTATTTAACATCGATTTTTCCTTTTTTGCCAGGCTGAATTGCCGCTGAAGGTTTGGTTACAATAATCGAACTTACTGTAGATTCTGCACCTGTAATCAATAAAGGAGCATCTCCAGTGTTTGTAAATTCGAAAGAACGCAGTCCGTTGTCGCTTTTAGAAATTTTTCCATAATCAATTGTATTGTCCGGGGCTGCAAATTCAATTTTTGGGCCATTTTGTGCGTAACCTATTGCGCTAAACAATAAGACTGCAATAAAAGAGGCTGCATTTTTCATATGAAATTAGTTTTTAATTGTAAGTAAATATACATTCTTTTAATTAACACACAAATTATTAATTCGCTTTTTATAGTGTACTTAATTATTTACTTTTGCTGTACATTATAATAATTACAAAAATTGAACCAGTTTTTTGTTTAACTGTTTAATCGCTTATTTGTTTAGTCGTTCAGATTAAGTTATAAATGATTGTATTAATGCAGAAAACAATTGCGAAGGTCAATTTAATTCCAATAATAAAAGCCGCTTAAACGGTAAAAACAAATAAACGATTAAACATATATAAATGACAATTCCAGCACAATTTGACGCTAAGACGATCGAGAACAAATGGTATGAGTATTGGATGAAAAACAATTATTTTCATTCAGAACCAGATCACAGAACGCCGTATACTATTGTAATTCCGCCGCCAAACGTCACTGGAGTCCTTCACATGGGACATATGCTGAACAATACCATTCAGGATGTTTTAATTCGTAGAGCACGTCTGAAAGGATTCAACGCATGTTGGGTTCCGGGAACAGATCACGCATCGATTGCAACAGAAGCAAAAGTGGTGGCGAAACTAAAAGCAGAAGGAATCAATAAAAACGATTTAACTCGCGAAGAATTCCTAAAACACGCCTGGGAATGGACCGATAAATATGGAGGGACAATCTTAGAGCAGCTTAAAAAATTAGGTGCTTCCTGCGATTGGGAACGTACCAAATTTACTATGGATCCTGACATGTCGGCTTCTGTAATTCGTTCTTTTGTTGACTTATATAATAAAGGATTAATTTATCGCGGTTACCGCATGGTTAACTGGGACCCGGAGGCAAAAACAACTTTGTCTGATGAAGAAGTAATTTATGAAGAACAACAAGGAAAGTTATTTTTCTTAAAATATAAAATTGAAGGTTCAGAAGATTTCTTGACCATTGCAACAACACGTCCTGAGACTATCTTTGGCGATACAGCAATCTGTATCAATCCGAATGATGAGCGTTTTACACATTTAAAAGGTAAAAAAGCGATCGTTCCCATTTGCGGCAGAGTAATTCCAATTATTGAAGATGAATATGTAGATGTAGAATTCGGAACGGGATGTTTGAAAGTAACGCCTGCGCACGATATGAACGATAAGACTCTGGGTGAAAAACACAACCTTGAAATCGTTGATATTTTTAATGAAGATGCAACTCTAAATAGTTTCGGATTACATTATCAGGGAAAAGACCGTTTTGTGGTTCGTACCGAAATCGCAAAAGAACTGGAAGAAATCGGCGCTTTAGCAAAAACTGAAACTCACCTGAATAAAGTGGGAACTTCTGAGAGAACCAAAGCCGTAATCGAACCAAGATTATCAGATCAATGGTTCCTGAAAATGGAAGAATTGGTTAAACCGGCTATTAAGTCAGTTTTAGAAACCGGAGATATTAAATTACATCCAAAACGTTTCGAAAACACCTATGCACATTGGTTGAACAATATCCGCGACTGGAATATTTCCCGTCAATTATGGTGGGGACAACAAATTCCGGCCTATTATTACGGGGATGGAAAAGAAGATTTTGTAGTTGCAGAAAACATTGATGATGCTTTAGCTTTAGCGAAAGAAAAAACTAAGAACTCAGGATTAACAACTCAGGATTTAAAACAAGACGTTGACGCCTTAGATACATGGTTTTCATCTTGGCTTTGGCCGATGTCTGTTTTTGGCGGAATCATGGATCCTGAAAGTGAAGATTTTAAATATTATTATCCAACAAATGACTTGGTAACCGGTCCTGATATTTTGTTTTTCTGGGTTGCCAGAATGATTATTGCAGGTTACGAATATGCAGGGGAAAAACCATTTACAAATGTATATTTGACTGGTTTAGTTCGTGACAAACAGCGTCGTAAGATGTCTAAATCATTAGGAAATTCTCCAGATCCTTTAGATCTGATCGATTCATTTGGTGCAGACGGAGTTCGTGTAGGATTGCTTTTAAGCGCCTCTGCAGGTAACGATATTATGTTTGATGAAGAATTATGCAATCAGGGAAAAGCGTTTTCTAATAAAATCTGGAATGCTTTTAAACTGATTAAAGGTTGGGAAGTTTCAGATTCAATTCCGCAGCCTGAATCTTCGAAAGTAGCAATCGAATGGTATGAGGCGAAGTTACAGCAGACTTTAGTTGATATCGAAGATAATTTTGAAAAATACAGAATTTCAGATTCTTTAATGGCCATTTACAAATTGGTTTGGGATGATTTCTGTTCATGGTTCCTTGAAATGATTAAACCTGGTTATCAGCAGCCGATTGACAGCGTAACTTTCGCGAAAGCGATCGAAATGTTAGAAAGTAACCTGAAATTGCTTCATCCGTTTATGCCTTTCCTAACGGAAGAGATCTGGCATTTAATTGCAGAAAGAACTCCGGAAGAAGCTTTAATCGTATCAACATGGCCAGAATTAAAACCATTTGACGCGAAGTTAATTGCTGATTTTGAAAATTCTATTGAAGTAATTTCCGGAATCAGAACCATTCGTAAAGACAAAAATATTCCGTTTAAGGATGCAATTGAATTAAAAGGAATCAACAGTGAAAATGTTTCAACGTATTTTGATTCAATTGTAACGAAATTAGGAAACATTTCTGCTTTTGAATATGTTTCTGAAAAAGTAGACGGTGCATTGTCTTTCCGTGTAAAATCAAATGAATATTTTATTCCGATTACCGGAAATATTGACGTTGAAGCAGAAATTGCAAAACTGACAGAAGAATTAAACTATACAAAAGGATTCCTGAAATCTGTAGAAGCGAAACTTTCTAATGAGAAATTCGTAAACGGAGCTCCTGAAAAAGTTTTGAATATAGAAAAACAAAAACAGGCTGATGCTTTGGCAAAAATTGCTACAATTGAGCAGAGTCTGGCTGGGTTGAAGTAAGACTTAACCTCGATTCATAATAATAAAAATCCGACAGGTTCATAAGCTGTCGGATTTTTATTTTTTATAGAAAGTATCTTGGATGTAAAAAACAGTATCTATAAATTTTAATATTCCATTTTCCGTAAGTACATTTTCGTCATGGATCTTCAAGAATAATTCCGAGATCAGGATTTAAATAGTCATTGTTTTTAATGTTTTCAAAACCATTTGCAGACATAAAATTTTACCATTTCGAGATCTGTTTTTTCTGTTGCTTTTACGAACGGTTGCTCAACAACAGCATATGTAATTTTTTTATGTTTGTAAAAACCTTATAAATTATAAGCAGTATCGGGAAAAAAGAAGTTATTTAATAAAAGATTATTAAAATAGTCTATCCAGGAATTGTAATAAATAGAATCGTTTAATTTTAATACATTTTTTCCATCTTTTAGATAGACTTTTTGCTCTGCTTCTTCAGAAACATAATTCTCGGGATCAATATCTGAAATCCAAAGTTTGTTTTTGTTATAAACCTAATTAAGGTTTCTGCTTCTTGTCTTTTGAAGTACTTGAATTCTTTAGCCATTTCACCTGAGCTTTGGCTTCTTCTAAGGTAACTGGCTGCTGACTGGATAATTGTTCCATGCTTAACTTCGCTCTTTCCTGAAATGATAAGTTGTAGTTCATATTTCATTTTGTAAAATGTAAGTATAATACATTTTTCTAAATTTAAAAATAATTGTAAGTTTTGTATTGTTATATTGTCTTTTTTCTCTTTTTCAAAATCAAAAACAAAGGATAAGAAACAACAGCAATTCCAACAATAATAAGAAAACTAACAGGATCGCTGTAAATAAATCCAGCCAGTAAGCCAACCGAAGCAATGATTGCAATTATCGTGGTCCAGGGATACCAAAAAGAGAGATACGGTCTTGGAAGATCGGGTTCTTTTGTTCTTAATTTTAAAAGTGAAAAATAAGCCAGTCCCCAAACGATGATGGAAATGAATGCGGCAAATGAGAACAATACTTCAAAAGAGCCAATACAAATTAGAAACAAACTAAAAAACGATGAAACCAGAAGCGCTACAATTGGTGTACCTCCTTTATTTATAATTGTTCCTTTTTCTATAAAAAATCCGTCACGGCTTAATCCGTAAAGAATTCTGGGCGGAATCATCATAAAAGCGTTCAAAATACTGATTAAGGAGAAAATAGAAATCACGGTGACAATTTTAGCACCGTTTTCTCCAAAAAGAATTTTCGCAACATCCGCGGCAGCGAGATTTGATTTGGCTAATGTCTCAATGGATAAAACATGAAAAAAAGCAACATTTACCAAAACATAAATTGCGACAACCAATAGCACTCCGCTGTACAATGATTTCGGAATGTTTTTACCGGGATCTTCATTTTCTTCAGCAAAAAAACAAACCGCATTCCAGCCGTTATAAGTTCCTATAATAAGTTGCAATGATTTAAAGAAGCCAAATATAAGTCCGATTTGAAATATAGAATTATCAGTTTTAATAGGAGGAACCTCAACTCCGGAATACATGAAACAAGCAATTACTAAAGCCACAAAACATATAACTTTTAGAAAACTGGTAATTTGCTGAATCACACTTCCGTTTTTGACCCCGCTTAAATGAAGCAAAACAAACGCCAGCAATAAAGAAATAGAAATTACGGTAGAGTAGTTGCCCAATTCCGGAAATAAAATAATCGTATACTCGCTAATAACGATACAATAAAAAGCGGGCGGAATCGCATTGACAATATAGTCGTACCATCCGGATAAAAATCCGGCATAATCGCCCAAAGCTCTTTTGATATAATTGTAAGAACCTCCCGCTTTTGGCAGCATGGTGGCCAGTTCTGAATATGAATTTGCGCCCAATAAAACATACAAACCTCCAAATAACCAGGACGCAATAATAAGCCAGTAGTTGTCCAGCATTTGCGCAATGTTTCCCGGTGTTCTCAGAATTCCAACGCCAATGGTTCCTCCAATTAGTACAGCAATATTAAAACTTAAACCTAAACTTTTTTGCAATTGGTTTTTCTTGGAATCGGACATTTTGGAATTTTATATTTATTAAGGTGCATCAAAAGTAAAAGAATTAAAGCACTTTCGTTTATTAAAAGCAAAAAAACCTCATCTGCGCGCGAGGAGGTTTGTTTTGAAATGCTGTTTAAAAATAAAAAATCCAAAACTTCTTCTGCTTTTAGTTTTAAAAAGACAGAAAAAGCTTTGGACAAAAAAAACTAATTCAATTTATAATTTATACCTCAAACTTACCATTACCTGACGTGGATTAATTGGGTTTACACTGTAATTTTCGTGAACAGTATAATTTAATTCGTTAGTAATGTTGGATAATCTGGCTAGGATTGATATTTTGGTCCACTCATATCCAACAGAAGCATCAACAGTTGTATATCCTTCTAACGGAATATCGCGATCCCTGATAGTTACAGTATATGTTTTTGGATTTGTAGAGGGTTTATTTTCTGTCCATACGTAATCATCATTCCAACCTCCTGTGCGGTTGCCAACATAGTTTGCGATAGCTCCAAACGATAATCCTTTTAATTTACCACTAGGCAATTTGTAGAAAAAGCTTAAGTTGGCTGTGTTTTTTGGAGTTCTTGCTAAAATGTCGCCCACTACAAGACTTCCGTTTGTTCCGGATGATTTAGACACTTTCGTTTCGTTAAAACTGTAGCCAGCCATAATATTCAATCCTTCTGTCGGGTTTGCTGTAATATCAATTTCAACACCTTTACCTTTTGTCGCTCCCACTAATTCTTTTAGTGTAGTGGTTGTGTTTTGAGTCACTCCATCGGCTAAAAACTGAGCTGTTTGTGCTAAATTATTATTAGATATCTGATAAACAGTAACGTTAGTACTCAGAAGTCCTTTCCAGAAATCTTTTTTAACACCTACTTCGTATTGGTCTATAATAGAAGGGTCTAAAGTTTTTAAATCTACTGTAGTTCCTGTGTTTGGAGTAAATGAGTTGGAATAACTAGCAAACAAAGACAAATCTTTTGTTGGCTGAACCACAATTCCGCCTTTAGGAGAAAAAGCTCTGTTTAAGGTTTTTGGAGTTGTTACAGGCGTTGCATTGTCAAGAGAAGTAGTTATAACATCTACATTATTAACTTTTGAGATTATTTCTTTTGAAGTTTCCACATCACTTTGCTGCCACGACCAACGTAATCCCGCTAATACTTTAATATGTTTGGTTACCGAAATTAAGTCCTGAGCATAAGCTCCAAAACGTTCGGTATTAGTAGTCGCTAACTGAGTTGCTCTTGTCGGATACGGAATATTAAGACTTTGAGTGCTGTAATCATAATTATAAAGATTTATTGGCGTTGCTTCTGTTGTTATTGCAACTGTTCCGTTTGGCGTTGCATAAAAGCCATAGGTGTAACTTGGCGCCATAGAATTTTCATAATCTACTCCCGTAAATATCTGGTGTTTGACTTTACCGGTAAAGAAAGTTCCCTGCAAGCTTAATTGATCTCCAAAGATATGTTCGGCACCGTCAGATTTTGTTAAACCACGTTTCCAGTTTCCGTTTTCTTCAACAGTACTTAACTGCGCTGTAGAAGTCTGTGTTCTGTGATAAGATTGGTAAGAAGAATTGAAATTTAATTTCCAATTTTCATTAAAACTATGATTCAATAATACCGAAGCACTGGAAGATTTAGTATTTCCTGTTGACCAAAGCGCTCCGAAAAATTCATTGCGAGGCAAGTCTAAAATTGTTTTTCCAACAATCCCGGTTCCAAAATCAGGAGTCCAGTCCGCACTTAAATAATCTCCCTGTAAAGTAATTTGTGTTTTGTCTGACAGCAAAAACAAGAAAGAAGGATTGATGTAAATACGTTCGTTTTTGACAAAATCTCTAAAGCTTTCCGAATTTTCGTAAGATGCGTTAAATCTATACGCGATTGATTTGTTTAATGGACCATATATATCGATAGAAGGTTTGTAGTAAGCGTAGCTTCCCATTTGCATGGATAACTCTCCGCCCTGAGTAAATTTTGGAGTTTTGGTAACCAAATTCATAATTCCGCCCGGAGCAACGTTTCCGTATAATAAAGCCGATCCCCCTTTTAAGAATTCTACTTTTTCCAAACCGGAAACATCCGGAATAGAACCTGCATTGTAACGGAAACCATTTTTAAACATATTATTGGCAGACATATCATAGCCTCTTGAAAAGAAAGATTCCTGTGCGCCGCCACGAGCAGATCCTACATAAACACCATTTAGATTTTTTACAACCTCGCTTAATCTGATGGCTTGTTGCTGTTCGATAACTTCGTTGCCTATAATCTGAACACTTTGAGGTAAGTCCATCACTTTGATTCCGGAACGAGCTGCTTCGATTGGCTTTTTAGGTTTGTTTGCTGTAATTGTAACTTCATTAAGCACTTCTCCTTTTTTATTTTTTACCGTATCACTAATAGATGAAGAACTTTCATTACTGGTATAATCCTGACTGTAAGAAGCAAAACTTAAAAGTCCTAATGCAAAGAGTAGTTTATATTTCATGGTATTTATTTAGATTCAATAAAAATAATTGATCGCAAATATACAATGCCAAAGTTGTGTTAACAAAATTTATTAGAATGTTTTACTACTTAAATTTTACTTATTCTTTTCTTAAGATTTTCTTAAGAGTTTTTTAATTTAATTTTAATTTCGTAATCAGAATAAAAAAAACCTTGCCGTGAAGCAAGGTTTTGATAAATGAAGTATTTAAAGATACTTTTGTTCCAGCTATTTGACGGCAATTTGATAAGTTGCCATTTTCCAGATTTCATCGTATTTTTTTCCGTTGTGTTCACCAGACGACTTGTCTGTGCGTGCGTACTCAACCATATAATTTCCCGACCAGATTGGAGTAAAAGAAAACATACCTTTATCATCTGTCCATAATTCTTTTTCCCATCCGTTTGGGGCAATAACTTTAATTTTTGTTTCTTTTGCAGCAGCACCTTCATATAAAGCAAATGCAGAGATTTTCTCATTCTTTTTTGCAGTATCTGCACTTTCAGAAAAAACGACTACTTTATTGTTGTTTGCTGTAGCATAGTTTCCTGCATTTTTGTTTCCGACCACTACCGTTGCACTCGAATTATAGTCCAAAACCATTGTTCCGTAGACATCTCCAACAGTGTGTTGCATTACTATTGTATAAACCCCATCTTCTGTCGGAGTAAAAAAGGCCTGATATTTATTGTCTAAAGCTTTTGCAGAAAGTTTGGTTTCTTTTTTTGACGGACTTACCACGATAAGGCTGAAATTTTTTAAATCAGAAAACCATTTGTCTGCTTTTGTAATATCGTTGTCTGAGAATTCTCCAAAATAAACTGAAATCTCCTGTGCTTTACCTTTTGTTCCCGTTGCTTTAGTTTCAATCCAAAGTGCATGTGCAAATATGGGACATGAAACCAGCATTAAAAAGAAAAAAGCTATGATTTTAAAAGTTTTAGTTTTCATAAAAATTAAGTTTGAATTGTTAAGAATGATATTTTTTACAAACATAAGGCTTATTTAGAATAATTAAAAATTAAAGAATAAAAAAAGTCCCGAACTTTTCAGAGACTGATTGGTTTCGGGACTTTATAATGCTTTAAATTAAAACTTGTAAGCAAAACTTGCTACAACATTTCTCGGCTTTTGCGGATTTACTGTTGACCAGCCTCCATTAAAATAATCTTTATTAGTCATATTATTGACGTTTAATGCTACACGGAATTTAGTTGTATTATAAAATAGCGACCCGTTAAGTACAGTATAAGCAGGAAGTACAAATTTGCCGGTTACATTGCTGTCCAGAATATTGTTTTCGCTGGCATAATTTCCTCCAAAACCAATACCGAAATTTTCTAATATTCCGTCTTCAAATTTATAAGTTGCCCAAAGGTTCACGAGGTTTTTTGGACCCGACCAGAAAGGTCTCTTTCCCTGTTCGAGCCAGACATTGCCTTCATCTCCTTTGGTAATTTTGCTGTCGTTGTGACTAAAACCTGCAATAATACTCAGACCTTTAACCGGTGTTGCATTCAAATCAAATTCAAAACCCAGACTTCTTGCTTCTCCGCCTTGTGAACTGTACATAGGATTACTTGTCACCAGATTGGCTACATTAATATCATAAAAACTTAATGTTGCTGTAAGTTTATCCGAAAATAAATCGGCTTTTATACCGGTTTCAAACTGGTTGGCATGTTCGGGTTCAAAAGTCTGGGATCTGACAAAATTCCCATCGGTATCGTAAATTGCGGTTGGAGCTATATTTCTAAATCCGTTCATATAATTGGCAAAAACAGACAGTTTATCCTGAATCGGCTGATATACAATACCAAACTTTGGAGAAAGTGCTGTTTGATTGTAATCATCATCATTGGTTTTAATATTTCCTTCGGTATCAAAGTAATCAACTCTCAGACTTGCCATCATTAAAAATCTGGAAGTAATATTTAAAACATCTGAAGCGTAAGCGCTGTACGTTGCATCTTTAGAGTGATAATTAGGACCGGGTTCTCCCGCCAGTAATTGATCGACAGAAGTTTGAGTGGTATAAAATGGATTTGCATCATCCAGTTGTCTTACTTCGCCTTGGGCGGTAACGTTATATAAATGACCATAACCGGAGCCTCCAAACATAAGATCGCGATTAAAATAATCCAGGCCAACTACCAGACGGTTTCTCATAGTACCAATTTTAAAATCGCCGATAAAGTTCTGCTGAATATCGCTTGTACTGGTTTGAGAAGATTCCTTGGTAATCCATAAAGCAAAATCACGGTTCCCGTCTTCGTTATCATAAATATAAGAGTAATAACCTTTAGATTTTGACGACGTTCTGGACAGTACCGTCTGAGAAGTCCATTGATTAGAAATTTTATACATCATTTGTCCCTGCAGGTTAAATCTCGGATTTTTCATCGGAAGGTCGTTGCTGTAAAAAGACAAATCTGTGTTGTAGTTTAAATCGTCCAGATTGGCAAATTGGAGTGGTTTATCTCTGCCTAAAAACAACATTGAAGGCGTTGTTTTCTCTTCAGACATAAATTCTGTAATAAGTAAAAAGGATAATTTTTCATTTACTTTATAAGATAGGGAAGGAGCCACAAAGACAGAAGTTCGGAAACCGGCATCCTGAAAGCTGTTTTCAGTCTGATACGCGGCATTAATTCTAAAAGCTACATTATCAGTATCATCCAATGGTGTATTGATGTCTGCTGTAACACGGTTTAAACCAAAACTTCCAGCCAGATAAGAGACTTCTCCTCCAAAAGTGCCGTACGGTTTTTTAGTTACAGTATTGATTAATCCGCCGTAACTTACTAAACTGCTTCCAAACAAAGTTCCCGAGGGACCTTTGATCACTTCAATTCTTTCGATATTAGCAGGATCCAGCGTCCCGCTTGTTATTCCCGGAAGGCCGTTAACAATATTGGCCTGAACTTCAAAGCCACGCAAACTGTAATAGGATCCTCCGTCGCCGCCACGACCGGTGGATTCCCATAATTTCTGAATTCCCGGTACATTTTTTAAGGCATCTTCATAATTTGTTATGGCTTGTTCTTTTATTAATTCAGAAGAAACGATATTATAAACCTGTGGATTTTCAATATTTTTAAGAGGCATCTTTGAAACATAATTGCTTTGTTTCGGAAAAGCTTTTCTTTTGTTGTTTGTAATAATAACTTCTTTTAATTGCTTGTTCGAAACCGTCAGCTGCAAATTAAGAACTGTGGTTTCGCCCGCATTGACTGTTATCTGCTGCTCGAGTGTTTCATATCCGGTCAAAGAAACCTGAAGAGTATAGATGTTGGGTTTGACCCGATTAAAATCGAAAGACCCGTCTTCATTACTGATGGTTCCGTATTTTGAATTCTTAAGAATGATGTTTACCCCAACAGCATATTCTCCGTCTGATGTGGTAATAATGCCTTTAATTTTTCCTGAATTTTGCAGCGCAAACAGATTGTGGCAAAGCAAAAATAGCATGCAGATTATGGTACTTATCTTGCAAAAGCTATGATTTGAATGATTCATTGGTATTTTTTTTGGATTAGTATTTGGTTATTTAGAATAATTAAAAACAAACACAAAAGTAAAAATAAAAATTGCCGACCAAAGAAACTTAAACGATCTGGTTTCCTGCGGATTAATTAGCAATTTTAATTGGCTTTTTCTTTTTATTATTTCGTCCCCACCAAATTAAAAAACCTGTTACAGGTAAACTTGCAGCAACCAGACTGGCAAAAAAAGCTACTATTTTACCGGGCAGCCCTAAAATGCTTCCTACATGCAGATCATAATTGATAAAACGGAATTTTTCTCCGTTATTCTTATCCTGATAGGTGGTAGTTTTTAGTGTTTTACCAGTTGACCGGTCAAATTCCATTGCAACATCATCAAAGCGACTTTCATATTTGATAAAAGACTGAAGGGTTGCCAGTGAATCTTTTTCTTCGGGAATAAACAAAAAGTAACTTTTGGCATCTGGGTGAGTTTTCCGGGTTATGGCATAGATTTTATCTGTAGCTGTGTTTTTAGAATAATGCAAAGTATCAGAAACAAGTCTTTCTTTTTCAAAAGTCTTACCTCCGTTAAGCAGCCATTGAATCCCTTTATCATAACATTTAAAAGCCCACACTAATCCGGTTAGTGCAATAATTAAAGAAAAAAACATCGTGTAATATCCCAGTATATTATGCAGATCATAATTTTTGCGTTTCCATTTGGTAGTGGTTTTCCATCGAAACCAAAAACGTTGTTTGGCGGCACTTTTATTTTTCGGCCACCAGAGAATTAAGCCGGTAATTAGTGAAATAATAAAAAGAATGGTGGCAGTTCCTACGATCGGGTTACCAATTTCGCCGGTAAAACAAAGCGTCTGGTGCAGCATTCGGACAAAAACAAAAAACTCAAAATTATATTCTTCAAATTTTATAATGTTTCCATTGTATGGATCCAAATACAAGTAGGTATTCTGATACCGATTCCAGTACCAGATGGCATCTTTGTCCAATTCTTCGAAAAACCAGACAACAACGGTGCGTCTATCATCATTAAGTATCCGGCATCCCGAAAGTTCCTGGTTTGGATTCGCCTTCTTATTGGCTTTTTTTGCAATTTCTAAAAGTTGGCTGACTGGCAGTTTTTTATTTTGTACCTGATTTACATAATAATAATCATGAATAACAGGGCGTAATTCTTCCTCAAAAACATACAAACAACCGGTGATACCCAGAATAATTACAATAATGCCAGAAGATAGTCCCAGCCATAAATGTGTTTTTTTTATTAAATTTTTAAAAGCCATTCTTTATTGCTAATGCAGTTTTATAAAATTAAAAGCATCTTACTTTTTTAATAAGATGCTTTTTAAACTAATTTTGCTTAAAATTTGATCATTAAATTAGCCAGGATATTAGCGGGTGCTTGCGATGTTCCCCAAAAATCCCAATATCTTTCATTGCTAAGATTATTAAATTTTAAACCCACTCTCCATGTGGAGTGATCATAATATACAGAAGCATTGTAAATGGTGTAGGATGGTATATAAAAAGTATTTTCCGCAGTAAAGAAGTTTTTGTCAACATAATTAGCTCCAAAACCCAAACCAAGACCTTTTAATTTATTTTGAAAAGTATAAGAACTCCAGAAGTTTACAACATTTTCCGGAGAAGACGTGGCTTTATTTCCCTCAATTGCAGCATCAGAAGCTTTTACAATTCTATTGTCGTTATAGCCATATCCTGCTATAAGGGTTAGTCCGTTGATTGGAGCTGCGACTAATTCAAAATCAAAACCTTTACTAACTTGTTTGCCATCTTGTTCTGTAAAACCGACAGCATTTAATCTTGTGGCATTATCAATTGTAATGTTATAATAACTTACCGAACCAGTTAGTTTTTTATTAAATGCTTCGGCTTTAATACCACCTTCATATTGCACCGCATAAATAGGATCTAAAACAAAAATCGAGGCATCTGGTTGGGTTACAGGCTGCATATTTTGAAATCCGTTCATATAATTTCCAAATACAGAAACCTGGTCTTTAACCAATTCATACACCAATCCTAATTTTGGTGCAAGGGCAGTTTGGTTGTACCCTTCTACAGTTCCAACTTTTTCGCGGTCAAAATTGTCTACACGTAAACTTAGCATGGCCGAAAGACGATCTGTAAAATTAATAACATCGCACGCATACACGCTAAAAGTCTTTTGGTCTGCTATTGCAGAAGTCGTTAAAGCGAGACCGGCATCAACTGCTTTTCTTCTAATGGGAGCAAAAGGAGTTGTAACGTCTATATTATCAAGCGTAAAAGTAGTTCCTCCGGAAAAAGCAGAACTATAAAGTCTGTAATTGATACCTGCCAGGAATTTGTGTTTAATGCTTCCTGTCGAGAACTTTCCGTTTAAATTTTCCTGTATATTAGTGTAGTTATTATAAATAGGCCCCCAAAGTCCGACTCTTCTGGCTGCCTGCGTTGGAGAACTCCAGACTGCATAACTCTGGTAACTGCGCTCTACATCTTCGCCAACGAATGAAAATACAGTTGTAGATTTCCAGTTTTCAGAAATCTCATATTCTGCCTGGGCAAAAACTTTAGTAGCTTTTGTTTTAGCGTCGATATCATCATGAAACATTGATTTTCTGTAATCTATTTTTAAGTCGTTCGGATTTGTAATTCCCGAAGTTGCCGAGTATGTATTGTAAGTACGTCTGGTATTATTTACGTTATAAAGTTCAGCATCAAAATTGAAAGTAAGTTTTTCTGACGCTTTGTAAGTAAGGCTTGGTGCAAAAAGCAAAGTATTGTTAAAACCGTAATCCAGAAAACTTTTCTCTCTGTTAACAGCAAGATTTACTCTGAAAAGTACTGATTTATCCTTGTTTAATGGCGTATTGATATCTGCCGTAAGTCTGTTTAAGCTATAACTTCCTGTAGTATAAGAAATCTCTGCAGCAGGTGTTTCAAAAGGTTTTTTGGTAACCAAATTAACAACCCCGCCAAAGGAAGAAACTGAAGAACCGAATAAAGTTCCGGATGGGCCTTTCATAATTTCAATTCGCTCAACATTTCCCAAATCGACAGAAGAACGTCCGGAGGCAGTTTCCATTCCGTTTCTCGAATTAACGCCTGCCGAAAACCCTCTGAAAATTATTCCAATACCACCCGAAGGAAAACTGATGGAGACTACACCCGGAGAGTTTTGTACTGCACTTCTAATATCTACGGCAACCTGTTCCTGTAAAAGTTCTTTATGAATCACACTGTACACCTGCGGATTTTCAAGGTTTTTTAGTGGCATTCTGGCAACGTAATCTGTTTTTTTAGAAACAATACTTTTTGGACCGCTGATAATAACTTCTTTTAATTCTTTGTTAGAAACTTTTAACGGGATATTAATCGTAGTAGTTTCATTTTCTGTAACGGTAAGTGCTGTTTCAGAAGTTTCATAACCGGTTAGCGAAACCTGTAATATGTAACTGTTTGCTTTTACTTTATTAAATTCAAAAGTACCATCATCATTAGAAACGGTTCCGTATTTAGTGTTTTTAAGAATAATATTTACCCCCGCCGCCGGATCACCGTCAGAAGTGGTAATAATTCCTTTAATTTTCCCATGGTTTTGTTGGGCAAAAACGGAGAGGAACGAAAAGAGAAAACTAATTGAAAAGAGAAAACGGAAGGTTTTCTGTGCGGAATAATTCATCGGTAATTTTAATTGGTTTATAATAATTTTATTTAGAATAAATAAAAACAGTGCAAATGTAGAAATTTAAATAACTTTAACAATTTTTATTTTTATGATTTATTAATTAAATTGTTAAATGTTGGTTTTAGAGCATTTAAGCGAAATTCTTATTGAAAGTTGTAGTTAGATAAAGGTTAAAAAGACCTATTTTTGCAGTCTGAAAAAGCACTTCATGATTTTACCAGTCTTCAAAAAAATTCAAAATACTCCGAGAGGTTATCGCATCGCAAACACGGTTTTTTTCTTTCTTTCGGGATTTGGCTACTCTTCGTGGGTTTCAAGAATTCCGCACATACAGGCAGAACTTAAACTATCTGAAGCCGAATTTGGAGCTGTTTTATTTGCATTTCCAATTGGTTTAATGCTTACTATGCCGTTTACAGGAAAACTGTTGAATAAATACAGCAGCCGTTATATTATGCTATTGGGAGCGATTATGTTTAACATTGTATTGTCTCTTCCGGGTCTGGTAGCTTTTGTATGGCAGCTTGTTATTGTACTTTTGATTTTTGGTGCGTCGCGTAATATTTTCAACTTATCTATTAATGCGCAATCACTTGAAGTACAAAAGTTATATCCAAAATCGATTATAACCCGCTTTCATGCTGTTTGGAGTATTGCTGTTTTTTCAGGAGCGGGATTAGGGTATGTAATGGTGACACAAAAGATTGCGCCGTCGCATCATTTATTGGGTGTAAGTGTTTTTATGCTTGCGCTGACGGCCTGCTTTTATCCGCTGAGTATTCATAATGAACCCGTTCCGGTCAAAAAGAAATTCTTTTCGATGCCGGAAAAAAATCTCGTAAAATTCGCTTTGATTTGTTTCGTTTCTATGGCGTGCGAAAACACAATGTACGACTGGAGCGGCATATATTTTGAAAACATATTAAAAGCGTCTCCCAAATTAACCAGTGCCGCATTTGTGTTTTTTGCATCAGCAGTTACACTCGGCCGTATTTTTGGAGATTTTGGAGTAATGAAATTCGGAACAAAAAAAATTCTGTTGTATAGCGGAATATTAATTACAATAGGTTTTGGAATCTGTTTTATTCTGCCATACGCGTACCCGACAATATTTGGTTACGTTTTGATTGGGTTTGGAGTTTCCTGCGTAGTTCCTCTGGTTTTTAGCATTGCCGGAAGATCTTCAAAATTAAGCAGCGGTTCTGCACTGACTTCTATATCTACAATTGGTTATTTGGGATTTTTACTGGTTCCGCCAATGGTGGGTTTTATCTCTGAATATTTAAGTATGAAATGGGCATTTCTGGTAATGGCTGTTTTAGGTCTTCTTATGATTTTTATGGTGAATAAGATTGGGGATAATGAGTGATTTAGGTACTAAGTTGCTGAGGTTCTAAGGTTCTAAGGTTTTTTATCCATTCAACAAATAGAAAAGGCTTTAACCAACTATTTTTTAGTGGTTAAAGCCTTTTGAATTAGTCTGTAAAATGTTGCTTTCTAGTGTTTTATTGCAAAAAAAAATATTATTTCTTTGTCATTATAAATTTTTCAGAACTTGCTTTCCCATTCAACTTCCCAGAAATCTCAGCCGTTAAAGTATTATTAGCACCTTTTGTATAAGTAATTTTCTGTGGATAATCATGTTTCGGATTTTCGAAAACCAATTGTTTATCAGATTCTAAAGTAGAAGGAAAAGAAACTGGTTTTTCTTCGTTCTGACCTCTTATAGTTGCTTTGTAAGTCAGTGTTTCTCCTAATTGCGCTAAAACAATACTCTCAAAATGAATAGTATCTTTTCCCTTTATAAAATAGGAAGCAGCGCTAAAAGTACTGTCGTTTAGTTTCTGCCAGTTCTCGGTTAAAACTCCATCTGCCGAAGTGTGTTCCCAGTTTCCAATTAGCCAGTTGGCAGTTTTGATTTTATCTTTTTCAACAGTTTCTGTTTTTTTACAAGAGACAATTAATAGTAAAAGAAGTATAAATGTAATTTTCTGAATCATATTGGTGCGGTTTTATTTTGTACTGAAGTACTAATGTATGAAAATTTTTTGTTTGCCACGAATTACGCGGATTTTCATGAATTAAATTATTTGTTTGTCATAGATTAAAGGATTAGAATTATTTTTTGTTTCACGCAGATTTAAATTGATTTAAGCAGATCAAGGAGATTTCTTTAATATAAAAATCAAAAATAAATCTGCTTGAATCTGTAGAATCTGCGTGAAACAAATTCCTTAAAAATGAGTGTCATTAGTGGCAAAAAGAACCGTTTAATCCTTATTAATCTGTGGCAAAAAAGACTAAACACTTTCACGTAAAATAGAATAAACCAATTCCTTGGTTGGTTTTTGATCGGCTAATTTTGTTCTGACCTCATCAAAAGTAACTTTAAAATTGCAACCCGATTTATATTCTGCACAGCCATAAGCCGTTTTGCCTTTTAAAATGGTTCCTTTTTTGCATTTTGGACAAACAATAGAATCGGAAGTTTCCTGTTTAGCTTTGTTAGAATCTGTTTTTTTAGGTTCTAATTTCAGTTTGTAATTTTCTTCAAAACGAATCAGACCTTCTACAGTTCCCGAATCGGTTTTAAAACCTTTTATGTTTACAGTGGAACCTTTCTGAATCAATCTTAAATATTGAGCTTCTGTAATTTTTTTATTCGAAAAGACAAAAGGCAATACAAAATCGCAGCCCGATTTGTAATCAGAACATCCAAAAGCAGATTTCCCTTTTAAAAGATTTCCCTTTTGACATTTTGGACAAGTTTCGGCCTCAATTCCGGCAGCTTTCTTTTTTTCTGATTTTACAATGGGTTTCTGAACCGTGGCGGCGTGTGAGATATTGGCATGTTTGGTTTCACTTCGGACTTCATATACCAAAGATTCTACCATTTTTTTCATGTTTTTGATAAAAGCAGAAGCTGTAAAAGTACCTTTTTCGATATCTTTCAATTGCTTTTCCCAAACACCTGTAAGCTCGGCAGATTTTATTAATTCATTCTGAATCGTATCAATCAGCTGAATTCCGGTTGGAGTAGGGAGAACCTGTTTTTTATTTCTGACAATATACTGACGTTTAAAAAGCGTTTCAATAATATTGGCACGCGTAGACGGACGCCCGATTCCGTTTTCTTTCATTAATTCACGCAAATCTTCATCGTCGACCTGTTTTCCGGCTGTTTCCATCGCACGTAATAAAGTCGCTTCTGTAAACTGATTGGGTGGTTTGGTTTCTTTTTGAAGGAAAGAAGGTTCATGCGGTCCTTTTTCTCCCACAACAAAACCCGGGAGTAAATCAGGTTCTTTTTCTTTGGCGTTTGGGTCTTCAAATACTACTCGAAACCCTTTCTTTAAGATTTCTTTTCCAGTGGCTTTAAATAATACATCGGCTGCTTTTCCTATAACTGTCGTATTGGCAACAAGACAGTCATCATAAAAAACAGCAATAAAACGTTTGGTAATAATATCGTAAACCTGCTGCTGGTTGTACGCTAAATTGTTTTGAACTCCGGTCGGAATGATCGCATGGTGATCGGTTACTTTTTTATCGTTGAAAACTTTTGGCGATTTCTTTATTTTTTTACCTAAAAGCGGTTCGGTAAGTGGAGCATAATTGGTTAATTTCTGCAGAATTCCCGGAACTTTAGGATAAATATCATTCGGTAAAAATGTCGTATCAACTCTGGGATAGGTAATTACTTTTTGCTCGTATAGCGTTTGGGCAATTTTAAGCGTTTCTTCTGCCGAAAATCCGAATTTCTGATTGCAATATACTTGTAAACCTGTTAAATCAAAAAGCTTAGGAGCATATTCGTTTCCGTTTTTTTTATCGATAGAAACAATTTCAAAATCACTTTCTTTAACTTTTTCGGCGAGGATTTCACCATCTTCTTTTTTTAGAAAACGTCCGTCCTCGTAACTAAAAAGTACTTCTCTGTATAAAGTCTGTAGTTCCCAGTACGGCTGAGGTTTAAAATTTTCAATTTCTTTAAAACGGTCTACAACCATTGCCAAAGTGGGCGTTTGAACGCGTCCGATGGACAAAACCTGTTTGTAGCCGCCATGTTTTACAGTGTATAAACGTGTGGCATTCATTCCCAGAAGCCAGTCGCCAATCGCTCTGGAAAATCCGGCGTAGAATAAATTATCGTAGTTAGAAGAAGGTTTCAGATTTTCAAAACCTTCTTTTATCGCTTCTGTAGTTAGTGAGGAAATCCATAAACGCTGAATTTCACCTTTATAATGCGCCTCGTTCATCACCCAGCGCTGAATCAATTCTCCTTCCTGCCCGGCATCCCCGCAGTTTATCACGACTTCGGCTTTGTCGAAAAGACTTTTTATAATTTTAAACTGCTTTTCGATTCCCGCATTCTGAACGACTTTGGTTTCGAACTTTTCCGGAAGCATGGGGAGATTGTTCAAATCCCAGCTTTTCCAGTGCGGTTTATAATCGTTGGGTTCTTTTAAGGTGCATAAATGTCCAAAAGTATAGGTCACAGCATAACCGTTGCCTTCATAATAACCATCGTGTTTGGTGTTGGCACCTAAAACAGCTGCTATTTCTCGTGCGACACTTGGTTTCTCGGCTATACAGACCTTCATTTCTCTTTCTTGATTAGTAAGCGAAATTAGCGATTTTATAAGAAAGGGACAAAGGTTATAAGGTACAAAGAAGCAAAGGTTCTTTGTTTTGCCGTAAAGGTGCTGAGACACTAAGTTTTACTTCAGATAAAAAAAAATGTCAATTATTAATCATCGGATCTAAAGTGTCATCTTTGTTTCGTAGATCCAATCCGCCTTCGTAGACCGATTTAAGATTCGTAAGATAAAAATGCCAGCCGTTTGAACATCCCAGTCTGATGTATTGTTTAGAATAATTATCTGTTGGAATATTATGGTGACGCAATTCTACTATTGTATAATCATTTCTTTCGCTCAGCTTTATATCTACCAGGCAATTTCCTTCAAAAGTAAACTGCAATTCGTCTTTTCCATTAGCAGAAATAATTTTTCCTTTCATAGAATCGTCGTATAAGTACCACAGCCATTCATAAGTATTGCCTTCAATAACATTTTGATGTTTGCTTATAAGTTCCAGATTGGCATCAAAAAAAGAAACTTTTTCCAGAAACCATTTTTCCAGTTCGTCAGCTTTTGTCCAGGCGTTGTAAATGTCAGTTACATTGGCTTTTATGGCAATTTTTTTATTGAAGGACGTCCAGTCGAAATTTTCCATGATTTTTTAATTTTAAATTTCATATTGATGAAGCACAATTCCGTTCGCGTAAGATTCTGATTTGCTTAGTTTAAGCTTATTTGCGCCGTTAAATATGGGCAGGCCTTTTCCTACTGAGACAGGATGAACGAACAAATTTAATTCATCGATAAGATTTTCTGTAAGTAGTGACGAGACAAATTGTGCACCACCATAAACAATTAAATCGTTACCGGATTTTATTTTTAATTTGTGAATGGCTTCGTTCAAACATCCATTTTCCAGTGCCACATTTTTTCCTTCAATACTTTTGAGGCTTTTGCTGAAAACTATTTTTGGAGTATCGATAAAGAATTTTGCAAATTCATTTTCCGGATTGCTGTTTTCACTTTCGGCTGTTTTTTGCCAATAAGCAATAGATTCCAGAGCCATATTTTTGCCCAGTAAAATAGTATCTGTACTTGCGGTTATACTCTTTAGATACTCCAAATGTTTTGGATCACTTTCGGGAAGCATCCAGTCTAATTTACCATTTTCACGAGCGACAAAACCATCGATTGTGATGTTTATTTGCAGTTTTAGTTTCCTCATGATAAATTACATTGTTATTGGTTTATAACAAATATAAAATATTTACTATCAGGTTTTTAATTATTTACAGTTTTGGTTAAATAAAGTTAAAACGATTATTGGTACTGAATTTCATTCTTTTTGTGGGAAAAAGTTGTATCTTGCCATCTCTTGTTTTAATGATATGGTAACTGCAAATTTTTATTTAGTAAACAGCTGTCTGATGTGCCTCATGAGCGCATTGCTGTATTTGCATGACGATACCTTCTTAAAAAGCTCCAAAGAGTTTATTACTTGTGCCCTGTCATAACTCTGGACAGGGATTTTTTCCATTTTTAAACAGTTCATTTTACTAATCTTCTTTTCATTCCCGATATAATATCGCTGAATCATGCCGGACTGCACGATATTCTGCGAAGAGTTTTGTATTGTACGAGATGCAAAGAAGTAAATAAGAGAATAATGTCACAAAATGTAATACTGACTACAGGAACTTACGATTTAATAAAAGATCACATACGAAGAAAAAAAGTAACGCCACAGGAAGAAGAGTTATTACTGGCACAATTAAAACGCGCCTCTCAGGTGTTGCGAAAAAATCTTCCCGAAGATATCGTCTCGATTAATCGAAAAATAACGTATAAAAATCATACGACTAACGAAGAGAAAACGATTCTTTTGGTTGGTCCTGAAATGGCAAAAACAAGCAAAAACAAAATTTCTGTTCTTTCTGACGAAGGTATTGCTATGGTAGGTTATAAAGTAGGAGACGTTATCGAATGGCCTGCGAAAAAAGGCAATTTGAAACTTGAAATTTTAAAAGTAGAAGTGGAGGCGTAATGTAGTTTTTTAGTTTAAGTTTAGTAAAAAGGATCCCAAAAAGAATTTTCTTTGCGGGATTTTTTTTGGGTTATCGGCTCGATTTCATTGCTTTCACTTTCTTGATTTTACTATTTTTTAGAAAATCCTGATATTCTTTGGTTTCCATTCCAAAAAGTGCAATTTTTCCGTTCTTATCATTGTGAATTCCAAAACCATAAGTTTTAGTTAGAGGAGAAGCCCGCAAACAAGCCTGACCTTTTGAGAAAAACTTTTCTCTGGCTTCCTTATATTCGTTTTTAGTCAGATCATTTCGGTCGGCAAATACTTGAAAAAGGACATCATCGGAGGTATATTGGTACGGATTTTTGGCAATTAATTCGTATTGCATTTCTGCTACCGTCTTTTTATTTTTTGATGGTGGTTTTGTACCTGTTGCTGCTTTGGTATCTGCTGCCACTTCTATGAAAGTATCCTGATAATTGGTTGTATGTGTTCCCATGTCCTCGCTGATTTTAGATACTGGAATTGAATAAGTAAGATTCAAATATACTTGTTTTTTCTTGCTTTTTCAAGATTTTAGTTGCTCTAAATGTGTTGCTTACAGAAGCAACGAGGTTGTTTTTAAGATTTATCCATAACCTGTTTTATTTGTTTGTGTTTATCTGGTTCTGAATTAAATGTAACAAACATAGTGGTAAGAGTTTCCATTTTACCATCCATTCCAAATTTTACTGTATCGATACAATTGATAATAAAGTTTAATTTTTAGCTTATCTGTAGTCATAAAGCATATTTAAATAACTACCAATTGATCTTATAATCTTTTGAATTAAATAACTTTTCCCCTTTAACATTTGTAATAATTCGTATTTTATCTTCATCTTTTCTCAGTTCATTAACAAAATTTAGGTTTTGTTCTCTGAATTGACAATATGGAACTAATTTAATTGTGTCTTCAGATTTTAAATTTTTTATAGATTTATTTATTTTATATTTTTTTAGTAATTTTACGGCCTCTTTTCGAGAAATTAAATGATTAGTTTCTCTAATAAAGAAAGTAATTGTTTGCTTAGACGTCAAATAAGGCTGAAAACTAAATATAGGCTTGTAGTTGTTTTTATCATAAATTATATATTCTGAACCTTCTTTTAAATACTTGTTATTAATAAAATAATCAACCTCTAATGAATTAATATTTAACTCATTAATCATTATTTTATATTCATTTGGTATACTTATAGCTAAACTATCTCGGGATGGCGAATTTCTTGAATTTAATGAAAGTAAACAGTTTCCTTTGAAACAACTTCTTCTATAGTGTATGGATCATTTTTACTACAAGAAAATATTATGAGAAATATTAAGCTTATATATGATGTATCTAGTTTCATGTCTAATTTTCTGTAAAAATGCTATCAATTATTACCTTATTTCCGCCACCATTTTCATCAACTTTTTCATAATAAAAAATATTATACAGTGGAAAATATGATTTATTCTCTGATTGGAAAATTTTTAAATCAGTTAGATTCTTAAAACTCCCTTGCAATAATTTGTCTAAGGTTAATTGACTTATCTCAATAATAGAATATCTATATCTTTGATCATTACCTGCACTTGTCAACATAAAATCATTAATTCCGGCAATACCTTTATCTTTAGCTTTTGCTACTAATTCGTAAATAATACTATCCCATAGTTCTACAATTGGGTCTTTTATACTTGGATAAACGACTGCATTTAAAAAGTCTAAAGGAATAAACATAGTGGTAAGAGGTTCCATTTTTCCATCCATGCCGAATTTCATTGTGTCTATACAATTAATAATAAAGTTCAATTTTTCAGCATTTTTTAATATTGTATTGCGAACTCCAACTTGTTTAAAATAATTTGCTAGAGATAATCTACCAATTAATTTTTTTTGTAATATAAAAATTCTCTTCCTTGCCTCTCATTACCTTAAAATCAATTGAATCTTGGATTTTTTTTAAACTATTTATTATATCTTTATTTTCTGACCTAAATTTATTATATGGCACTAATTTTATGGTGTCACCCATTTTTAAATTAGTAATTAACTTATTAATTCTATATTTTTTAAGTAGATTATCAGCTTCTATTTTGGAAATTAAGTGATTTCTTTCTTTAACAATTATATCAATAAACTTATCTTTTGGAATTTCATCAAAATTTAAATTATGAATTAGTTTTAATCTATTTTTCTTATTATAAACCTGATAATCAACAACATCATCTAGAAGAACTTTTCCATCTAAATGATAACGCCAAACTATGTATCCTAAGTTGGAAGAATTTATAGTAATTTTAAACTCCGCTGGAATACTTAGAACTACACTGTCCTTTAGCAAAGGATTTTTTAAACTTGATAGAATTGTGACTACTTCTTTGGAATCTATCTGATTTATCTCTATAGGCTCTTTAGTTTTACATGAGACCAATAATAAGATTAATAATGAAAAGCTATATTTTTTTTTCATGTTCTAATTTTTAATTTATAAAAATGCTATCAATTATTACCTTATTTTCGCCACCATTTTCATCAACTTTTTCATAACAAAAAATATTATACAGTGGAAAATATGATTTATTCTCTGATTGGAAAATTTTTAAATCAGTTAGATTCTTAAAACTCCCTTGCAATAATTTGTCTAAGGTTAATTGACTTATCTCAATAATAGAATATCTATATCTTTGATCATTACCTGCACTTGTCAACATAAAATCATTAATTCCGGCAATACCTTTATCTTTAGCTTTTTCTGCTAATTCGTAAATAATACTATCCCATAGTTCTACAATTGGGTCTTTTATACTTGAATAAACGACTGCATTTAAAAAGTCTAAAGGAACAAACATAGTGGTAAGAGTTTCCATTTTTCCATCCATGCCAAATTGTAATACATCTAGAATATCTATAACAATAATTTAATTTATATACACCTTTTAAAATCCTGTTGCAAACCCCAATCTAAAGCTACCAATTGATTTTTTTATCCAAATAGAAAAAATATTTTTCTTCTCTTGTAACTTTAAAGCTTATTGAATCAGCAGTTTTATTAAATTGATTAACAATTGACTTATTTTCTATTCTAAATTTGTTGTAAGTCGTTAGTTTTAGAGTATCTCTAGGGCTTAAACTGTCTAATGATTTTTTAATGTTATATTTGTGTAATAACTCTTTTGCTTCCTTTTTCGATATGTAATGTTTCCTTTCTTTTAAAATAAGGTGGATTGAATTATTATTTTGTAATAAGTCAAAATTTAACTCATGTATTGGTTTTGTTTGATTTCTTTTGTCATACAAATGATAATCAAAAAAATCATTAAGCGAAGGTTTTTTATTATTGAGATAGTAATTCCATGTTATGTATTTTACTTTAGAAGAATTTATGATGAGTTTTAATTCTACAGGTAAGCAAAGAGGAACACTATCATTTTTTTGATTGGGTAGTATGATTACCATTTCCTTAGAATCTATCTGTTTAACTTCGATAGGATCTTTTGGTTCGCAGGATAGTAGCATTAAAACTATTGTAAGAAAAATATATCTGTATTTCATCATTTATTAATTTATGAAAATTGAATCTATGTATGTTATTAGTTTGTCTGTTTCTTCTTGTTTTTTTGTATAATGGAGCACTGTATATATAAATAATGAATCATCATAATTATTTTTTATATTTTTATCATCAACTAAATATGATAATTCTTTTAAGGTTTTAATCTTTCCCTGTAGTAATTTTTCTAATATTTCTTGATCTATATTAATATAACGATAGCTACCATATCTTTCTTCATTAAACCATTTCGCTTCGGCCAATTCATAAACACCTTTTAGTCCATTATCTTTAGCTTCTTCAACAGCAGTACTTACCATTACTTCCCAGACTCTCTCAATAGGTTCACTTATACTTGGATAAACAACCGCATTCAAAAAGTCTAAAGGAACAAACATAGTGGTAAGAGTTTCCATTTTTCCATTCATGCCGAATTTCACTGTATCTATGCAATTAATAATAAAGTTCAATTTTTCAGCATTTTTTAGTACTGCATTGCGAACTCCAACCTGTTTAAAATAATCTAATTGGCTTATACCTTTAGTGGTTATAACTTTGCCTTCTTTTCTGTATCCAAAATTGGCTGCTTGTGTAATTTCGTATAGTTCACCACTATTATCAAATACAGGTTTAGTGTAAATTCTACGGCTGTATTCCAGTTTGCCTATATTGTTTACCAGATGTCCCTTTTTTAGTTGTTTTACCGCAATAGAATAGCTAAGTTTATCGCTGTACTTTACCATTTGGTCTCGCAATTCGATCTTGGCATTACTTATTATATTATCACGAATCTTGTCCATAACTACCTCAAGCTCTTTTGATGGTTCTTCTGTCGCTACTATTCCTGCAGAGAATACGATGATTTCACCATTGGCAGACCTAATTTCAGGGAAACCATAACCTTCGTAAGCGGATTTTATAAATAGGGTAGTTTTAGAAGGATATACATTGAGTATATTCGTGTTGGAAGTCCAAGGTTTATTATTGTATTCCCAAGTCCAGTAAAAGTCTAAACAGCCATTTTTAAAACTTCCTAAATCTGCAACCAGAGCATCGTACCATTTTGGGTTTAGAAATAGTTTAACTGTCATTCTATGTTCGCCGTGTACCTCTCTAACAACAGCATTTCGATATACCTTTTTACCATCAAAAGTATCATCGTCAGATAGGAACCATTTTAAAATACCACCATAGTCTTTATCCCAAAGCTGGAAAGTTATGTTGGTACCAACTGGTATTGTATTGCATACTTTTAATTGAAAATAGACCGTTTCGCCTAAATGTGAGGAGGGATTTGTAGCATCTTGCTCCAAATTTCGCATTCCTTCATAATCAGATGTCCAACAGCCAGAGAAAGCAATCTCAACTTCTTCTTTAACTGGTCTTGGGTTTGGTTCTCCATAAGTATAATTGGGAGCATGATAATCTATGCGACCGTTGGAGTTTATTATGATTTCATTGGCAAAATATCTTGTAGTTCCTTTTACATTCACTATTAAATTTCCGCCTACACGTCTGGTTTTTGTCATTTCTTAAAGTTTTAATTTTGTCTTGTTCCTTCTCCGCTGTTATTCTGGATTGTCTTATCGGAATTAAATTCATGTCCTTTTTCACTTCCATTGACAATTTTTCCAGAAACAATGTAATTTTTGTCCTTTAGGATGTCAGACCTAAAATCACCATCAACATCTTCATGACAATCACCAACAACTTTCAATAAATTGTCTCCTCCGATATGAGTATTCAAAGTTCCTCCCACATTAGTAGATTTATTCAATACAGCAGTTTCAGAAATATGTGTTCCGGCAGAATACGTAATACTTTCAGTCGCTTCAAAAACAATATTTTTAGCACGAATAGTTATAGTTTCGGGAGAAGTGACATTAATATTTTTGCCCTCCTCATCCAGGTGAATTTCATTCCCGCTCGGATCAGAAATCCAGATGCCAATTTTTTCGACAAATTTGAGTAGTTGTCCAAAAAGAAGTCTCCAGCCTTTAATATGATTTTCAGGATGTGAAAACTCAGGTTTTGCCTGGCCGTTATATTCTATTCCCATTACAAACGGGCGCTGTATATTGGAACCTTCAAAACCTACCAAAACTTCATTTCCAATTTCTGGGATGAAATAAGATCCATATTGAGGACCGGCGCCTTGTTGAATAATCCTGATCCAGTCACTTTTGTTTATTCCGTTGCCCCAGTTAAATTTTACACGAACGCGTCCCATTCCTTCGGGATCGTTGTTGTCTATTACGGTTGCGGGCTGTGTTTCTGCTTTAGCGAAAGCTTCGACATTGGTGTAATGTGGTGCTGAAACGTCAGCCGGAATGGCTTTAAACTCGCAGGTATAATTTCCGTGCAGTTTGGAAAGATGTGTAATTTCTACGGCTATCAGTTCATGTTCTACCGGACCGTTGGTTATTGTAAAAACCTGTCCCAATCCAATTGGAAAATAGGATGTTCCGCTGTAGAATACACTGTTGGCATCTGTTCCTGCGGTCTGCAGTCTGATCATTTCATTGATTTCTTCTTTGTCCAATGCGTTTGAGGTATGCGCGCCATCGGTCAAATCGGGCAATGTTACAGTTCCCTGACTGTATCGCACCACGTTAGAGAAACTGTCTGCACTTCCTTCTGAGGTTTTTGCGGCAGAATTTCTAATGTTGGTCGCGCTGTCAGGATCATATCCGCCAATGGCGGTTTTATGGGAATTGAGATTAATCTGGATTTTAAAATTTTCAAGCGACGAATTGTTTACCAATTTTACTTTGCTGGTTTTCAGTTGTCCGAACTGCATGCGCATTCCGTCAAAATAAAACCATTGCCCGTAACGGGCTGCAATTCTTTTTAAAAAC